>Ga0129336_10000146_pt1 | contig 36201 bp, 46 predicted proteins | sample CPB6_02_DNA_FD_96878 | JGI IMG/M metagenome (GOLD analysis project Ga0129336, IMG submission 96878) | Freshwater to marine salinity gradient microbial communities from Chesapeake Bay, USA - CPBay_Sum_0.6_0.2_DNA | ecosystem: Environmental > Aquatic > Marine > Coastal | place: USA: Chesapeake...
GAACTAAGGGCAGTAAACCATTCCGTAAACAGCGGAGGAGCAGGGGAAGTTACGGGACCAACGAACGGTTCCTTGCCTTTGATATAGCGGGCTACTGCTTGGTCAGGGACAAGATGCAACAACTCTTGTTTGATGATTTCGGGAATCTGAAGATACTGTATTGCCTGATGACAACCAACAGCCGCAGGTTCACCATTTCCGAACTCAGTATAACAATAATCCCATTCCAGCATCAATCTAAACAGTTCATGCGCTGTGCGCGCATCCAACTGAGGATGAATCTTCCGCTTATCAATCATCACATCATAATCAAACCAGTCAATGCCACTATAGACAATAATGCCGATAGACCCCATGTCAACTGGTTTGGTAATAAATGTTCTGTATCCTGCGTTGACAGTAGACCCGTCAACAACTAGTGGCAAACCATCGCGGTCCGTCATCTTTCCATGAGTGGCAAACTCAAACGGCACATAAGTATATTCGCCGTTATTCAAGCAGTACGCAAACTCGCCAGTTGTATGACCCTCGGATGGTATGGCCTGAAGAAATCTGTAGGCATGACAGCAGTAATCAGATGTGACAATGTAGTCCCACTCTGCATCAGTAAATGGTTCGCCAGTATTCCTATTTATCCACCATGCATACTTGAAGGTGTCACTTCTAGAATCGTAACAATCTCCGATAGCGGCAAACTTTCCGCGAATACGACTATTGTAGGATGTTTGTATCCAGCGTCCACCAAATAGTTTAGTGCAGAATGCTACGCCAACTTCTTCAATCTCGTTGCCGTACTCATCTTGCGTGTCGTTGTCGTTGATGACAACTACACGCTGGACAATGTTGTTCTCGTCTAGTTCTGCAAAGTGTGCCATTATGCCGCGTACCTTATGATTACGATTCCCGAACCACCAGCACCACCGTTACCAGTGCCACCGTTACCACCGCCGCCGCCACCAGTATTTGCTGTTCCGTTTGGGGCAGTAGATGAAACAACGCCGTTTCCTCCGCCGCCCAGACCGCCAGTTCCATTGGAGGCAGTCCTAGCGTCATTGGTGTTTGCTCCACAGACACCGCCGCCGCCGCCAGCATAATATGTGGCAGTACCAGAAATAGAACTGGAAACTCCAACTCCACCATTTCCGCCAGCACCACCAGTTGAACCAGATGCATTTCCACCATTAGACCCAACGGCACCAGCACCGCCACCGCCGCCCGCGCCGCCCAATGGTCCGTCGTTACCTTTGACTTCCGCCAATGATGTTCCACCACTACCACCAGCATATCCTTGACCGCTAGTGCCAGTTCCTCCCGCTTGAACCCCAGCCCCGAGCCATGCTTCACCACCACCACCACCACCAGAACCGCCATTACCAGCGGCCGATAATGGCGTGCCACCTCCGCCTCCGCCCGTGCAACTGATAGTGGTCAAACCAGAACCAGCGATAGACGAATCGGAACCATTTGCTCCAGTTGTTTCATTAGTGGAGTTTGCGGCGGCACCAGCACCAACAGTAATAGTATATGTAGTTGTAGTTGGCGAGAATGTTCCACTCTTTAGACCGCCCGCACCAGCACCAGCGGGCGAGGATAATGAGTTCTGCCATTTGCCGCCCGCACCACCGCCAGCAACAACCAAATACTCAAAGGTAGTGCCATTAGGAATGGAAGAAACAACCAGAGAACCGCTACCAGTGAAAGTATGTACCTTGTAGCCGCTAATGGTTGTTTCTGTTCCACCACTAGCAACAATACCAGAACCGCCACCAGTCCAACCCAAACCACGAGCACCACCAGCAGAAGAAATAATCGGCATACTAGAACCTAGGCAAACTTAGTGAAACTAGCGAATACAGTATAAGTCGGCGTAGCCGCAGTCTTGACAATAACGAAAGTATACAAATCCACAGAAGACGCATTACCCGCCGCAGGAGCAGAACCATTCTGCCACTTCGGGGTGACGCTAGTGCCATCAATCTGGAAAGCCGTAGCACGATATGCGGTTGCACCGTTTGTCACAGCAAACGAAACAGTAACCGAATCATTTGTCTCCAACACTGAAGCCAAAGTTGTCGTACTGGAACCACGGAAGTTGAAAGTCCAGTTTGCGCTAGCGTTGCTGGTGTAGTAAACGACAGATGTCGTTGAGACATCCACATTGACCGTACCCGTAGCGGCAGTAGCAGAAACAGTCCACCGTTCCTCGGGGGAAATCAGAACAGGTGCCGACTGGAAACGCAACTTGTAGTCAAGGCTAGTTGTTACGGCAGAACCGTCAACACCAACCTTGGCTTCCAAAGCCTCAATAGCGTCGTTCGCATTGGCGTGTTGCGCCGAATGCGACGGACTATTCAGCGAATCTGTGGATGCTGGGTTTGTCAGCGCATCCAGTGAAGCGGGAAAGTTAGTAGCCATTGATTAGTCCAGCGTCAAAGTAAGGCTAGTGATTTGGAAAGTGTCGCCAGCGGTCACGCTGGCGGACGAACTAAGGGCACCAGTCCACAAACAGTTGCCAGCAGTGCTGGCATCCCAAGCCGACCAATGCGTATAGGTTTCCGTGTTGGACACATTCGTCCAAGTCACAGCCGCCGAACTGGCCATAGAACCACTAGCGGCAGTGGAGAAGGTGACCTGCTGACGGCTGGTGTTGGAGGCGGCGTTAGCCGTGCCATCCTCCCCAGCGTCACCAGTGTGCAACTTCAGGTACACAGCAGCAATAGACAGCGACTGAGCACGCAGGGTGTCCAGCAACTTGTTCTCCAAATAGTTAGAAATGCTCATTCGTCGTCCTCGGTTTCGTCAACAACTTCTACAAATGGGGTTTGCGTTCGTTTGCGCGGAGCGCAGAACGGACACCTGCCCATGCTAGCAGGGTACTCGTCCCCGCAAACATAACAGTCTACCGTCCTACCAGACATAAACTACACGGCCTTGGGCCGCTTAGACTGGTGTTCGGCAATATTGAGAATCAGAGCGTCCAACTCCTCATCGCTGAGTTCTGCCGCCTTGGAACCAGTATTGATAACCGTTGTGGGCGGCAACAAGCGATTCGTCGCCTGTAGGTACAGTTGAGCCGCTTTGTTGTCCCCACCTAGGGCTTTGGCATATAGTGCGTCTAGTAGTTTCTGGGTGCGTTCTGGGGACCCTTGGATTTCGCTGACTCGGCGGTCCCATTCGCCCTTGAAGGTAGGCTTCTTCTCCCACCTCCGTAGGGTGGTGGGGTCAACTCCGACCTGTTTGGCGAATGCCTGTTGGGTTGGGGGGATGCGTTCGGACGCTGGGGTCACCAACCACTCTAGGTATTGTTCTTGTCGCGCGTCCAGTAGGGGGGTGTTGTCCGCGCTGATTTCACTGGTCATACTAATGGGTTGGGCGTTCGTTTTCGGAAACGAACGCGGGGGGAGATAATAGAGGGGGGTTTCTGTATTATAGTAGTACCATGACATGGAACGCTAGTGACATGGCATGGTACCATATACTATAGTGCGTGGACAGCAGGAAAGAAGGTACTGGTTATGGCCAGTAAGAAGACCAAGAAGCAGACCGCGGCCGTGAAGACGGCCTCAAAGAAGGTTCCCAAGGGGTACCATCGTATGCCGAATGGCAAACTAATGGAGGGTGCCAAGCATGAGAAGCGCGAGTCGGCGGCTGAACGCCGCCGTGAGTATGGCCGAAAGTCACGCTAGTGGGGTATACTAATCCCAGTTTGCGGAAACGGATTGTTTCTCAGGTCAAGGCTGGTTCCAAGGGTGGGAAACCAAACCAGTGGTCTGCTCGCAAGGCTCAACTGGTGGCTCAGAAGTATGAAGCCGCAGGTGGGGGATATACGGGGTCCAAGACATCTAAACAGAAATCTTTGTCCAAATGGACGAAAGAGGAGTGGGGTACCAAGTCAGGCAAACCGTCTACGCAAGGACCTAAGGCTACGGGTGAACGGTATCTGCCGAAGAAAGCCATCCAGTCCTTGACCCCCAGCCAATACAAGGCTACCAGCGATAAGAAGCGTCAAGGCATGAAGCGTGGACAGCAGTTCGTATCAAATACGCCCGCCGCCAAAGCGGCAGGTCGTCGCGCCAGAGGAGTAAAGTAATGGCAACCTCTAGGGACCCAAGACTAACTAGGGCGGGGGTCACAGGCTACAATAAGCCGAAACGGACACCCAATCACCCCAAGAAATCCCATGTGGTGGTCGCCAAGCAAGGCGACCAAATCAAGACCATCCGTTTCGGAGAACAGGGTGCGGTGACGGCAGGACGACCCAAGGCTGGGGAGTCTGCCAAGATGACAGCGAAGCGCAAATCGTTCAAGGCACGCCATGGCAAGAACATTGCCAAAGGAAAGATGTCAGCCGCCTACTGGGCAGACAAAGTAAAGTGGTAACAATCTAGTATCCTATCAGGATGTTTCATGTGAAACACTAGGGGCATGTGACCACGGTCACACACAATAACATCTGGTATCCCCCCAAACCGTACAAATAACGCCACGGCTCTCGACTATAGGATTCCCATAGGCGCGCATGCCCGTGCCCCCCCATGCGTACCCCCCCGTGCTTGCGCGCGTGTTACGGTTCGCGCCATCGGCCCTGCCTGCCCCCAGTTTCGGGGCATAGGACCAACCGTCCCAACAGGTGCTTGACAGCGGTGCTATTCGGGCGCGCGTGCGTGACCGCTCCCGTGTGTCATGTGTGTGCGTCGTATGCACTGCCGCGTGTTTCCGAGGCGGAGAACAGCGCGGAAAGGCTCGGGGCAGTGAGGGACTTGACATCGGGTCGGACCGTCCCTTACAGTGTGGGACATCTAGCGACGGCACCGACCGAACCACGGTAGGGCCGACGGGAGCAACCGAGAGAACCGCACAGCCAGTGCGAATCTCGGAAACAGCCGCTAGCGATTCCAGTGTCCGACGGGGTGACCCGTTCGGGTAGCGATTGGAACGAACGCCACAGCACGAGGTGGCCTTGAGCGTGAGGGTGACCGAATCCCTCCCTACGGGAGAAAGTGTGAACTTCCGTAGTGCGACAGGCTACGACCTTTCGGTGAGCGTTGCCGTGAAACACACAGTAGCCCGACTTCGTCGGTAGACTCTAGTGCGATTCGGCCAAGGTCCTACGGGGTGGTGCTCGCCTCGTGGACAATATGCAGAGCACCCTGAGCCTTGTGTCCGCGACGACTTCGTCGTAGGCAAGGGTCGGGCCAAGGGTACCCTAGAACCTCGCCGAACATGGTGACGGTTCGCGGTCCGCCAACACGAGCGACAGCCACATGATTCTACGAATCCCGCATCGCTGTAGTTGAGACGGCATCGCTTGGTCTGATTCACGCCACGACAAGGTCGTCAGGTCAGCGTACAGGCAGTACGACACCCAGCCACCTTTGGTGGACGGTGAGACGGGTCCGATTCCCGTCCTGACCGCTATTCGCAATAGCGAATAATCCCAACACAACACAGGAGGTATCCAGTGAAACTGGAAGACATCAATCCGAATACGGGCCACCCCTTCAGGGTGTCCACGGACAAGAAACTCGGCAACTGGCAACTCGTGGACATCTACGATGACGAGGCATTCATGGCGGTTCGCATGGTGCTTCACCATGGGACTCGGATGGGCGAATGGTTCCGCTTGGACGGAGACGAAACCTTTGGTTTCGCTCCGACCAGCACTGGCTGGGGTTCGGTTTCCGACCAGCAGGGCATGAATCGCATCCTGCAGGGGACGGGCTGGAAGTTCCTTCGGAACGGTGGCGTTGCTCGCTACGAGCACTGCGACGGTGTTCGTCGGTTCCCCCACTGACCTACGGTCAATCTCAGGGCTTGACATGGTTGTCACGATGCCATACGATGGTGTCGTCACGGTCCGATTCCGTGAAGTCCACTGCCACCACAATAGTGGTGGTTTCCCAACACACCAAGGAGGTCTCCCTATGGGAGCAACCAAAGCAGGATGGGTGCACGCCGTTCGGCGGTACCCCGATGGAACCGTTCGGGTCCTACGGTCTGAAGACCGTAACACCGAGCGGAACGAGGTGGACCTAATGGTCCTGACTCGGACCGACATTCGTCGGACTTGCGCTCACCTCGGGCTGAGCGGTGCGGCTGAGCGTACGAATCAGGAGATGGTCTACGACATTCGTCGTTGGGCCAACGAATGGTTCGGTGCCACGGCATCGGGCGGTGACTATGTCACCGTCGGTCGGTTCGTTGGATGGGGCACACTGACCCCGAACGCCGAGCCTACGGCTACTGTGGTCCCTGAGCCTGTCGTGGTGGCACCGTCACCTACGGTGTCGTCGTCGTCGTCGTCGCTGGATGGTGTCATCGCTGACATCGTTCGCACCGTGGTGGACCAGCGTCTCGCCACATGGGAACCGCTGGATGCGGGCAAGATTGGCGACATCGTCACCGCCAAGGTCAATGACCTTGTGTCACGGCCCGTCGTCACTAATGTGACGGTCGGTCAGAATCCGACGGTCACCCTGCAGGGCAGGGAGCACTTCCAGTTGCAGGATGTTCTCGCTCACATCGCATGTGGCGACGAACTGTACCTGTGGGGTGGTGCTGGTGCAGGCAAGACCACCACGGTCAAGCGGTGCGCCGAGATTCTATCTCGGCGGTTTGAGTTGGTCACCTTCTCGTCTCAGACTACCGAGGCCAAACTCGTCGGGTTCCGCGATGCCACTGGAGAAGTGCGCACGACACCTTTGGTGGATGCGCTTCTCAACGGTGGGGTCGTGCTGTTTGACGAGTTTGACTCGTGCCCACCTTCGGTGGCTGTGACCATCAACTCGGTGTCCGCTAATCGGGTGGTGTCCACCCCTGCTGGAACCTTTGACCTGCACCCCGACACGGTGCTGGTCTTCTCGGGAAACACCGCGCTAGACGGTGCGACCACGGCCTATAACGGCCGACAGGCCGCAGACTTCAGCACCAAGGACCGCATGTCGGTCGTACAGTTCCTGTACGACTTGGAACTGGAGCGTGACCTTACGGTGCAGGCTATTGGCGGTGACAGTGGTCGGGCCGACCAGTGGTTGCGCATCGTCAGGGCATGTCGTGCTAATGCCGAGGCCCTCGGCGGTGCCACTAGTGCCCGCATCGCGGTGACCCCTCGGGCCGCTATTGGCGGAGCCAAGTTGCTCCGTCAGGGAATGTCGCTACAGTATGTGGCGAATGCTCGTATCCGCAAGGGAATGGACGCTCGGACTTGGGACCAAGTCCGCAACGGCATCCCCGAACTGGCCTCCTGAAAGGAGATTCACAATGATAGTCAACGCAATCAAGCGCGGTAAGCAGGTGGTGTTCCCCACCCTCGCGGACATGCTGTCCACGATGGACGGGAAGACCCCTGCTTACAGGGACAACGGTCTTCGTGACTGGCATGGCACCGACAACCTGCAGGAGGCGGTGAACCTAGCCCGCGAGGGATGGACCCACGGTCGTAAGACCGTGGAAGACATCCTCGGTCGGCTGGAGTCGTCGCTCCAGCAGGTGGCGCAGGACATGGTCATGGAAACTACGCACGATGTAGTCGGTGCGTACCCCGACATGGGACGGTTCATGGAAGGCGAGCCTGAGTGCATGGTGCAGTTCCTGCCCGAGACCGACACCACTAGTGGTCAGGTCACGCGGTTGCTTATTGACAACGGTGCTTGTGCCAAGTATTCAGCCGACTGGATGACCCGTCGTGCTGGTGCTGTCACCGCACTAGTGCAGGCCCTGACCATGGTCGGCAAGTCGGTGGAAGTGTGGGTCGCGTCACCCGTGGAGATTGGTGGCAAGATTCACGACACGGTGGTGTGTGTGCACCAAGCAGGCCAGCCCCTTAGTGTGGACGCTATTGCGTTCTGCTTGGGACATCCCGCGATGCTTCGCCGCATGATGTTTGAGTGTCGGGCTGACCGCACGATGGGCCATGCTAGTGGGATGGGTGGTACCTACGGTAAGCATCTCCCCGAGACACTGGAGTATGTGCAACCGCACATCGTCATCCAGCGTGCAGAGAACGAACCGAAGACGGTTCCCGACCCTGCTGACAGGCCACTGGAGTGGGTGCGGTTCCAACTGCAGAAGTTGGGCCTGCTCCCCGAGTGAGCATGGTGGTGGGCACCCAGTTGGGAGGGTGCCCACCACCGCTTGTGGTTGGTCCGACTTGACAAGGGTCGGATGATGCTAGTAATGTTCAGTCAAACACAACTGCCAAGGAGGCAATAATGAGTAAGCAAACGGTGGGGATTCTGGTCCCCTCGGACGACAGCATGCCAAGCATGCCTGTTCAGGTGAGCGGTTACGAATCGGTGCGCGACTTCGTCGGTGGCATGATTGATGTGGTGCGCACGACTGTGTCGGCGCATGATATTGGTGCCAAGGATGGCGAGGACAACGAGCGGTTCACGGCGGTGGGCTATGTGCACGACGAGGGTCTGCTGATTGGACTGCCCTTGAACGCTAGGGCCTCGGTGATATTCGGCCGTGAACTGGTGGGTGATGTGCTGATTGTCAACGCCGAGAACACCAATGGTGTGTGCGATGGTGACAACTACGATGTTCCCGAGTGGTTCGTGGAGCGCATGAGTGACGGTTCACTGGAGCGCACCATCACGATTGGTCGGTCCATTAGTCAGACCGTCGTGGATGCGATGGCGCACTGTGTCAGGGCTGGCATCTATACCGAGCAAGAGGTGGCAGTGGTTGTCGCGGCTATGGAAGACGCTATTCATGGCCGTGGAACCGACGAGGACCGCGAGATGGTGGAACTGTTCCTGATGTCTTGCGTGAAGTATCACATGATGCACGAACTAGGCGTGGACTTGGACATGGTGAACATCGTGGAAGATGTTGCACGCAACGGCATCTCTGATGACGAGTTGGAGAAGTTTCTACAAGAGGAAGGAGAGTGACATGCGTATCAACGCGATGCATAAGAATGCAGTGCTTGGCACACTGATTGAGGTATCATCCGAGTGGGACCCGTCCCACCCTAGGTTCGTGCAGGTGGTCATCCGTGATGATGACCCGTTTGAGCCTACCATTGTGCCCCTGATGGTGCGCAATGGTGATGATGCACTGTTGCTGATTGACCGTAAGGTTATCGTTCACGAGGGGTTCATCTATGGCATCCACTAATAGCAAGAGCGTAGCCCACGCTCCCTCTATCAAGAGGGAGCGTGAGTACCCACCGTCGCTGTGGGCTTGTCCGAAGTGTGACACTAGGGTGCGCACGCATGTCATCACATTCGTGGTAGAATGTCGGCATCGGTCGCATGCCCCGAAAGGGATTCTCATGGAGGTGGTTGAATGACCAGCGAACTGGTTACTTGTGGCGTGGTTGGTCACGGTGACGACTGCTTGTGTGATGTGGTGGTCACATCCCCTACCCCTATTGGGGTGGGGGATGCGGTGCGTGATATGTGGATGGGTGAACAGTTGTGCGAGTACCGCGACTATCCGTCCGAGGATGGGTGGACGGACGATGCGATACTGGGTTATCTGACTGAGGTCACTAGATTGCATGATGCTTGGGTGGAGAACAATGGTGTGTGCAACTACTATAGCACTAGCACCTTGGATGGTTCCGCCTTGGCCCGTGATGGCAAAGCCCTGAAGATGGTGCGCACCTTGGTGCGCAATCGTTTGGCTGAACCTAGTTGCCCCACTATTGATGTGGTGTTGGGGGAGTTTGGTTTCACGGCCGAGCACTTCACTTCGGCTGTGTCAGGATGCAAGTGGACAATGGACATGCAGACGCTAGTGGAGTTTGAGCGTGTGCTCCGTGACCCCGAGCACAGGCCAACATTCTCGTGGCTGTCTCAACGGTTCGGCCTGAGTGACGAATCCACCTACAGTTTGTGTTCCTATTGGAACTACAAGTCCCCTCGTGGGAACAGGAACAAGTGTTCGTTGGAGCGTGAGCGTTTCAATACAATGCTTTCCAGCGATATGTCTATCGTTGACATTGTCAACGCCATGAAGAAAGAGTTTGGGTTGAACTACACTACGGGTGCCGTGCGCCGTGCACGGTACCGTCTACGGAAGGGAGGCAAGTGACATGCTGTTACTATCCATAGCGTATGCTATTCTGTTCGGGGGATTGGCGTGGGGGATTATGGTTGACCCTTACACTGATGAGAACGGTGATGGCCGTGAGTGGGAACTGTTGGACAGGTACTTGGAGAGAAGGAGAAACCGATGAGGTTTGACCCAGAAACTAATAGGGTTCTGGTCCGTCAGTCGTGGCTGGGGGATGCGCTGATGTGCCCTCAGCGTGCGAAGTATGCGCTCAGCATGCCAAGCATGCGTCGCGGTTCTGATGCTACTGCTATTGGCACGGGGTTGCATTCTGTTATTGAGCAGGTGCTTCGTGGTGATGTGCTGGAGTTGGAGCACATGAAGTCCAATGCTCGGTTGTTTGTCGCCAAGGAACTGGAGAAAGATGTCAAGCGAACTGGTTTGTCTGATGATGTTGATGAGATGAACCAATGCGTGGACAGCATGTGTCAGGCTTGGTGGGATAACATCCGTCCGTCCGTAGCCATGGGCGGTCTTATTGAATACAGGTTCGTGGCCCCTCTTGGTGTCCACGCTTTCAATGGTAATGAGATATGGCTTGAAGGGACAATGGATTATGTTGCACCTGATGGTACTATATGGGATTGGAAGACTTCTAGCCGCACTTATTATGCGAAGGAGAAACAGTCCCAGTCACACCAAGCGACCTGCTATATAACCGCAGGTAGAACGCTAGATTTGATTCCGAATACTGATGAGCCTAGTGTCTTCAGGTTCGGAGTAATGGTCCGTCAATCTACGCCAAAGGCGCAGATTGTATCGGTATCCCGTGGCCCTGAGCAGGTGCAGTGGTTCGCCCGTCAGGTGAAGTCAGTTGTGGATTCAGCAATGCGGTCATGGGGTGATTCCGACTGGCCGATGAATGACCAACACAACCTGTGCTCATCTAAGTGGTGTGACTATTGGAACATCTGCAAGGGTGCGCACTGGACAGAGGCATCACTCAGTTTGCCTTCGCAGACTGTGAACATTGCCGTCACTACCGACCCCACCGTGTGATATGGTGTGGTCACCGCAAGCAACAACAATCAGACCTAGGAGGGTCAATGATTAGCAAGGATGAGTCAATCATCACGCAGGTCGTGGCAAAGATTGCCAGCGAACTGACGACAGTGACACAGACGGATGGCACCGCCGAAGGCGTGCAGTCCGCTTACCTCAGCCACTTTGACTTTGTGCGTGAGGTTGTCTTCAGCGCACACAGCATCAGTGCTACTGCCACTCAGCCCACTACCGTGGAGCAGAACATCATGTCAGCGTTCGGCGGTCAGGTCACCGATGTGACCCCGTCGTCGGGCGGTTTGGAGGTTGTGGGCGCACAGCACGGTCCCATCCCTGCATGGTTGTCGGATGCTTGCGCCAAGGCTGGTTGCCGTAAGGTGTACGACAATCGTGACACCGCTAATGCGGAGAACCGTCGCCCCCTGTTCAAGGCGGCCGACGGTACCACCGATAGCAAGGGCAAGCCCATGGCGTTCTGGGCACCGAGTCCTCGGCGGTAACAACTAGTGGATGACGCGACGCTTGCACAGCGTTGGTCTGCACTCGGGCGGGGGGAATCAATCTCCCCGCCCGAACTGCAACTAGCGCACTCTTTCTATAGGCCGTTGACCGAAGCAGTCAACGAGTTCGTGCACTGGGCGCAGACACCCGAGGAACGAGTTTACTTGGGGTTTGACCAACTGGACCAGCAGATGCGCGGTATCGCACCCGCGGAGATGCTACTCATCAACGGCTATAGCCACAGTGGTAAGACCATGTTCCTGCTCAGTGTCCTAGCGAACAATAGTCATATGCCCGTAGTCTACTTCTGTCCCGATGAACCGCGCACCTTGACTCTGGTCAAGTTGGCGTGCGTTGCTAATGGGATTGATGCCAATGAACTTGAGATGGGCGTTGCCAATAACGACCCTCGGGCTATTGATATTCTTCGTGACACAGCAACCACTAGGTTCCCGAACCTTGCAGTGTTTGACCAGCCGATGACCCTTAGTGACATGGAGCGCGCCATGGGTGAGGTGGCTGACCTGTTCGGTAAGCCTGCACTGATGGTGTTTGACTACTTGGAACTGTTGCAAGGTGGCGGTGAAGATGTGCCATCCAAGGCAAACACTATCAAGGCGTTCGGCAAACGGCACGGTGTACCGCTGATTGTCCTGCACCAGTCGTCACGCACCAGCGGTGCGGACGGACGGAAGCAGACCATTAGTTCAGGTGCGTATGGTGGTGAACAGCAGGCATCACACATCATTGGTGTGCGACGCAAGAAGTTTGAGATTCAATCACAGATTCAGGAGATTGATGAGAAACTTGCTAAGGGCACCGCTAGTGAACGCCATCTGGAACGCTTGGATTTCCTGCGCTATGAGGAACGCATCCACGAGAACACGGTCACGCTGAATCTGGTGAAGTGCAAGCGTCCTGCTAGCACGCTATTGGATGACATGGACTACGAGATTGAGCAGGGCACTGGGAGACTGATGCCGTTGCTTGGTGTCCCATACGAGATGAGTCTGGCGGCTAGGAATGCGCAACCTTCGGTTGCTGAGCAAACCGTGACAGAAGCGGAACTATCCCCGATGATGTGGGAGTAGGGTGCGGCCTGATGGAAACCACATCCGAGAAGTTCATCACTCTGTTTCGTGGACGAGGTGACTGCTATGGGTCCGAGGAGGGGGGCTGTGTCCGTCAACGCTTGACGGAATCTGTCTTCGCTGACCACCTGAATGGCATCGCTGGTATTGGTGTGTACCCAGCGGTGCCTGCACGCCCACTGCCCCTGTGCGTATGGGGATGCATTGATATAGATGTGGAAGACCTAGGGTCAGCCCGTCTGATGCAACGCACATTGGGGGCAGTGGGCATTATCTCATGGGTAGAGCGTTCACGCTCCAAGGGTTACCATGTGTGGGTCTTCGCCACCGAACCAGTGCCTGCGGAACATATGCGCAGGATGCTATTGGCGGCACACCAAGTTGCTAACTATCCTGCACGGGAAGTCAACCCGAAGCAGTCCGATGTTTCCATCCACAAGGTTGGCAACTATGTCAGGTTGCCCTATTACGGTGGGCTAGTTGCCGTGCCCAGTCGTCGTGTCGTCCTTGACGACAACGACAATCCGATGCCGTTGGAACAGTTCGTGGATTCGGCCACAGCCGACCGCGTTCCCCCGTCCGTCATCTCGCACCTGTCGTCACTGTATGTGCCCCCTGTGTCCACGAAGCCCAGCATTGACTTTGGTTCCATGATGATTGAAGAAGACTTGGAGCAGGCTTTGCGTAGCACCAGCCAACTGGCTCGCGTCATCTGGAAGCAAGGCCCAATCAACGGGCAGGACCGTTCAACCGCACTCATGCGCTTGGCGCATGTGTGCTTCAGGTCGGGCGTGTCCCCATCCATGTGCCGTGTAATCGTCATAGACGCAGACAAGCGGTGGGGCAAGTACCACATGCGAGGAGAGTCTGGCCTAATGGAAATCAATAAGATTGTGGAGCGTGCGTACCGTGGCTAGTCGCAAGAAGAAAGAGCACACGGTCACCTATAAGGGGCGACCGCAAGTGAAGCAACGCCCACGCATGACGCGGCGCGGCAAGGCGTACACACCAATGAAGACCCACCTAGCGGAGAATGTTATTCGTGACGGATGGACTGGCCCGAAGTATGACGGGCCTGTGTTCTTGCGAGCAGAGTTCACGCGCGAAGGAACCATCGTGACCGTCGGCATCCATGACGGAGAAGCGTCCCCCCTTAGGGGAGACATTGACAACTATGTGAAGTTGGTGATGGATGGCCTGAACGGTGTCGCCTACGAAGACGACAACCAAATCGTATATCTGGAAGTTTACAAACAATAGGAGTGACATGACTAGTAGCAATAACCCCGAGGAGTTCAACCCCGTACTGTGGATATCAGAACTCGTGCAAGACGAAATGAAAGGTTTGCATGACACGCTGGTAGTGGTCCGCTCTTTGTGCGACCAGATGTACGGACTGCTAGCCCAGTTGAGAGGTGCACAGGAACTAACGGAACAAGAAATGGACCTGTTCATCTATAGCGTGGACCAAGTCCTATATGTGTACGACCAGATGTTCCCATGCTGTGAGGAGTGCGAGGAAGAACAGGAACGCCTGCGAGCGGAACGAGAGTTGGACGATGACTGAGTTCAACAAAGGCAGTTGGAACCAACGCTATAAGACGATGGGCGATACGGCCGAAACAGCGTTCACGACCATTCACCCACACGCCCACCGTCTGGGAATCAACCGCCCAGACTTCAGCGTCGCGGCTTTGCCGCGTCTATTCAGACATACCCCAGACTTCCTATTGCCCAACGGGTTCTATGAGGTGATGGGTGTGTCCTCGCGCAACAAAGACGCAACCCTGAAACTCAAGTTTGAGAAACTAGATAGTCTCAAACAGTGGACCCTAATGGGCGACGGGTATCTATGGGTGTGGGATTCGTACCGCAAGCGATACTGGTGTGCATCCATAGATGAATGGGCGCATGCTTGCGCCCATCATGCCACCGTGTCGTTCTTTGATGACAACAACAAACCCTATTGGGACCTGCCAATCGGGCAGTTCCCATGCGAGCCAACCACGGGCGTGGACATCAGCAATGGCTAGGTCTAGAGAAGTCGGGTTGACAGCCGAGCAATGGGCACAACTAGTTGTGCCTGCGCCAGTGGGCAACGACCCAATAGAACAACTAATGGCGAGCATCAACGAGCAGATGCCCGACGACTTCAGCATGCATATACGCGAAGCCGTCGGTAACGCTATTGCCAAGTTAGATGAACGAGAACAGTGGCTTATTGAAGCCGTGTATGTTCGCGGCATGTCCTATAAGGACATCAGCACAGTTCTCAACTACAAGTCCAAAGCATCCGCCCACAAGGCAGTGCAAGATGCAACTGATAAACTGAAAGACATCCTGTTACAAGACAAAGATATGGTAAGATTCCTACGGAGGAAAGGAAACGGAAACATGAGCAAACATCAATACTGGCAGGACGCATCGTGGGAAGCGGTCCGTTGCATTGACAGATGTTCCGTGCATGACGCGATGCCCGAAATGTTTGACATCCACTTCCACAACCTAGGGTTGTTGGTGCGGGCACACGGAGAAGAAGAAGCAATCAGCGATATCTGTTTCTCGGTTGGGTGTGAAGCATCACGAGTGCTGAACGAAATGGGCGCATGGGATATTGAACTCATGCAGGACACCCTGTGCAAGAAACAGCATGACTATGGGCATGAGAACATCAACGCCTTCGGCATCATCGGTATCGCTGTGCGCATTAGCGACAAGATTGCGCGCTACAAGAACCTTCAGGACCGCGCCAACTCTGTTGCCGACGAAACATTCTTGGACACACTGATGGACATGGTGGGTTACGCGGTGCTCGCACGCATGCTTGACAATGGCTCGTTCCATCTGGAACTGGAGCCGTTCTGATGGCACCACGGAAGAAACCATCGGTTGACTTGAAGGAAGCACAGTCGCAGTTGACGCAAGTCAAAGCCCTGATTATATCTCTGGGTCAACCATACGCGCGCGTGCGTCGCATAGACGACGCGCTAGAGGTCATCAACTCATTGATGGAGAAAGAGAAACCGAAACAATGACTGACGCAGACTTTGACCCAGAGGACATGGCCGAGATTGAGAAACGGTTTCGTGAAGTCTTATTGAACCAAGGAGAACAGCGGGAGGGATATGAACTGGTGTTCTTCATCACCGACGAAGATGCGATGGACTTGCTGGCATCCTATGAGGATGCCGCGCGAGGTAACGCATTAGCGATGGCTAAATGCTGGCGGGAGTTCTCCAAGATTATGCGACGCTTACAGGATGCGGTGACAGATGGCGAAGATTATTAGACACATCACTCTGATGCTTCTCGGATTCGGCATCGGCTATATCGCGGGTGCCGCGATGTACGCCTACTTCGTAGCCGAACACTATAGGACTGGCGGCTCAGATAAGACCGCTATGAAACACCAACGGACAACAATCAAGAAGGGGGCCAACAGTGGCAACTAAGAATCCTCCCATCCCTCCGCTAGTGGAAATCTTCTGGGAAGACCACTACAGCATGGGCGACGACTGGCATGAGCCAGACCACAAGCACACGCCATGCATCCTGAGCGCAGTCGGATATATCGTCGCGGAAGACGAGATGTATTACTATGTGGCATCCACCTACGAGTTGGACAGCGGTAAATACAACGGTGGCACAGCAGTCCTAAAGAACTGCATCATCAACTTCCGACGCTATACGCCGAAGCAAGCAATCGTTGACCGCAAGACCAAGACCACGAAGACCAAAGGTAAAGCAATCAAGACCACGCCGATGCGTGGTCCGCGCAGACACTAGGCTTTCGGGGGCTTGGACCCATAGGCAGGTTCCAGCAACTTGCCGAACACCACATCAAACCAGTCCGCACTGTCCGCGACAGTGGGGCTGAGTTCAACATGAATCCACTTGCCATAGGGTGCTCCCGCGACCGTCGGCTTGGTGTAATCACGCCAAGACTGGCGGTCGCAACACCATCCACGCCCATGGGGGCGCGGGTAATAGTCAACAATCAACTCAACTCCCAGTGCACCGTTATTGCGCACAAGGAAGTCAATCAAAGCCAACCCGTCCTCGCGGTTGCTGAACCCGAAGTCAATCGCTCTGCCCGTGCTGTGAACACTGGGTTTCTCTTTCCCGCGCATATTGCGAATCTGGAACGAACCCAGATTCTTGATGCGTCCCCCATTCAGGAACACAATCCAGTCAATGAACTTCTGTGTCCCCTTGCGCTTGCCTTTGGAGTCGCCGTCATAGCCCGTATAGGGTCGTTTGTTATTGAGGTTCAAGATAACCCGTCCTTGTAAGATTAGCCAAATAGTCACGCAACGCGAACTGCCTGCGGGTCAGTTCGTTCAACTGTTCCTGTTCCGATATGCCACGGTACGGTACGCCCAGCGCGCTAGCGATGGACGAACCTTGCCGTTGCACATACGATTCCTTGCCACCCAACTGAGGTATGTAGCGTTGCAACTGTGCCAACGGTGGCAACAAGTTCGGCACCGCATACGCGGCCTTAGAAGATGTATAGGGCTGGCCTTGGGCGGTGAACCCAGACTGACCGAACAGTGCGCCACCCAAGAACGCTGGGATGTCCAGCGGTCCGCGAACCATCTGAGGTTTGTCGCTGAACGGCACATCGGTCGCATACTGGCGTGAACCCAACAGTTCTGGAATCAACTTGATGGCTGGGTTGAACTGGCTGAGCAGACGCATCGGGTCTGCCATCATTGCCATCTGACCCCTCAGTTCCAACTGGGGTAGGTCGGGGTTCAGCACGGCACCCTTGGAGAAACCAAGGGGGCCTTGCGCTTCAAGCCATGAAGGCAACACTAGGTTCTCGTCGGGTGGCAGGTTGCGCTGAACCGACTCGTATGCGCGATATAGCGACGGTCTGGCAACCTGATTCACCATCTGCAACGGGATGTTACGGCTAGCAAATATCCAGAAGGGAATAAAGTTGCGCATCACTTCGTCAACCTTGCTCAGGTCCGTATAGTCAAAGTGGTAGCGCGCCACCTGAGCGGCGGCCGCGTCCATATCCAAACCGCGACGAAGCGAGGACAAAGCCAACGACATACGGGCGGCCAACTCCGCCCCCTCGTTCGCCTGTGTCCACGCGCGGAACGGCTTGGTTGATAGCAGTCGCCCACCCTTGCCAGTCAGAACTGGATACAGCAAATCGTCGGTTGTCTGGCCACCACCAGTGGCCAAATAGACGCGATAAGCCTGCTCGTATAGGTCGCGTTCGGCGGCGGGAACCGACTCCAACGCGGCGTTGATACCAAGACGATTAGCCTTGATGGCAAACGCTATTCCTTCCTTCGTTTCTGCGAGCGTCACGCCAGCAACAAAGTTGTTGAACGCGGCCGTATAAGAGTTACGGACGATAAATCCAGCCGTAAACATTGCGGAAATCTTGAAGAACCGCGTATAGGCGTTGTATATCTTGCGGAACTTGCCCCACTCTGCTGGCGTTGACAGTGAACGAATCCTGTTGAATAGCATGTCTGCAATCTCGGGTGGCATCTGAACGCCGAGACTTTCAATCTCCGACCATCCCCGTTCAATCTTGCTACGAAGAACATTGCCGAACTCGCCATTCATCACGCGGTCCATTTGTCCGACGGTGAACTCTCTAGCGGATTCGTAAATAGCGACCTGCGCCTCATAGCCCTTCAACTGGAGAATAACTTTCTCCAACGCTTCCTTCTGGGATGCGGGAAGTTCAAGCGCGCGCAGATTCTCTAATGCTTGGGTTGTGCTACGCAACCATTCGGCACTGACTTCACCAGCGGAACCCTTCGTTGGGGGTCTGCTGAGAAGCAGGTCTTGAATAGTCTTCAGGTCATCCTCATACAGTTGACCGTATGTTGCTTTCCATTCACCCAACTCGCCACGCAAAGAACTGGCGGCATCCATAGATGCTTGCGCTGTACGCAGTTCATCGCCCTTCTTGGCCGCACCCTTGATAACAGGGTCGTTCTTCAACGCCGTATCAAGTTTGCGTTGCTCCGCCTGCAACTTACGCGCGGTAGACGCTGACTGTGCCTCGGCTTCAGCGCGGCTAACGGTCTTCGTACCACCCTTCAGTTGAGGAATATCAATAGCCTCTTGTGCTTTGCGTACCGTTTCGGCCGCAGTTGAAACACGCCCCTCTAGTTGACTGGCCGACGACCTGACACCACCAACCTGACGACCAACACTAGCGGCTTGTGCCTGTCGGCGGGCGACCTCCTCGGCCGCCGCCGCTAATGCCTGCTCATTAGTGCCGAGCATTGAAGTGGCAATATCTCGGCTGGCTTGTGCGCCCATCAAAGCCCCAACAGGGTCAAATCCTGCGGTGCTAAGAACCGAGTCAGCAATATCCGCAGGCACTTCTTCCATGGTGCGACTGAGATGCCCAGCGTTCAACACCGTATCAAGGCCATAGCCGAAAGTGTTGAACTCACCGATGTTCACACCAATGACATCCGAGAACCCAGAACCCGAGGAGCCAATGAACCCGATGGCATCGTACAGCATGTCGTTGCCATCAACATAAACATCAACAGGGAACGACGGGTCCATGCTCTGCTTGGACAACCAAAGGTCCAACATGGAGCCAACAGCCTCCATGTCATCATCAAATAGCGACGAGAACTCGGCCGCGCTCATGTTGCTGAAATCACGGCGCGCCATCTTGTCCACGCGAATAAGGATTCCAGCCAACTCTGGTTCTGCCTCCACAAAGGTGGGGTCCAATGCGTTGGCCCCACCACGCTGAGAGCGGATAACGGTATCCCACATCTCACCGAAATATTCGGCGGTCTGATTGTCACCCAACTTGTTGATGGCTCCACCGATTCCGTAACCCAAACCATCAATGAAATCCAAATAGTCTTCGCCATTCTCCCACGGCTTGAGAATACGACCAGTCATACCACCCTGAACATCGGGAGCGTAAGCCATCACAAAGTCATTAGGGTCAGCACCTTCGGGCAGATGCTGATACACGGGTACGCCCTCGGCGTATCCCGAGTCCAGTTTCTCAACATCAGCCTTGTGAACGAAGTAAACACCATCAGGGAAGTCTTCGCTTGACCGTTCAACAACAGTATTCAGATTCTCAATCTGCTTATCCAACGCCCGCAACTCTGCGGTCGTTGACTCAACGGCACCACTAGCCGCGGTCACAGCCCTAGTGGCTTTGCCTCGCGGGCCAACGGACCTTTGCAAGCGTGCACGCCTAGTTTCCAACGCCTTCAGTTTGCTAGCGGTACGAGACTCCGACTTGGCAAGAATCTGGGCGGCCATCTCCCGAGGGTCGCTCGGCCGATTCTTCATCTTCGGGAACATGCGCTGATGCGCTTCCTCCAAATACATGGTGGCCGCAAGTTCCAACTGGTCGTTCTCTGACAACGCCTTGTCAATACCCTCCAGACGGGCACGATACGGGGCGGTGACAGCATCAAACGCTTCCTTGATTTCTCCACCACGAGCAGTAGCCAAAGCATCAGCCGCATTGAAATCCTCCAACGCTTTAGCAATGATTACGGTCAACTCCTGAAGTTGCTGTTCGTTGAAGATTGACTGCTGGGCCTTATCAATAAGAACCTTGCTGGCAACATTCTGGGCGGTACCCAGAATATTCGCCGCCTTATTCGCTGTCTTATTCAGGTTTCTCCCAATAGACATTACGCCTTCGCTGATGGTATTCAGACTTCTATTCAGCGTCGCAACAACCCTGCCATCAGGTATCATTTCCTTTGTTACGCCACGAACAACATCAGGCCCATAGTCAAACAGGCGGTCGGTGAAACCGACGCGCTTCACCAAGTTGCCAACCGAGTTGATATACGAGTTCATATAGGTGGCGGCATCATCCTCAAACCACTTGAACCCCAACTCGTCCATAGAAATATCGTTGATTTCCTTGATTGTTGCAGTACCGTCACCCGTGTCGGTGACCAGTTTCCTACCCAACCATTCCTTGCCTGTCTCCAGCGTTCGTCCACGCAGAATCTGAGGCCCACGAATAAACTCATCTGGGGTCAAATCCACCATCTGCTTCATATAGGACTGCCAGCGAGTATTTGCCCACCGCTTGGAGGACAGATACTCGCGCGCTTCCTTGGACAGACTGTGGTTCACATAGTTCTGGCGAACATTTATCTTATAGGCGCGGACACCACGGCGGCTGGAGAACTCGTCAACAACAGAGTTGCCTGCTTCCCTGACATCCACATAGAACTTGCGGACTTTACCAATCAAATCTTCGGAACCAGACGGAGCCTGCAAAGTGAGGTCTTCCAAATAGTGTGCAATCTTCTCGCCAGTGCGCGCTTCCCAATCGCGTGCTTCGCTGGCAAGTTGCTGATGTTGCGCCGCAAGTTTATTCACAAACGACTTGCCTAAAGATTTGCCTCGCTGAGCAGACGAATAACCACCCAAACGGTTAGTCATCTCTTTCAGCGTCAAACTCTCAACCGAATCCAAACCTGCCGTCTTGCGCCACAACTCGGGAACGAGTTTGGCTTCACGCATCGCCTTGCCCATAAGGGCGTTCTGTATGGGACGAAGCATCGGGAAGTCTCCGATACGCGCCCGCAACAATGACGCATTAGAACCAATAACCTCAGCAAACTTCTCGCTGGCGGCACGAGTCCTCGTGCCTTCCTTACCAATAACCTGCCCAGCCTTGCTACCAAATGACCGCGTAACACCCTTGGGCACATTCAGAACTTGACGCTCAACATCGTCCAAAGCCCATTCGCCGTAACGAAGAATGGAACCGTCAGCAATCTTCGCGGCCAAACTAGGAGCCTTGGCAATGTTCGCTTCTTCGGCCGCCTTGGTGGCCAATGCGGCGCGACCCTTCCAACCCGTGTATCCGCTAGCACCAAAGGTCATATAGGTCAATGGGTCGGCGGCGATGTCCACGGCAATACCAACGGGAGCATCAATCCACTTGATGCCTGTCTTGGAAATCAGCGTGGACGGATAGAAGTTCTCGTCAAATGGCTGGGTGACAAGTTCCTTCAGCGACGCACCCCCACCTGTCAACAAATCTGCGCCTTCCTTGGCGACAGATGCGACAGTACGCACGGGTAGACCGCTGATATAACCGATGTTCTTTGCGGCCCCACTAAGGCCGCTAAGAATCCATCCTCCGATTCCACGCGAATAGCGTGAACTGCCCTTGCCAGAAATCTCTGCCGCGGCTTGACGCAAAGCATCAGTGTATTTGCCGCTAGAAACCAGTGCAGGACTGCCCGCCAACCGTGTGTTGGCGGTACGCAAAGAAGTGCCTAGTTCAACTTGCTTGGCAAGAATCGCTGGGTTGACTGAACCGCCAGCAGAACCTGCCGTGCTTTGTCCAGCCTTGCGTAGGATGTCCTCAAATGCTCCCATTATTACCTTCTCTTGGCTCCTTGAAGTGCCGCGTTAGTGAGGATTTGATTCATTGCTTGCGAGAACGGCGTAATGCCACTGCTCGTCAACATTGATGTCGCCTGCTTAGAACCAGTCACACCCTTGGACAACAGGTTCTTCAACAGTGCTTCTGTCTTGGCGATTTGAGAGTTCACAGAACCATAGGTAGGACTGATATCCTTGGGGGTAATCGTCTTGCTGTATTTCTTCAGGTTCTTGGCCAGTTCTTCGGCGTACACTTTCTTATACAAAGCGTCCGCTTTCACATTCAAGCCACTAGCAAATCTCTCGTTCTTACTACTGGGGTCATTGCCAGTCATCACATCAACAACACCTCGCGGGTCCCACCAAGATTTACCCTTGGGTTCCTTGCGAGCCGATGTTTGCTGAGTGATAAACTCCTGCTTCTTCGCTTCAGCAATGCGCTTTGCCGCAGATTCTGCGGCGGTACGCGCCATCTTGTCCTGTTCTCCTTGCGCGCTAACAACCTGCTTCGGAAGTTGCGTAAACTCTGGCATGGAAGCACGCTGACGCAGACGGTCTAACTGCTGATACAACTGGAAAGCCTGACTGTTCTCTGCTTGATTCAGGAAGATAGACGGGTCAAGTTGGAACTGTTCAGTCGGGTCTGGCAGAACAGCCAACTGGGGCAAACCAATAGACTTATAGTATTCCGCCATAGCGGACTGCCGTGACGGCTCCGACAAACCCAATGCCTGCGCCCTAGCATTAGCATCAGCAATAGCGTTCTGCGTCTTGAAATCGTATTCGGCTTTCGCCCGAAGATTCTGTTCGCTTTCCTTGAACAAAGTGTCAATGTCCGACTGGATGGTCGGAAGCAGGTTGGCATACGGGGCTAGTTCTGGCCTAGAGCCAATAACGCTAGCAATGGCGACCTTTGCATCGTCAGGATTTGTGTATCCCTGTTCGCCATTCAATATCATATTGGCGGTATCGCTCATAAACTCGGCCAACACAGGGTTGCTGGAGTACCGTGGCAACTGCTTGTATGACCAATACTCAAACGGAGCAGAAGGCAACTGGGTTGCATTCAGAATATCCTTAGCGTACTGCGACTGCTGGTCGCGCAAAGCCGCCTCAATGCCAGCATTCACAAGACTGGGGTCATACAGGCCACTAGCAAATAGAACCTCGGGGTTCATCGTGCTAGTGATACTGCTAGAGGACAGGCCCATGGGCAGGCTTGTCAACGCAGGAGTTGTCATCTGATTCTGCGAAGCAACGCTTTGCAGAATCTTCAGTAATACTTCGGGGTCAAATGCCATTGTCAGCCTCCGAACAGAGTGCTAGGGTTGTATGTGACCGTGCCATAGTTCGGCAAAGTAATCGTGTTGAACGGCATCTGCGGCACGCTGTAAGAACCACCGCTTCCCGACCTCTGCAGTTTGCCGAAGTTCAGAATCGCATTCAACAAGGTGTCCTGAATGCCAGTCTGACGGTTCAGTTCGGCATTGCGAATCGCCTGCGCATTAGCAAACGACTGCATTGCCAGCATCCGCTGTGCAATATCTGCAGTATTCCGTGCGATGCTCTGCTGAGCGTTGCGCCAGTTCTGTGCGGCATTACCAACACCCTGAGAATACTGGGCTATATTGCCCAATGCTTGGTTCAACAGTTGCTGGCCAAGTCCGCGCGTTGCTTCAACACCACCAGTTCCACCACCGATATAGTCCAAATAGCCAGCGGCAGGAGCATTGGGAATAACAACATTGCCTGTGTTGAAACGGAACTGTGCCATCGGGTCAACGCTCTGCAGGCCAGTAAGTTGCTGTGCCAAAGCCGTACCGATGTCCGCGCTGGCAAGACCAGTTGTTTCGTTCAACTTGTTCAATGCTTCTTGAACGAGCGGATTAGTGGTCAATCCGCCCATGGTCACATTGCCAGTTCCAGCAGGAACGGTTCCAGCAGGAACAGTTCCAGCGGGGACAGTTCCAGCGGGGGTCTGGCCACCTGCTCCACCCATGCCTGTTCCTGTCGCATCAGTCACCGTGCTATCGCCAGTTCCCCTAAACTGAGAACCATTATTGAACTCAGGGAACCCACCCGTCCACGGCATGCCAGTCAGACGCTCATACTCAGCCGCGGCCGCGGCGTTCGCCTTGGCACGCCAGTCCCTAGCCCACTGTTCCCAGCCAGCCTGTTCCGCGGCCACATCGGGTGCCAGCCGACGCTGGCCGCCCACGGGTCCACCACTGGCAGTCCGACCTGCCTGCACATTCCGTTCCATCTGGTCGGCAGACCCAGTACGGGACACGCCACCAGATTGCCCTGATTGGCCTCCCATTGCCCTTCCAAGGCCCGCCCACTGCTCGGGGGTAATCTTGTCCAGTTCGGCCCTCAAACGGGCCTCAGAAGACCCGCTAGGGGTATTCTGGACGCAACGGGTTCCGTTCCACCTAGCGTTCGGACCACAGTTCGGGGTGCCCCGTCCACCACCCGTACTGGTGCTACCAGTGCGGGACCCGCTGGCCGCCCCAGAATCACGGGCAGTCTGCTTCGCTTCCTGAGCAAACTCCCTGTTGTTCCCCATGGAACCTCTAGTTACACCTAATGCCGCCATAATAATCTCCTAGGAATACAATCCGCTCATGGGTGCCCACTCCTTCAGAGTGGCCGCCGAGTTATAGATACTTTGAGCCTTCTCACGCTGAATAGCGTCCAGAGCGTCCTGCAAATCCTGCGCCGCTTGCTGGTCCTCTATCTGCTTACCGCCAATCTGCTCGGCCGTAGACCGAGCGATATCCCCCATGGCACGCTGTTGATTAGCCGCATACTCCTGCATAGCATTACGGAATAATCCAGACCGTCCCAAACCACGCTGTGCAAACCCAGTAACCCTAGGTTGGAACCCCTGAGCATACTGACGCTGAGATTCCAGCAGGCTTTCCTGCCCACGCTGAGCGATATTAGAAACATCCAGTTCATAGGCGCGACGGGCCATCTCCCGCTTACGGCGGGCTTGGGCCTCCTGCAAATCCCAGTTAGTATTATAGAAATCACTCATCTCTAATAGCCTTATCGTTCGCTGGTGGGTGGCAGAATATGGTAATATCCTGCCACATTGTGGGTAACGCGGTCGTTTCCGTTCTTGTCAAAGAAATGCAAATGCAAGGTGGTTTCGGTAACGGTTTCAATGTGATATGGACCCATCTTGGTCACATCCCCAGCATCCTCCTCGGTTACCAGCACGGCCGCTGGGACAAACCCAGCGTTGTGCGTAACCGTCAAATCACCATTAGCGTCGGTGGTGCCCGAGAAAGACCCCCATACACCGATGTGTCCACGCAGATACTCGGTCAAATCAGCAAAGATAGCGCGGACAGCAAGACCATCACTGCCCCTCAGGGAGTTGGTCAAGGGGTTGGTCCAAGTGCGTTTCACAATAGGCATCAGACCTTCACCCCCCGCGGGTTATACTTATAGGCGATTGAGTTCACACACCACGGCAGTGGGGTGCTGGACGAAATCTTCAGTTGAACAGATTTGGCTAGACCCAAAGAATGAGCCTTGACTCCAGTAGAACCCAAATCAGGCTCGTTCCAGTTGCTATAATCCAAACCAGTTGTGTCAGCCGCTTCGCTAGATACGGTGTAGGACTTCTGAACATCAACAGCATTCCAATCGTGATAAACGGAAACATCAAGATTCACAGCGGAAGTTTCACGACGCAACACAAACTCGGGTCTGCGCCACAACTTCTTAGTTACATAGTTGCCAGCATCCTGCCAAGGCATCACATAGTATGAGTTATACGAACTGGGAGTACCTGTGAAGTTATCGTTGTGCGTATTCTTCACATCAAAGTTGAAGGCATACGGCTGATATGGGTGAACAGCAACGAAACTTGTATTGCCATTATTGTCGCCGTAAACAATCGGAGAAACGAAACCATACCCATCCGCGGTACGATAAACAGTCCATGCTCCATTGCCTACGGTTTCATCCCAAACAAACGAAACTGTGGCGCGATTAGCGCGACTGATACCACCATAACTACGCTCATAGAAATCATAGGCAATACCAGACTGGTCATACTGGTATGCTCCACCAGTAGCAGACGAACCAGCAGGCACACTGAGGAAGACCTTATTGTTGGCGTAACCAACACTGATGGAACCGAGGGCTGTTTCCGAAACTCCAGCATCATAAATCATTGGGCGAACATTCTTGAAGATATCCCGAATCGTCTTCCCATCATAGAAGAACATGCCGTCAGGATACGAGAAGAAATACACGCCACGCTCAGTAGCAACAAGACCCTTAGAGTTGGGTGTACCAACAGACCTAGTTATTTCAACAACCTGAAATGTATCTTCGCTATAACCATAAATGGCGAAGACAGCACGATTCTTGAACACCAGCAAATGTCCACCAAACGGCACAATAGCAGTAATGGTGCCACCACCGCCAACAATATCAATATAGTCCAGTTCACGCCACGACTCAGGGAACAAAGGATGGCTGAAACGCACGCGATTGGGATGATGCGTTGAACCCTCCATAATATCGGCCACCCATATCCGCTCGTTATGAACAGCAATATGCTCACACTTCGGCATATGAGTACCATTCGGCGTAGCCAAATCATTCTGCCAAGCACCAGTACCGCTAGCAGTCAGAGTTGTGAGAGTGGTGCCATCCCACTTGCGCGGCACATACCCGTGACCCAACGACATATATAAATAACTGGAGGCTTCCGTTGTCCACGAACCAAACTCAGCACCATAAGTAGCATCACTAGTGACACCCAAATCGGTGAAGTTGCCAGTCGTACTGTGGAACACCTTGTTATCTGTGGCCAACATCAACTTCTTGCCCTGCTCACCATCCCAAGGATACAAACGGTGAGGAGTGAACGAACCAGCAGACAAAGAACCAATAGCGGATGCGTTGCGTTGCACGCAACCCAGCCGCCGTTGGAAACCACCCCTAGGGTTGATGTCAACATTCAACATATCGCTGGATTGATTGCTGGCCAACTGGAACACATTGGCCTCTAGGTTCAACCCGCCCGTGAAATCATCTGCTTGGACAACGCGAATCATACCGCACTATCCCAATCCGTACCCTTCCAGCGTCGGATGGCTTTGCCACCAGCAAACACCATGGGCGAGTACGACTCGGGGCGCATCAAGTCACGACGCGCCAAACCAATAGCATCAGCAAACGACCGCTCATATTCCTGAGCAATACTCATTTCCTCCTGCGACTGGTAGACACGCGAAGTCACATAGTAAACCAACGGCAAATCAAACGCATCGGGACCATCAGGATGGCTGGCATTCGTCACCCAATCCTCAGGATGGCGATATGCGCGCACCGTCAACTCGTATGCTTCCGTTGGCTTGGGGAACAAATGAATCTGGTCGTTCCAGAACGAGAAGAACATAGGACGACCCTGCGGTGTTTCAACAGCAAGGAACTGGGCTTCGGCCTCATCGTAATCAATATACGACAACCTCAAAGAGTTAGGCTTGACAACGCTGATAACCTCGCGGATGTCATCGTTGGAGAAATCGTTGACCGTATAAGCCTGCTGACCAATAGCGCAAGTCAGCGTAAATGAAACCTCAAGGAACGGCCAACGCCGTTCCAAATCAATAATACGGTTATAGCCGTCACGCAAATACAGGGTCAGCAAACTATCGGGAATATCATCCGAATCCATTTCGGTAATATCCCGAACAGCACCGAGAATATCAGCCTTCGTCAACCTCGTTTGCGCCATCAGTAATCTCTACCTTCTTGTTTGCCTTGGACCGCAAATGGCCCATGCAGAACTCGGTGCCTTTGGCGCGACTACCCTCACAGGTGTCATCGTTGCCAACACACTTATTTCCGCGTCCAACATATGGTGCGGATGCCGCGGCAATCCGCGCATCCGCCACCATGTTCAATCGCATATCTGTTGCTGGCCGACCATACAAACTATGGGCGGGGACAGCACCCTTGGGAACACTCATTACAGCATTCCACGCCCATACTTGGTGGCACCAGTGCGCTTACGCTTGGGACCGCTTGGAACGCGCGGCATCTTGCCAATAGCACTGGGCTTATAGGCTCCCTGCTTGCCAGTAGCCCAAGTCTTTCCGCCCTTAGTGGGTGGCTTGCGGATGCCCACCTTAGCGGGCAAGGTCGTCATAGAGCCAGAACCAGCAGGCGGCATCGGCATCTTGCCGAAACCAACATTGATACCCTTGGCTTGTTCAACCGCGCCTTTCTTGGTGGGCGGCTTCTTGCCACCACCAATAGGCGGACGAGGAGTACGATTATCTGCTTTGATACGACGACTAGCCATCACTTACCCCACATCGGCTTCTTCTTAGCCTTGATGCGCACTTCACCGCGACGCTTCGGACCTTCCGAAGAACTCTTAGCGGTGACAGGGGGCTTGACGCGCTTCTTCGGACCCTCGGAACCCAGACCTCCGACCTTCTGGAAATCCACCTTGCTCAGAGCGGTGCGAACGCCTTGGTCCAAGTAACCCTTAGTCTTGGAACCAACCTTGGTGCCGCCTGCGGGCGGCTTCTTTGAGGGGGCACTAGCCTTCTTCTTAGCGGCCATAACTTCTCCTAATCAATAAGCCCAATAGGGTCTATACAATAGGGGGTGTCGTTCTTTCTGCCCCCAAATAGGAAGAACCCCCACCGCGGATTGGCGCGGTGAGGGTTCCCAATCCTAGGGGTTATCAGGCGGTCTTAGCCGTCAACTTGCCCTGACGCTTGGCGTTACGGACCGTGAGGTTGCCGTAGCACATAATCAGCGCGTAGCGGGCATCCATGTTCTCGGGACGGACGAACTCCGTCTGCGAGAACCACTTGCCCGAGTGACCCACGAGGGTGAGGTACTTGCTGTTCAGGAAGTAAACCACACCAGCGGTGCAGTGCACATCGTAGGTCACGGGAGCGGCCTTGAACAGCAGGTTCTGGAAGCCCGCGTCAGCGGTCTTCGTGTCGGTGTACCGCAACTGCGGCTGGAGAAGCGACTCGTACTTCTCGTACAGGGTCTGGGTCGTCAGCACCATGTCGGGGTGGTCGTTACCGACCGACACCGAGTTGTATGCCGTTGCCAACTGGGCGAGAGTAAGAGCACCAGCGGTGTTCTCCTCGTACGACTGCCAGAACTCGTTGCCAGCAGTGGCGCGGTTGATGCCACCGACCGTTCCCGAAGCCTCAACGAGGTTTCCGAGACCGTTCCAGTTCTTGCCCGAGTTACCCGTGCCGTCACCGAAGAACATCTGGTTGAAGCCTTCCTTCATGGATTCCTCAGCCTGCATAATCTTAGCCTCAAGCAGGTTGATGATAGCGGCTTCGCCGTTGTTCTTGGCTTCTTCAATACCCGAGATAGCGATGCTGGCGGCGTACTGCTTCCAGTCGTATTCGGCGGCCGAGATGCCTTCCTGAGCGGTCAGCGACAGAGTGTCGTAGCCCGAGTACGAAGCAACAGTGCTGTTGGTTCCGTAAATCAGCGGCTCCACAATCTTGGTGCCGCCATCCACCATGCGGATACGACCCTTGTCCATGAGGAAGTAGGTCAGCGGACGAGCCGTGAAGATGTTGTCAGTGAGTTGGTCCCGATAGTTGGCAAGCGTAGTTGCCAACAGGGAGTCAAATGATGCGTTTCCTGCCATTAGATTACTCCAATACTAGAGAGGTTGATAGATGAGTTCACATCCCCATTTGTCGTTTGGCCGCCGCCCAAGCGTCCTGAACGGATGTGATTCGTCCCACGGGTTCAACTCCAGCACCATTAGCGGATGCGCCACCTGCCACAAATGCGGCGTTGCGCTTAGCATCCACAATCTGATTGTTCTGGTCAGCCATCACCTGCTGAGCCTGACGATAAGTGGCCACTTCTTTCGCCAACTTGTCGTAAGACAACTGCTTGTAAACTGCTTCCAGATTGTCAGTGCCAACCTGAAGCGCAGTTGTGATAACCTGAACAGGGTCAAAGTCAGGGTACTGCTGTTGAAGCCGAGAAACTTCACGCTCCAACTCTTGCTGTGCTTGGGCAGTCTCAAAGGATTGAATCTTCTGATTCATTTCCCAAATCTGCCGCTCAAGCGGGTCCAGAAACTCTGGCTCTGCGGGAGGCAACTGCTGGTTGGCGAGGTTCGCTCCATAGTGCCGTGACAGAACATCCAAAGTCGCAACGGGGTCACGCTCAAGTGCCTCAGCAATAGTCATTGCATGTTGTAGGCTTTCACGCTGGGATGCTAGTTCCTGCGTCTTGCGGGTATAATCCGCCTGACGCTGGTAACCAGACAAGGCTTCCTTTAGAGGAACATCCAGTTCTTCCCCATCAACCTTCAGTTTCACATATTTGTCAGCGAAACTATCAGTGTCAATGTATTCGTAACTGGGTGCCTCGGCAGGGGCCGATGTCCCAACTTCCGTTCCTGCGGATTGTCCCGCTTGGGGGTCCGAAGTTACAGCATTCTCGTTATCCACGATATCTCCAATATCTAGAGTCCTAAATGGTTGCTCTATATATAGCCCTAGCGTTCGTTTCAGAGTCCCATGGGGGGCATCGGCGGGGGTGCGCCACCGCCCATTTCAGGCGGTGCGCCACCCCCAGCCTGCGCCAACAGAGCCATCAACACCTCGGGTGGAATGTCTGCTGGCAATGCGCCACCCTGAGGAGCCATAGGAGGCATCGGCTCCATGGGAGGCGGAGGACCTGCTGGGAGTTCGGGGGGCATGGCCTGCTCCTGCGGAGCGGGCGGAGGTTCTGGGGCGAGGACAAATGCCTCGGGGTTCTTGATGCCGAAACCGCTCTGGAGCACATAGGCGGCAAACTTGGCCATGTCAATAACTCCAGCCTGAGCGAAGGGCATCAATGCCTGAACCATCTCGGCTGTCTGGGCACGCTGGAAAGACTCGTTATGCGGACGGGTAGAACCGCCAACCACATCAAAGTCAAACTCGCCCGCAATATAATCGCGGTCGTAAGTAATCCAAATAGGTTCGCCGTCCTTGCCGACAATACGGGCAGTCATGTCATTGGTCATAAACTGCTGTGTCAGTTTCAGTAGACGCTTGCCTACCTCGCCAATAGCCTGCTCAATAGTGGCAAGTTTGTCGGCTGTACGCGCGTTGGCGGCATCCTGCGCCAATCCAACTTCTGTCGCTGTGCGACGAATCTCAGATACGGAACCACGCATAAACTCGGAAACACCCGAGATGCTGTTGATATCCTGCTCAATCAGCGATGACTGATTGTAGAACTCGGGTGGGTTGATAAGCGCAGGGAATGGGGCGACAACATCCCCCAAGGGGAAGTCGCCCACAACAGGGACCATAACATTATCATCGTCAGATTCCATGGCTGAACGGCCATTGGAATCCAACGCCGCTTCACGGTACAAATATTTACGAGCATACCGTTTACGATGATTCATCATCTGGGTTCTGGTTGCGTTCAGTTCACGCTGAAGCGGCTCAATAGCCTCTAGGTCGCCAAGCGGATAGAAGAAATCAGGAATCTCATAGTTGCGAATCATTACGAAAGGATGTCCGAAAGCATACGGCATCTTCTGTGGTTTGATTAGGAAACCATCACCAGACTCGGCAAACACGGATACAGTTTGATTTCGCAAATCATAGAACTCGTAGATGTCTGCGTAACCCTCGTCCTTATCGTTTATCTTACGATGGGCGGGTTCTTCCGTGCTATAGCGGGAGAAACTGATTGCGCCGACATCTTCACGGACTGCGCGGTTATACCGCTTGTCCGTCCGAACATCACGAATAGGGCGACGAACGCGATGCGAAATCCATTTCGCGTCGTTCAGAGTCGTGGCATCTGGGTCAACAAATACATCAAACGGAGACACACGCTCCACAAACGGAGCGTCCTCTAGAACATTATAGTTGGTCTGCGTATAGTTCTCGGACATGGGGTCGTTGACATCCTCGTCCAACCCAATCCGTTCTTCCTCAACATACTTATAGCCAACTTTCAGCCAGCCATGACCAACGATAAGAAAGTCCTTGACTGCCATACGGAACTGGTCTTTGATGTTCCGATGTCGCCACCAGTAGTTCACTACAGCCTCAGCAATAATAGCATTAGGTGCGTTCTCGGGGCTGATGGCGTTGACAGTAATCTTCGGATAGTTCACCGAGATTGACGGGTAAATCACATTGATTGTGGAGAACGCCATGTTGACGAGGATGCGGTCCTCGTCGGTGAAATACTCGTAATGACGGCCACGATACAGGTCAACTAGCCGTCGCCAAGTTTCGTCGTATGACTCCTCTTTGCGCCACTTGCGAGAAGAAGAAACCTTCTTCCGATAGCGGGCAAGAATGTCACTGTTAGAGGGACGAGCCATTATTTACCTTCCATGCCTGAGCGGTGCGGGCCGCCCAGTTCCATACGGCAATCAGCCCTGCGATTGCCGCCGCCTTGAAGAACGACACATCAGCAACTGCAGCCGTCAACGGGGCGGCCGTAGCCCCCGCAATGAAAGTAGCAACAGCCCGCTGGAACGCTTCCTTGTATGTCATCGTGATTCCCCCTTGTTGTCCATGTGCCATTCAATATGACCGTGTAAACGGTCATCAACTTTATCAATCTTGCGTTCTATGGTTCTCAGAACTTTCATGTTCTGACCATGCTGTTCTGTGTTCCGCTTGTCAAACCTGTGAAGCCCCCACATCAGAGGTCCACCAATAAGGGCAACGACAATAGGAACCCACCACATATTACACCCAACGATTCCCAACAGGCTCAGCCTTGATGCCCGCGGCCGAGGCTTGGGCTTCCTGTTCACGCTGGCGTTCCCGAATAGTCGGACCATGAAAGTCCTGCTTGCCGTGGGTGAAACCCAAACGAATACCCTTGAGATGGCAGGCGAAGCAGACCGCGCCACGGCGCGGCAGAACATCAAACTGAAAGACTTTGGCACATTCGGTGCAAGCAATACTACCCATACTTATAGGCTCATCGTTCGTTTCGGGGAGTTACCGTGTAATCCCAGCCCCATGGCGGACATTATAGGCCCCCAAAGGCTGGTTCTTGGGAGGTTCTTCCCCCATCAAGAACTGCTCCCACCATGCCAAAGTATTCCTAGGGATGACCTCCCCCACATAGTATTCGGGCAACCACACAAACTTCAGCATCTGGTTAGCAATAGCCAGCGAGATGACACGGTCGTCGTGGGGCGACCCCTGCATGCGTCCGTTCTCCTTGCGGACAAAGGTCCGCAACTCGCCAATGGTGTGCTCACAGCAGATATCCAAATCTTCCGACCTGATGGACGCGGACAGTTCGTCAATCATCAGCGGTTTAGATGAGGCAGTGGTACGCCAACCCAGAATCTCGGTGGGTGCAGGACGGGCATGCGCCAGTCTGCGTTGACGATAAATATTTCTGTAGCCGTACCGCTGGATAGCCTTCAGGGTTGTTAGACCGTGGTTGTTGTTCTCCACGCCCAGCAGTGCCGAGTTATACATCCAGCCCAGTTCAGCCAACATTTCTCCAAACAAGTCTGGTTCTATGCGCCCATGCCAATGGGCGGCAATCAACCCCGTCTTAGCATTGATGATATGTGCGGAACTATAGTCACCGTGAGCCAGACCTTCGGCCACATCGGCTCCAATCGCGTACACGCCATCAATCTCAGGGAACTCCCAGACGCGCAAAGGACCATCCTCCGCAGGTTGAAACTGGTAGTCTCCGCTGGCGGTAGGTCTAAGTAGTCCAATGGTTGGGTCTGCCGCTACCAGCGAGTTGATGATATCCAAATCAAACACGGGGTTGCCCGACTTGATGAACGCTTCCTCGGGGGAGCGTGGATATTCTTGATGCAACTGCCAATCGGGTAGAGAACGCTTCTTGACTTCATACCAGTCTTGGTTGCGGTCGCCTGCATCCCAAGCCCAGAACACTCCACGAAACAAGTTAGTTCCCGTCTGCGAACCAACCCACAACTTGTGGAAGAAGTTACCAGACCCATTAGCGGTACTAAGACAAATAACGCGACCACCCACATCGGCAATAGGTTCAATAGATGCCCACGCCTCATCAGGATTCGGCAAGAATGCCATCTCGTCCACGACCACCAGATACACTGATTCACCACGAGCAGGGTCATTAGACGACGGCAACGATTCAATAGCAGACTCGTTATCAAATACCATCTTCAACTGGTGGTCCGTCAACAATCTAGGACCACGCTCGCGCATCCAACTAGGCAACCATCTATAGCCATACTTGGATTTCTGAAGCAACTTCATGGCCTCACGCTCAGTACGACTGAGCATAATGATGAAACGGTCAGGCTGAAAGAATACCAGCCAGAAACAGAAAGCCGCCGCCAAAGTGGAGAACCCAATCTGGCGCGCTTTCAGAACAACACTATAGCGGTTCTCCAACCATGCACGCACAGTTTCACGCTGGGCGTGACGCATCTCAAACATGATGCGCCCACGCTCAGGATGTTTGATGCTCCAATAGTTCTCACAGAAATGTGTGAACGCATCCAACAGTTCTTCAACACTGGGGTCGTTCGGTCCGCGGCACAAACGCCATTCGCGTTCCTGAACCAACTCATTTAGTTCCACAATCAATCCCTAATGTAGAATGGGTCATCTGCTTGCCACCTTAGAGGCATGACCACTTTGCCCACCAAAGACTTTCCAGCGTTCTTCCAAATCGCAACATCCGTACCGCCACTAGCGGAACTAGAAGCGGTACGATACATCGTAGACTTGGATACAACAATCACAGACCCAACACCAGAACCAGAGGCTGTACGAAGTTGAGCAGTGGCACCATACGCGCTAGATGTTCCAGTGCCAACACCAACAATACTGCGAACATGAGTTAGCAACTCGGTTGTGGCATCACCAGCAGTAGCCCCGCCCGTTCCAGTAGCGGTGCGCGGAGAAATATGTGTGCCACTTGCCGACTCGGTTCCAGCACCAGAACCGCTAGCATTTCTTGCGTGGAACACATAAACAACACCAGACGCAGAACTGGAACCCGTACCACTAGAAGTTGCTGTACGAACATACTGGATGCCGCTAGTTGATGTCTGGTTTGATGTCCCCGCACCAGAAGCGGAAACAGAGTTGCCGCCATCATATATGCGCGTCAGTTCATCATAAGTTCTAGAAGGACCATCATAAACACTATAGGTGTAGCCCGTTCCATTTCCTGTGCCCGTGCCAGTTGCTGTGCGGATGCGCGTCGGCAATGGTGTTGCCGACTGCGTGCCAGCACCCGAGTCGCTGGCAGTTCTCTTGAGAGCAACACGACCCTCTCCATTGCCCGTGCCAGAACCAGTAGCAGTAGCCGTTATTGGTGCTGGCGCAAACGAAGCAACAAAGAACACATAGCGACCCTGAGCGGGAGCCGCCACAGTAGTCGCAGTAGCACTAGTGTTGGTGGATGTCGCAATAGTAAACAATGACAAACGGGCATCAGTGCCAGCAGTCGTACTATCGTTGATATCCAAAGTCCAGTTAGTTGGCGCAGAACCAGCAGACTGGTCGTCCGATGACACAAGGAACGCGGAAACCAGACGATTACCACCAGACAATGTTGTGGCTGGAATACTCTGGTTTGCTGTTGAGAACAAACTAGATGCTGTCAGTGTATCAAACGGATTGCCGCTCGTTTGGCAACCACGAAACACAAATGCTTTGCCCGCCCAGCAGGTGTCCGTACCAGTATCCCATGATGTTGGTCTAGTGATTGTTAGGCTAGTTCCTAGAGAAGATGACGATGTTGCTCGCGCCCACCAGAAAGCCCACTCTCCATCAATCGGACTATTTAGCGTAATATTCGGACTGTATTTGGTCCAAGGCGAAGACAACGATTGTGTGTTTGTTCCTGTTGTTGTATTAGGAACCCAACCAACACTGGTGATAACAATAATGTCATCTGCCTGATATGCAACAGTTGATAAATCTATCGTCAGGTTTCCTGTCGTTGCCTGACCTATTGGATTGGCACCAACTAGTGTGGGAGCCGCCATGATTACTTCTTAGAACTAAGGGCAGTAAACCATTCCGTAAACAGCGGAGGAGCAGGGGAAGTTACGGGACCAACGAACGGTTCCTTGCCTTTGATATAGCGGGCTACTGCTTGGTCAGGGACAAGATGCAACAAC
>Ga0129336_10000147_pt1 | contig 36140 bp, 29 predicted proteins | sample CPB6_02_DNA_FD_96878 | JGI IMG/M metagenome (GOLD analysis project Ga0129336, IMG submission 96878) | Freshwater to marine salinity gradient microbial communities from Chesapeake Bay, USA - CPBay_Sum_0.6_0.2_DNA | ecosystem: Environmental > Aquatic > Marine > Coastal | place: USA: Chesapeake...
ACAATCGGCTCCGTGCTGCGGTAGTCGCGGACGAGGCGCACCTGGGTCGCGTCCGGGAATCGCCGTGGGAAATCGCGGAGGAATCGGTCGGTGGCACCGGCGAACGAGTAGATCGTCTGAGCGGCATCACCGACCACGCATACGTCTGCGCGATCCCCCAGCCACAGCTCCAGCAGACGGTGCTGGAGCGGGCTGACGTCCTGGAACTCATCGACGGTGAACCAGCGATAGGCGGCTCTGACCTCGTCGAGGATGTCGGGCCGCTCGCCCAGGAGGGCCACCGTGGTGAGCAGTACGTCGTCGAAGTCCATGAGGTGTCGATCGGCCTTGATGTCGTCGTAGGCGGCGAAGACGCGGGCGACCTCGGTCGGCGCTACCGGCGGCGTGCGCTGGCTCGACTCGGCGGGGTAACGAGCAGGATCCACCTCGACCTGCTTAGCCCACGCGATCTCCGCAATCAGATCGCGCACCGTCGCGCTATCGGAGGGTACGCCGCAGCGGACCGCCGCCTCGGCGACGATGGGAGCCACGCGACCGAGGACGTCGTGCGGCTGGCCACCGATGGCGCGCGGCCAGAAGTGCCGCAACTGCCGCAGTGCAGCGGAATGGAAGGTGCGGACCTGCAGGCCCTCGACGCCAAGGCGCATCAGCCTGTCGCGCATCTCCCCCGCCGCCCGCGTCGTGAAGGTGACAGCGAGCCCCCGGCGCGGATCGTGGGCGCCGACGCGGACGGCGTGAGCGATCCGGTACGTCACCGCTCGGGTCTTGCCCGTCCCTGCACCAGCCCAGACCACGACCGGACCCTCGACGGACTCCGCCACCGCGCGCTGCTCAGGGTCGAGCTCATCGAGCAGGCCGGTCTCCACGGCGACATCGTTGCACTGGGGTCCGACGCCCGGGCCGCCGTGGGTCGATGCGACCCGGACCGGCCCGACGTTGCCGGACCCCCGTCCCCGCGAGAGGATCCGCCCATGTCGATCACGATGTACACCACCGCCTGGTGCGGCTTCTGCCACCGGCTCAAGGCCCAACTCGGCCGGGAGGGCATCGAGGTCACCGAGGTCGACATCGAGCGAGATCCAGACGCGGCGGCATTCGTCGAGGGGGTCAACGGTGGCAACCAGACCGTGCCCACCCTGCTGTTCGACGACGGCACGACCATGACCAACCCATCACTCGGTCAGGTCAAGGCGAAACTCGGGGCCTAGTCGGCTACGGCCGGATCCAGTCGCCGCGCAGCGGCTCGCCGAACCACCTCTCGATGAGCCTGCGCGCGATCGAGACGGCGGGCGGAAGTGCAACCGTTCCTTCCTCGCACGCAGTGGCGAGCTCAGCTCGACTGAACCAACGGGCCTCGACGATCTCTTCTCCGTCGACAGTGATCTCGGTGTCCGACGTCCACGCGTGATAGCCGAGCATGAGCGAGCAGGGGAAGGGCCACGGTTGGCTGCCGAGGTAGACCATGTCCCCCACCTTCACTCCGGCCTCTTCTTCGATTTCGCGTCGCACGGCTGACTCGGCGGACTCCCCTGATTCGACGAACCCGGCCAGGGTCGAGAACCACTGCGGCTGCCATGTGCCCTGACGGCCGAGCAGCGCCCGATCGTCGGGATCGATGACCAGGACGATGACGGCGGGATCTGTGCGCGGATAGTGCTCGCTGCCATCGCTGGGGCAGCGTCGGATCCACCCGGCCTGCGCCGGTCGTGTCGCATCGCCGCACCGAGCACACCGCGGGTGCGCTCGGTGCCAGTTGTCCAGGGCGATGGCCGTGGTGGCCAGGGCGACGTCATCACCGGCGAGTTCTGCGCCGACCTCGCGAAGGCCGGCACTCGCACCCGGCACGGGCATGCGCGCGCCAAACCAGGTGCGGCCGCCTGAATCGATGCCGAGGAGCATCGTCTCCGCATTCGAAGGCACATCCGCGGTCGAGATGGCTCGGACGCGCTCACCTGACTCGTCGATCGCGACCTGCCCCTCATGAACCGGCAGGACGAGGGTCGAGGCATCTGCCCATGCCTGGGAGATCCACCGATCATCAGTGCGTCGTTCAGCACTGCGATCGATGCCGCCGCGCGCCAACGCAAGATCGGCGAGGAGGGCGCGGTCCGACATCTGCTGCGGCATGGCCCGAGGGTAGTCGGCCCCATGCGTGCGACGATGGGGCCTCAGCGACGCCACGGATGCGATGGGAGAGGTGAGGATGGCGGTATTCATCCGGCAGTTGACCGGCATCCGCTTCGTCGCCGCCTTCTGGGTGCTGCTCTACCACCTTCAGGATCCCCTTGATCGGATCGGGCTGATGGATATCCCGGTCTTCAGCGAGGTCGTTCGCGTGGGACGACTCGGCGTCGATCTCTTCTTCGCGCTTTCCGGCTTCATCATCACCCACACCTACCTCACGCGCATGGGGTCGCGCCTCGCGATCGGAGCGGCGGCAAGCTTCTGGTGGCTGCGGCTCGCGCGCATCTACCCCGTGCACCTGGTCATGCTCAATGTGGCCGGCATCGCGGTGGTCGCTCAAGCGTGGATCACCGGCGTCAACAAGGACCGCCCGTGGCTCAATCCCTCGGACTACATCGCCAATCTGCTGCTCATCCAGGAGTGGGGTCCCCACCCGGACCGCGGGTGGAATGTCGTCGCCTGGTCGCTCTCCATGGAGTGGCTGGCGTATCTGATCTTCCCCGTGCTCGTGCTGCTGCTCTACGCCCTCCATCGCAAGGTGCCGACGTGGGTGCTCGTCATCGCCTGGTGGGTTGCCCTCGCCCCCCTGCTGTGGCGCGGCAGCCTCACGATTGACCCTTACTACACGGAGCTGTGGGGTTCGGTGATCCGCGTCCTCACCGAATTCACCGCGGGTGCGATCACCTATCTCATCGTCCTGCGCCTGATCCCCCAGGGCGCGAGCGATCCTTCGACGCGCGTGGAGCGCGGCGCCACCATCGTCTCGGTGCTCATGCCGCTGCTGGTCGTCGCGGGAGCGGTCTTCCTGGGCAACTGGACGACGGCACAGTCACCGATCACCCTGAGCGATCCGGATGCCGAGCCGCTGCCGCCGTACTTCCATCTCTGGCTCGTGCCGCCCCTCATCGTCTGGATCGGAGCCCTGGCCCTGTCGCGCCGCGGACAGGCCCGCTGGCTCGGCACGGACACCCTGATCCTGGGAGGCGTGGTCTCGTACTCGCTCTACATGACGCACCTGGTGTGGTTCGGCGTATGGCGCGCGGGAATGAACGCGATCGGCATCGAGTCTGGCCCCATCTACGCGCTGTCTGTCGTCCTCGCGATCGCAGGAGCCTTCGTGATCGCTTGGCTCATGTGGCGCATCGTCGAAGAACCATGCCGACGCTGGATGCGCAGGCTCGCGGGGGCTCGTGCGATCGCCCCGGAGGAGACGACCGCGGATCCGGAGGCGAGGCGCGAGGTCACCGACCGCTGAGATCCTCGCCGTTGAGGATGGCTTCGACGTCGTCTCGGTCCAGCAGTCGCGCCGGGAGGATCACCTCGCCGGTGCGCACCATCACGAACGCCGCGGAGACCCGATCGAGCGGCATGCCTGAGATCTCCGCCCAGGCCAGCCGATAGATCGCCAATTGCACATCGCTCAGACTGCCGCGCCCCCCGGACTTCCAGTCGATCACCTCTACGCCACCGTCGGACGTCGCGAAGACCGCGTCGATACGACCGCGTACGACGCGTCCCCCGAGGGCAAGGGCGAACGGCTCCTCAACCGCCAGGGGCGCGCGAGCAGCGTAGGGAGTGCGACGGAATGCCTCGCGTAACTCAGCGAGCCGCATGTCGGTGTCGAGGTCATCTGCAGCGTCGAGCTCCTCGAGGTCGAAGAGCGTCTGCACGGCGTACTGGCCCTCGATCCACGCATGGATATCGGTGCCGAGCCTCGCCGCCGGATGAGGCTCGCGTGGCATGGGCCGGGCAAGGTCGAGTGCAAAGGCCTCGGGATCATGTGCGAGTCGGATGAGAGCTGTGGTGGACAGGTCGTCGGGCACCTGGACCGCCAACGGCGCGCGCAGCCGGCGAGCTTCGTCCAGCAGTGCTGCGATGTCCGCGTCCCACGTCGCGATGATGGCCTGCACGGCAGCGTCGTCGACGTGCGCAGGCGCTTCGGCACGTGATCGGGCGGCATGCACAGCGGCCGCAACCTCGACCAGGGCCCGCAAGCGCCCGGAATCGGCAGTCGGCGGCCAGGGCACGGCGATGTCCTGCAACGCGGGATTGACCGCACCGTCGGCAGGCTCGGGGACCCACACGGCCACGTGTCCGCCATGGCCGTCGCACCAGTCCCGGATCTCCTCGAGAAACGGGCCGGGCCCGCGCGTCTTCACCTGAGCCGGCCCCCACCAGTGACCACTCACGGTGATTGAGCGCTCGGCGCGCGTGAGGGCGACGTAGGCGAGCCGGCGTTCCTCAAGTAGGTCAGTCGCCACGCTCATATCGACGAAGGCATCGTGGGCGGATGCGGTGGGCGACGCACTGCGATCAGGGAACGCCGCGAGGGGTGCCGGCGCGTCGGGGTGGAGCTCCCAGGGCACGACCGCTGCGCTCTTGGGCCATCGACTGCGCCCCTGGCCACTCGGGAAGACCGAATCGGCCATCGCGGGAATGACGACGTGCGCGAACTCCAGGCCCTTGGCGCGATGCACCGTCATGAGGAGCACCGCATCCCCGGACGGGATCTCATCGCGCTTCGGGGAGTCGTCGTAGTGCTCGGCCTCGCGCAAACGGGCGAGGAACGCGCTCAACCCTGACGGCGCACGCCGCGTCATGCGCGCGGCCAACTCACGGAAGTCGGCGAGTGCGCGCGCGTTGTCGGCTGCCTGCGGTCCGATGCCCGCCTCGACGCCGAGGCCAGTCGTGCGCAGGACACGCGACACGATGTCGACGCAGGGCTCGTCGAGGTGACGGCGCAGGCGACGGATCTCGTCGACCAGGCGAGTGAGTCGCTCCAGCGCCGGGGCGGACAGTCCGGGTGGTGGTTCCCCGCGCGCCGCACGCGCCACGGCCGCTTCGATGGCTTCGGCCAGGCTGGGTCGGTCCACCGGATCACTGCCGAGCACGGCCTGGCGCAACGAGGCGTCGAGGGAGCGATCCTGCGCGGGATTGCGGTGATCGCTCAATGTGCCGAGCGCCGCGAGATCCCGGGGGCCGATGCGCCACCTCGGACCGGCGAGCAGGCGGACGAGCGCCGGGTCGGAGGCGGGGTCGTCGAGCACCTCGAGCATGGCTCGCAACTCGGCGACGACCGGCACCTGAAGAAGTCCCGCCGCACCGACAAGTCGCGTCGGGACGCCACGCTCGCGCAGGGCCGCGTCGATGTCCACCAGGGTCGCGGCCGTGCGAGCCAGCACGGCTATCCCGGACCAACCACCGTGGCGGTCATGCAGCTCCGCCACCCGATCGCACACCCATGACACCTCATCCGCGTAGGTCTCGTGGAGCGCGACGACAACCTCTCCCGCGCCTCGATCGGTGACGCCGCTGCGCAGGGGTTCAACCCCAGGATGCACGGACCGCAGCGGAGCGGCGACGTCATTGGCGAGCGCCAGGATGCGTGGCGCGGATCGCCGATTGTCGACGAGCGGATAGCGCGGCGCCGGACCGGCGTTGCCGGCCCGCGGAAAGTGCTGCGGGAAGTGGTCGATGTTGGCCACGCTCGCGCCACGCCATTCGTAGATCGCCTGGCAGGGATCGCCCACGGCCGTCACGGGGTGACCCTCCGCGAAGATCTCCTGCAGTAGGACTCGCTGCGCCGCCGACGTGTCCTGATACTCGTCGAGCAGGACAAAGGGATAGCGGGCCCGCAGTTCGGAACGAACCTCCCGGGATGTGCGAACGATCCGCAGTGCCAGGCGGACCTGGTCGGCGAAGTCGATGACGTGATCGGCCAGCTTGGCTTGACGGAACTCGGAGACGAGTCCGCACAGGGCCGCGCGCACGCGCGCAGTCTGGAGCATCTCGTCACCGATCTTCTGGCGCGCTGGAAGAGCTGCGAGCCAGCCAATGAGATCGATCGAGTGCTCAAGGGCACGATCGGGCTCGAGATCGAGTTCGGCCAGGGCGTCGTCGAAGGCGAGCAACGACTCCACGACCGAGGAGGGCGCCTTGCCCAACTCAGCCAACGGCAGCGACGTGGAGCGCACGACCTGTGCGGCCAGCGCCTGCCGGGCGCCGTCAGCCAGGACCTCGGCGTCGGGCTCCAGGCCGAGGCGCACTCCGTGGTCGCGCAGCAGGCGGCTCGCGAAGGAGTGGTAGGTCGAGATGGCCGGCTCCACGGCCCCGGAGTCGACGAGACCATCCGGCAGCAGCCCCGCCCGATCGGCGCGCATGAGCAGGCGTCGCGTCCGCCCGAGCAACTCCCCGGCCGCCTTGGTCGTGAAGGTCAGGCCCAGCACCTCATCGGGCATCGCCTGGCCATCGAGCACGAGCCACACCACGCGGGCAGACATCACCGTTGTCTTGCCCGATCCGGCTCCTGCGACGATGGCCGAGGGCTCGGCGGGACTGCTCACCGCCGCCCACTGCTCGTCGCTCAGCGGATGCTCGAGCACGGATTCGATGGCGGCACGGGACGCACTCATGGGAGCACCGACCTCCCCGCGGCCTGGGCAGGGCACAGGAGAGTGAAGGGACAGGTACGGCACTCCGAGCAGACGACTGCGGGGAACTCCTCGCTGCGCACGCGGGTGACCGCCGACGTGATCTCATCGATGAGCCAGGCTGGATCCTCACCGAGGCTCGGCTGCTCCTGCACGCGCGGGACGCCCGGGTCTGCCTTCGTCTCGGCTCGCAATTGGACCAGCGAAGCACCCGCAACAGCGGGCTGCTCGACAAGGTCGCCGAGGGCGCCATGCTGCACGGCGAGTTGATACATGCCCAGTTGGACGTCCTCCGCGACGGCACGCGCGCTGGGGAGGGTGCGCGCGGTCTTGAAGTCGACGAGGTGGACTCGTCCGTCGGAGTCGATCTCGACACGATCGATAGCGCCCGCAACGGTGATTGCCGCGTCCACATCATCGTCGCTCTGCGCGGCGCGCAAGGGAATCGAGACGGTGAAAGTGTGCTCCACGGCTACGGCGGAGTCCGCGTCGCGAAGGTACGTGCAGAGCCGGAGCAGTGCTGCCTCCACATCCGATCGCTCGGCCACGGCCTCCCACGGCGCATCGAAGGCCAACTCCGACCAGACGCGATCGATCTGCCCCATCATGACGGCGGCATCGATGGGGATATCGCCACGGGCGGCGTGCTCCGCCATGGCGTGGACCAGGCTTCCGATCGCCAGCGCCTTGCCGCGAGGGCCCTCGGCACGCACCACGCGAGACAGGAACCATCGCAGCGGGCACTTCTGCAAGGTGGCGAGTCCGGATCCGGACAGGGTCACGGATCGATCAGGTGCCCGCACCGGCGCCATGCCGGGGCTTGGATCGGCAACACCCCACCACACGGCAGGGTCGGCCCGCGGGACGAGGGGGATGCCGTTGTCGTCACACGTGTCAGCGAGGATCGCCAGTCGGTCGATGGCTGCTGCGCGCAATGACCGCGGTGCGGAGGGATCCTCAGCGATCGTGCGTAGTCGCGACACCATGCCGTCCAGGCTGAGCGGCCGGGGCGGACGGCCGGGTCTGTGGATGGACTCGACGCCAAGATCGTCGACGAATCGACTGGGCTGATCGGTGTCGGACGTCACGACCGCGACGGCCAGGCTGTCGCGCGCTCGTGATACCGCGAGGGCAAAGAGCCTGCGCTCCTGCGACATGCGCTCGATCGCAGCATCGCGCAGCGCTCCTGCGACATCACTCGGGCCATCACCGCTCACGACGGCTTCCCATTCGTGGACCCGAAGGGCCGACGACGAGCCCAGGCTGGGTGGCCACGTGCCCTCCTGCGCTCCAATCACGATCACATGAGGCCAGGATCGCCCCACGGACACGTGCGCGGTCATCAAGGCGACCGCTGGAGTCGCTGGCGCGGCCGCCGTCACACGTTCGGCCGCCACGCGCTGACCGCTGAGTACAGCCAGCAGGCCCCGGATGCCGACCACCCCGGCGTAGCGATCACTCAACCGCTCGGCCGTGGCGAAGAGCGCGATCACGGCGTCGAGGTCGTGACCACTCGCGAGGTGGCCGCCGAGCGCCGCGCGGCGAAGTCGCTCGGGCCAGGACCAACCCTCGTCATCGGGGAGCGCCTGGCTCCATATGCGCCACAGGACCTGCGCCGGAGCCTGGTCGCCGTCGGCGTGTGCGCGGACGTCAGCGAGCATGCGACCCAAGGCGACGACCCGATCCCTCACGGTGGCAGCACCACCCTCGACATCCAGTCCGGCGTCCTCGCCCCGGATGGTGTCCACGAGCAGGTCTCGCACGAGCCGCGAGCCGGAAGGTGGTGCGTCGCCGTCATCGCGCGCTCGGTGCGCTGCGCGAAGCGCACGGGCAAGGAGGCGCACCTGGGCGGCATCGAGTGCCAGCAGCGGTCCCGTGATGAGTTCGAGTGCGTCCCGATCCGACAGGTCGCCGGGACTAATCGCCGCTGCGACGGCGCTGAGGAGTGTCGCGACCGCTGCCTCTTCCTGAAGCGGGATGTCGGAAGCAGCCACAGTCACCGGAACCCCCGCGACCATCAGGGCCCGCCGCAGGCTCTCGAGATGCTCCGTCGACCGGGCGATCACTGCCATGTCATCCCATGCCACCCCCGAGGAGAGGTGGAGGCGCCGCAGGTCGTCGGCGACCCATGCGGCGAGGTCCGCCCACGTATCGTGCGACAGCGCGGTCACCGTGCCGAAGGTGATGCTCTCCGCAGCTTGGGGCTGACGGTAGGCGCGAAGGTCGTCGGCAGCGAGTCCGGGCAGCGCCGGCTGGCGCCGCACGGTGTCATAGGCCTCGCGGAGCTGACCGCCGCCCGCGTAGTAGCGATCCAGCACGATGACGTGCGCACGCGCCTCCTCGATGAGACGCAATGCGCCGAGCCGATCGCCTCCCCGGAAGCCGAATGCGGCGACATCAGGATCGGCGAAGACGACCGTGGATGTCGACGGACTGGTCAACGCGATGAGGAGGTGGCGCTGGAGAGCGCCGGCCTCCTGGAAGTCATCAACCCAGATGCACTCCAACTCCCCTCGCCACTGTCGAGCTGCGCCGATCGCGAGCTCCAGCAGGCGCGAGTAGTCGACGATCCCCTCGAGCGCCATCACGTCGTCATCGATCTCGGCAAGGTGCCCAAGGACTTCCCAAGCCGGGACACGGGCATCGCGGCCGACCTCGGTCAGGCGCTCCGGGCCAATCCCGAGCTCGCGAGCGCGAGTGAGGACGGCGCGCAGGTCGTTGGCAAAGCCGAGCGTCGACGACGCGGCCATGAGGTCTTCAGGCCAATTCAGGGCACCATCGTCGATCGCTCCACGCAGGAGATCCCGGATGCGCGCGTCCTCCTCCGCGCCGGAGAGCAAGCGCGGCATCGGGGTGTCCGGTGTGGTGGTCCGCCGCACGAGGGCATAGGCGAGTCCATGGAACGTCGTCACCGTGGGCAGGGCTGCATGCGGCAGGCGCCGGGCGAGGGCCGCACGCATGCGCTTGACGGCATCGCGGTCTCGACAGATGACGAGCATGCGCGCCGCCGGCACATCTCGCATGCGAGCAACGACGGACTCCATCAGCGTGGTCGTGCCCCCCGTTGCAGGTGAACCGAGCACGACGCAGGTGCCGGGGCCGCGCCAGTCGACCACGCGCTGCTGGGCCGGATCCAGCACGCGATGGGGGGCAGCCTGAGGGGGCGAGCGGTGCAGGATCGGCCCGGGCATGACCGACATCCCATCAGTCGCCCCTGACATGCTGACCGGGCCAGCCCGACACGAGGGGCCGTGGATGGGACGATCGGGGGATGACCGACGTGGGGGCGCGCCCCGGGGACACCCCGGCTGAGGCTGCCCCGACGACGCCTTCAGCCCCGTCGCCGGACGAGGAGACCCCCCGGCAAACCGTTGCGATCCCCCGTCCGACGAACTCGGCGGGACCCCAGTCAACCGTCGTCATCGAAGACGGTGTCATCCCCCGTCGGCTGCGCCGCCCCCTCGATCTGGCTCGTTTCCTCGTCGCCCTCGCGGCCACCGCGGCAACGGTGCTGGTCGCCTACTTCGCGACCGGCACGACCGAGGGAATCGAGGAGGACATTTCCGGCGGAGCCGCCCTCCTGCCATCCATCGTCATCCTCGCCATCAACATCATCGGCGGCATCGGCCTCATCGGCCTGCCGATTGCGGCGGCGATCAACCTCGTCATCCGCCGACGAGTCCGTCAGCTCTTCGATGCACTCGTTGGCCTTCTTCTCACCGTCACGCTGCTCACGCTCGCGTCGTACCTCGTCGAAACCTTCGGCAGTGTCCGTCTCGTCACGGCTCTCGCGGGATCGGTGGGTGGCGACACCTCGGTCACGGCGCCGATCATCGGCGGCCTGACTGCCTTCGTCACCGTCGCGCGCCTGATGAGCCGGCGCCCGTGGGACGTGCTGTCGGTGCTGGTTGTGGGATCCCTCGCCACCGTGGCGCTGCTCAGCGGGACCGCCACCGTCGCCGGGCTCCTCATCTCGTTCTTCGCGGGCTGGGGCCTGGGCCTGCTCACGCGATACACCCTGGGCACGCCCACAACCCGCCCCCTCGGCTCCCAGGTCGCCGAGACGATGGCGCGCGGCGGATACCCGCTCACGGTCCTGCGCGCCTCGCGTCAGACAGCGATCGGGCGTCGCTACGTCGCGACCACGCGCAGCGGCGAATCCCTCGAAGTGGTCGTCCTCGATCGAGACCTCGAAGGCGCCGGTCTGGCGAGCGCAGCCTGGAAGGCCCTCCGGCTCCGGGATGAGACCGGCCGTGGGGCATTCAACATGCGGCGCGAACTCGATCACGCGGCGCTGATGGCATACGCCGCTCAGGCAGCTCACGCTCCCGTGCCTCGACTGCTGCTCACGAGTGAGGTGGGCGCAGACTCGGCGTTGCTCGCCTACGACTACACCGTGGGCACGCGCTTCTGTGACCTCGACGCCGATCAGATCACCGACGATGATCTCGAGCAGGCCTGGCGGGCGATGCGCACGCTGCACGAGAGCGAGATCGCGCACCGCAGCCTGACGGCAGACAACATCCTGCGTGACCGCGAGGGCAAGGTGTGGCTGGTCGGTGAGGCCAGCGGCACAGTGGCGGCCAGCGATGTCGCTCAGCGCATCGACGTGGCCGAGTTGCTCTGCACTCTGGCGCTCATCGTCGGCGCCGATCGGGCCATCCGGACCGGCCGCCGAGTCCTCGGCGTCCCAGGCCTAGCGCGCGCACTGCCTGTGCTGCAGCCGGTGGCTCTGACGCCGACCACCCGGCGGGCCATGCGCAAGAACCGGGACCTCATGGTCCACCTGCGCGACGCACTCGTGGAGATCCGGCCCGACGGCGAGGTCGAGCAGATCAACGTCGAGCGGATCAAGCCACGCACGCTCATCATGATCGTGGTCGGCACCATTGCCGCCTACGTCCTGCTCTCCCAGCTCGCCCAGGTCGACCTCGGCGAGCTACTCACCTCGGCCTCCCTCGAGTGGCTCGCGGTCGCCGTCGTGGCGGCACTCGTCACGTACGTCGGAGCCGCCTGGTCGCTGAGCGGCTTCGTGCCCGAGCGCATCCCGCTCCATCGGACAATGCTCGCCCAGGTCGCCGGTGACTTCGCCACCCTCGTTTCGCCTCCGACCCTGGGCTCGGTTGCGATCAACATGCGCTTCCTGACGAAGGCAGGCCTGCACCCGGCGCTCGCGGGTGCAAGCGTCGGTGTATCCCAAGTCGCCGCTTTTGCTGTACACCTGCTGCTCCTGCTCGGCTTCGGCATCGCGGCCGGGACCCAGGCGGACTTCACCTTCGACCCACCGCCGTGGGCCGTCATCGCGGTGATCGCCGTCGTGACGCTCTTCTTCGCAGCGTTCGCGGTGCCACCCCTACGCCGATACGTCTTCGGTCGTGTGCGCCCGCTGCTGCGCGAGGTGATCCCCCGGCTGGTCACGGTCGCCCAGCGACCCACGAAACTCGTCGAGGGCATCGGCGGCATCGTGCTGCTCAACCTTGCCTACATCGTCGTCCTCGCGGCCTGCGTGCGCGCTTTCGATGGCGACCTCAACATCGCGGCGATCGCGGTCGTCTACCTCGCCGGCGCCACCATCGGCCAGGCCGCACCGACCCCCGGTGGCCTCGGCGCGGTGGAGGCTGCGCTCGCGGCTGGCCTCACCGCTGCGGGCCTACCCGGTGGCATCGCGGTCTCCGCCGTGCTGCTCTTCCGTCTCATCACCTTCTGGATTCCCACCATCCCCGGCTATGCGGCGTTCAATTGGCTGACCAAGAAGGGGTATCTGTAGGGTCAGCCGCATGAGCGAAGTGAGCATCACCCCCCTGGTCGACGGTCCCCTCGAGGTGGCCGGCCACTGCCGCGTCAACGCCTCCGACGGCACGGAGATCCGCACCGCCGACAAGGTCTACCTCTGCCGTTGCGGAGCATCGGAGAAGAAGCCCTTCTGCGACGGCTCGCACAAGAAGATCGGCTTCGTCTCCGACGTCGAGGCCTAGCCCCCGCGCACCGCGACCACTGCCAGGGTGAGCAGTGGGGCGATGACCAGCGCGGGCAGCAGGTCCGCGACCGGCAGTCGAGACAGACCGAGCAGTCGCAGCGACAGTCCGATCAGGAGCACACCCCCCGTCGCGGTGATGCTCGCGATGGCCGACGCCGCGAGGACACTTCCGACGACCACGCCGAGAAGCGTGAAAATCCCTTGCACGACGCCGACGGCGAGGGCGGAGAAGGCGACACCCCACCCGAGTGTCGCGGCGAAAGCGATCGCGGCGAAGCCATCGATGACGGACTTCAGGGCCAACTGGTCGAGTCCCTGACCGAGTCCGTCGGACAGCGCTCCCAGGATCGCCAGGGGGCCGATGCAGAACAGCAGCGACGCGTCGACGAACCCCTCGATGAAGCGCACGCGCCCGCGGCTATCCGCCTCCTTGCTCACGCGCCGCTGCAGCCAGCCGCCGAGGGCCTCAGCCCGGTCCTCGATGCGCAGGAGGGAGCCGATAACGCCGCCGATGACGACCGAGCCCAGGACGATGAGAAGGGGGGCCGTCGCACCGACGTCGGCAATCCACGCCGCCTCGCTCAGCGCCAGGACGTTGATCGCGGCCACGACCAGCGTGACAAGGCCGAGGGCCTGCGTGATGAGGTCACGCGTGCGCTGAGGAAGGCGCCCACCCACCACAACGCCGATGCCGGAACCCACCACGATCGCCGCCATGTTGAGCAGCGTCCCCAGCCCGACCACCGGGTGAGACTAGCCGCACCAGCGGGAGGGTTGATCAGTAGTAGGGCGTGTCCGGATCGACCTGGAGTGACCAGGCGTTGATGCCGCCGCCGACGTGCACGGCGTCGGAGAAGCCGGCCCCGTGCAGGACCGCGAGCACCTCGGCGGATCGCCCTCCGACCTTGCAATGGAGCACGATCTGCTTGTCGTTGGGCAGCTTCTCCAGGGCCGAGCCGTCCAGGAACTCGCCCTTGGGGATGAGTTCCGCTCCCTCGATCGTGGCGATCTCCCACTCGATCGGCTCACGCACGTCGATGAGCACGAAGTCGCGCTCACCACGTGCCCGCTCGTCCAGCATCTGCTTGAGGTCGTGCACGCTGATCGTGCTGTCCCGCGCCGCCTCGGCCGCCGCATCGGAGATGGTGCCGCAGAAGGCGTCGTAGTCGATGAGCTCGGTCACCGTGGCGTTGGGTCCGCACACGGCGCACTGGGGGTCCTTGCGGATGCGGACCTCGCGGTAGTCCATCTCGAGCGCGTCGTAGACCTTAAGTCGGCCCAGCAGGGGATCACCGATGCCGGTGAGGAGCTTGATGGCTTCGGTGACCTGGATCGATCCGATGCTCGCGCAGAGAACACCGAGTACCCCGCCCTCTGCGCAGGAGGGGACCATGCCGGGCGGAGGAGGCTCGGGATAGAGGCAGCGGTAGCACGGGCCGTGCTCGGCCCAGAAGACGCTGGCCTGGCCGTCGAAGCGGTAGATCGATCCCCAGACGTAGGGCTTGCCGAGCAGCACGCACGCATCGTTGACGAGGTAGCGGGTGGCGAAATTATCGGTGCCATCCACGATGAGGTCGTACTGCGAGAACAGCGGGAGCACATTGCTCGAATCAAGCCGCTCGTCATGGATGATGACATCGACGTAGGGATTGATCTCCTTGATCGAGTCGCGGGCACTTTCGGCCTTCGAGCGGCCGATATCGCTCTGGCCGTGGATGATCTGCCGCTGGAGGTTGGACTCATCGACGGTGTCGAACTCCACGATGCCGAGCGTGCCGACCCCCGCGGCAGCCAGGTACATCAGCGCCGGGCTGCCCAGGCCGCCTGCGCCGATACACAGCACTCGCGCGTTCTTCAGGCGCTTCTGGCCCATCATCCCCACGTCGGGGATGATCAGGTGGCGGCTGTAGCGGCGAACCTCGTCAGCGGACAGGCTGTCGGCAGGCTCGACGAGCGGCGGCAGTGACATCGGACTCCTCCTGAGGGTGGTCACCGCGGTCAACACCGGCGGTGCCCGGGATCTTCCCCACCATCATGGCGGCTCACCGCCACGCCCGCTCCCCCAGCCCTCGTGGCTGCCGACCACGCGAGACACTGACCCCATGGCACGACCCCTCATCGGACTCACGACGTACGTCGAGCCTGCACGCTGGGGGGCATGGGATATCCGGGCGGCGCTGCTGCACGAGTGGTACGTCGATGCGGTGATGCAGGCGGGCGGCCGCGCTGTGCTCCTGCCGCCGGATAGCGAGGATGACGACGTGCTCGACCGCATCGACGGGCTCATCATCATCGGCGGAGCTGATATCGGTCCGGCCCACTACCGTGCCGAGGCCCACCCGACGACCGACGAGCCCCGTGTCGAACGTGATGCGGGCGAGATGCTGCTCTGTCGGGGTGCCCGCGCGCGCGATCTGCCGCTCCTGGGGATCTGCCGCGGCATGCAGGTCATGGCGGTGGCCTGTGGTGGCACCCTCATCCAGGACCTCCCCGATGCCGGCTATGGCCTCGCGCACCGTGAGCGTCCGGGGGAGTTCACCGAGCACCGGGTGCGCCTGGCGGAGGGCTCGCGTGTCACGGCGATCTACGATGCCGTCGAGATCATGACGAATTCCTCCCACCACCAAGGAGTGGTGGATCCAGGAGATCTCACACCCACCGGGTGGAGCGATGACGGTCTCATCGAGGTGCTGGAGGATCCCGGGGCGCGATTCACGGTCGGTGTGCAGTGGCACCCCGAGCATCCGGACCGCCGCGACGCCGAGCTACCGCTCTTCCGCGCGCTCGTCGCGGCCGCTACAGCGGGGTGACGCGGAGGCCCGCTACAGCGGGGTGACGCGGAGGCCCGCTACAGCGGGGTGACGTAGGCGCCGGAGATGCCGCCGTCCACCAGGAAGTTGGAGGCGGTGATGAACGAGGAGTCATCGGAGGCCAGGAAGGCGACCGCTGCGGCGATCTCCTCGGGCTCCCCGAAGCGACCGAAGGGGATGTGCACGTATCGACGCGCCGCACGCTCGGGGTCCTTGGCGAAGAGTTCCATGAGCAACGGGGTCTTCACCGGTCCGGGCGAGATCGCGTTGACGCGCACGCCCTGACGGGCGAACTGCACGCCGAGCTCGCGCGACATCGACAGCACGCCGCCCTTGGATGCCGTGTAGGAGATTTGCGAGGTGGCCGCACCCATCGTGGCCACGAACGACGCGACGTTGATGATCGATCCGCGGCCCTGCTCGAGCATGTAGGGCAGCACCGCCTTGCATCCAAGGTAGACCGACGTGAGGTTGACATCCTGGACTCGCTTCCAGGCTTCGAGCCCGGTGTCGAGGATGGAATCGTCATCCGGAGGTGAGATGCCGGCATTGTGGAAGGCGACATCGATCGACCCGTAGGTATCGACGGCGACCTTGTACATCCGGTCGTTGTCCTCAGGCGACGTGACGTCCGCACGCACGAATGTCCCGCCCACCTCGGCTGCCGCGGCCTCGCCCGCTGCGTCATCCATGTCGGCGATGACGACATTCGCGCCCTCGCTCGCCAGCCGCTTGGCGGAGGCAAGCCCGATGCCGCTCGCCCCTCCGGTGATGAGGGCGGTGCGCCCCACAAGGCGTCGGCAGACGGCGTCGGTCATGACATTCCTCTCCGGATCAGTCCGTGGCGATGAAGACGTTCTTGGTCTCGGTGAAGGCCTCGGGCGCGTCGGGCCCGAGCTCACGGCCCAGGCCCGAGCGCTTGAAGCCCCCGAAGGGGGTCCAGTAGCGCACGGAGGAGTGCGAATTGACCGACAGATTGCCCGACTCGACCCCGCGGGAGACGCGCAGCGCCCGCCCGATGTCGCGGCTCCAGATAGACCCGGACAGGCCGAAGTCGGAGTCATTGGCCATGCGGATGGCATCGGCCTCGTCTTCGAAGGGCATCACCGCGACGACCGGGCCGAAGATTTCCTCGCGGTAGGCGCGATCGGACTCCGAGGTGGGCACGATCACGGTGGGCGGGAACCAAAAGCCCGGACCGTCGGGACAACTGCCGCGGAAGGCGACCTGGGCATCGTCGACGTACGACGCGACAGTCTCACGATGAGCAGCGGTGATGAGGGGACCCATTTCAGCGGTGTCCAGGGATGGCTCCTCGACGCGCACTCCGGCGACAGCGGGCTCCAGGAGCGCCATGAAGCGATCGAAGACCGAGCGCTCCACGAGGATGCGCGATCGGGCGCAGCAGTCCTGGCCGGCGTTGTCGAAGACGCCGTATGGCGCGGTCGCCGCTGCACGCTCGAGATCAGCGTCGGCGAAAACGACGTTGGCGCTCTTGCCACCCAGCTCGAGCGTCACCCGCTTGATCTGAGGTGCGCAGCCGGCCATGATCCGCTCGCCCACCTCGGTCGATCCGGTGAAGACGACCTTGCATACGAGCGGGTGAGTGACGAAGCGCTCTCCCACCACCGAACCCTTGCCGGGAATGACGGTGAAGACACCCTCGGGGATGCCGGCCTGCAGCGCGAGTTCGCCGAGGCGGATCGCGGTCAGCGGCGTCACTTCCGCGGGTTTCAACACGACAGTGCAGCCGGCAGCGAGCGCCGGCGCGAAGCCCCAGCCGGCGATGGGCATGGGGAAATTCCACGGCACGATGATGCCGACGACACCGATCGGCTCGTGGAATGTCATGTCGACCCCACCGGGCACGGGGATCTGTCGGCCGAAGAGCCGCTCGGGTGCTCCCGCGTAATACGCGAGGACATCGCGGACATTGCCGGCCTCCCAGCGGGCGTTGCCGATGGTGTGGCCGGAGTTGGTCACCTCGAGCTGCGCGAGCTCCTCGATGTGATCGTCAACCACCTGGCTGAAGCGGCGCAGCAGGCGCGCGCGGTCACCCGGGCTCACCGCGCGCCAGGCGGGGAAAGCTTCGTGCGCACGTTGGATGACGGCGTCCGTCTCCTCCACGGACGTAGCGGGGACATCGGCAATCTGCGCCCCACTCACGGGGCTGATGACGGCGGTCACAGGCGCTCGAACCCCCGATAGCGCTCCCAGTCGGTCACGGCGCGACCGAAGGCGTCCAACTCCACGCGGCCCATCCTGGCGTAGTGCGCCTGGACCTCTTCACCGAAGGTGTCCCGCACCCACGCCGACCCCTCCCACAGTTCGACGGCACGGGCGAGATTGTCCGGCACCCGCGCGGCGTCGGCGGTGTAGGCGTTGCCTTCGAAGGCCGGCTCGAGCGGCAACTCGCGCTCGATGCCGTCCATGCCGGCGGCGATGATGCCCGCGACCGCAAGGTAGGGATTCACGTCACCGCCTGGCACGCGATTCTCCAGCCGAAGCGATGGGCCATGGCCCACCAGTCGCAGCGCGCACGTGCGATTGTCCCGACCCCACTTGATCGCGGTGGGCGCGAAGGAGCCCTCGACGTAGCGCTTGTAGGAGTTGATCTGCGGCGCGAAGAGCAAGGTGAGCTCCTCGAGATGCGCGAGTTGTCCCGCCACGAAAGACCGGCCCAGGGGCGACATACCGTCCGGCGAGGCGTCATCTGCCATCACCATCGAGCCATCGAGCCCACGAAACGACAGGTGGATGTGGCAGGAGTTGCCCTCGCGCTCGTCATACTTCGCCATGAAGGTCAGGGACACGTCCTCCTGGGCGGCAATCTCCTTGGCTCCCGTCTTGTAGATCGTGTGACGGTCACAGGTGACGAGTGCTTCGTTGTACTTGAAGGCGATCTCGTGCTGGCCGAGGTTGCATTCCCCCTTGGCGCTCTCGACTTCAAGGCCCGCACCGGCCATCCCGAGCCGGATGCGCCGCAGCAGCGGCTCCACGCGAGCACCGCCAAGAATGGAGTAGTCGACGTTGTAGAGATTGGCCGGGGTGAGATCGCGATAGCCCGACTCCCACGCCTCCTCGTAGCTGTCGAGGAAGACGATGAACTCCAGTTCGGTCCCGACGTACGCCGCCATGCCGGCATCAGCCAATCGGTCGACCTGCCGGCGCAGCACCTGGCGCGGCGATGCGACGACGTCCGATCCGTCCTCCCACAGCACGTCGCACAGGACACCCACGGCGCCCTCCTGCCACGGAATGCGATGCAGGGTCGACAGATCCGGTCGCATCACCATGTCGCCGTAGCCGGAGTCCCACGATGACATCGCGTAGCCGGACACGGTGTTCATGTCGACGTCAACCGCGAGGAGGTAGTTGCACCCCTCCGTGCCATGGGCCAGCGTGTCGTGGACGAAGTGGTCGGCATGGATGCGCTTGCCCTGCATACGTCCCTGCATGTCGGTGATGCCGACCACGACCGTGTCGATCTCACCCTCGTCGACCTCCCGCCTGAGGCTGTCGACATCCAAGGGGATCGAACGTGCCATGTGGACCTCCTGAGTCGATGGTGCCGTCGGAGCCTCCGGGGGGCCCGACAGGGGCGGCATGGCCACCCGCCGAGCCGGGGCGCCGCAGCGACCCGCCCCCGGAGGCTACCGATACGCGTCACCCCTTGGGTGGGAAGAACTCCTCCTTGCCGGTCTCCTCTAGCGTCTCGACCACGTCGTAGCCCTCCACCTCAGGGTGACCGTGCGCGCCGCCGGAGATGGCGTACTCCTCCTCGGGAGAGAGCACCAGGCGCTTGCGCCCGAAGATGGCGAAGAGCAAAAGCCCCGCGACGTAGACGATGGCCACCCACAGCACGACAGCCCGGTAGTCGGCATTGAAGGGCATGAGGATCAAGGTGACGAGCGAGATGAGGCCTGCGATGAGTGCTCCAATGATCCCCACCGGGCTTCGATAGGGCCGCGACACACTGGGGAACTTCCGCCGCAGAATGAGGAAGGCGACCATCTGCAGCAGATAGGCGATCACCGCACCGAAGACCGCGATGAGCAGAAGCGCATTGGCGGCGTTGACGTACGGCGCTTCCTCCGCTCCATAGGCGATCGCACCGAGCCCGAAGATGAGGACGATGCCGACCACCGCGCTCGCAATGAGGGCGACGTACGGTGTCTTGCGCGCACCCGTGAGGGACAGGAACTTCGGGTAGTAGCCCGCGCGAGACAGCGAGTACACGTTGCGACCTGCAGCGAACATGATCCCCTGGAAGCTCGCGATCAGGCCCGCAAGGGCCATGAGCGACAGCAGAGCCGCGATGTCGCTATTCGGGAAGATCGCGCGGAAGCCGTCCAGAATCGGCTCTCCGCTTTCAGAGATCGCCGCCGCGCCGAGCACTCCGGGGTTGAGGATAAGAACGAGCAGCGCCGTGACCACCAGCGTGAACATGCCCGCGATCGAACCCTTGGGAATGTCCTTGGCAGGGTCGTGGGTCTCCTCGGCCGCCAGAGGGAGTTCCTCGATGCCCAGGAAGAACCAGATCGCGAAGGGCATCGCCAGGAAGATCCCGAGGAAGCCGTAGGGCAGGAAGGTGCTGCCGCCAGCCTCGGGCACGATGTCGAAGAGGTTGTCGACGCTGAATTTGCCCGAGAACAGGGCCGAGACGAAGAAGATCGCCAGGACACCCAGCGACACGATCGCGATACCGAAGGCGAAGCGGAAGGACGCCGCGGCACCCGCGGCATTGAGAGCCACGAAGATGACGTAGATGATGACGACCCACAGCAGGATCGGCAGGGACACGTCGAAGAGTTCCGCGACGATCGCGTCGGCGTAGAGCGCTGCGAAAGTGCCCACAACCGCGGTCGTAATCACATACTCCACGGTCTCAGCGAATCCCGTCGTGAAGCCGCCCCAGGGCCCCATCGCCGAACGCGCGAAGGAGTACGCACCGCCGGTGTGCGGCATGGCAGCACTCATCTCCGCGATGCTGTAGATCATCAGGACGTACATCAGCCCGATGATGAGCGTTGCGATGAGCATCCCGCCCCAGCCGGCGTTGCCAATGCCGAAGTTCCAACCAGAGAAGTCGCCGGAGATGACGGCGGCGACGCCGAGCCCCCACAGCGATGCCGCACCGGCATGTCGTTTGAGACCGCGCTTTTCGAAGTAGTCCTTGCCCGCGTGGGTGTATTCGACACCCGACACAGACATGTTCTTGTTTGCTGAGTTATCGCCCACTGATCCTCCAGGTGTGCGGGCCAGCCCGAAGGTGACCGGACCCCCGGGCCCTCGAACCGGGCAGGACGGAAGCCCTGCCCTGCGCCGAAGGGTAGGGATCAGTGGGGGTTCACGCGGTCAAATGCCGGGAGACACACCGGCGAACCGGTCTATCCACAGCCGCGCGACCGTCTCGGGGTGCTCCATCTGCGCTACGTGGCCACAGCCGTCGAGCAGAGCCACATCGGCATCCCGGAACTCACGCGCGACTCGGGCGGCGCCCCGCGCATCGACGAGGATGTCGTCTTCGCCGTAGATCGCGAGGACCGGCTGCTGCACCCGGCGCGCCAGGCGCCACGGACGATGCGCTCCGCGGTCGGCGAACGTCGAGAGCAGACCGCGGAGCGAACGCAAGAAGGCATCGTGGGCGTAGGGCAGGGAGTCGCGGTACGTCGTCTCGGCGATGAGTGCGTCGCGGAGATTCACGGATACACGCTCGGGATCGGTCGTGCAGGCATCCAGGGTCGCTTGCACACGGCGGTCAGCAGGGACCGCGGCGTACCTCCGGACGAGCGACTCCCCTAGTCCGGGGATGGCGACGAGAGGCAGATGCGCATTGCCCCGGCCCACGCGCAACGAGGGAAGTGCAGGCGATACGAGGGTCAGCGTCGTCACGAGCTCGGGCCGGCGTGCTGCGAGCTGCAGCGCGACGGCACCGCCCATCGAGTTGCCGATCACGTGCACTGACTCGTCGATGCCCTCGCGCTCGCGCCACTCCTCGATCGTTGCCGCGACGACGCGAGCATGCCCCGCGGGCGAGTAGTCGCCATCCCGCGGCGGCGGCGACATCCCGAAGCCCGGCAGGTCGATCGCCAGCGAGGTGACCTCGCGCTCCAGGTGATCCATCAAGGGCACCCAGTTGAGGGCCGATCCGCCGAGACCGTGGATGAAGACAGCCGGCCGCGGACCTCCGCCGCCGCGGCGAACGTGGACCTCGCCGACGGGGAGGGCCCAGCGCTCTGGTGGAGGCATCACGAGTTGTTCCACGGCTCCATGAGACCACGGGGCCGGCGTGGATGCAGGACGGCAGGATCGCCCACCTCCGGGCACTAGCATGAGCGGGTGACCCTGGCCGACGATGCGCGTGCGACCGACCGGTCGGGGCTGAGCCGACTCCCCCGCGAGGAGCGCCGCGCCCAGGTCCTGCGTGCCGCCCGCGAAGTCTTCGTCGCGCAGGGCTATCACACCGCCGCCATGGACGACATCGCCGAGCGCGCAGGCGTCAGCAAGCCCGTGCTCTATCAGCACTTCCCCGGCAAACTCGATCTGTACGTCGCCCTTCTTGACGATGGCATCACCGTTCTTCTCGACACACTGCGCGCCGCGCTCGAGGCCACGACGGACAACAAGCAGCGCGTGCGTGGGGCGGTCTCGGCCTACTTCGGCTTCGTCGATGATCCGGACGGCGCCTACCGTCTGGTCTTCGAGAGCGATCTCACCAACGAGCCCGCGGTGCGCTACCGCGTCGAAGCAGCCGATGACGCCTGCTCGCTCATGCTGGGGCAGGTGATCGCCGAGGACACCGGACTGTCTGCCGACCAGGCAGAGCTCCTGGCCTCCGGACTCCTCGGGATGGCCCAGATCGCCGCTCGGCGCTGGCTGAGGGAGGACCCCCGGATGGCGCGCGAGGCCGCGGTGGACCTCATCTCGGGCCTGGGTTGGCGAGGTATCGGCGGCTTCCCCCTGTCTCACCCCCCGACACCGTGATCGTCCCGCCCGGTTAGCCTGACCATCGAAGGAGGATCCGTGGAGATCAAGATCGGCGTTCAGCAGACCGCGCGCGAGATCGCGCTGGAGTCCGACCAGTCCCCCGAAGATGTCGAGGCTGCCGTCCGCGCCGCGATCGCCGACGGAGGCATCCTCAGCCTGGAAGACGACAAGGGCCGTCGGGTCATGGTGCCGGCCGAGCGCATCGCCTACGTCGAGATCAGTTCCGGCGCCTCACGTCGCGTCGGCTTCGGCACCTAGTCTTCGCTACGACGACAGGCCAAGGGCCCGCATGCGTCGGGCGTGAGCATCAGTGAGGCGTGACAGCATCGCGCCGATGGCCGTCAGATCCATCCCTGCCCCTTGCGCGCCGACGTCGCCCACGAGCAGTGCGGTGAGCGCCTCGCGCTCGGCCGCGACGTGCTGTGCCTGCGAGAGCGCCTCCCCCACGAGACGCCTGGCCCACAGGGCCAAGCGTCCCTCGAGCCGCGGATCCTCCGCGATCGCAGCGCGCACCCGGTCGACGACGAAGGCAGACTGACCGAGGTCCTCGCAAACGTCGAGCACGAGGTCACGGGTGTCCGGATCCAGGCTCGAGGCGATCTCCCGGTAGAAGTCGATGCCGATGCCATCCCCGACGTAGGCCTTGACCAGGCCCTCGAGCCAATCGCTTGGCGCCGTCATTTCGTGGAATGCCTCGAGGGGTGCGCGGAAGGGCTCCATGGCCGCCGCGGGATCGACACCCATGTCCGCCAGCCTGTCGCGTAGGCGGACGAAGTGTCGGAACTCGGCCGCGGCCATGGTCGAGAGCTGCACCTGGTCCTCGATGGTGGGGGCGAGGGCTGCATCCGAAGCCAGGCGCTGCGAGGCCATGAGTTCGCCGTACGCCAGCACCCCGAGGAGATCGACGATCGCCGACCGGTAGTCCTCGCTCGCATCGAGCACATCCGACGACGCCATGCCCGGAAGGCTACTGCCCACGCGGTACCATGGGCAGATCGCGTGAGCGATGCGGGCACCCGGCCGGGTCCCCGAGGGGCGTGAGCCCCATCCGCCCCCCGTGTGTGGCGCCCCCGCGATGACGGGTGCGGTGCCCTCGGATCCGCACTGGAGCACGAACCTTCATGACTGAAACAGTCCAAGAAGCAACACCCCTCGCACCCACCTTCGCCGAACTCGGCGCGTCACCCGAGATCGTCGCCTCCCTGGCATCGGCCGGCATCGAGCGCGCCTTTCCCATCCAGGCGATGACGCTCCCCCTCGCCCTCGAGGGACGCGACCTCATCGGGCAGGCCAAGACCGGCACGGGCAAGACGCTGGGCTTCGGCATCCCGCTGCTCCAGCGCATCACGCGCGATGACAGCCCCGGGGCTGCTCCGCAAGCACTCGTCGTCGTCCCCACACGCGAGCTCTGCGTCCAGGTCGCTGGCGACCTCGAGCAGGCCGGTGCTGGCCAGGGAGCACGCGTCCTCAGTGTCTACGGCGGGCGCTCCTACGAGCCGCAGATCGAAGCGCTCGCACGCGGCGTCGAGGTCGTTGTCGGCACACCCGGGCGCCTGATCGATCTCGTTCAGCGGCGCAACCTCGACCTGTCTCGCGTGCGCGTCCTCGTCCTCGACGAAGCCGACGAGATGCTCGACATGGGCTTCCTGCCCGATGTCGAGCGCCTCGTCTCGGAACTGCCCGCCCAGCGTCAGACCATGCTCTTCTCGGCGACCATGCCCGGGCAGATCGTCGCCCTGGCACGCCGCTACATGCAGCAGCCGACCCACATCCGCGCCGCTGACCCCGGCGATGATCGGGCAACGGTTGATGCGATCGAGCAGCATGTCTGGCGCGCCCACCCCATGGACAAGGTCGAACTGCTCTCGCGCGTGCTGCAGGCCGAGGGCCGCGGTCTCACGATGATCTTCACCCGGACCAAGCGCAAGGCTCAGAAGATCGCGGACGAGCTCACACAACGCGGCTTCGCCGTCGGGTCGGTGCACGGCGACCTGGGGCAGGGCGCCCGGGAGCAGGCCCTTCGCGCATTCCGCAACGGCAAGGTCGACGTGCTCGTCGCGACCGATGTCGCCGCACGTGGTATCGACGTCGACGGCGTCACGCACGTGGTCAACTACGAGTGCCCTGACGACGAGAAGACCTACCTGCACCGCATCGGCCGCACCGGCCGCGCGGGTGCGAGCGGCGTGGCCGTCACGCTCGTCGACTGGGAGGACATCGCCCGCTGGCAGATGATCGACAAGATCCTGGGACTGCCCTTCAAGGATCCGCTGGAGACCTACTCCACGTCCGATCACGTCTACACCGGGCTTGGCGTCCCTCGCGACGTGACGGGGCGGCTGGCCAAGGACAAGCAGACCCGCGCCGGACTGGAGGCCGAAGAGGTCGAGGATCTCGGTGAGACGGGCCGCAAGAAGACGGCCGAGGACCGGCCACGCCAGGCACGATCGAGTTCGCGTGGCCGAGAAGCCGGCCGCGACCGGGCAGCGCGCCCGGCGAGCACGACGACGGCTGACGCCCCACGCTCCACCAAGCCACGTCGGCGCAGGCGCACCAAGCGCGGTGGCTCACCCACCCAGGGCGAGGCGCAGGCCTGATCCACACGGCGCCCAGCAGAGGCGATGCTGCGGGTCACTCCTCGTCGATCAGGCCCCAGCCGCGCAGGGCCTCCACGAGGCCGGGCGTGGTCGGCATGAGGCTCAGTTCATCGGGCTCACACCACCTCGCCTCCAGGGCATCGTCGCCGGCCCTCGGCTCACCATCGCCGGTCATCGCGTAGTCCGCGATGAGGTACGTCGTCCCTGCCTCGCTGTCCCGCTCCACGATCCCGACGAATTCCGGATGCCTGGCGACGATGCCGGTCTCCTCCCTCACCTCGCGCACCGCGGCCTCGGCCCAGTCCTCGCCTGGCTCCACGCGGCCACCCGGCACGGACCACAGACCACGCGAGGGAGCCTGACCTCGACGGACGAGCAGGATGCGGCCCGACGGATCCCGCACGATGGCACCGGCACACGGCACGTTCCAAGCCACCGGCTCACCCGACGGAGGTGCGTGTCCCCACGGCACCTCCACTCCGGCCGGCACGCCGTCGATGCCCGGCCATGTCGCCATGGCGAGGGTGAACTGGTGCTCTCCTCCTTCGTTCTCCGCGACAGGCTCGAGCCAGGCGTGAGCAAGCGGGCTGCCTGCGGTCGCCGCGGCACCCAACTCCTCGAGTGCAGCGCGGATGTCGCTGCGCTCATCCGGTGCCAGATAGAGCCACATCGCCGAGTGCCACACGACGAGGATGCGGCCCGGTCGGAGGACGAGCCCGCGGACGGAATCGACCGCATCCGCACGCACCAGATCAACATCGACCTGGTCAGCAACGCGCAGGGCCTGGCGCAGCCGTTCGAATCGCTCGATCTGATCGGTCCAGACGAACGAGGTCAGCAGCGTGCGACCTGACGGGGTCGATGCATCTACGGGAGCGAGGTCGATGCCATCGCGCCCCGCGATATCGGGAAGCGCTCCCCACTCGGCGTGGTCGGCGCGGATGACGCCCGCGTCCACCAGCGCGTCGACGCGTAACGACAGTCCGGCCGAGCAGCCGATCTCGTGCAGATCGACCGGGAGCGCGAAGGCGTGCCGAAGTCGGCGCAGGAGAGCTGCCAGGCCCACCGCGCGGCCAACCTCATTGGTCTGCGGGATGCGGGTAAGCGCGCCTGCGATCTCATCGCGATGCGCGTCGATGACCGCGAGGAGAGTCCGGCACATCCGCTCCCGCTGGAGGTCATCGTTGGGTGGCGTCCCTCCCACGCTCGGCATGAAGGTCCCCAACTCACCCGCCTGCCGTTCCAGGACCAGGCGATGGATCGCCGCGAAGAGCCGCAGCGGCACCATGTCGCCCACCCGGGCATCGGCATACGGACCAAGCAGGGTGCGCAGGGGCTCGTCCTCGTGCCATGCCACCACGCACTCGGCCCAGTCCGCGTACGTCGGCGCCCCCAGCCGGCGGCACGAGGACGCGATATCCGCGAAGATCGCCGCGATCCCGGGTCTGTCATCTCGACGTGGAGCCACGCGCTCAGGCTAGGCCCACCGAATTGCCCACCTGGAGGACGCTCAGCGCGTAGCCTCACAGTCCATGGGTCAGACAGCGACGGGCCAGGGTGCGAGGTCGGCGATGACGTGGCAGCGCTCCCTCTTCGGCATCAACGGAATCATCGCTGCCTTCGGCGCTCTCTTCTCCCTGACACTCACCGTCCTCGGCACGTACCCGAGCCAGAACACCAACCCGACTGCCCTCGGATTTGCCGACCAGGGCCTGCTCGGACGGGTCTTCGACTATTTCACCTACTTCACGCTGTGGTCCAACATCCTGGTCGCGATCATCATGCTGATGCTCTGGGCTCGTCCCGGTCGCGACAGTTTCTGGTTCAGGGTCTTCCGACTGGACAGCGTGCTGATGATCGTCGTTACGGGGATCATCTACAACGTCGTCCTGGCGTCCACGGCGAAGAACCAGGGCCTGGAGATCTGGACCAACTTCTTCCTCCACGTGCTCACCCCGATCGTCACCTTCGTGGTCTGGCTGATCGCGGGCCCTCGGGGGTGGATCTCCTGGCGCATCATCGGCGCGGCGCTCATCCTGCCCATTGTCTGGCTCGTCTTCGCCCTCATCCGGGGGGCCATCATCGGCGCCTACCCCTACGGCTTCCTCGACGTCGCGACGTACGGCTACGGCACCGTCTTGCTCAACGTCGTCAACATCGTCATCTTCGCCATCGTGCTGTGCCTCATCCTGTGGGGCATCGACTGGCTGATCAGGCGCATGAGTCAGCGCACGTCAGCCGCGTGAGGCGTACTCCTCCAGCAGTCGCCTAGCGATGATCATCTTCTGGATGTCCGCGGTGCCCTCGCCGATCATGAGCATGGGCGCTTCGCGGTAGAGCCGCTCGATCTCGTACTCCTTGGAGTAGCCGTAGCCGCCGTGGATGCGGAACGAGTCCTCAACGACCTCTTTGCAGTATTCGCTGGCCAGCAGTTTGGCCATGCCCGACTCGAGGTCGTTGCGCTCCCCCGAGTCCTTCTTACGTGCCGCCATCACCATCATCTGGTGGGCTGCCTCAACCTTGGTGCCCATGTCGGCCAGACGGAAGGCCACGGCCTGGTGCTCCGCGATCGGCTTGCCGAAGGTCACCCGCTGCTGGGCGTACTCGACACCGAGTTCGAAGGCCCGACGTGCGAGGCCACACGCCCGAGCGGCGACGTTGACGCGACCCACCTCGACGCCATCCATCATCTGGTAGAAACCTCGACCGGGCTCGCCGCCCAGGATGTCCGTCGCGGGAAGGCGCAGATCCTCCATGACCAACTCGGTGGTGTCGACGCCCTTGTATCCCATCTTCTCGATCTTCCCCGGGATCGTGAGCCCGGGACGTACCTCGCCGAAGCCCGACGGCTTCTCGATCAGGAAGGTCGTCATGCGCTTGTAGACGGACGCCCCCTCGGGGGCCTCGCCATCAGTGCGTACGAGGACGGCGACCAGCGTGGAACTGCCGCCGTTGGTCAGCCACATCTTCTGCCCGTTGAGGACGAAATCGTCCCCGTCGCGGACGGCGCGCGACGCAATCGCGGCCACGTCCGAGCCGCAGCCGGGCTCGCTCATCGAGAAGGCCCCGCGGACCTCACCGGTCGCCATGCGCGGGAGGTAGTAGGCCTTCTGCTCGTCCGTGCCGTGATGCATGATCATCCACGCGACGATGAAGTGGGTGTTGATCACACCCGAGACGCTCATCCATCCGCGCGCGATCTCCTCGACCACGAGCGCATAGGTGAGAAGAGACTCGCCGAGTCCGCCGTACTCCTCGGGAATCATCAGGCCGAAGACACCGAGATCCTTCAGGCCTTCGACGATGTCGGCGGGGTACTCGTCCTTGTGCTCGAGGTGAGTGGCGTACGGCAGGATCTCGTTGTCGACGTAATCCCGCACCGCCTTGAGGATCTCCACCTGGACGTCCGAGAGACCCTCGGTCTGCGCCAGTCGCGTCATCATTCCTCCCGTCCCACCGCTGAGCGGTCAGGCTAACGCACGTTAACGCCTGGCGCCCGCCGCAGGCCTGCGGCCGGATTGACCAGGGCAATCGCTACGACGAAGGGCAGGACGAGCACGGGCAGCACCTCGATGACGGCCAGGCCCAGCAGGACGGCCGTGAGGAGCTGGGCCGCCGTGACGCAGGTCCACGCCGCGGTTCGCGCCACGATGACGTGACCGTGATCGGCACGCCGCAGGATCGCGCGCGAAACCGCGACGCACCACAGGGCCGACGCGACACCGGCCGGGGCGACGGCGAGCGGCCCGGCGACCGACCCCGCGACCAGGATCATCGCTACGCCCACGATCGCCGTGAATCCCAGCAGCGCCGCCACAAGGGGGGTGGGTCGGACGAGTACGTCGCGCCACGGCGGGCGTGGTCGCGGCTGCGCTGGCTCGTGCGATGGTTGCGGCGTCCGCGACCGGGCTGGCGCCTGCGGCGCGGGCGTCACCTCGAGCAGCAGATCGCGTGCGGCACAGAGTTCGGCGAAGCGAGCGGCGGAGCCGCCCTGATCGGGGTGCGCCAAGGTTGCCCAGAGCCGGAACGCTCGCTTGACCTCGACCGCGGCCGCATCCGGCGCGACACCGAGAAGGCGCGCGGCAGTCGACTTCGTCAGCGATGGCGACGCGCCCATGGCGCCAGGGTAGTCGCCCATGCCGTCCTAGGCATCGGGAGCAGCGAAGGACTGCGTGCGGGACATCCCCGCTGCCCTGCCCTTGGCTGCGATCACGGTCGCCATCTTGCGCGACGCCTCGTCGATCATCTCGTCGCCGAGCATGACCGCCCCCTTGGCTCCGCCTTCGGCAGACGTGTAGTAGGCGTAGGCATCGAGAATCAGCTCCGCCTGGTCGTAGTCCTCCTGCCGCGGGCTGTACACCTCGTTAGCGACGTCGACCTGGCCGGGATGCAGCACCCACTTGCCATCGAAGCCGAGCGCGGCACTGCGCGAAGCCACACGCCGATATCCCTCGACATCCTTGATCGCCAAATAGGGCCCGTCGATGGCAAGCTTGTCATGAGCTCGGGCCGCCATGAGGATGCGCATCAGGATGTAGTGGTACGCATCCCCGACGTCGTATCCCGGCGGCTGCTCCCCGACGACCAGCGACTTCATGTTGATGGAGGCCATGAAGTCAGCGGGTCCGAAGATGATCGTCTCGACGCGTGGCGAGGCCGCGGCGATCGCATCGACGTTGATCAGTCCCATGGCGTTCTCGATCTGCGCCTCGATGCCGATGCGACCGATCTCGAAGCCATTGGACTTCTCGATCTGAGTGAGCAGGAGGTCCAGCGCCACGATCTGCTCGGCCGTCTGGACCTTGGGCAGCATGATGCAGTCGAGATTGGGGCCGGCACCCTCGACGACCTCCACCACGTCGGCGTAGGTCCACTGGGTCGTCCAGTCGTTGACCCGCACGGCGCGGACCTTGCCGTCGTAGCCTCCCTCATTGAGGGCGGCGACGATGTTCTTGCGGGCCTCGGGTTTGGCGATCGGCGCGACGGCGTCCTCGATGTCCATGAAGACCTGGTCGACCGGCAGGCCGCGCGCCTTGTCGAGCATCTTCGGGCTGGAACCGGGCACGGCGAGATTGGACCTGCGTGATCGGGCGACCCGGGTCGAGCCAGCCGCACCGCCAGAGGTCAAGGATGCCGATGTCATGGGCCGACCCTACCGACGCTCGCCTTACCCGCCCAGCCGTGTCCGGCCCTCGTAGCCGCACGGTCGGGAGCAGTGCTCAGCCGGAGTACCCTTGGGCCGCGTGACCTCCCCCAGCCGCGTCTTCGTCGCTCGCCTCGCGCGGGCCGAAGTCTTCGACCCCAAGGCCGACCAGGTCGGCCGGGTTCGCGACGTCGTGGTCGCCCTGCGGACCGACGCGCAGCCTCCCCGCGTGGTGGGGCTGGTCGTCGAGGTCGTCGGTCGGCGCCGGATCTTCGTCCCGATGTCCCGCGTCACCGCAATCGACAGCGGTCAGGTGGTCGTGAGCGGGGTCATCAACCTTCGCAGGTTCCAGCAGCGGGCGGGCGAGACGCTCGCGCTCGGTGAACTACTGGACAGGCGCGTGACCCTCGTCGATCCCGCCCGCTCATCGACGCCCACAACAGTGACGATCGTCGATCTCGGCATCGAGCAGCGCCCGAACCGCGACTGGCACGTGACACAACTCTTCATTCGCGAGGGCGGAGGTCTGCGCCGCAAGGGCCAGACCCGCATCGTCGACTGGGCAGCCGTGGACGGCCTCACCCTCCCCCAGGAGCAGGGAGCGGAGAACCTCCTCGCCATGCTCGATGACCTTCGCCCGCCCGATGTCGCGCTGGCGCTGCAGGAGATGCCGGCTAAGCGACGCATCGAGGTGGCTCGCGAACTCGATGACGATCGTCTCGCCGATGTCCTCGAGGAGCTCCCCGAGGACGATCAGGTCGAGATCATGCAGTCGCTCGGCATCGAGCGTGCGGCGGACGTGCTCGAGGAGATGGATCCCGATGATGCCGCCGACCTCATTTCCGAACTTCCGCCGGAGCAGGCCCAGGACCTGCTCGAGCGCATGGAGCCGGACGAGGCGGATGACATCAGGCGCCTGCTCGTCTACGGCGATTACACCGCCGGCGGCATGATGACGACCGAGCCCGTCGTCGTTCCCGCCGATGCCACCGTGGCCGAGGCCCTCGCCCGAGTGCGAAGCCCCGAACTCGCACCGTCGCTGGCGGCGCAGGTCTACGTCACGCGCGCCCCCACGGACACCCCGACGGGCCGCTACCTCGGCACGTGCCACTTCCAGCGCATGCTGCGGGAGCCTCCCGCGGCCCTGGTGTCGGGCATTCTCGACACGACGCTCGAGCCGATATCCCCCGACACCGATGTGCCGACCGTCGCCCGATACTTCGCGACGTACAACCTCGTCTCCCTGCCGGTCGTCGACGCCGACGACCACCTGCTCGGCGCGGTCACCGTTGACGACCTCATCGACCACATGCTCCCCGCCGACTGGCGCGACAGCGGGAACGGCTCATGAGCCCCTCGCGCCGGCGCCCCGAACTGCGCATGGACCAGCCCCTTGATCGGGGCCGGCTGCGCGGGCCGTCGTACGACCCCGAGCAGTGGGGCCGCCTGAGCGAGCGCATCGCGCGCTTCATCGGATCGTGGAAGTTCATCGCCTGGATGACGGTGGTCATCGTCTCCTGGCTGCTGTGGAACATCTTCGCGCCGGATGACCTCAAGCCCGATCCCTATCCCTTCATCTTCCTCACTCTGCTGCTGTCCCTCCAGGCGTCCTACGCCGCTCCACTGATCCTGCTCGCCCAGAACCGTCAGGCCGATCGGGACAAGGTGCAGTACCTCGAGGACCGCGAGATGACGGATCGACTCGTCGCTGACACCGAATACCTCGCCCGAGAGATCGCAGCACTGCGCATGGCGCTCGGCGAAGTGGCCACACGCGACTACCTGCGCGCGGAGCTGCGCGACCTTGCCGACGAGATCGCCGATCGCATTCGAGATGAGGACGTTTCGCGCGACCCGGAGGCGGGGCCTAGCATCGGGGCATGACCTCCATTGATCGTGCCCTGGTCGACGCTGCCCTCGCGCGGGTCGAGGACCCCGAGATTCACCGGCCCATCACCGACCTGGGAATGGTCAAGTCCGTCGATATCGACGGCGATCGGGTGCGGGTCGCGATCTATCTCACCGTCTCCGGCTGCCCCATGCGCGACACGATCACCCAACGGGTGACGATCGCGGTGGGCTCTGTCCCGGGCGTCCGCCACGTGGACGTCGAGCTGGACGTGATGAACGACGATCAGCGTGCTCAACTGCGTCGCACCCTCCGGGGCGGCCAGGAGGAGAAGTCCATCCCCTTCGCCGACCCGGGCTCACGGACCCATGTCTACGCCATCACGTCGGGCAAGGGAGGCGTCGGCAAGTCGTCGCTGACGGCCAACCTCGGCGTGGCGATGGCCGCGCAAGGATTCACCGTCGGGATCGTCGACGCCGACATCTACGGTCACTCGATCCCCGGGCTGCTCGGACTCACGACGGCTCCGACCGTGGTCGAGGGGATGATCATGCCCCCCGAGGCCTTCGGCGTCCGCGCCATCTCGATCCTGCCGTTCAAGCCCGGTGGGTCCGCCGAACCCGTGGCGTTCCGCGGTCCGATGCTGCACCGCGCCCTCCAGCAGTTCCTCGCCGACGTCTGGTGGGGCGACCTCGACGTTCTCCTCCTGGATCTGCCGCCGGGCACGGGTGACATCGCGATCTCCACGGCCCAACTGCTGCCGGGATCCCAGGTCATCGTCGTCACGACACCGCAAACGGCGGCCGCCGAGGTCGCCGTCCGAGCGGGAATGCTGGCCGGACAGACCCATCAGAAGGTCGCCGGTGTTGTCGAGAACATGAGCGGCTTCCCGTGCCCGCACTGCGGTGAGCCCATTGATCTCTTCGGCATGGGCGGCGGTCAGCGCGTGGCCGACCAGCTCAGCGCCGGGCTGAGCACCCAGGTGCCCCTAATGGGACGCATTCCCTTCGACGTGCGCCTGCGCGAAGGCGGCGACCGCGGTGAGCCGCTCGTGCTCTCCGATCCCTCGTCACCAGCCGCGGCGGCATTGATCGAGGTCGCGACGTCGCTGGCGCGCAAGCCGCGCGGGCTCACCGGCGTACCCCTCGATATCTCCCCCGCCGGGCGCTGACGGGCGTCTAGGTCGCGTCCGGATCGAAGCGAGCGGACGGCGCGGCCTGGTCCTTGCCTGTGCTCCGCGTCGAGTCCGATGACGTGTCGTCATCGTCGAAGATGCCCGACACCATCCGCTTCGGATGCAGATCCTGGAGATCACGGAGGGCCTCCTGGGCGCCGCTCAGATCGACACCCGCGGAGTCTGCGAGATCCTTCCGCGCATTGGTGGCCATGGCGCGCACATTGCGCAACGTGCGTGCCGCATCCGCAGCAGCTCGCGGGAGGCGCTCGGGGCCGAAGACCAGCAGCCCGAGCACGCCGAGGATGAGGATCTCTCCCAGGCCGATGTCGAACACGCCCTCAGCGTACGCCGATATCCCCCGGGACGGCTCACCGCTTGGTCATCGGTCCTCTCGACTGCCCAGGACGACCACGACCTCGAAGGTGCGATCGCCTCGGCGGGCCTCGACGCGGACATCCTCGCCGGGGAGGCGATCCCGGATAGCCACGACCAGTTCGTCCGCGTTGGCCACCGTGCGCTCCCCGACACGAAGAATCACGTCGCCAGCACGCAGCCCCGCTGCTGCCGCGCCTCCATCGGGAGTAACCGTGTCGATGAGAGCCCCGGGGCCGGGGAATGACGGATCGAGCGTCACTCCGATCACCGGCGTCCTCGACGACCCAGTCGCGATGATCTCCTCCGCGATGCGCACGACCGCACGAGCCGGGACGGCGAAGCCGAGCCCGATGCTGCCCGCGACCGCGCCACGCCCCAGCGTCGCGATCGACGACGCCATCCCGATGAATCGACCATCGCTATCGACAACGGGGCCGCCTGAGTTCCCTGGATTGATCGGAGCATCGGTCTGGATGGCACTGATGTAGGACGCATCCTCGGCCTCGCCCACGGTCACGGGTCGATCGACGGCGCTCACGATGCCCGTGGTGACCGTGAAGTCGTACCCGAGCGGCGCCCCGATGACGACGACCGAGTCGCCGACGGCCACCTCGTCCGACTGGGGCTCCAGCGGCACCAGCCCGTCGGTCTCGACGCGGAGAACGGCGACGTCGTAGCTCACGTTGCGACCCACGATCTCCGCCGGCACACGGCTTCCGTCACTGCGAATGATCTCGATGCGGCCGTCATTGACCAGGGCAGCATCGATCACGTGATTGTTCGTGACCACGTACTCGGGGGTCAGGGCAAAGCCCGAACCCGACCCCGACTCGAAGCCGGCATCGACCCCCACCGAGACCACCGAGGGCAGTGCGGCACGCACGACATCGGCGACGGTCGGCTCACCTGATCCGGTCGCTGACTCCGTGCCTGCCTCCGGACCAGGCGACGCCTTCTCAGCGGAGGACACCTGTGGTGAGGCCGAGCGGTCGCGCAGTGATGCCGCACTCAGGCCGAGCGCCCCACCGAGGAAGCCCAGGAGCAGCGCGGATGCAACGGCCACGCCGGCCAGGACGGCAATGATCTGCCCACGCCCCATGCCTGACTTCTGTCCGCCGCGCTGACCGGTCACCACCCGATGTTCCCACCCGGCTACCGAATGGGACCGTCCGGACCTAGGCTGCGCGTGTGAGCGATGCGAGCCTGCCCCCGAGCCCACTCACCTGGGCCTACGCCGACGATTGGACGGAGGAGCCACCTGAGATCGCCGAAGCCCGCCGCCGCGGTCGCGAGATCGGCGCGCCATCGCCGAGTCGATCGGTGGGCGCAGCCCTGCGCGCCCTCGTCGCTGCGATGCAGGCCAAGAGCGTCGTCGAAGTGGGCTCTGGCGCGGGAGTAACCGGCGGATGGATCGTGTCCGGCATGGCCGACGATGCCACCTTGACCACTGTCGATCCGGACTCGGCCCTCCAGACTGCGGCGCGGGACACCTTCGAGCGCATGGGGATCAGTCACACACGCGTGCGCGCTATCGCGGGTGCTCCGCGCGCGGTGCTCCCCCGGCTGAGCGACGACGCCTACGACATCGTGGTCATCGGCCCCGGGGCCGAAACGGGCGCAGATGAAGGCCACTCGCTGCTGGCCGAGGCTCGTCGACTCCTGCGCCCCGGAGGCAGCATCGTCATCACACCCGTCTTCGATGCCGACGGCACGCTCCCCGCACGCCGTGACCTCATCCAGCACCTGCGCGATGACCCAGAGTGGATCGCCACGGTGATGACGGTAGGCGAGGGCATCGTCCTCGCGTCCGTCCAGGACTAGCCTCCCGAAGGCCCACACGTCGAAGGCCCCGTCCCCATGGGGATCAGGGCCTTGGTGTCGACGATGGTCAGGGGATGGCGGCGATGAGCTTGTCGCCGAGTTCCTTGACCTCGGTGGCATTGAGCTCGACCACGAGGCGGCCACCACCTTCGAGGGGTACTCGCATGACGTAGCCGCGGCCCTCCTTGGTGACCTCCATGGGACCGTCACCGGTCCTCGGCTTCATGGCAGCCATGGTGTCCCCTTCCGTGGGAGCGGAAGTGACCATTATCGCCTATTGAGGTCATCGACCGACGGCCGGGTCGGCCTCACACGTGCGTGGCAGTCCGCGAGGTGATCATTGACCACCCCCACGGCCTGGAGAGCGGCGTAGGCGGACGTCGGGCCGATGAAGCGCCATCCGCGAGACTTCAGCTCCCGCGTCAAGGCTCGGGAGGCCTCTGTCTCCACGGGCACGTCCGCCATCGTCCGCGGCACAGGCTGCGGTGAAGCGACGGACCAGATGAGGGCATCGAGCACCCCGTCGCCCTCGGCGTCCTGCCAGCGCACGAGTGCGCGCGCATTCGCGATGACGGCCTCGATCTTGCCCCGGTGACGAATGATCCGTTCATCCACCACCAGTCGATCGACGTCCGCTTCGTCGTACGCCGCGACAGTGACCGGCTCGAAGCCGCTGAAGGCGGATCGGAAGCCCTCGCGTCGACGCAGGATCGTCAACCATGACAGTCCGGACTGGAACCCCTCGAGCGACAGGCGCTCGAAGAGTGCGGCATCGCCATGGATCGGC
>Ga0129336_10000149_pt1 | contig 35919 bp, 48 predicted proteins | sample CPB6_02_DNA_FD_96878 | JGI IMG/M metagenome (GOLD analysis project Ga0129336, IMG submission 96878) | Freshwater to marine salinity gradient microbial communities from Chesapeake Bay, USA - CPBay_Sum_0.6_0.2_DNA | ecosystem: Environmental > Aquatic > Marine > Coastal | place: USA: Chesapeake...
AAATTGCAATATGCATCAAAAACTTCTGGATATGCATATTCCGACCCTAGAGTTTTGATCTTTGATTTATTCTCAATAAAAAATTTATTTAAATGACTTTCATCGTGCCACACTGCAATAATATTATGATTCAAATCATCATTTACTCTATCATTAAGAGTTTCAATCATCTTTAAAACATATGGAACTTTTCCTCCCCATAAACATCCTTGATAATAAACTGACAGATCATCACTTTCGCTCACACAAGCTTTAGACAAAGTATTGACTTCAAATGCTCCAGGAAATTTTTCGTGTGGGTGCATTTGAAGAAAATGGCAAGGATGATGGACGCCAAAAAATAACTTTGTGTTATCAAAAAAATCTTCTTCTAAGACATCATTCACAACAAGAGTGTCTGCATCAAGAAAAATAAACCAATCACATTGTTCAATTTCAGATTTTGCTTTCTGAATAATTTCAAATCGTTTTAGTGTGATATAAGGCCAATCTAAATGCTCTTGAGAATAGATGGTTACATTTTCGGGAACATCATCAAGTTCACCGTCAGTGAAAACTAGAAATTTCTTTTCTGATTTTGGAAGAAAATATTTTTCTATATTTTCATAATATTTGGGTAAAAAATTTAAATACTTTCCTGTTCCGATAAAACAAATAGCAACTTTCATCAAAGTATCACCCACTCCTCTGGAATTAAATCTTTAGTATCTAGGTGCTCATTATCAGAACCAGTAAACCATTCAAAAGGAGAAACAATTTTCTCGCTTTCAGATAGCCAAGCTCCCCACCAAGAAAAAGATGAATTTGCAATGATATGTCCTTTACATAAGGTCATTAAACACATATCAATGTAATTTGAATTTTTTTCTGCAATTAAAAATCTATCGTCAGAAAAAATTGATTGTGTCCGACACCAATCCGAATCATCAGAAAAAACTAAAACAGTAGAAGATTCGTCAAATTCTTTTAATGCATTTTCATAATAACTCAAATTCAACACAGTATGATTTGAATTTGTAATATAATCAGTTCTACGAATATGAAGTGAAATTGGATTTTTTAACTCGGAAATCATCTCTTGACAAGGAATCTTGATTTCATCTTTAAATTCAAAGTCTCCTTTGATTTCAGATTTTATATGTTTGAAGTACTTTTCAGATTGAAAAAATCCAAACAATGAGCACCAATCTGGACATTGGCTGTACAATTTTTCATCAAATGAAAATCCACTCTCAGAAATAACTGGCCTGTCTACATCAATATATTGAACATTTAATTGAGTAGTATTTGACATTTTAAATGGGACAAAGAGTTGATGATCTTCCCACTCATTTTGATTTTTTGATGAAGGAATGCAATACTCATATTCATTGTTTCTTGCAATTCCTTTAAGAGCAGCAAATTGGAACATTTGATTTCCAAGTCTGCCTAATTTTCCTAAATGATTAAATCCTATCATATGAGCCATCCACCATATAAAAAAGAGAGGTATTAATCAACCTCCCATAAAAAGTTGAATCAACTTTGAAATTTCAGTAAATCCAAAAAATGCTGAAAGGAACAATACGTCCCAAAGTTTTAATTTGAGTGCAAAGGGGACGGTAAGAGTCCCCCCAATACACTTGATTAGTAATCCGTATTTGAAATCGCCCCACAACATAATCTGATAGCCGATCATCAAAAATATATTTCCAAGATAACGTAAGGTATCTTCTTTTGTGAGACGCATTATTTAGTTTGCAAGATTCAAAACTATTTAAGCAACTTCTGCAGTTTCTAGATCATTATACACATACTCCATTAGCATATCATAATCATCTAGAGGATCACCAGAAAAAACTACTCCTTGATTTTCATAATAACGACGAACTTTTTTATAAAGTTTTGGATTTTTTACATCAAGATAGATTTCACCATTTGCAGCAGAACGAAGTGACTGAATGTCTTTTTTGAATTTAGAAACGAGAGTCATTGATTTAAATGTCAACAAAGTAAGTATAGAATGAATGGAACCAAAAGTCAAGATGGACAGTTGAAAAAGTGGCTCAACATCCCTCTTCGTGATCACGATGAAGTTCTACATAATCATCAACTCCAAGATTCACAATTTCTTTATAAGGAACAATGACTGCATTTCCTTCATCACTAGTAATGATAAAGGATTCGCCATTTTCAACTCTATTCATCAGAGCATCAAAATTTGCTTGAAATTCTTCAACAGTAAAGGTTTCTAGATTTTCCATAATAAGTTAGATCAATGAGTTTTTTCTACAATTGAAATTACGCCGTGAGCATAAAAGAATAGAAGAACCGAACCAATCAAGAATGAAATCAAAGAGGCAGTTTTGTTATGCTTATCTATTGCCTTTGCAATAGATTGATCAATCATTTCTTGAATCTCTTCAGGAGTCATTTTTTTCGCCAAAGAATTTGGAAAGTGGATCTTTTCTTGTTTTTGCGATTTCACAGGCTCGTTGATAAAACATATTGTTTGTATTTCCAGATTGTTCCATAACCGATTTAATTTTTATCCAGTTTTGGTAGGTATGGTCGTCCATCAACGAACCTCAAAATCTAGTTTTCTTACTTTACGTTTACGTCTTTCTTCTTGCCATTGCATATCCTCATAAGTCAAGACTCCAGTAGAAGTATTGGTTCTTGTAGATGATAGCATCACAATCTGAGACAAGTCAAGTGCGGTTATGACACCTCCGCGAATGGTCGCCATATTCGGACATCCACAAGTTACAGTTTTGACCGGATGCCCTTCAAGTTCTTTGTTGCATACTTTACAACGAATTTTAACATTTTCCATTTTATTGAATATGAGATCTTAATTGCCAAACAAATTTTCCGTGAGATTCCATTAAGTCTTGAACCAGATTTGCGGTTGCAAATTGATTTTGACTCTCTGCCTCTTTGGAAATATCAGTTAAAATTGAAATCAACGTTTGATTGTCTGAAAGCAATTGAGAAATCATTGTTTTATCATCAATTCCTTGAGCACTATTCGCCGCTTGATCAATTAAAGTAACTTCCGTCATTCGGCTCAAAGTGCTCACAGGTTTAATATTTAAATATCTCATATGTTCTGCGAGACGATCAATTTCTTCAAACATTGCTTCATATTGACCACCAAAAAGTTGATGAAGTTGAGTAAAATCTGGACCAACTACGTTCCAATGATAAACCCAAGTCTTATGAAACAACACAAAAAGTGACGCTTGAGCATCACTTAGAAGTTTGAATAATTTTTCCATTATTAACTGAATTTTTCTATTATTTATGAGTTTTGGATAACTCAAAATAAAGTTTATAATATTTCTTCTTCAGTTCGGCAATTTTCTCCATATCCTCATCAAAACCCATATACTTCAAAAGCTGATAAGAACCTTCTAGTTCACTGATTAAACGAAGAATATTTACGGGAATAACTTCAAGAGAATCGTTCATTGGAAAAAATCTTCTAATGAAACTTTGTTATCTACTTCTTGAATTCGGTTTACGGCAATCTTAAAATACTCAGATTCATTTTCAATTCCAATAAAGTTACGCTTTTCCATTACTGCAGCAACACCAGTCGTTCCAGATCCCATTGTATTATCCAAAATCACATCATTCTCATTGCTATAAGTGCGAATCAAATATCTCATTAGATCCACTGGTTTTTGAGTTGGATGAAATCCCTTCTCTTGTTTGAACTTTAGAATTGTCTTTGGATAACGAGATCCATCAGGATTATCACGATGCTGACTTTTTGCACTTCCATAGACCTCACCAATTTTACTTTGTTCTGAGGAAAATCCACTGTAAGGAGTTGAATACCACATCTGAGGATTATAGACTGGTTTTTTTCTATAGAAGACTAAAATGTTCTCGTGAGATTTTAATGGCATATTCTTCGCATTCATTGGATTCGTTCCTTGAGGCTTCTCCCAAATCCACTCATAACGAAAATCATTTAAATTTGAATGAGCAAGAATCGTAGTAAAAGGCTGTGCAGCAGTAAAAATCATTGCTGCATTTTCTGTACAGATTCTATAGTAGTGATTCCACAATTCATTCAATGGAAGTGTAGAATCCCAAGAGCAAGCAGTAGTGCTAACCGTAGGGGAGATCGCAGAGAATCAGATTCACTGAATTCTCTGCAATACTCTTCATAGCTTCAAGACAATCTGCTTGAACTAAGCTATTTGGAGTAATCTCCCCTACTTGATTTTGAATGATGTTAAAGGTCATTGAATTTTAATTTCTTCTATGTAATCAAACATTTTTGATTGAATATTCAGAATCCACAATTGATCTGATAAACTCTTACGAATTTCTGCTTCATAGTTTTCAGTTACACATTTCCATCCGGTATGATTTCCATTTCTTCCAATTTTATTCTTCCATTCTCTATTCGCGAATTGCAAATGAGTTGAATCAATCACGATAAAATAATACTTGATGAGATTTCTTTTCCATTCTTTCGGATCCACAGAAAGAAGAAAGATATAATCGTCGTGTTTTGAATCTAAAAATTCTAGCTTTTCTTGAAGTGTTTTATGTTTTTGAAGTCTTGATCCACTGATGCTTTTGAGTATTCTATTTGTAGAATCGTAGACTCCAGTCTTATTGCTGATTCTGATTTCGGATTGAAGTATTTTCTGATCTCTTCCCGGCTGATGATCAAAGTTTGGTTTCCAATCAGTCGGTTGATGAATGGCTGCAAATGAATTAGAACATATTTCCTCCCATAACGTTGCTTTACATTGTTGTCTGTAACATTGGTGATGTAATGTTAGATAAGTTTTGATGTGTTTCGCGAGTTCATTATAATTCATTATGTATTTTCTTTCTTATACAGTTGAAACCTCATAAGACTTTTTGAGGATCTTATGAGGTTTCAAATCGGGATGGAAGGTACTGCCCCCTCTTCGCTGCGACCCAAACGCAGAGTTATACTTTTCTACTACATCCCGGTGAATTTAAGAACTCTTGTTTGTGTGAGTTCTTAAAAGCGTCCGGGGGTAGTCGAAACCCCGACCTTTGGGTGGAAACCAAAAATTTTACCGCTAAACTACGGACGCATTAGAGACAATCATAAACCATAAGATTCTGATTGTCAAGTGATGGCAGGTGGGTTCCGTGAAGTGCTACTGATGTCCTCTTTTCCTTCATTTAGCCTTAGCCAACGAGAGGGATTGCACTACCTGCGTTTGATGGAGTAAGTATGTGAGTCTTACTCCATATCAAGACAATCATATGATATTTAGTTCTGATTGTCAAGTGCTTTTAATTTAGAACTTAAGTATTTAAGTTGTTCTATTTGATTTTCTATTTTCTTTTCAATCAAATTATCCAAAGAGCGCATATTTTGTTCTCTGAGAATTTTAGTATTCTCACGTATTCTATCAATTTCCAACTGAAGTAATTTTTCTATTGGGGCCATTATACTATTATGTGTTGACGGGGAGACCAATTCCCCCGGCTCAGAATGACTCTGAGACTTGATCTGATGCCCGTGAGAGCAGAGCAGCGGCGCAGTAGGTGGTCAGATTCTACTGGCCTAAGATTTTGAGGTCTTAGGTCTTAAAGAAGGGGAGTAACCCCTTACGTACTATATAGTACCTTATTTTTGGGGAGATGTCAAGAGGTCATTTCCCAACACAGCATTTTGTTTTATCATAAGGAACATAAGAACTCACATATCGTTTAAATTGCATAATTAGGCTCTCTTGAGTTCTATCATATCCCAAAACATCTCTTATATACGAAAATCCTTTGGTAAGATAATAGTCATACATCTCTTCATAATATTTAATTTTATCTTTCAACTCTTCTTGACGCTCTAATTCTTTGAGTCTTTTGGATTCTTGTTTTTTGAAGTAAGCATCAAAGTTTTCAATTCTTCCGGGATTCCATCCTTCTGGGATATCAGAATTTTTATCTATCTTTTTGTTTTCACGTAATTTCAAATTATGAATCCATCTAGTTCCATATTGAGAATTTCTTTCGCCTTGTTGATGTTTAATTTCTTTAAGTTTTTTCTTCTGATTTTTTCTTGCTTCAGGAGTTCTTGCTGCCTCAACTGCCTTAGGTTGTATCAATCTTATTTTTTCTATATTCCTTTCTTTATTTTTGTTCCAACTATCAATTTGTTTTTGTATTAGTTCTTTCTTCAATTGGGGGTCATTTTTTAATTTCTCTTGCAATCTGTTACTCCCAATTTTACCAAATATACTTTGCTTTTCTGCAATAAATTCTGCCTCGCTTATTTGCCCACTTAATCCTCTCCAAGCAACATAATCCTCAACATTTCCCCAGAGTTGATAATTACAAAAATGATACATTGCGTGTTGGGTTACTGTAACTTCAACTAAATTCTCCCTAGCATCTCCACCTCCCATATATCTTGGGACAATATGATGCTTATGCATTAAAGGACTTTTTTCACAGTCCATACGGATTCTCCTTTATTAAGTTCGCAAAGTTATTTATACAAGAAAAGGAGCCTTTTGGGCTCCCTCTCTTACCTTAAAGGTGCGAACTTAATAAGGCACTTTTATTTATACAATCAACAGGCGTACCTCGATTCGAACGAGGAATGAGGAGGTAGAAGCTCCTAGTGATCTCCATTTCACCATACGCCCTTAAGAACCCTCCAGGTTTGAGCATCGTTGAGAGGCTTAGGAGGGGCGGGACTTACATAAGATTTGGACTCTTAATGCCCATCTAAGAACCAACAGTATACCATAAGTTCTTAGAGTTGTCAAGAGACCCCGGAAATTTCCAGTATCTCATTGAGAAGACAATCATAAGACATCTGCCTTAGATCATCAATAGGCAGGGAGGGGAATGATCACTCATAACTCCGTTATAAGCAGAGCATTTTTACCATTTAAATTGCCCGCCCAAAAGTTCTATACCTAACATAAGTATAGAACAAGACAATTATAAGACATTTATCTTATATTGTCAATCCGGAACACGAGCCTCGAACTCGTAAGGGCACTGCCCGACGGATTTTACTTACCACTATGGTTTTCACCACCATTTTGAATGTTTGTGGTCTGGACTATGCCTTCACCATTTGCTAAATGCAATTAGGTGGGTGATTATAGTCTCTACACGTTTTGCAATTTCTAGATAATTCCAACCCTTTCTAGAAGCACATTGGGTAGCCGTTGTCTTTCCAACTGTCTTGCAACTTCGCTCGGCGTTGGCATCAGCATTACCAGTTAAGCGTTCACCGAATTTACACCTTACTACTTACTCGTTTCCAAGTAAGCGACCCATTCGAGTCCGTTGTGTTTACCATTTTCACCAGTTCCGGGTGAATAAGACAATCATAAGACCAAAGCCTCAGATTGTCAAGGGGATGGGAGAGATCCATGCAATGAAACCTAAAGCAACATAAGTTATAGACAGGTTTCAAATCAACTTATGCGCGGGACTTTTCACTCTCCCTTTTTCAAGTAGGTTTTCTGTTGCTTACCCTTTAAAACCCACTACAAAATGGATAAGCAGATGACAATCATAAGAGATTGTCAATACTCCCGACAGGTCCTGCCCCTGCACGCTCTTACGAGCACGGCATTTTGAGTGCCACATGTCTTATATTCCATCACGGGAGCAATAAGACAATCATAAGACAAAAGCCTCAGATTGTCAAGAAAATTCAGGATTCCTTTTTGTTAAACATTTTTTCTGATAGTTTCAGACAAATAACTGTAAGTACACCAATCAAAAGAGTTAAAGATGCCTGTTGTGAAGTTGTCCAATTAGTAAAATTGGGAATAAATTTACTCGCATCTGACTCAATCCCGTCAATCATAAAAAGCATAATGGGCAATCTAAAAATAAAAGTAATGAAATAATTCATCATAAAAGAAATCAGTTTAGTTGTAATAAGTTAAGGTGAAAGACCTCAGTGTCGGTCGTCTGGCTTACAAGGACAATCATAAGACCAAAGCCTCAGATTGTCAATGCTCGTTGTGGGAATCTAACCCACCTTCGGTGCTTTATGAGAACACTGCATTCAACAGATTGCTAAACGAGCAGTTGATCCCTCAACCACCCTCTAAGAATACATCAGATTCCCTTTTCTGTCAAGCCCTCTGTGCCACTCGGACAACCGGAATACCAGGGAGCACACATTCTGATTGGACCACCAAGAGACTTACACGCTTCAGTATAACACACTTCATCATTATTCTTCTCTTCAATATATCTAGGCAAGTATTTTTGAGTCTCCTTCTGAATGATTCGGTCATACTCGGGGGTTACACTTTCAATTGCTTGATTTACATCACGATGTATTCTTCTTTCCAGTTTTTTGGGATCTGAAAGAATAAAATCATTCGTCATTGATTTTGGAGAGATTCTTCTTTGAATCTCATCATATAAGTCCCAATAAGATTTTTCATCAATTTTAGTACATTGAGAAAGAAGACCTATAGTGGAAGAAAGAATAACTCCCACTATAGCATATTTAAAAATATTGGGTTTTTGATTTCCAAAGTTAAATTTAAACATTAAGAAATAAAAGGAACTCCTAAGGCACCTAATGCAGTTCTTGTAAGGAACTTATTTGCTTTTTTGACGAACTTTGACTTTGATGCTCTTTTGGTCAATCTCTTTGTTCCTCTAGCAAGAGACTTAAGAACATCGGTTTTCCATCCTTCACTCATATGAAGAACAATGTTTTCTGCGGATTCTAAGTTAGTTGCATATCCTTCATCTAAAAGATGTGAGATCAGATATTCGGTTTCTTCTCTTTTAAACTTACGAATATTACTTGATGCTCCCAATGGATTTGAAAGTAATTCTCTTCCGGGACGAACATTTGCTTTCGTTTTATGAGAAATATTTACGGGTCCTCCTAATGGATTACTATATCCACTTGGATATCCAAGAGGACTATCTCTCCAAGAATCAATTTTTAGTGGATCAATTTTACGACGATGAGTATATGTTGAATCGGTTGGAGATTTTCCTCGATTTCTTTTTGAGGCCATTCTAGCCAATCCTCTATTCATTCGCAAAGTTCCCGGTTCAATATCCGATGGTTTTTTTGCATTTGTTGGAACAGGAGTTCCAGTATGAAAAGCTCTATGTTGAGATCTAGCAAATTCTGATTCTGGCGTATTCTTATGAATGCCTAAATGTTTTTCCCAACGATTGGCTTCATAAATTGATAGATATGCTTCTGAAAGATTTTGAATATCTCTTGAGTTCATTTTGTCTCCAATTAGTGTTTTTCTTTTTCTTGACGACGAATCACATCTTCAGCATGATCTAATTTTTTCTTGATCCCAGAAATGATTTCTTGGCGTGTTCTTTTAGGGCCGGTTGATGCTGATGGTCTGCTAGTTTTGGGGATATCTTGAGGCATACTATTGATAAGAGCCCTAATTCTTTCAGCAGATTCCTTATCTCGTTGAATGGATGCGCCAAGTTCATCATAATGGGCTTTAAACATATCAGAAATAGAACCTTCATTCAAAATCTCATAAGCCCATTCTTCACTCATATGAATTGCAATGTTTTCTGCAGAACTCAAATCATATGCATAACCTTCGTCAAGAAGATAAGAAATCAGATATTCAAGTTCTTCACGATGAAATGGAACAATCTTATTTTTTGGAAGTTGAGATCTTAAGTCTTCAATTCTACTCTGTGTTTTTGCAGACCTACCAACACTACTTCGGATTAATGCATCACTAGCATTTTGAGCTAGTTTATGCTTACGTTTTGATTGGGACACCAAGTCTATTATTTTTTGTTTAATGCCAGGTCTGTGTCTAGCAAATGGTTTTTTAGATAAGCGTTTAACTTCATCACGATTTTTAAGAATCTCCGACGCAAGTTGAGAGTGTCTACCTTGCACTAATTCAGTTTTATAAGGATCTAATTCCTTAAAATCTTCACTATAAATTCCCAAATAAGCTTCCGAAAGATTCTGAATATCTCTTGAGTTCATTTTAAACAATACTTTTTATCTATTTATAAAAAAAGAGGGGTATAAAACCCCTCTTGAATGAGAACTATCAATTCAGAACTTCAAGTCGTACAGAAGCAACTCCAGAAGACTTTACGCCCAATACTCTTGCAGCACCTTCACTCAAATCAATAATACGACCACCAACAAATGGGCCCCTGTCGTCTATGGTCACAATTTGAGATCTTCCATTATTCAGATTCGTAACCCGAACTCTTGTTCCAAAAGGAAGAGAGCGGTGTGCTGCCGTCATCGAGTTGGCATTAAAAATGGAACCAGAAGCCGTTTTCGACCCATAAAATCCAGGGCCATACCAACTTGCTTGTCCCGTGTAAACTCTTGCAAGTGGAATACTATAAGATTTTGGAACTTCAAATTTGACTTGAACTGAACTTGGTGTTTCGGTAAAAGAACTCTGATATTCTGAAACTGATGCAGCATTTGCTTTTACTGCCATACCAAGAGTTGTAAAAACGATAAAACTTAGAATTTTTTTAAATAGCATTAATTTGAATAGAACTCTACATCCGTATAGAGAAAGGGCTTACCCTTCTTCTCAGAAGGCAATCTCCACGGCTCTAAGGTTTTGTAAGAAATAAATCTTACTGAATGTGTATCATAACAGACTCTTTAGATTTTGTCAAGTGAATAATTTAGTTTCTAGATTATTGGTATAATCCTCAAGAATTTTATTTGAAATTCTTTTTAAAGATTTTTTTATTCTAAGATCATATACTTCATTATAAGCATTATCAATTTCTTCAATTTTTTTTAACTGCCATCTTCTATGAGCTTCTATAGGATCTAAAAATTTTCCTAATATAATTTTTTTATTGTTAATTTCAATTTGTGAAATATATTTTCTAGAACTTTTACTATAATAAACACCCAATGGATATTTACTATTTTTTGTCCTTCCGATGGTTAAAAATGAATTTATTTTATGCGAAACGAAGATGCAAGTTTCTGGTCCATATAATTTATTTCCTGGAACAAGAAAATCTTTATCCAATTCCTTACCCACCCAATCTTGATTTTCCATCCAAGATTTGAAATTTGAAAATGTTTTCCACTCATCAACAACTTCACATTCACTATAACAAGGATTATAAATGTGAAACTTTTTATCGTAACACCTCCTCAAAATATGATACCATCTACTATAATAAGGACAACAATATCTTTTCCCATTTTCTATGTACGTTAGAGTGTAGGAAGCATCATTTATACCTACTCCCCATATTAATTTTTTCATACTTGAATTTAAACTGGTGGTCTTTTATATTTATACAACAAAGGCACTAAAAAGTGCCTTTGCCTGACTTGAAAAGAACCACCAGTTCAAGCAATATTATTTAGTTGTTTAACTTTCATTATGTTGCAATTTTTCAAAATATTTTCTAGCATAATAATCTCGTGGTCCTTTAATCCCCCACCTCAACCATTTATTAGCAAGTCTCATATAATCACTAATTGTTTTACCTGGAGTTTTCAACCCTTCTTCAATAAGTTTCCAATCCCTTTCATAAAACATATACTTAATTTGAGTATCAAGATTGGAAGGATTCCCACCTATAGCAGCAGCAAATTTACCTAATCCATAATACCTATCGCTTGAGGTCCATTGTGAAATTCCAAATCCACCACTACGACATTGATGGTAATGGACCTTTCCTCCATTTTCACAAGCTTTTGGTTCAAATTGTGACTCTTGCTTGATATTTGCCATAATAGTTGCAAGAGCATTTTTGTCTGTAATTCCTTGGTCTTGTAATGCTTCTAAAACATAAGATTCATTTTCACTGCAGTCCCTACAAATGTATCGTTTTTGTTCAAAAGTATTTGTTGCTTTTGCTGAAAGAGGTGAAAGCAACGTTAAGGCAATTAAAATCGTAGATAGTTTTTTAAGTAGCATTAATTTGAATAGAATTCAGCATCTGTTTAGAGAAAGCGCACATCCTTCTTCTCAGAAGGCAGTCTCCACAGCTCTAGGTTTTTAAAAAATTCTCAAAAATATGAGAATTAAGTGATTATTTAGGGAACTTAAAACTCAATAGAAACAATTTCAAGTTCATCCTCTTCAGGATCAATCCATTCAAGAAATTCTGAAAGAATTGCCTCTGAATCGGCTTCAGATAGACTTTTGTCTTCAGAACGTTCAATAGACCATTCCCGAATGTGAGATACGATGTCTTCAGTTGTAACTAGCATAATGTGTTTTGTGTAGACCGTACCATCTTAGTCTGATTTTTGGGTTTTGTCAAGTTCTACATAGAATAGATTAGAAATCATTATGACTTGGTTGTATCAGAAAAAAGAGTTTACAGAAGTTCCAAAAAATATGGAGGGATTTGTATATCTCATTACAAATCTTGAGAATGGAAAGAAGTATATCGGAAAGAAGAACTTCTGGACTCGGCAAAAAGATCGTAAGACTGGAAGGCGCAAAAAGAAAGAAAGTTCTTGGGGAAATTATTGGGGATCTTGTGATGAGTTGAAAGAAGATGTAAAAAATCTCGGAGAAGAAAAGTTTCTCCGAGAAATTTTATATCTGTGCCCTCATAAAAAATCTATGAGTTTTTATGAGGCGATGGAACAATTCAAAAGAGATGTGATATTACGAGAAGATTATTATAATACAAATATTGAAGGGAAGTTTTTTTCTAGTGAAGTAGAAAGAATTTATGGAATTGTGAAATCAGAATAGACGAATTTCATCAATATGATCTAATACTTTATTTAAGTATTGACTAGCAAGTTCCTTTTCCTGCCAAGATTTTGGTTCATTTTGAAGTTGGAATTTTAGTTTATAAATTTTAGATTTGAGTTCGTAGATATCAGTAATGTGAAGCATCTTAGGAGAGCAAGATGTAACTACTTATGAAAAAAGAGGGCTTGAAGGCCCTCTTTTGAATTTAAATTATGTTTTTATTAGAATGTTGTAAGATCAATGGGCACTAGTAATTCTTGTGAGAATTTTATTAGCACGTCTTCTTCCTTCTGGTGTTCCCTCTCTTCTAGCTCTTTTTGCTGCGAGGTTTGCTCTTTGTGATGGAGACATAGACAATCCAGATTCTGTTCCTCTCGCATAATAATGTTTGATTCCACCATCACTTTTTCCCGATCCTTTACTGCCAGGATGCTCATCATCATAATGACCACTATAAGTAGTTCCACCCTTAGGAATATAGCCACCAAATCCTCTGACTTCATCAAGAATCTCAGAAACCCACTCTTCACTCATTGAGTTTATAATTGCTTGTGCAGACTCAAGAGACTCAGCGTAACCTTCGTCTAGAAGATGAGAAAGAATGAATTCGTGCTCTTCTGGAAGACCATGCCTTCTTCTGAATTGCTTCACCTTTCCTTGATCCTTAAATCTTGTATCTACAGCCTTTTGCCTCATGGTACGAGCAGCATCAAGTCTTTCTTTACCTTGTAGGTTCCTTGAAGGGGGGGCTTTAGTGACATTTAAAGCCCTAGATTTACCTTCGGGTGATTTAACACTCATTACAACATTTGCTTCATAAATCTCCATCATATCATCCCAAGTATAATCGCTCAAATCATAACCTTCATCAAGAAGAGTGTTTACCCAAAGTTCAAAATCTTCAGCTCTCATTGCCTTACCTAATCTCTGACCAGCTCTATATGTACTTCTAACTGCGGGAATACTCGCCGCAATTCTTCCAGCAGCACCACCAATAGCTCTGCCAACACCTGGAGCTTCTCTTGATGCCTGTTTTGCAGCAACTCTAAGATATTGGGCTGGTTTAGTATCACTGACATCTTGCCAGGTCTTACCTAAAGTTTGGAGACCCCTTTTAGTCTGTTCGATATCCTTTTTCCCCTTTTCCATTGCCCATCCGATCAAGCCACCCATTTTAGATTTTGTTTGTGCTGGAGAAGCAGGTGGTTTTGGTTTTGATGACACAGCAGTTGCAGCTTGGCTACGAAGAGCAGCTTTCATGCCAGAAGGTCTTGATGATGCTTCAGTTTCTGATGCTCTTCTAGCAGCTTTTTCTCTACGTAGACGAGTAATTGCAGCGGTTCTTGCGCCACCTCTCAATTGACCGACCGATTTTCCAGTTTTTGTAACTGGTTCAATTCTTCCACTTCTTCTGGCTTCAGTTAATTCACAAACGTCTAAAATCTCATAAACCAATTCATTAAATTCCTCAACACCAAGTTCTTCAATGAGGTCTTCTACGTCCTCCTCATTTAGACCTTGCTCATAAAAATATTCTGCAGCAATTTCGGCTTCTTCTGAAATCTCCGGTTGAGAATATACTTGTAAATAAGCCTCTTGAAGATTGATAATGTCTTTACCGTTCATTTTTCTTTGAGATACTTTTTAGTTATTTATGAAAAAAGACACTTCAGTAATTCTGGAGTGTCTTTGAAAATTAGAGTTTAAAATCTAGAAAACTATCAGGTTTCATATCTTGATTAAGTCCACCAACAAGATAAGAAGTAATTTGAACTTCTTGGGGGGCAACTTGTACTCCTTTACTCTTCAACCAATTATCAGTCCAAGGAAGAGGATTGGTATTAGCTGGAACATTATAAACAGGTTTTAAACTAATAGCTTTCATTCTCCGATTTGCAATCCATTCAATATAATTACAAAGAAGAGTTTCATTTAATCCAATAAGAGATCCATTTTTAAAAAGATAATTTGACCAACGTTTCTCTTCATTTACGGCTTTCTCAAAAGCCTTATAAGTCCATTGTTCTTCTTCTTTTGCAATCCTAATCATATCAGGATCATCGCCAGATTTCCATTTGGATAAGATATTTTGAGTAATATTTAAATGAACCGATTCATCTCTTGAAATTAATGAGATAATTTTTGCACTTCCTTCCATCAATTTCAATTCACCAAATGCAAAAGAACAAGCAAAGGAGACAAAAAATCTAATCCCCTCCAAAATATTCACAGTCATTATGGCACGGTAAAGTTTTCTCTTTATTTCATAAAGTTCAAACTTACCAATTTCAGTCCCTTCATTATTGAATTTCCATAAATTAGAAGATGAGTAAGTTTGAGCACTTCGAATATAATCATCATAAGAATCCGTTACACTCTTTGCTCTTTCCAAAATATTATCATCTTTAATAATGGTATCAAATACTTCTGAAGGATTCGCATAAACATTTTTGATAATGTAGGTATATGAGCGACTATGAATCATTTCCATAAATTCCCATACTGTCATACACGCTTCCAATTCAGGAAGTGAACAATAAGGAAGAAATGCTATTCCGGGGCCACGAGCGTTCACAGAATCAAGCATAATTTGATATTTTAAATTTGAGGTAAAAATATGTTTTTGTTCTGGACGCAAGGTCTGATAATCAGATCTATCTTTTTGCAATGTTATCTCCTCAGGTCTCCAAAAGAAACTAAGTTGTTGTTGTGTAAGTTTTTCAAAGATTGGATACTTATATTCATCATACCTTTGAATTCCCAATGGAGCACCAAAAAACATAGGCTGTTTTTTGGTATCTACTTCTTCTGAATTAAAAACGGTCATACCTTCTACTTTAGACATAGTTCTCCTAATTTAAACATTACACGCTAAACACTCTTCTTCATCTGAAGATAAAATTTCAGAAATTAAATCTTCTAGATTTTCAGAAGAAACATCATCAGTTTTACCATCATAAGTATTGTGATAATAAGCAGTTTTATACCCATTTTTATACATCAAAAGAAAATCATTAACAAGAACACTAATTGGAACCTCATTATTAACATAATTTTGTGGATTGTAGCTAGTATTTGCACTAATGCCCTGATCAAAAAACTTTTGGATCATAGCAACTATGTTAATATATCCTTCATTTGAAGGCATATCCCAAAGAAGAGTATAATTGTTTTTTAACTTATTATATTGAGGTACAATCTGCTTAAGAGTTCCTTTTTTCGATTGTTTGATGGAAAGGTAATCTCTTGGAGGTTCAATGCCATTTGTCGCATTACAAGAAACAGATGAACTTTCTGTTGGTGGTTGAGCCGAAAGTGTAGTATGACGAAGACCATATTTTAAAATATCTTGACGCAATTCTTCCCAATCGTGTTGATATGGATCATTACAAATTGAATCAATTTCTTTTTTATATGTGTCAATCGGAAGAATTCCATCCGAATATTTTGTATTTACAAAATTATCACAGACTCCCTTTTCTTTTGCTAATTGAACAGAAGATTTTAAAAGATAATATTGGAAACTTTCGCTTAAACCGTGAATTGCACTCCAAGCTTTGGGATCATCATATTTAAATCCAAGTTTTGCAAGATAATGAGCAAGACCAATATAACCAATACCTAATGACCTACTAGCTCTAGCCGTAATTTCGGCTGCTAACACTGGATACTCTTGATGATCAATCAATTCATCCAAAAACCTAACGGAAAGATCACAACATTCTTCAAGTTCCTTATCGGATTTTATTATCCCAACATTAACACAAGAGAGAATACAAAGAGCAATTGCTCCAGATTTATCATCAATATGATTGATCGGAGATGTTTTTAAAAGCACTTCCATACAAAGGTTGCTCATAGTAACTTGATCCTTAAATGGACCGTGAGAATTACAATGATCAATATTCATTAAATAAATTCTACCAGTTTCAGCTCTTTCTTTTAAAATATCAATTATCAATTCTTGAGCCTTAACGACTTTTTTAGGAATTAATGGATCATTTTCATATTTAACGTAAAGTTCATCGAATCCATCCATTCCAAATTTTTCATAAAGATTAGGAACATCATTGGGCGAAAATAAGGTTATATTTTCGTTTCTGATAAATCTTTCATAAAAAATTTTACTCAATTGAATCGCATAATCTAGATTACGAACACGATTGTCTTCAGTTCCTTTATTATTTTTTAGAACAATAATATCTTCAATTTCTTGATGCCAGATAGGAAAAAATGTTGTTGCAGATCCACCCCTAATTCCATTTTGCGTGCAACATTTTACTGTAGACTCGAATTTTTTAAGAAAAGGAATAACACCAGTATGAATTACTTCACCATTACGTATTTTTGAGTTAATGCCACGAATTCTACCTGAATTTATACCAATACCAGCACGCTGAGCGACATATCTACCAATTGCCATATCAGAACTAAAAATACTTTCAAGAGTATCATCTACATCAACCAAAACACAACTACTATATTGCCTTAGAGGAGTACGAACACCAGCTAGAATTGGAGTTGGAATATTAATTTTATGCTTACTAATGGCATCATAATATCTTTTTACATAAAACATACGGGTCTCTTTAGGATACTTTGCGAATCCAGTGAGAGCAATCATTATGTACATAAATTGAGGAGTTTCATAAATCTTTCCAGTACTGCGATTTTGTACTAGATACTTATCGACTACTTGACGGAGACCAGCATAAGTAAATAGATAATCTCTTTCGTGATCTATAAAAGAATTGGCCTTATCAATTTCCTCTCTTGAATAATCTTTATGGATCTCGGAATCATAAACCCCTAGAGATACACATTTATTAATATGTTCCTCTAAATGAGGCATTTCAATTCTTCCTCCATAAATTTGTTTGCGAATTGAAAAAAGAAGCAATCTAGAGGCAACATATTGATAATTTGGGTGTTCCAAGTCAATAAGATCGCTTGCAGAACGAATCAGAATCTCTTGAACTTCTGCAGTCGTAATTCCATCATAAAACTGAATTCCAGATGTCATCTCCACTTGAGACGCAGAGACCCCAGAAAGACCGCTACAAGCCTCTTCTACCATCAGATGCATCTTTTCAAGATGTAGTGGCTCAAGGCGACCATCACGCTTTTTAACTTTGATACCGTTGCTCATATTTTTTTCCAGGCAGTAAATTTAAGTTTTGCTTCTAAACCAGAATAAGTGTTTGATTCTATCAGAGACTGAACATTATGTCCAGCCAAAATCATTTCATTTGGATCCTTGCTTTTAATATTGGAAGGCCAAATCACTACTTTTTGTCCACTTTCAATATTACGGGAGATTCTAGATAAGATTTCTGAATTACGTGGTTCATTATCATATACCCAAACGCAATCGTGAATGCCCCACTTAGAGACATCACCATCAGCTCCACACAAAGCAATTGAGTTGTGAATGAAAGAGGCATCAAATGGACCTTCGGTAATGTAAACAGTTTGATTTTTTTTAACATCATCAAGTCCATAAATTTTCGGTGCATTTTCATCAAGCATTATTGTAATATATTTAATTTTGCTTGGGCCAATTGCTCTTCCTTGAAATCCGACTAAATTATCTTGATAAAACAGAGGAATAATGACTCTTGCTTCATCTCCTTGAATGTCGTCAAATGTAGGTAAAAGAGTATTGACCCAAGACTTAAAATTTTCAACGTAATAATAGTTATTCGGATTTAATTTTCGGGTTTCTAGATATTGTTTAGCTCTTTCGTTTGAACTTGCTTTTGGTAAATCTAATTTTGGCTTAAACTTTGGTGCATCAAAATGAAATGCAGGTTCTGGAGTGGGAAAATTTTTGCCTGCATGGCCTTCCTTAAATTTTTCAAAGACATATTGTTTATGAAGCTCACAATCAATATCCTTTAAAAAATTATTAAACGAAATATTTACGCCACAATTATGACATTTATAATTGGTGTTGTTCTTAACTTGATAGAGATATCCTCTTGCTCTATTTTTATTCTTTTTTGAATCTCCACAAATTGGACAACGAAAATTATATAAATTATTTTTTACTTTTTTAAATTTTTGAAGTCTTGAGGAAAGCAATCCAATGTATTTTACATCCACAAAATCCATAATTTAAAGCAGACAGCTCTTAGTCTAGCACGTTTTTCTCAGATGTCAACCGATTATTTTTCCATATCAGTAGATTGATGAATATGTCCCTGATGTTGCATTTGCATTTCAGAAGGAGTCCACCATCCAGATGCAAGAGTAGAAAGTGCTCCAGTAAGAACTACCAAAAGAACTCCACAACCAACTGTCATCCATTTAATTTTACCAATTTCTTTTACCTCTACTTCAATCTTATCAATCCTCTTTGAGACTTCTTCGTGTTGTTCTTTGTTTTCTACTTTTAAACCTTCAATCATTTTGGAAATCATATCATCAGTTTTACTACATTGCTCAATTCTTTCTTCGTGAACAGCAAGCATTTTACTGATATTTTGACTTGTTTTACCCATTAATTGAATTGCTTCATCAATTTTTTTTAATAGCAATTCATAGGAAGAAAGTCTTTCTTCTAGCACAGCAATTTTTGTATCTGCGGTTGCGTTGGGATTGAACATTGGGGGGGGGGTGAGTTACGATTTCCAGAACAAATAACTCAAGGACTATTAAAATTATTTATTGGTTTTTCTTCTTTGAACTTTTGCTAAATTTTTAAAGAATGGATTCCAATATCTTCTTCTCCCTTTTCTCAAGTCAACTGGAGGAGTATCTGGAGGTAATCCTGCAATATTTATTTTATCTGAAGGATTTGTCACATTAGCAATAGAACTTGCAACCATACCTTCTTCTTTAAGTTGAATATAATTACGAAATGCCTCAATGACTCTATCAATTTTCTTCTTTTCCATTGTAGATTTTATAAAGTTCGGAAAGACATTTAAGATCAACTTGAATATCGTGAATACCTGATTTTGGATATTCAGGAAGTTTTCCAAGAAAAATGATAAAAGATTTTATAATTGGCCACATCTCCTTTTCAATTTTATAGAAAAACATTGGAGTCGCAGCTTCACCAAAAATATTGTAAAGAATAATAAAATGATTTAAGAGAAGATGAGTTTTTAATTCACCTTCTCTTTTGTAGCGTTTCAATAATCTTTTTATATACTTAAAATGATTTAAATCTCTCTCAAAATCTTCTTTCGTGACTGCTTGAGGATTTTCATAATTTTTAATCGCAAATAAAAGAAAATTATTCTCATTCAATTCATTAAAAAACATAAATTATCAAGCGGTTACATCTAGCATATCAGTTCCAAGACCTACGGAACCTGTAGTTCCAGCGCCGCCTACGTTGTAAAGAAGGCCAGTAAGAGTCTTAGTTACAGCAGCACCACCAGAGAAATCGGTAATAGTTCCAACAACACCAGCAGTTAAATCAAGAACTAATTTAGTCTTATTTGTTCTAGTGCTGAAAGTCACTGCAGTTCCAATTCCAATTGTTCCAGCAACAGTAGAACCAGTTCCAATGGTTACAAAAGTATTTCCAATTGCAACTACAGGTTGATTTGTGACTGCAACACCAGTAATACTAATGGAACTTCCAGCAGAAACACCAGTTAGATTAGAAACATAAATTACAGTGCTTCCAGAAGAAACAGTTGCATTTACAGCTGTAGTCAAGAAATTTACGTTTGCAGCAAGAACTGTTGAAGGTGCAGTAAAGGAAAAAGCAACACGGTTTGTAATCTGACCATTATAATCTTTTACCATCACATATTCTGCATCATTAGTATAAACCGAAACCTCAGCACCTGGAGCGACAGAAGCCGCAGTGGCTACAATTGCAGTTGATTCATTTGCACCATTTGCATCAAACGTTTTAATTCTTACAGTTGATCCGGCACCGGCATAGACAGTCTCATTCCATACTACGTGAACATATCCAGTAGTTCCGGTTGTAATTCCAGTGGTTGCTCCGCCACCAACAGTAATCGGAGAAGCCTCATTTGGATCTTCAAAGAAAACTGCAACCGGAGTTGCGATGCATAAACCAGTAGCATTACTACTAATTCCAGTTGCAGGACCAGTATTTAATCCAACAACTGGAACAAGAACTTCATCATAATAAGAAGTTGAAAGCCCAGAATTTTCAGTAGTTCCATACCACCTCTGAATCCATCCACGAACATCAGCAAAAGTGTTCCACGGACTTCTATTACGATCTACACTATGCTGATATTTTGGAATCGCATAGTTATTATCTGCAGTTTCAGTAGTTGTGGAGATTCCCCAGAGTGCCATTCTTTTTACCTTTCTAATTTTGATTCTTAAAATTATTTATGAAAAAAAGAGACTTCAATATTTTTTGAAGTCTCCTATCTCAAAGTTTTTTAAACTCAAGGAGTGAGATCTTTAGCTCCCCTTTCCTTTAGTTTAGTTTGAAGCTGAATAAGAATAAAGGAAAGAATACCATTTGATTTAATCCTTGGATTTGCACCCAGAGCCTCAGAAATTAGAAACAGAATGGTTGCAATTAGACCCTCATTTGCTGATATAAAAGCAAGAATTGCGGCAAGAGACATCATAACCTCCTTATATGTGTACTATTATTTATGAAAATCAACCACTGAGAGCAGCAACGTTTACACCCTTTAGAGCTGCTTGTTTTAATGCACTCGCTGTCTTTGCATCCGATGCTTTATTAGCTGCAATTGCAGTTAAAACTTTAGCTGTCGCAGAAACATTTTGCTGTGGCTTTCTATTTGTGGGAGTAATTTCTGGCATACTATCAGATTGCTCTATAATTTTTGCAAGCATTCTAATGGTAAGTTCTTCTCGAATTGCCTCTTCTTTTGTTACTTTTTTAGGTATTCCTTCGTGCTTTGTTTTTGCAAAATCACGAATTTGCTTTTCAGTCAGCGTATCAACAATTTTCAAAACCGCAGAACTCACTTCAGATCTCGGAGTAGTTCCTCTTTTAACTGAAAGAGCAAGACCAAAGAGTTTTTGTTGTTGCTCGCTTTCTGATTTTTCGGTTAGTTGATATGATTCAGATTTCATAGATTTTAGAAGTTTATCCAAATCACTACCGGACTCATTTAATTCTGGATTGTCGATTTCTGGCTTTCCTCTTCTTCTAGACCTAGAAGAAGTTGATGATGACGGTGGTGTTGAAGATGCTGGAGCATTTCCTCTTCTAGATGGAGTTGATGTTGATGCTGATTTACCACCTTTCCCTTTACCTTTTTTGGAAGAAGTAACACTACTTGCAGGAACTGTAGTTGTAGTTACTTTAGGTGATGTTGATGAAGCTTCCGCTGCAGCCGCTTCTTTTTTACGCTGAGCTGCTTGTTTCAATGAAACTCTTACTCCTCTAGAAGTCTCCTTATGGGCAGCTCTAGATGGAGAACTAGGAACTCTAGTTCTAAAAGATTGTGTTCTAGCTTCTTGTTCTTTGGAAAAATTTGATTCCGATGGTTTTTCAGATGAAGAACTATAAGGTCTTGGAGTTCTTACACCGGATTTAGAATGTGCCTTACTTGGTGTCTCATCACTTACTGAAACTTTTTTAATCTCCGGTTCCTTTTTCTTTTCTCCGGCAACTTCAATTCTTTTTCCTCCACCAACACCACTATAAGTTCTTGAAGCTCTTTCACCGGATTTAGAATGTGCGGGATGAGGCTTTCCGTGTTCGGTGCTCAATTTATGTCCAATATAATGAGCATATCCAGATAATGTTTTTCTTAATCCTTTAAGTATGCCATCTTTAGCAGTCTGACGAACTCTTGGTTGATTAGAAGTGCTAGAAGTATCTGATGCAGATTGAGTTACTTGAACTCTTCTTCTTGATTGATTAGAAGTTGCTGATGGCCTTTCACTTGAGGTAACTCTAGATCTTGAGGGCTCAGAATTTGTTACTCTTGATTCAGAAGAACGTGCTCTAGTTCTTCCTCTATCACTACTTGAGGTGACTCTAGATCTTGAGGGCTCAGAATCTCTTTCACTTGAGGTGACTCTAGATCTTGATGGTGCTTCTTCTTCATCATCATCGTCCTTCTCTGCCCCTTTATATCCTCTTACAGCACCTTTACCTAACTCTTGTGCTCCCCTTACCAATGCTCTTGCCCCAAGACCAGCAAGATAACCAGGAGCACGAGCAATTTTTTTGGCTGCACCCTTTGCAAATCTTTTTAGACGACTCAAAACTCCACGCTTTCTTGGATTATCTTCTTCGGTTAGTAATTGAAATGAGTTCTCAATAGATTCTAAAATTGATTCCTCAATTTCTTCTAATTCATAACCTTCTTCTAATGCTTCAATGAAAAACTCATAAACAACCTCTTCTAGAAGTTCATCTGTAACCGCAAGAAGTTCTAATGGATTCAACTCTTCTAAAATGCATTCTTGGGAGTATTCTTCCATTTCAAGAAGTGTTCCGCCCATTTTTTCTACACATTCATTTGCGGACATACCAGAGAGACGATCTCCAGTATTAATTCTGGGATTAATTTCAATATTATTTTTTACTTTTTTTTCTACAATTTTTTCAGTATTTTTTTCTTTTCCAATTTCAGCAATTTCAGCAATTTCAGAAAGATCTTCTCTCCAGTTTGAATATCCTTCTTTTACTGATTTCTTTTTACTTTTACGCAATTTTTTAAAGTCTTGAGAAGTCAATTTACCATAAGGAGGAGCAACATCAATTTTATCTTGGTCGCCAATCAAAGCTTCAGAAACCTTTCTTTTACCTCCCATTTCATCTTTACCCAAACGTCCAGCAATAACATCACCTCTAGTTATTTTATCATAAGGAGGATAGTTATTTGCAAGATTACCATCATTTTTCTTTTTATTCTTTCTAGCTTCTTTAATATATCGTGAAACTCTTAAAGTATTAGAATTCATTTTAACAAGCTCTTGCTTTTTTTTCTTTATATTTATTTATCAAATTCACTCCGTAAGGCTTTGCTCCAGGTTGAAGATATTTTGCGTTTGTTCCAATCACACCTGGAGTCATTTTTGCATAGTGAATAAAAGCTCCGGTAGTTCCAACTAAAGTATTTGGATGAATTTTATCTCTCATTGGACTATCCATTTTCACTTCAGTATATTCCATTACGTCTTTGATCCAAGATTTAAACATAATGTCCTCTTCAGTCACACAAATTAAATAATTGGTTCCTCTACGAATAATCTTTCCAACTAGACCAGTATTTAAATTTTGGACTTGTTCTCCCAATTTAAAAATATCTCCTTTGATATAATTTTCACGAAGATTTTTGATGTCGTATTTTGGAGCAATTTCCCATAAGGAATAAGATTCATTTTTTAGTTTAGCTTTTTTTAATTTCATTCCTTGACGAACAGAATCAAATAAAGATCTAGTTTCCCCATCATCTAATGCTTTTGGAGTTCCTCTACGGAATGCAGCAAAATCATTATTCACTACGGCTTTTCTCATTTTTGATGCAGAAACTCCTTCCACACTTTCAGAATCTGCATCAAAAACACCAGCAGTAATTACACGAATCTCATTAAAATTATACAGTTGCCTATTATATTTTTGAGCTAGATTATCAAACTCTGCTTGACGATCCGATCCTACTACAATATTTACATTTTCATATCCTTCTTCTTCACAAGTAATCAGAACATCAAAAATAGATTTCATATTCTCATCATTGATAATCAAATCCTCAAAGTCAGGAAAAGCCATCTTCATATAATGAATTTTAGTGTCAGGATTCAAAGGATTTTTCTTTGGATCTTGAATTCTTGATGGATAAATCTTGATGTCCCCACCGGCAGCAAATTTAATAGATGCCTTTAAAAGTTTTTCGTGGCCAATAGTAGGTGGATTAAATCTTCCAAATACAATCGTAACAGTAGAACCTTCTTCCGGTGCTGGTTCTTGTTCTTGTGCTTTTTGTTTTGATTTAGCAGATACTGGCGATTGAGCGACTGTCTTTGGGAGAATTTTTGGTCCGGGTGTTGCTTGTTGAGTTTCTGTTGGTTCTTGTGGTTTTCCGCCTTCTCTTCCATCTATAAATTGAAGTTGCCCTTTTATGGTTCTTGCAACCATCTTTCCAGAACGATCAAGCCATCCCCCATGCATATCGCCTACTAAGCCAAGTTTCTTAGCACGCTCTGCTGCCAATGAAGTTCTTGCTTCTGATAGAAAATAAGAAAAACTTTTCATATTAAAAATGAATATACTTGTATTTATTCGGCAAAAAAATTCCCTCTTAACTTTTATGCTAAGAGGGATTTTGATTAATGGTTAAATTTTATCATTTAATTTCTACATTATGTTTGACTCTTCCTGTAGTTTGAGGCTTTGGCTTTTGTCCTAGATAGACACCTTTAACACCCTTTTCCTTTTTGAGCATTTTATCAATTACTTTTTGCAGCTCATCAGCTCCGGTTCTGATATTTCGTGACCACTCTCGTCTTCTTTCAGGACTCATTGCTTCAAATTCTGCACGAATATCTTCACTAAGAATTTCATCAAGAATCTCAGATCTCCATCCTTCACTCATATTTGCCATAATCGCAGTGGCATCTTCTTCGGTTTCAGCATAACCTTCAGAAACAAGATAATCTAATACATCATCATAAAAATCAAGAGTTTCCACTTCATCTTCAAGATAAGATTCCACAAGAGTATCAAATTCATTTTCAGTAAGATCTTCAAGAATCTCAAAAGCATCATCAATATTCACTGCATAACCTTCTTGAATTAGGTCTTCTAGAATGGTTTCTAGAATGTAATCAAAGTCTTCACCCAAACCCAATCTGTTTCTAAGTTTAACATTTTGTTGTGTGGTTTGCATACCTCTTTGTTGAGGAGTAAGAGTCCTCCCTTTTTTAGTCTTTCCTACTGAAGGAAGAGCAGTCCTTTGGGGTGTTCCAGATATAGCAATTCTTTGAGGTCTACCAGGAAGAGCGGGTCTACCAGTAATATCTCTAACCGAAACTTTATCTACTCTTGGCCTATATGAAGGGAGTGCTGGTCTTTGTGGAGTTCCGGAAAGTGCAGGTCTTTGGGATGCACCAGGAAGCATTTTAACCGGCTTTCTTTCAAACTCACTAGTATCGGTAGGTGCCTTTCTTGCTGCTCTTCTAGCGGCGCGAGCTTGAGTTCTTTGTTCTGCTTCTCTTCCAGCTTGGCCACTAAATTCCTGTCTAGCAGCAGAAGCACCAGCTTTGGCAGCTCTACCAACTCTTCCGAGAAAACCCTTTACTCTTTCTTTGGCTCTTTGAATTTTTTCTCCGGCAGCTTGAACTTTTCTTTGAGCACCACGTTTGATATCAGCGGCACCACCAGCAACGGCTGAAACTGCACCACCTGCAAGAGTTTTAGCTCTTCCTACCTTTCCGCGAATATTTTCAGCCGCCTTAGATGAAGCTTGCCCCAATCTTTGCATTGCAAGCCTTCCACGGGCGCGGGCAGGACGAGTTGCTTTTTGGAATTGTGCCCTTCTCTCAGCTTCGCGAGCTTCTCTTTTTCTTGCTCTAACAGGTGACTCTGCCTCAAACAGATATTCTCCATCAAAAATATCAAGACACTCATCAAGAGTATATTCTCCTTCGGAAAGAATCTCTTCCATTACTTGGACGAGTTCATTATCACTTAGATCATCAAGAAAAGAAAGGTCATCCTCCATTAGTTCTTTTTCGTAATCTAGCTCATCTCGCAGCTCATCGTCATACACTGCGGTATAAGCTTCCATTAAACCGACAATATGTTTTGTAGTACTCATTTGAAAATAACTGGAAATATTCTATTCTTATTTATATTTATGGATATTTTACCCCAAGATGACCCCCACTTCGCCCAGTTCCCTTATCTCTAAGTGTTGATCCAGGTTTTCCAGATCCCCTATCACCAAATCTACCACCAACAGAAGTTCCGCTATTTTCACCTGCAGGTGATGGAATATTTGCAAGACTTCCACTGCTTCCTCTATTATCCCGATTTCTTATTTGTGGTCTACCCCCACCTGGAGTTGGTTGTGTTGATTTATGTGCCGGTTGATCGTTATTAAGCTCTCGGCCCAATCTTTCTCTAATTTTCAATTCTTTAATACGTTCAGCTATGTGAACATATAAATCCATGTTATTCGCTTTCATCGCATCATTAGCTCTTTTTGTCAATTCAGCAATTTCTTGAGCGTGTTCACCTCTAGCTTCTAAAATAAAATCCGAAAAAGTCTTCATTATTGTCTACTCTATTTCTGACTATTTAGTTAAACTAGCTCTTGAGGATGGTGCTCATAATCTTGTGTTTTATTCTTTCTTCTTCTAATTTTCTTTATTCTTTCTTCTAGAACTTGAATCCACTCAGAAAAATACATTTCTCTTTTTTGAGTATTTATAAAAAAGGCTCCGATTAAGGAGCCTAAGATCAGCCAAGAGTTTTTTCTAGTTCTTGATCTAATTGATTCATTACATTGCGAAGTCCTACAATTCGTTCTGGTGCAAATTCTTGACTATATCCAGCAGTGGAAGAATCAAGAATTTGAAGAACTTCAAGTGCAGATTGAATGGACAATTTTAGAGTTACTTGTTTTTCTTTTGTCATTTGTGTTCTCCTTTATGATATTTTTCAGACCAAATTACTGTGTATTTATCGGTCAAAGACCTTGCAAATTCTTCTTTTATTTTATCAATCTCATAACTTTCTTTTATTGTAGTTTTACTAGAGTTCCAAGGAGTTGCCTTTTCACTTCCCCTTTCAATTACATCTTGTTCCTTATAATGAAATGGTCCGTGATATTCCAAAATCTCAATAATGTGATTTTTATCTCCCCTATGACCAGGTTTAAATACAACTAAATCATAAAGTGCCCATCTTCCATTAATATTATACCCCCATTCAAAAAGATTATTTTCTTTATCCGAAAAGGCACATTGACTCAAATCATAATTATTTTGTTGAATATAGTTACGAATGAAATCTCTAGATTCAATACTTTGATTTGATATGCAATAACTATTTCTTTTTATTCTAGTTCCAACAGATTTCTGCGCGATCTCTGGAAGTTTCATAGCACAAGAAACTCCATATTTTTTAAAATTAGTTTTTCTAGCTTTTTCTTTAATTATTTCAGACCTTACTCCATATTCAACTCCATAATTTTTCAAACAAGTCTGGATTTTCTTTTGATGTATTTCAGCGGATTGGGATGGATTTTCTACTCCATATCGCTCAAGATTAGTCGCTTTAATTTTTTCTTTTACATTTTCATTTTGAAGAACACATTCGGTTCCATACTTTTTAATATTAGATTGTCTTCTTTTCAATTCTGAACATTTTTTACATCCAGAATATCCCCTAATATGGTCTAAAGGAAGTTGATAAAATTCTCCGTGTAAAGGGCAAATAATTTTAACTTTTGTTGATTGATTAATATAATTTACTTGAGAATAATCATAAAACTCTCCTTTATCTTCTCTTTGTGTTTTATATCTTTTTATTAACTTTTCAGTGTTTAATTTTTTAAGATGGATTCCTTTAGGTTTTCTTGAAATATTATATTTAAGTAATAATCTAGAAATATTATAATAATTAAATATTTTACATATTTCTTTTTGACTCAAATTTAAAACATAATAATGATAATACAATTCTTCTTTTGTTGGTCTAGCCATTTTAGTATTCGGTTGACGGCATTATTATTTATACATTAAAAAGGAGGGATTTCTCCCTCCACCTTACAGGTGATTGCCGTCAACCTCAGGCACTATTATTTAGTAGGTCTCAAATATCTCCTTCTTTTCGGTTCTCAGACCTATAGACACTAAAGGTTCCTTCTGGATACCTAGCACTTAGTTTCTCATAGTTTATAGTCATAATATCTTCAAAAGACACATTCATAGCAATACAAAATTGAGCAAAATACCAGAGGCAGTCGCTCGCTTCTTTTAGGCAATGTTCTTGTGCCTTTTCATCAAATGGCTTACCTTGGAGTAAGCACTTTTTAATAATTTCCACAGCCTCTCCCAATTCAGCAGAAGCACCAAGAGCAAAAGTAAGAAGATGAGTCAGCTTAACTCCTTCAGAATCAAGTTGCTTAATGCGATCAATCAGAACATTTACATCAGAACTTGCTGGACTAGTAACTTGCTTTACAAATTCAATATATTTTTTTGTATCAATAGTTTGATTTTCAGTCATATTAGAATTTAAATCCTTCAAATGATTTCTTTGGTTTTCGGTCATCGTAATCATACTCCTCTTCCTTTCCTTTGTCAAGTATCTCAGTTTGAGCCGATTGTTCTACATCATAAAGTCTCATTTTTGCTCGGTCAATTCCCACTACAAATCTCTTATGTATTGATGGATTTGCATAGCGATTTTTAAGTTGTTTGAACATAATCTGTCCCAATTCTTCAAGTTCTTCTGTTGATATCAGAGCCAATAATACGTCCGCAGACATCGGACCTCCCATTGAGTCTGACGTATCTGTGATTTCAATGTCAGAATTGTTTGTCCCTCCTCTATTTGTTTGTGTAGCGGTAATTAGTGGAACATCAAATTCAACAGCAAGACCGCGAAGTTCTTCTGCAATTGATTTCACAAAACTATAAGAATTTACAGAGATATTATTCTTATATCTTGAAGAAGAACAGATATTCATATAATCAACTAAAATTAGATCTGGAGTAAATGATTTCTTTAATTTTAATTCATTTAATAATGCCTTAAAATGCCCTACGTGAGCCGAAGCAGTTGGATATTCTTTAATAATCAACTTTCCTTGTGTTTTTTTAATCAAAGAATTAACTTTACTTTCAAAAATATTTTTAGATAAAGTTTCAAAATCTTTAATATCTACATCAAGAAGATTTGCATCAATTCTTTCGGCAATTCTTTCTTCAGACATCTCAAGAGTGATGTAAAGAACATTTTTTCCTTGAAGAAGAGTTGATGCAGCAAGGTGGCATAAGCACAGACTTTTTCCTATTCCAGTTGAAGCCATCAAAATCGTCATTGTCTTTTTAGCAATTCCACCCTTTGTAATTTTATTCAAATACTCAAGATCAAATTCAATTTTCTCCTCTTTACGATGATAAAACTCATAACGTTCTTCATAATCATTGAGATAATCGTGACCGATATGAGAATCAAAACTTACAGCAAGAGCATCAGAAAGAATGGATGGAATGCTATCTCGGGTTTTCTTTGAGTCTTTCCCATCAGCAATGTGAATTGATTCCATCAAAGCCAAATAGATTGCTCTGTCTCTACACCACTTTTCAGTAGTATTCATTAACCACTGAAGTTCAACTGGAATGTCTTCTAGGCAAGAAATGATTTGAAGAATCTCTTTAAATGATTGTTCATTGATGTCCGTTCGGTTTTCAATTTCAATACAAAGTGCCTCTTTAGTGATTAGAGTATTATAAGCTTGAATGAAATCAAAGATTTCTTCAAAAATGATTTTCTGATTCGTATTTTCAAAATATTCAGATTTTAGAAAGGGTAATACTTTTCTTACATAGTCCTCATTATATAAAAGATTTCTTAGAATCAGAAATTCAACTTGCTCCATATGAGAATTCTTTCCGTGCGATTTCGTCTAGCTTTTGCATCACTTCATCAGTGAAATATACTTCAGGTTCTTTTAGAATCTGTTTAGCATAAAGTTTTTTGCCATCAATTTCATACCGACCAGCAGTATTTTTCCACAATCCACCAAGTTCTCCGAGTTCAAGAAGTCCGTAATAACGATCAAGTCCTCTTTCATCATAATACAAACGAACGCTAACTTCTTGATTTTCCTTACTTAAACGAGACTTAAAAGTTTTTGCTCTGATGATATTTCCAATCACTTCGGTTCCTTCTTTTTCCTTTGATTTGGAAAGTTCAATAATTGTAGATGCAGAATACATCAATCCAGAACCTCCACTTTGAACAGTGGGAGAACCATATCCACCAGTATTTGCATAAACGTGATTAGTGACCAACATAGGAATCTTAGCTTGTCCAAGCTTCAAAGTCAACATACGAAATGCCCCTTTAATAAGCTGAGCTTTCGTCATATCGCGAGTATCTTTCTCAGCAAGAGTATCATTAATTTCTTTATTTGTAGAAAGCATTCCCAAAGAATCTAGCACAAACATACAAGGTTTTCTTTCAGATTCCTTTGTTTTTAGGTAAATATCAACCGCTTTAAGAGCTTTAATACGAAACTCTTCTACAGTCACAACATTAGCAACTACTAAACGATTGGTATCAATTCCACGAGATTCTAATAAAGATTTAGTAATTGCAGATTCAGTATCAAAATAAAGACAATAACCATCAGGATTATTATTAAGAAAGTTTTTTACTACAGCAAGAGCAAAAAAAGTTTTTCCCGTAGAACTAGCCCCAGAAATGGCAGTGATCTTATTTCCAGATACTCCCCCGAAAATACTTCCAGAAACTAATGCATTAAAAATATATGATCCAGTATCTACATAAATTTCAGTCTCGTCAATTTCTGATGCAAGTTTAGTGTATTCATCACTTATCGTTTTTACAATATCATTTAAAAAATCCATTTATTTCTCCTATTTTAATTTACCAGTCTATCACAAGTGGCTCTGTCCGTCAAGCAAAAAATGATTCAAGATTTGTAGTTTTCTCAGATTTCCATCCAATGGTATCTAGAATAATTTTGAGTGGATCAAGAAAAGCCTTTTCAAACTGAAGATCGTAGTCAACGTATTTTTCAAGTCCAAGTTCTTTTGGAAATTCTTGAATGAAAGAAAACACATTTTCGTGAATGATGTTTGGCTTCTTTAGATACAAAAATTTAATTTTTTCTCCATTTTGAATTAAAGAGTACTTATGAGTTAAATTATTCTTCTTAATGTAATAATTGAATAAAAGTGCTCCACGAATATGAATCGGAGTTCCTTTTGAATAAACTTGAGATGATGAGAAAAACTTTTGAACATCAGATGCAGTTCGTGGAAAAGAAATGCTTTCTGGTGGAAGTTTTCTGAATTTCGTTTTACAGTCATCAATAAATGAAATTACGTCTTCTTCAGTTTTGCTCATAATCAACTTAAGAGCACTTTGAATCATTTCTCTACAAGGCGCTGGAGTTGAAGATTTGATTGCTTCAATTCCCATCATTTTGAGTTTTGGGGATTCATAGCGAACTCCTTCACTATCCCACACATTCAAAATATATCTTTTCTTTGCCGTCCAAATTCCCCTATCCGCAATGCACTCTCGTTTCATATGCATCTTTTGTTCGTATGCATTTAAATAGTCGGCAAGTTCTTGATAAGATTCTTCAATATATTTTTCAAGTTCAGTTTTACATAGTTTGTCAAGAAAATTTATAACTTTTTCGGTATTTTTTTCTTGATTTTTAAATACTAAATCCACTAAAGGTTTCATATTCAACATCACGCTGTCAGTATCAGAAGCGACAACAAAATCAAAATTTTCAGTTTTCAAAATATTATTCAAATACTGATTCAATTTCTTTTCAATCCAACGAATTACAACTTGACCGGAAAGTGTAATTGCCTCAGCATTTTCAAGTTTATAATAACGAAAATATGGTGTCCCAAGACTTCCATAGCAAGAGTTAAGACTTACTTTACGTGCTAGTTGAATATTATTACATTTTGCAATCTCGTTTTCTAATTCTTTTGTTGGAGTTTTTTCATATTGCCTCTTTGCCTCAAGCATTTTGTTTTTATAGATTTTTCTTTCACTATACATCTTTTCCATCAACTCTGGAAGAAATCCTTTAATATCTTTACGATATAAAGACCCATTTGGACAAATACAATAATCTTGATAGTCGGAAAAATCCAATTCTTGATTCAGAATTTTATCAACACTTACTGATGGATGTTTTACGTCCAATAATGTATCAGGACCCAAATTGAATTCCATAATCAAATGTGGATACAAACTATCAAGATCTAGAGTAACGATCCAATCATACATTCCAGGAACTGGTTCTTTTACATAAGCACCAGCATACTTATCATTCTTTTGAGATTCTACTTTAGGTGGAACCACAATATTCTTTCTTTTCAAATAATTGTAGATAATACTGTCCCACATTCTCACTTGATAAAATACATCATCATAATTCACTTTTGCGTCATAAGACATTGTTAAAGTTAATTCAATCAACTTCATTTTGTCTTCTAGACGATCAACAAGTTTTGTGTCAATAATGTTATAAGAAACAAACTTGTTCCAATTTGAACTATAGAAATCTTTAAAAGTCTCAAACTCAGAGTGATCTAGCTTTTTTTGTCCTAGTTCAATTTCTGCAATATAGTCTAGACGATAAGATTCTTGTGCTTTATATGTGAACTTCTTATACAATTCAAGATAGTCTAATTGAGAAACTCCAGAAATATCATATGTGATATGTGTTCTTCCATTTAGTGTCACTTCTCCTTCAGAAACTAAATTCCAAGGAGAAAGACATTTCATTTGCTTTTCCCCAAGAACTTTTGAGAGTCTTCTGCAAATATATGGAATATCATAAAATTTTCCATTCCAAGATGTAATAATGTCTGGAGTGTGAGTTGTCCAATAAGACAGAAAACTATTCAGAAGTTCATATTCAGTGGAACAGTAGTGATATGCAACACTTTGATTTTGATTCTTGAAAGGTCTAGTTCCCCAAGTATTAATTTGTTTTGTATTGCAATTTAAAAGGGTAATTAATAGAATTTCTTCTGATGATGATTCTACATCAGGAAATCCGCCTTGTTCGGATGCTACCTCAATGTCAATTGCATAAATTTCAAGTTTTCCTTTATCATATTCAATTTCATCTTCTGGGTATTTTTCTGAAATATATTGATACAAGAATCTCTCATTTCCATAGATTTCAAACCCATCCACATCCTCATACTTTGAATAAAAATTACGACAATCCTTAACAGTTCCCGGTTGAATTGGTTCTACATATTCTCCATTTAAAGTTTGATATTCAGTATTCTTCTTTGATTTGATATAAAGAGTTGGAAAGAACTCTTCTTTATATTGGACTCTTTTTCCATCTTCAATACCACGAACTAAAACTTTATTTCCTACAAGTTGAATATTAGTATAGAATTTTTTTGTCATTCCTTTACAAGATTTTGATATTTTTCAAGAAGAGTTGGAGTAGGAGCAACAAAAGTTAAAATTGAATCTGAACGAATTTCAACAAAATTCTGTTGAGTATATCCACTCAAAAATGGTTCTAAAGTTTTATCTTTAGTAATTACGAATGGATTAGTCAATTTACAATCTGGTTCACCAAGTTCTGACGTAATCTGTTCTATTTGACTTATGAGAATTTGATTATTGACCAACAGTATGACTTTAATTAATTTCACTTTTTTCTAGCGTAGGGTCATTGGTAGTCTAGCACAAAAAATGGGAGATGACAAGTGAGGTCGTCTCCCATATTATTTTAAATTTTAAAGTTGATTAACGTTTTCTTTTGAATTTACAGACTCTTTTACCGGGAAGCATTTTATAAGTTGTTGTTTTTCCAAAGCATTCGGGTTCTGGTGGTTTTACACCATATCCAAAATCCCCTCTTTTTTCATTTAGAATCTGAATAAACTCTTTAGATGATAGCATAAGTTTTTTTCTTTTGATGCTCTGGAATCACTCTATTTAGACGAATTGTGAGAAGACCATTATCAAATGTTACGTCTCCAACAACTACATCATCAGATAGAGTCCACGTTCTAGTGAACGCTCTTTTTGCAAGTCCGTGATATACATATTCATCAGATTCATCATTTACTTTCTTTGCTTCTACAAAAAGTTTATTCCATTCTGAAGAAACTTCAATGTCTTCTTTTTTATAGCCAGCAAGAGCAATTTCTAGACGAAACTGAGTTGAACTTTCTTTAACTAGATTATAAGGAGGATAGTTAGTTGAAGTTTCGTGAAGAGTGCTAAAGCGATTTAGCCATTCATCTCCACCAATAAAATACTTATCAATATCGTTGATAAATTTTTCAAGATTTGAAGTATTGTATTTTGCAAGAGTGTACATAAGAGTTTTCTCCTATAAAAGCGAGGTTTACTAGGTGCGAATCTGAAAGACTTCGCATCTCTATTTATAGGATAAACACTAAAATCTTGCAATCCAGAAAACCGAACTTCAGTAGGTTTCTGCCTTACCCTTCTTTCCGATATTATACTTTTGCTCTAGAACCCAGTCCCCCTTATCTTTATAAGAAAGAACCTTAATCTGATTTAATGGAGCAATATCAGTAAATTTTTCAGGATGTACAATTGTAATCAGACCCCAATCCGCAAGTAAATGAGCAATCCGATTCCTTCTTTGAACATCGTTTACTGTAAGATTTGCGTGCTTTCCATCAAGAGCGAAAAGTTCTTTGAATCCAACAATATAATATTTTCCTTGCTTATGAAGAATATGGCAAGACTGATAAAGCTTCTTTTCTTTTCGCGAAGCTACGCCAATTCGCGTAAGAGTTTCACGAACTTTGAGAAAATCATCAGGTTCATTTAAAATAACCTCAATCATCATATCAGGAGACCAAGTGACTTGAGGTTCAATTGTTTGACTATTCATTTTGTTCCACCAGTTTCAAGACGTTTTTTAATGAATTCAATTTGCTCCTTATTTAAAATTTTAAGTGCTTGAGATGCCTTTTCGTTACTAAATCCATAATATCGTTTTATGCATTCCAAGTCTTCAATTTTGGTTTTGTTTAACCAAGGAGAAAATCTTTTTCGTTTTCTTATAATATTTAGATAAAATGAATATTGCATATCTTTATCAAGATGAGGATTTATATTCATTTCATTAACAAAAAGAATGCAATCTAAATTTCCAGATAAACACCGATTAATAATATAAGGAGAATAATCTTTAATATTTTCTGAATTTTCTTTTGTTAAATCTTCTTTTGTGTAGTTGATAGAATTCAACCAATCTTTTAGTTCCATTATTTAAAATTGCAATCAGACATAAGTTCAGTCAAACAAGCAAGAAGATTTATCTCTTGATCTACACAAAAAGCCGACTGATATTGATATTTCGCAAGAATTAGAATTGCCTGAGGAATTGAAGATGGAATCAAATTATCGTAAACGGAGTCATAAATCTTACGAAGTATAAAATTAATATCATTATCTAAATTAGATACAACCCACTTTCGGACCTCCATAAATTGTTTGGTCTTAAGATTCTTGATAAGTTCATTTACAGAAACATCAGAA
>Ga0129336_10000150_pt1 | contig 35895 bp, 29 predicted proteins | sample CPB6_02_DNA_FD_96878 | JGI IMG/M metagenome (GOLD analysis project Ga0129336, IMG submission 96878) | Freshwater to marine salinity gradient microbial communities from Chesapeake Bay, USA - CPBay_Sum_0.6_0.2_DNA | ecosystem: Environmental > Aquatic > Marine > Coastal | place: USA: Chesapeake...
CTCATCGTTTACAAACTTACCTGTTCCACCAGAAGTAAGAGAAATACGAGTTCTTGGATAATATGCTTTCATTGTATCATCAATTTCTGCTACACCAGTTTCAATAATTTCTGAAGAGAAAACATATTGTTTCATTTTCAGCGCATATACATACACATTACCTCCACGACCACGACCTAATGTGTAATACATTGCTTGATTACTTTCATGCTCAACATAAGTAATTTCGTAGATACTTGTGAGCATAGGAATGTAAATCAAATCTCCTTCACGTGGTCGTGTCAGACCATTGACTGTATAACGAAAACGGAGTCTTGAAACTAAGAAGGTTACTTCATCACGAATTTCTAAACCAAACTTAGAAATGAAATCTCCTTCACCTTCCATACCCGTAACATTTTCAAGATACATTTCAATTGGGTGAGCAGTGCGATATTCTTTGAGAACGTCTTCACCAAATAGATAATCTACTTCATCTCTTGTTGTTCTTGGTAAATAATAGACATCCAATCCATATATCTTGAGTGCTTCAATAACTAAATCTTCTACCAACAACTGTTCTGGAGTAACAGCATTGCCATTACCCAGACGAGATGGAAAATTATTGAAGTAAAAGTTAGTAGCCAAAGTTTATCCAGTAAATATTTCTGAAGGAAGTGAACCCATTTGATACATTTCTTCTTCCATTTTTGCTATTTCTTCAGACGCTTCATCATAAATTTTTTGACCGTTGAGTGTTACGCCACCAGGCATTTGAATGCCCTCAAATTTTTTCAAATTATTACCCCATTGTTGTTTGATTTTAGCTGTAGCAAGTTGTTTCAGATAACGATCATTCCATAAATCTACTGTTCCAGACAATGTGGCTGTAGAATTACTGTGAGTTAGTGTCGGTGGTCCTATCAATGTCAAACTGGTAGGAGATACGATGTTACCAACTTGTTTAGATTCTTCACCAATATTGATAAAATCAAAAGCAACTATTTCTTGATCAAATTTTGTGCCATATCCAGTTATTGTGTTGGACGATGGATCTCCAGACATCGTTCCTGTAAGAGTTACCGTATCAGGATTCAATACACGATAGCATTCTACGATTACAAAATCTCCAGGTTGAACATCACGTGTCCAATCAATATCTAAAAACACTTTGTTTTGATGACGATTGAAACGGAACTGAGGAGTTCCTGAAAACAAAAGATTCAATGTACGCAAGTGCTGCATTGTAATCTCATACGACACATATGAAACAGATGTAAAGTCATATAGATCGTGCAAACGTAATTGATAACGTAAGTCAAACATATTGATGGATGCATTTGATTGATCAAACGGCATTATGCCTATTACAAACTGAACTGCATCTGGACAATATATCCACTGACGATTGATATCTTCTTGCGTAATTTGATGTTTCATGAATAGCTTTTCAGTGCCATCATAGTGATAGTCACGCCAAAAAGATATTGCATCATCAATCCGATCTTCTACTTGATCATCATCAACGTTGATTTCAAGAACAGGCCATCCTAATCTGCGTAGGCAGTATTCTTTGAATTGTTGTCTTGTGTTTATTTTTGCCATAGTTGTCTATTTATTTTAGTTATCCCAGAGCAATTGCAAGAGCGACTGCGCTATCAATTGCAGAGTTTGCAGCAGTAAATGCAGCATTTGCTGTATTACGAGCATACACATCAGTTGCAGAATTAGCAGCAGCAAAAGCACCGTTAGCATAAATTGCAGCAGAGTTTGCTACGTGCGATGGAGTATTTGCAGCGATTGCAGTGCCGTTAGCAAGAACAAACGCAGCATTTGCTTGAATAAATGCAGAATTACCAGTATCGTATGCGCCCTGTGTAAATCCAATTACACTTACACCATTGACGGCAAGTGTACCAAATACGTTTGTAATACCGCCAGCATTACCTATATTGATAGTTGTTGCTGCACCACCCATACGAATTGTAGTAGCGGTTGTATTAAATATTATGCCAATAAGTGATGCAGCAAGTATAGATGAAGTTGTTACAGATTGACCAAACACAGCCTTTTGTGTGTATAAAGTATCAGTTGATGGTTGATAATATAATTGAGTATTACCACCAACAACAGTATTACCTGTAGCAGAATTTGCCAATACAATATAATGTAAACCGCTGCCAGATTTTGTTTGTAAGTTTACATAGTTCGCTACATTAGATGTACCAGCAACGGTACTATTATTAGCAATTGAGTTTGCTAAATCGTATCCTGCGTTTGCTTGAATAAATGCAGCATTTGCATAAAAACCGGCAGAAACAGCTTTACTATCAGCAACGTTAGCAGCATCAAAAGCAAGACTAGCAACACCTGCAGCAGAGTTTGCTTGGATAAATGCTCCGTTTGCATAGATTGCTGCGGAATTTGCTACGTGACTTGGTGTATTAGCTGCGACTGCTGCACCATTTGCAAAATTGAACGATGAGTTTGCATGAATAAATGCGCTATTAGCATAAGATGCTGCCGAGTTTGCAACATGACTTGGCGTGTTTGCCGCAATACCAGCAGAGTTTGCTGTTGCAAATGCAGAGTTTGCATATTGACCAGTTGTGTTCTGTGCAGAAAATGCAGACTGTGCGTGAAGTATAGCAGCGTTAGCTTGAATGAAACCAGCATTTGCATGACTAAATGCTGCATTTGCTTGTAAAGTTGCAGCATTTGCGACAATGAAAGCAGCATTAGCATAACTACCTGCTGTTACTGCTTTTGAATCGGCTGTATTTGCAACGATAAATGCAGCGTTTGCGTGATTGAATGCTCCGTTGGCTACCGTAAATGCCGAGTTTGCATAAGTTGCTGTTGCACCCGCACCAACATCTTCGTATGCAACACCATCAGTTGTATACTTCCACTTCAGTTCACTTTCATTCCAGAGTAAGTAAACATTTGCAGAAGAACCACGATCAACTTCTAGACCAGCATTGAGTGTTGGTGCAGCAGTCTGATCAATTGCAGCATTCAGTGTAATAATGTTATCTGCAATCAGAACAGTTTGTGTGTTTGCATAAACAGTATTACCAACAATAACAAGATTACCAGTAATCGTAACATCACCAGTAATTTGACCACCCGTGTTTGCATTCAGCGAATTGTTTGCACGAACATAAGCTGCATTTGCATGACCAAACGAAGAGTTTGCATGAATGAATGCAGCATTTGCGTAATTACCTGATGCTACTGCTTTACCGTCGGCAACGTTAGCTGCAACAAATGCGCCATTTGCATAGACAGCAGCAGAGTTTGCAACATGTGACGGAGTGTTAGCGGAAATTGCTGTACCGTTTGCAAGAACAAACGCACCGTTAGCATAAATCGCAGCAGAGTTTGCAACATGACTCGGTGTATTAGCAGCAATTGCAGCCGAGTTAGCTTTATCAAATGCGCCGTTAGCATATGTACTAGCCGAGTTCGCAACATGACTTGGTGTATTAGCAGCAATGGCAGCAGAATTAGCAGTATCAAAAGCGCCGTTGGCGTATACGCTGGCTGAGTTAGCAACATGTGATGGTGTATTTGCTGCAATAGCAGTACCATTTGCAAGAACAAATGCACCATTTGCGTAGATAGCAGCGGAGTTTGCTACATGTGATGGCGTATTGGCATAAATTGCAATTGTGTTTGCTGAATTGAACGCAGCATTAGCATATGTTCCAGCGGAATTTGCATTAGCACTGACATCATTAGCAAATACAAAAGCAGCATTGGCATGTATGAATGCACTATTTGCGTGTATAAACGCGGCATTAGCATACTGACCAGTTGCGTTCTGTGATTGATATGCGCTATTTGCATGAATGAATGCAGCATTAGCATACTGACCAGTTGCATTCTGTGATTGATATGCGCTATTTGCGTGTATAAACGCCGCATTTGCATACTGACCAGTTGCATTCTGTGATTGATAAGCAGCGTTTGCTTGAATGAATGAAGCATTCGCTGTATTATATAATACTTTGATTACATTTGCAGAAGTCAAAGTCGCAAATGTTATGTTGCCTGCACCATCAGTTCTAATATATTGATCATCAGAACCTCCAGTGATGTGAACATTCGCAATTGATCCTAATAGAACACTCTTTGAGAGACTTATATCAACATTCGCACGAACATTGATTGTGTTGCTTGAACCGATGATACGCATCTGTTCATTCTCTTCATTCATACCACCAGCAGCAAATATAACATCATTCTGTGGCAAGAATGTGCCTATTACAAGATCACCACCACTTGTAGATGTGTTACCGTGTGTGTAAAGATAACCATCGTTTGGTCCAACTAATGTAAATTCTGGATCAGCATGTTCACTGCTACCGATACCCATATTAATATAAGTATCATCTTCATTACCGTTATCAGCAGTAGCAACATAATCACCAGACGCATCAGTTCCACCATTGATGTTTTGAATGTTTATTTGCGAATAATTATTTTCATTTGTTGATGCTTGAAAAACTGTGTGAGGTTGATAATCATATCCAGTTGGAATACCAGCATACAGTGCATTATGACCATTGGATGCATAGCCGAAAAACTGACCGCTATTACCAGTAATCGTTACAGATGTAACATTACCTACAAAGTTGACATTGCCTAAAACACTAAGATCATTTTGAATTGTTACATTACCAGAGATCGTACCACCAGATGAACTGAATCTTGTGTTTGCAAAAGTGTACGCTGAATTAGAATGTATGAATGCAGCATTTGCGTAATTGCCAGTTGCATTCTGACTTTCATATGCACTGTTAGCATGTGCGAATGATGCATTTGCTTGTATGAATCCACTGTTGGCGTGAATAAACGCACCATTTGCTACAGTAAACGCGGCGTTTGCATACTGCCCTGTTGTATTCTGAGACTGATAAGCAGAGTTCGCATGAATAAAACCAGCATTTGCTTGAGTCAATGCTACATTTGATTGTGCAAATGCAGAGTTTGCATATGAGCCAGCAGAGATTGCTTTTGAATCGGCTGTATTAGCAGCAATGAATGCTCCGTTTGCATATACACTAGCAGAGTTTGCGACATGCGATGGTGTATTTGCAGCAATTGCTGTACCGTTTGCTAATTCAAATGCAGAGTTTGCATGAATGAAAGCAGCATTTGCGTAGTTACCTGACGCTACTGCTTTACTATCGGCAACGTTAGCTGCAACAAATGCAGCATTAGCATGATGATATGCTGAATACGAAAATACATTTACTGTGTTTGCAAAATCAAATGAAGAATTTGCATGAATTAACGCAGCATTGGCGTATTGTCCAGTTGCATTCTGAGATTGATAAGCAGAATTGGCGTGTATAAAAGCAGAATTTGCATATTGACCGGTTGCATTTTGAGATTGATATGCACTGTTTGCATGAACAAATGCAGCATTGGCGTATTGACCAGTTGCATTTTGACTTTGATATGCGCTATTTGCATGAATGAATGCAGCATTTGCATACTGACCAGTTGCATTCTGTGATTGGTATGATGCATTTGCGTGAATGAATGCTGCGTTAGCTTGAATAAATCCAGAGTTTGCGTGAATGAATGCAGCATTCGCATATTGACCAGTTGCGTTCTGACTTTTATATGCAGAGTTTGCATGAATGAATGCACCATTCGCTACCGTAAACGCAGCATTAGCATACTGACCAGTTGCATTCTGTGAGATATATGCAGCATTTGCATGATCAAAAGATGCATTTGCTTTGATGAATGCAGAGTTTGCATAGTGTTCAGCATCAGCAGAACCAATATCAAAATAACCTACGCCATCATTTGTTACTGTCCATTTATTTGTAGTTTCATTCCAAAGTAAATAAACATTTGCTTCTGAACCACGATCAACTTCAATACCAGCATCTAGTACAGGAGCAGATGCTTGATTGATAGCAGCATTGAGTGTGATGATATTATCACCGATCAAGACCGTCTGTGTGTTGACGTATGTGGTATTTCCAGTAACAGTCAGATTACCAGTAATGCGAACATCACCAGTTACTGTGCCGCCAACGTTTGCATCTAAAGAATTGTTTGCACGAACGTATGCAGCATTTGCATATTGACCAGATGCATTCTGTGAAATATAAGCAGCATTTGCTTGTGCATATGCAGAGTTTGCTTGAATGAATCCAGAATTAGCATGGAAGAAACTTGAATTAGCTTGAGTAAAGCCAGAGTTTGCATGATTGAACGCTACGTTTACGTGATTATAAGCGCCGTTTGCTTTAGCAAAAGCACCGTTAGCGTTTGCGAATGCAGCATTTGCCATTGCAAGCCCAGCGTTTGCGTTTGCAAAAGCTAGTGCAGAAAAGACACTCAAATCTACATTAGAAGCAAAAATGTAGTTAGAGAAAATTGCATTTGCACCCGTAATGCTACCATTTGTGCCTGTTGTTGTCAGACTATTTGATGTAACATTACCAACAACAATTACATCACCAGTGATTGTACCACCAACGTTTGCATTCAGTGAGTTGTTTGCACGAACAAATGCAGCATTACCTGTATTGAATGCAGCGTTAGCTTGAATAAATCCAGAATTTGCATGATTGTAACTTGCATTCGCTTTTGCAAAAGCACCGTTAGCGTTTGCAAAAGAGGCATTTGCATGATTGAATGCAGAATTTGTTTTTATGAACGCAGAATTTGCGTGGATAAATCCACCGTTAGCGTGATTGTATGCAGCATTAGCTTGGATGAATCCAGAATTTGCGTGATTGAATGAAGCGTTTGCTTGATAAACTGCGCCAACAAAAGTAGGTAAAAGTGTATTTGATAACGTGAAGTCTAAAACTTCACCATCAAATGTTGCTATGCCGCTTGAATTGCTGATCGTCAAACCACCGATATTCAGTGTGCCTGGTCCTAAGAACAATGAATGCCAACGATACTCTGTGTTACCTAAATTCCATGTGAGATCACTATTTGGGGTAATTGTACCGCCAACAGAAATATTACCTGTAACTAGACCACCAACATTTGCATTGAGCGAATTGTTCGCACGAATGTATGCTGCATTTGCATGATGATATGATGAGTTAGCTTGGATGAATCCAGAATTAGCGTGATCAAATGCTGCGTTTGTTTTTATGAACGCTGAGTTTGCATGAATGAATCCTGCATTTGCTGTATTGAATGCAGGTTGAATTTGTGGAAATACATTATTAGCAGCAGCAAAGGATGCATTCGCATGATCAAATGCTGCGTTAGCTTTGATGAATGCTGAGTTTGCATATGATGCAGTTGCAGAACCACCTAGATCATCGTAACTTGTTCCGTCATTTGTAAATTGCCATTTATCAGCAGTCTCATTCCAAAGCAAATAAACATTTGGTTGTGCGCCACGATCAATTTCAATACCAGCATTCATTGTCGGTTGACCCGACTGACTGATTGCAGTATTCAATGTAATGATATTATCGCCAATCAATACTGTAGGAACGTTTGCTGCAATTGAACCACCAATGATGTTTAGATTACCTTGAATCGTAATATCACCAGTGATTGTGCCGCCAACATTTGCATTCAGTGAATTGTTCGCACGAATGAACGCAGCGTTTGCTTGTGCATATCCAGAAGTTTGACGAGTAAATAAATCATAACCACCAATTGCAATCGCTCCGTTACTGTCTGGAGTACCAATGAATAATGTATTGCTTGTATATGAATATGCTGGTTCACCAACATTTAGTTTAGTTGGTGTGCTTGTTACTAACGAACGTTTTATTTGAATAGATGAATTTGCCATTTTTTTAGAGCTTAGAATGTGCCGCCGTCAATACTAGTAACAGCCGCAGAGGCAATTTTGAATTCGTACCGATTATTTGCTGAACTAAAAACTAATGATTCGCCATCTTCAACACCTACAGTTGAGACATCATTGATTTCAGCAAGAGTAATATTTGGTTTAGGAGCAAAATCAGATGCAGCAAGTGTAGTTCTATTTGGTTGCTGTACTGTAATTGTTCCTAGTGTGTTGTTTCTGAGTGAAACAGAGCCTAATGTCAATGGCATTTATTACCTCGTTACAGATGGTAATACAATTGCTGTACCTTCAATAACTCTAGTTTTTGAATTGTCTGTGCTATTTGTAATGACTAAATCGTAGACATATCTTCCTGGAGTAAGCAATGCAGTATTTGCCGCAGTCATTGTCAATGTTATTTCGCCATTTGCATTACCCGTGATTGTTGCTGCAAGTGTATTTGCAGATGAAGAGTAATAAGATTTGCGGAGCTGAGATGCTGCTGAGTATGTGGTCAAATTCACTGCATCACCCTGTGCATCATTTACAGTCACGACTGATGTTAGATTAGCACCTTGCTCAAGTGTAAGTTCCAAATAAGCTGCCAAAGTGTTTTCTCCTTTTATTTGTAGTATTTAGTCAAATGTGGAATTGGTAGAAACAAAAAACCCCGCCGAAGCGGGGTTGAATAAATTGAAAAACAATTATTGATTAACGGAAAACTTGGAAATAAACAAATGCGGCATCTATACTGGCGGCTTCCGGATTTGGCCTAGTTGAAATGCGATATGAAGTTGTTGTGAGTGTTACTTCAGGAGTCAAAACTACGCAACCGGCATTACCTATAGGCCTTGCTCCTGCATTTACAGAATAATTTATGTCCGGCATTGCTTGTGTAAAATTAATCGTATATTCGCCAGTACCGTTATCCGTAATACTAGACACATTGAACGCCGCACGAATTGCTACAGTGCCAGTACCGTTAAAGTTAACCCATGCTTTACACAATCCAGGTGCAACATCATCAGCCGTTACAAGCTTATTCGGCTCAACGAATGATAGTCTTGTATTCGTTGAGGTATTTGCAGCAGCCGTTGAAAGAATGATTGTGTTTGCGTTGACAACCGAAGAAACTGTCGTACCATATCCAAAACCTGCACCATACACAATCATACCTGCACTGATCGTTCCTGTATTAGATGTAAAGGTAACTGAAGTGTTTCCTACAGCAGTATTTGCATTTGATGTCGTAACATTATAAAGATTGTTCTGTGTTGCAATCAAATTTGGCGACAGCATACCATAGGTTACAGTGTTTGCAGTCAGTTGCAGACCATTTGTGTTTGCCAATAAAATTATTTGACCAGTGTTACTTACTATTTGAAAAGTATTACCTGAATCAAGCTGAATTTTATCTACAACAAGAGTACCTGCCATTATTCTTCCTCAGTTTCAAGTGTAGGCCATGTCAACGAATATACAACTTGCTGAAGTGCTTCAACATCATCTGCTTCATTGATAGCAGTTTCATTTGTTTCTGCTGAAGAAATAACTGCTGCACGATACGTTGCAATCGCTGTAGGAACATTGACTTGACGTTCAATCTTTCTGATAATCATCCAATCAGTAGGCGCTAACAATTTGTTTGAAGTATCTTTGACCTGTGCAACAAAAGATTCTTTGAGCGTTTCAAGTGGACGTGGATTATTCTTTTCGCCATTCCAGTAAAACCGATCATCTTCACGAACAGCATCACCGACTTCAGTAATTCCGATTGCAGCTTTTTCTGCTGCTGAAGAAAGTCTGAGCCAGTTGGCTGGATATTGAATACCGTTTACTGTAAATGCTACGTCTGTTGATAGAGGTTTGTCGTTCAGTAAAAACATTTTTTTGTTCCTATGTTGTTCTTTATTTAGTCACGATATTGGTTATCTAGCAAGAGCGTTTTTGAATGGGGCTTCAGCAAAAGCCATATAGATATACGTCCAACCTGAATTATTTGCGTATTCTGAATTACGTCTTGGCTTGAATCCGTTTGATAAAATGTCAATACCATTTGTATCTGTAAACTCAGCAATGGAAGCACTTGGAAACAATTCTAAAACTGAAGCATTTGATGTATTTCTTGCTGTATCCCAAATTGTCCAGACTGTACTTGATGTGGAGTTGCTTGAAGCTTTTACCAGTACAAAACGAGGACGGAATCCTGTGTATATAAACGGTCCATCAGTAGATCCGTTACCTGTGTAGCTGCCAAACTTGGAGAAGCCTGCGACTTCGGAGAATAAGTATGCTATTGAACTTTCAGATGCAGGTATTGCAGCAGAGCTTGAACCAAATGTCGTTGATGTCGGCGCTGGAACGGCTGTCCCTAAAGTACCGACAGCATTTGTATTGTTTAAGTTAAGATACGCTGTTGTCATGTTTGCCAGCGAAGTGTGAAATACTGTCCAGTTTGCAGTAGTCGGACCACGACCTTTCAAGATAATCATTGCCGGCGTTACGCCAAGGTTGTGATTGAACGATGCGCTGCTTGCCGTGTTTGTAAACGTCACAATGTCAAAGCCCTGCGTTGCACCTTTTTGCCAAGTCCAACCAACATACGTGCCACCGCTGGCATTAACTGAGTTATCGCTGCCAACTGTAAATGTGTTTCCATCGAATGCTTGAATGATGGTTGTTCCAGTTGCTTCTGCATCAGTCGCATTGGATTTTAGATGTTTATTTCCACCGGTAACTGAATTAGCAAGACGGTTATCGTCAATGCCGTTGCGCTTTTTGACCCATGCAAAGTCAACTGTTCCAACATTTGCTGTGATTGCTCTGCTTGATGCGCCGTCACCACTCCACAATATCGTATCAAAATACCGATTGCCCTTCAGGATAGTCGGCTGTGGCAGATTCAGCGTGTTCAGTGCTTTAAAGCCTGTTGGTGGTGTATATGTGAATGGGCGCTGACCGAAGTTGGCGACATATGTTTGTGCATTACTGCTTGTGCCGTTGAAAAAAGCTGGGATAATTGGTTTTCCAAACAAGTTTGTACTAAACGCCACTCCTTGTGAAACGCCATTTTTATAGAACGACAATGATCCTGTATCAGCGTCATATGCGACACCAATAACATCGTTTGTTGTAAACGATGCTCCGTATGATGCGGCAGTATTATTGTAGTAAGTCTGTCCTGTACTATAATAAGCCCACCCGTTTGTCGTAGTATAGGTTCTGTTCGTTGCAGCCGCAGATTGATCTGAAACACCTATCATTGACGAAAACACAGATCCGTTGGTTGGTACAACTTCCCAGTACCACTTTCCCACAGTCATTACAAAATTACCAAATGCTGAAGACGATGTTCCAGCAGGCACGGACAAGTTTAAATTTCCGCTAGTAAGTGTGCCATTATTATTATCAATAGGATTCAACGTTGCATAATTCCCTCGCCCATTACCTCCATCACCAAACTGTGTAGGTACATCCAACATTGAATCGTAAGTTGCACCAGCAGTTACGCTGATGTTGTTCGGTGTCCAGTCGTTCCCGTTGCCGCTATAGTCTTTACCAATCGCTGCTGCTGTTGCTGCGCTGTTGTCAGAGAAGTTTAGATAGAAGCCGTTCGTTCCGTAAGTGCCAGTATATTTTTTTGGTTGCCACACACCAGTAACAAGACTAGTTTCACCGAACGAAGATGGCGTTAATGCTTGACCGTCGATGAAGTTAATCTCGGTTAGGTAGCCATCATATTTTCCCGGATCAACAGTTTGATACGCATAATTCCCAATGTAATGAACATTGTTGCTATTGATTAATCTATAAGTTGTAGAAAACGACGAGCTATTAATAACTTGTTGGTTATTTACCCAAACTATCATACTTGATGTAGGGGCATCAAACTTCATTACTACATGATACCAAGCAGATGGGTCACGAAATACTGCTGTTGAGGTCACATTAACTGTGTAATTTGATGCGTTACTATACTGGTAATACCACAATCTATCGCTTGAATCAAAAGCAAGCACGGATTGAGTATATGTGCTTCCAGTAATACATGAACTAAATAGAGTATTGAACGCCCCTAAAGTTCCGCGCTTTGTCCATGCGCTGAATGTCCATTGTGTTGTAGACCCCGAAGCACCTAAAGTTCTGTTTAGGTATCCAGTATTTGACCGCAGACGCACAGAGCGTTGAATTCTATAACCTAACCGATTACGATGTCCACCTGCTGCTGTTGCAGTAGCTAAATTAAATAATGAACTCATTAGACTAGACCAGTGATTGCGTCAACAATAATTGTTGTTGAGTTTGCGACATAATATGTGAGTAAATCAATTGCATTGACTGCTGTTGATAATGTAGGTGCTGAGTTTGACTGAAACTTGTAGTACGAACCATATGAAATTGTATTTGATCCAAGTGTCTGACGAACAAAGATACAACCTGATTGACCTGTTTTGATGTTAGTTGGATTTGCTAATGTAGCGTTGTTTGCAAGACCGACTTCAAAATTGTTCGCTGCATTCAAATCAAGTGTGATCGTACCGCCAGCATAAGTGATTCCAGGAACAGTCGTGCAGGGCGTTGATCTTGCGCCACCAGTCAGCGTCAATCCGTTGTCTGTCGTTATTGCGTCTATTTTAAGTGAACCTGCCATTTTGTTTTCCTAAAAATTAAATTATTACCCAAACAGCACCATTGGACACGGTTACTGTTCTGTTATTTGCAATTGTCAATGGTCCAGCGGAACTTGCATTGTATAGTGTGGGAATCGTAACGTTTTCTGAGATTGTGTTTGGATTGATCCGAATGATACCATATGTATCTGCTGATAAGTACGGATTTGTCAGAACACGATTACCTAAGTAAACAACTTCAATGTTATTTGAACCCGCTGGCGGTGCTTCAGTAAACACAAGTTTACCTGCAATGAGTGCATATGAATCTGTTTTCTGTTTGACACCAGAAATTGAAACGATAACCGACGGTTCGTTTCCGTGTGGATACGCTAGATTATATTCAGTCGTAGAACCATCACCTGAAAAGTATTCAGATTGGAACGATCCGTTAACGAGTTGATTTCCTAAATATGACAAAGTATGTCCTTTTTTTCTTTATTTATTCTGGTGTTTCTGATTCATCAGCAGGTTCTGGTGTGTTACCCTCAGAGAGCCACGCGACAAACTCAGGATAGTCAGCGGTGCAAGTCAGGCGGCATTTTCCATCATCATCAATGCGGGCATATATTTGCTGCTCATTTTGAATAGTAAGTATTTTTTTAAAAATCATCATAACTCCGCAGAGAAACCAAGATAGCCGTTTGCCGAATTTGTCCTAAGAGCAGTGGCATTACCTGCGCTCAATCCAGTGGATACAATGCAATCCACCATACCCATACTATTGGTTGTAGAACCAGCGAACACAGGAACAGAAGTCAACGTCAAAGTTGATGTGCCCGCGTTAAACAGGTGATAATCAGACGCAGTTCCTGATTGCTCTAGAGACGTTGGTCGCGTTCGCATAGTGACGGGAAACGGGACATAGACAATAGCACCTGATGGGGCGTACGCTTGTCCACCAAAAGCAAGCATTCTGCTATCAAAGGCTGGACTTAGCCGATAGTAATATCGCTGACACATCACTAACTCCGTACCATACGGACGATAGTCAAAAGCTGTAGCAACACTTCCTTTTTCTAGCTGAACACCTGTAACATAGAAAGTGGCTCCGTTGGTTCCGACTACGCTGGTGGCTCCTGTTGGGGCGCGAAGAGTTGATCCAGACCAAGCACCTGCCGTCCCTGAAACAGAAGCACCTGCTCCCATGTTGAAGTTCACTACGATGCCACCGCTGGTATCGGTCGACCATGTACCAGTCGTGTCGCCGGGAATGGTGATGGTTTTTGTCTCAAACGCATTGGCTGCGCTGATCGTATAAGTAAACGGATAAACGCGGTCAGTTGCACCGTTAGAAATTGTCCCGCCAAAAGTGCCTGTCAAAGAAGAACGCACCCGAAAAGACAATGTGACAGCTTGCGCGTTTGCGGTGCCCCATCCAAGATCAGCAATATTGAAACCCTCAATGACCTGCTGGACAAAAAAGAACTCCGACGCTCCGACGGTGTAAGCCGACGAAGAAGTTACCAGTAATGAGTTGATGAATCCTGCGGGGGCAGTGGTGCTGCGTTGTACGGTGAATTTAGAAGCCGCGCTGCCATAGCAAGACCAACGATCTACGGTGTAAACGACTGAAGTGGTTTGCGTCACACTCGCACCAGCATTGCGCTGATCAATCGCCATCGCACCGTTAATAATACGATTCTTGAAACCGAACGGTGATCCAGATGAATTGTTGATACTGTCTATTGCTGTTTGAATAGCCATTTATTCTACGCTTAGTTGTTTGAGTTCGTTTGTTGTTGTTGCAGTATCAGCTAATTGTGTAATATCACGAAGACGCTGTTTCTCTGCAACAATCTCTGTTGTGTCTGCATTTGTTTCTAATGCACGTTGAAATTGAACGTCCAATGCTTCAAGCAGTGGCGCTCTTTCTGCACGAAGTCTGTCTTTAGTGATATCTTTTGCTTTGCTTAGATTTACAGTAATAGCCATTATTGACCTCCAATACCATGAGCAGCACCCATTGATGAGTCTAGTTCCCATGCGTTTCTAAATGTACGATCTTCAGGAATATCAGATGCATCAACGATCCAATATTCTTTACCTGCTGGTACATCTTTCTTTGCGATCTGCTCAATAGTCAGACCAGCAGATGGTGCAGGAACAATGATTGATACTCCACCATTTTCATTTTCAAAAATAATTCTTGAATTCATTTTTTAGGTTTCCTTTTGTGTTGATATAATCTATTTATTCTGTGTCTTTTAGCGGAAAATAGCAACGCTAAGATCATTCAGATCGTTTCCAGCATTTGCCGAATTGTTAATTTGTATTGGAATATAAGAGACCGTTTTTCCCGATGCATCCGGGCATCTAGTGTTATGGGATGGTGTTCCGCACACAGAAGAATAATTAGCATCTGGCATCGCAGTTGTAAAATTGACTGTATACGCTCCTACACCGGTATCCGTAATACTTGATACATTGAATGCTGCACGAATTCGTACTGTTCCTGTACCATCAAAATTCACCCACGCTTTTGCAACAACAGGTGATGCAACATGCGACACTAACAGTTTGTTGGGTGTATAGAATGTCAGTGATGTATTTGTTGATGAGTTTGCAGCAGCAGACGAAATTGTAATTGTATTTGCATTGACAACAGAAGTAACAACTGAACCTACGTTGATTGTTGCACCAGTGACAAACATACCAACAGTAATCGGTGCTGTATTTGACCGATAAGTTACTGAAGTATTTCCTGATGCCAGTGTACAGTTAGCAATAACTGCTTGCATATCAGTGAATGATGCAACATCATTTGATGCAATATGCGTAAAGTTCAACAGATTCATCGTCACATTACCAGATACGGTAACATCACCAGTTACACTCATACCATTTGTAACAACTGGATTTGACAGTGTTGTGCCTGGTGGAATTGCAGTGACAGTTGTTGTTGTTCTGAATCCCAAATGACGAACAGAGATCAGTGAGTTTGCTGATACAGTGCTTGTGAAGATAACGTTTTTACCTGAAAGACTGTAGTGTTCTGGTGCTCGTTGAACGATACCATCAATCGTTACAAATACTGTGTTTGCATCAGCGGGCTGTTCAGTCAAAACATACGTTCTACCTGCGCCGTTTGCAGTAAAGTTATCTGTCGTAAATAACCGAATATTGTTTGCAAGTTTATTGTAAGTAACAGAACCATCAGGTAATGTTATCTGTGCGCCTGTTTGATAATTGCGATAAACAACATAAACATTATTTGTACCTGTTGGCGGTGCTTCAGTAAATGTCAGTGATGCGCCCGAGACACTGTACGAAACAATAGGCTCTTGCTGGACATTTTCAACAAACACTTCAATATCTGTTGGAAATGACACTGCACGTGATAATGTAAATGCTGTCGTAGAAGCATTACCTGAAAACCGATCAGCATCAGAAACAGGCGCTGCTGATCTGAACGGATCAAACGGTAATGAATTTTGCCCAATGTATGCCAAAATATGTCCTTTTTATTTTACTTTGTATTTATGTAGCTTGCAGAAGTTCATGTGTTGTCACTGTTAGCGGAAAACTGAAACAAACACAGACGCCGCATCTGATTGTGTAGAGGAATCACCACCACTCGTTCTAACAGTAACCGACGTAGTTGTATATCCTTCCATCACCCTTATTTTTGAAGAAATAGATGCTGTTGATGCGGACGCATTTACACAATAGTTTACATCAGGCAATGCTTGCGTAAAGTTCACTGTGTAAATACCAGTACCATCATCTTGAATACTTGATACGTTGAATGCTGCCCGAATAAGTGTTGCAGTAGTTGTTGCAGTGCCGTTGAAGTTCACCCATGCTTTACACAATCCTGGTGCTGCAACATCCGCAGTCATCACACGATTTGGTTCAACAAAAGATATTCTTGTGTTTGTTGCAGTGTTTGCTGCTGCTGATGAAAGCAAAATTGTATTTGCATTGACTACAGAAGATACTGTAACACCTCTACCAAATCCTGCTGCATAGATAATCATTCCTGCATTGATTCTAGCAGTATTTGATGTGAATGTTACATATGAATTACCCGTAGAAGTATTTGCATTTGCAGTAACAACATTATACACATTGTTTTGCGTTGCAACTCCAGCAATAATTGAACCATCACCAAATGTTATGTTATCGCCACTATATACAATTGCCATTCTTAGCCCTTTGGATATTTGTCTTTGACTGCTTGAATCTGAGCAGCCATTTCAGCAGGAAAAACACCCGCACGAAATAATGCATCTAATTGATCACCAATAGATGGATATTCCATGACTCGTTTTTCTTGATAAGATAAAGAGTTGAAAATCTCTTGTTCTTTTTGCTGTCTAATTTCTGTTGCTTGTTCTTCAGTAATAAGAACAAGTCTTGAATCAATCCATGCATCTTGTGAACCGTCAGATTCATATGCATAAATTTCATTTGTGTTTGGGTCTTTGTAATATTTCATAATTTTTCTCAACGAAGCTCGTACCAATACGCTATGGAAAAGTTGGCAGTATTTGTTACCGAATATGACACATTGTTAGGAATGATATAAAAAAACGGTGAACCGCCACCGCCACCACTAGGAGTAAACTGGACAGTGCCAACTACCGATCCTGCAATGTTGAACACACCAGTCATATTTCCTGATGCAGTAGGACTTACAACAACCATAATAGGTCTACCTGTTGTATTTGTGTATGTAGTTCCAGTAGCACGACTTGATGTTACATTTGTCCAAGTCTGATCAGCACCGATAGGAACAACAGATGAATTCAGATTTGTTGATGTTACTACACCGCTGGGCAATCCACCACTTGATAATCCTGCTATTGTTCCGTCACCACTAAGAGTAAGTGCCATTTAGTTATTCTCCTTATTCCCACATGATGTTTATAGTGCCAGCATCAAAAGTGTCTGTGCCGTTAATAGTTACGCGAATCATACCTAAAGATGAAGCCAGTGCTTTAGCGCCAACAATCGTAGTCTCAGTATTAGTGTTACCTATAATAACGATCATTCCATCAACAACCCAAGTATTTGTCGTTGCGTCCAGTAAATCAAAAACAACTTTTCCAGTAAGCGGATATGCGGCTGACCACGTTGTAGCGTAAAGTTTAATATCACTTGAATATGCAGCACTGTATGCGTGATAGCTAACACCAGCACCACCATGCGTAACAGAATAACCAGTATATCCAGAAGTTTCTGGACTAGTTCCTGGACCAATTTGCAATACAGGCGCGTTCGTACTATTGGTTGATACGTTATTAAACATCACTGTAACACGTTTTGCCCACGACGGAATCCCTGGAAAATCAACGTATGTTCCTGATGCAGTTACCGCTACACCACTAACTAATTGACTTTGACCTAATGTACGAAATGTTACGCCGTTTTCTTGTAAATCTAAAGTAGGAGAAGAATCTGCTGTAAGTGTTGCAGTAATAATACCTGATGTTGTTGTATTTAATTTTGGCATTTACATTATCACCCATCTTGCGCCACTTCCAAGTGAAACGAACCGACCATCAATTATCGTTATCGGACCAACAGAGTATCCGTTTTCGTTTGTTTGGAATGTGTAGCTGTTATAAATTGTGTTTGAAGTTGCAATAATTGCGCTACCCAATTGAATAGCTGTGTTGGTACTTGCAGCAGTACCGATCAAGCCACCCTGAACTCTAGTAATTGCCATATTATGATATCTCCAACAGAGAAGCAATAATATCTATTGTGTTATTCGTTGATGAGTTTGCTCTCAATTGGTCTGCTGCTTCCAAGACAAGTTTCTGTTCACCACCAATTGGTACCAATGTTGAGCCAGAAAGAATTGGAACATTTGCAATGAGAACGTAATCAACGCCTGACCGACGAAGATGAATATTTGCGGTCACTGTTCCGGTTGATTTGTTGGCAATCGTCATACCAATCAGTGTGGTTTGTGTTGCAGAAGGACAGGTGTAAATCGTGTTCCCTGTCGTTTCAATGTTGACGTTTGCTCTTGATCTAAAATTGTTAGCCATTTATAATGTCCTTGATTCTTTATTTATATCTATTTATCCTAAAGCAATTGAAAATGCTACAGTCTGATCTATCGCTGCATTAGCGGCAGTAAATGCTGCGTTTGCTTGAATGAAGCCAGAGTTGGCGTGAATAAATGCGCCATTTGCTACTGTAAATGCTGAATTTGCATATTGCCCCGTGGCATTCTGACTTTGATATGCGCTATTTGCGTGAACAAATGCAGCGTTTGCATATGATCCTGCACTGAGTGCTACAGAATATGCAGAAGTAATATTCGCATAAATTGCGGTGTTTGATGAACCTACTAAGTAAACAACATTTGCTGTGTTGAGATTACCGTAGTTGATTGTTGCATTTGACAGTGTTGTGTTGCCAACGATGTTTGCTGATCCACTGACTAGAAGATCATCAAATCCAATCTCATCTAAAGATACGTTACCGCTAATTGTAACATTACCATAAACAAACAAATCACCGCCAATGTAACCGTTGCTGGTCACATTTATTGTTGCAACGTTACCAGTCAGATTGAATGAGTTTGCTTGCAGCGTATTGATGTTTGCAAGATTACGAACATTCAGTGATGAACCATCTCCCTCAATAAAGATTGAAGAATTTGCTAAAAATCCACCGCTGGTATTGTTTGTGAGATTGTTTGCAACGGCAATTAGTTCAGAAGTGGCTGATAACCATTCTTGAAATGTATTAGCGGTAGTAAGTTGATTAATTGCCATTTGGTGTTCTCATTCTTGTGAGTTCATAAAGCATATTCTTTATTTCACTCATATCGGTTTCTAGTTTGTGAACTTTGTCTTTGAGGTCATTTTTTTCTTGTAGCTGTTTTAGTGCAATCTCACGTTCAGCCAGATACTTTTCCAAACCTACTCTGTCAGTATTTAGAATAGCTTTGGAATGAGTATCTCTAATAAGACCATTGTTTCCATCAATTTTGACTAATGACATGGTTTATCCTCTCGGCAAAGCAATTGTACGAAGATCACGAATCTTTGGTACATCCGTTGTGCTTTCTCCAGACATCACAATCTTGATTGAGAACGTCTTGAACCGATCAAATGAACTTGAGCCTGATGTATATGTGACTGAGTTATTTGCTTGATTGTTGATACCAGGAGCAAATGTCAGTTCACGATAATCAAATGTATTTGTTGAAACAAAATTATTTGTGCCAGTCAATTCAGTCATCAATTGATAGTTCTTATCATCAAACTGATCAGGATCCGAACTAGAAAGAATCTTGTAGTAAACATAGATGTTTGTTCCAGGTGGACGATATGCAGTCAAATAAACACGCAAGTCACCAGATTCAAATCCATCAGCAAGTGTTACTGATCGTGTCATGTAACGAACTTTACCATTACCACCAGATTTTGAATCTTCACCGTTGACGATAACTGATGCACCATTTGCTGATGTACCGACACACAAATTACGGCTAGATCCACCTGCACCAGTCAAACCATCTCCTGTAGTCACTGTAGATGCAAATAGATTGATTGTAGGTGATGTTGTGTAACCTGAACCTCCGTTTCCTGGAAGTACCCATGTACGTGAGATTTGTCCTCCTACAACATTCGCATAGACTGTTGCACCTGAACCATTACCACCAGAAACACTCAATTGATAGAATCCATCTATCATATTCACACCAGTATTTGCAACAATGATTGAATCATTCGTTAGTGGCAAATCATTGATGAGATTTTCAATCGCAATAATATCCATTCGTGAAGAATCAATCAATGGAGAAATATCAGGATTTGTCGTTGCCATTGTTGCTTTGAGAATGAATGTATTATTGCCAGTTGTTGGATTCAATACACGACGACCGTATCCATCATTCATCTCATAGTTTTCTAACGGAATGATTGATTGATAGCCAGCCATACCACCCGTACTTTTCTCTGAATTGAACGAGTATGTGATTGATGTATTACCCAAAACAACATCCGATGTAGACAAGAATACTAAATCATATGGAACATTTGCAGTTGGATTATTAACATTGAAGTATGCAGTCGCGGATGAATCAAACTGACTGCGATACATTCTAAACATCATATCCGCGTTTTGATCAGCAACCCATGTTGAACCATTTTGTGACAAGAATAATGAACCGCCATATGGTTGTTCAGAAATTAGTGTCTGACTCTTGACATCTTTTGTACCTTTTTCTGCAACCCATACTTTATATTTGTTTGAGTTTGCAATCAGAACAAACGAATGTTCTCCTGGTTGCATATAAACGGGACTATCAAACACAAATTCGGTGTAATTTTCTGGATTATCAAAATCTGGTGCCGTTGTCAGATTAACTAGATCGGGCGTCAATGTAACCGTTGAGAATGGATAAACAACAGAAGATGAAGGATAACCATTAACTGCTGGACGAATTTGTAATGTTACAGGAACATTGTCATCTTTTTCTTCAAAACACAAACAAATCTTCTCAAGATATATACCCTGATTATGAATAACCGGTGATACCAAGAATGTTTGTGCGAGAGGATCAACATATCCAACAACCACTTTTGTAGTCGTAGATTCTGTAATCACTCTTTCATCGGTTACCACAACACGCTCAATTTCTGGAACAGTTGCAGAAATAATAGTTTCTTCTTTTGTTTGTAACAATCCTTGTGCAAAGAACGATGCATCTCCATTTGAAGTAGATGAACCCAAATCACCAGATTGATTATCAATCAAACGGAATCGTTTTTCACCCACACGGAAAGTACCAGTAGGAATAAAGAATATGCCAGCAACCCGACCATTTCGTGTTGTCTCTAAATTACCTATTGAGTATATTGATGTATTATCAGGAGTTGTTGTCCAATTGACCGAAACATTTGCTGTACGAGTAAGTGCGTTATAAGCATTCATCGTTCTTTGTTGACCCGCACCTGTACCCGAAACAATGTAAATGGTATTGCTATTTGCTGTATTTGCATACAATATTTCATTGTTTGAGCCTGATGCATCAACACGAAGTGTAATTGTGCTTACAGTTGCGGCGTTTGCGTTGGCACTGTAGTGTTCATAACCAGCAATACGAACAGAAGTTGCTGATGTAGAACCGATCAGATTTGCATTTGCAAGATTGAATGCTTTTGTTGGATTAACAGACACAACAGACAAAACTTTGTTTGATCTCTGTACAGTCAAACATGTGCCTTCAACAGTGTTTGTTAGATTATTATAAATGTTTGCAGTTTCAAAATTTCCAATTGCAGTATTATATTTGAGTCCACCTTTTACAAATATAAAACGATTTGCTTTTGCAACATATTTTGAAACATTTGTACTATCAAAAAACGAATATAATGTGCCTTCTGGTTTAAAGTTTGAACCTTTGAAAAGCACATTGCGATTACGCATATAAGGTATAATTGAAACATCAACAACACGATTGCCAACAGAACGGGTAATTGTTCCTACAGACAGAGTTTCAGAAATACCAGAACGAGTTTGACCAATTTCTTGCGTAGTAGTTGTTACTGCATATTGTGGACGACGACCGCTACCCGGAGCTTGTAGGGTTGTAGATGTTGTTGGCGTACCATATGAAATGTTTTGCCAGCTATCCCATTCAAGTTGTGTTGCTCCACCTACACGATCTATAATTTCTTGCCATGCATCTTTATCACCACCAATGTTCACAAGAACATCCGGTTTTTGGTTAACATCAATCCATGTATCAGATTTAGGATCAAGCTTGATTCTACCAAGGAAATTTACAACATTGAAAGGATTGACGTTGATTGACTTTGATGCTTTTGGTTGATCAATAAACTGAACTTCCGTTGAACCAATAGTAATGTTTGGTCCTTTTCTGCTGTGTCCTGAAGAAGTTGCGCCATCAAATGACAACAAGTGGTTTGAAATATTAAATGTTGGACGGAGTTCATTTTGTCTAATGTCAATTGCAGCATTATAATCTGTTTTTGTCACATCAGCAATTGCATGACCTTTGAACGAATCAGTAATCAGACCGTTTTTGAATCTTTGTAAACCTGTTGTATCACGAATTGTCAAGTCTTGTTTATTCAGAGTATCTTGTTCAAGCAATGACAAAGATGTGTAATACTCAAGATTTTCAACACGCTTTTCAATTGCTCCAATATCACGCATTGTGTAACGTTTGTTATCATTGTAAATGACTGAAATTTCTGCTGTATCCGAAACATACGCTGGGCTAACAAGCGTATACAAAGTCATTGAGTCTGTTTTATCTTTTGGCGGCACAGGGAAAAGATCCGGTTTGCCTTGAATAACTTCAAACGTCTTATTCTTGTTCAAAATAACTTTATCAACACGCGGTAAATAATATTGATAATCTAAATTTATATTTGAACCAACAACTGGTATACTACCCGATGAACTAAATGTAATTTCATTTGCCCTTGCCGCTGTAGTTCCAGCAAGACGAACTGGACGAAAATCTATACAATCACGCAGTTTGAATTGTTTTTGATTTGTTGAAGTATAGACTGGAATATCCGAATAATCAGGATATGAAGATACTGTAAAGTAACCATCACCCGATGATGTATAATGATCAAACCGAACGAGCAGATTACCTGTTGGTGGTGAATTATTTGATTTTAGACGAATTGATGCATGATCATAGAACGAATCTCTTTGTCCAGTATCAAGCGTGTAACGAGAAGTTACATTGACAGCAGTAGGTAAATTTGCTGTGCTGATTTCATTAGAGCCAAAATCAAAAATAGAATTGATACGAGCAACATCAGAGATGAACAATTTTTGTGCAGCACCTGGTGTTTTTACGACGGTATTGGCTAGAATATGAACTTGACCAATTGTTGGGAATAATATGACTGTGCCGTTACCAAATATATCATTTCGTGTTGTTCCTGATGTAGTCGCAACATTTTGTGCTGCATTTACGAGTGTTTTATTCTTTTGTGTTGATGTTGAAACATCAATCGTAGCAATAATATTTGCCTTGAATGATGTACCTGCACCAGTCACAGTCAATTGATTTCCAGAAATTGAGTATAAATCAGAAGATAAAACTTGTCCTGTAAAATAACCTGTTCCTGTAGGATCGGTAACAACTACAGTATAATTAGAAAGTTCCGCTAATGTTGAAGTTGCAGATGCTAATGCTTCTCCAGTGTCTAGAGCCAATGTTGCTATGCCACTTGCATTGAATGTCTGTCCTGTTCCTGAACCAGAATATAATTTTTTATATGAATAAACGAAATCAGTAATGCTATTGTTTGCAATATATTCTTCACCAATTGGGAAAACAATAGATTCAAGTTGAGAATCAGTAATAACAACATCACCAAATGTTGATGATGCATCTTTTGAACGCTCATCAATGTTTACAGCAAACGTTGGTGTAGCTCCACCAACAATCATACTTTTCGCATCATTGAAATCAAAATCAATTGTCCAAGTAGAGTTTGCTGCAACATTTGCAACTGCTGGAGCAGTTATAAATGGTTCAGAAAGCGTAACTGTTTGCGTTGTACCATTATAGTTGATAATTGTTTTTGGTGCTTCATTTGAGCCTGGACCAGAACTAATTCTAAATCTTGCACCAACATATGCATTGTTTATGTTACTGTATAAATGTCCAAGCACAGTATTTGCAATCTGAATTGATGTTACATTGATTGTGCTATTGACAGTTCCAGTAATTACATTACTTACATTTACATCAAAAAGGTAAGTTCTGTAAACATAAGTATTTGCGTTTGCCGAATTTGTTGAAGTTTCATATGCAATTGATTTGATTCGTGCAGTACCAATTTTGGTATTTGCAACATTAGCGGTAACTGTTCTATCAATACTTGCATTTGAAACGCAATGCAAATCAACTAAACTTGTACCGCCAATAGGTGGTGTACCATAAATCGTATTTGCATAAACAAAACCACCATAGTCTGCTGAAACTGCTTTGTTTCCAACACTTACTGTTGTTCTTGGTTTTTCATAAGTAATAACTGTAGGTGAAATTGTTTCTGTTTCATAACCATAGATGTATGCTTTACCTGGTGATAAAACAACATTAGCGTATGCAGAATTATTTGCACTTGTTTCTAATGAAAGCGTAAATGGACGAACTGTGTAATTACCAGACTCATCATATGTTCGTCTGGCTAAAGAATCTTCTAGAACGGAATAAAGTGGATACTTTGCCTCTTTTGTAAGTACACCCTTTTGAATTTGAGAAATCTCAATAAATTGAGTTGTATCTGTTGAGTCTAAAGTTCTTGTAGCAAGTGTCAATACAATCTTGTACCGATCTGAACCAGGTGCTTGATAATTACTTGCTGTTTGTGCAGGATCAAGTAAAGATGTATCGCTTGTGGGTTCAACAATAACTTCACCAACTTCAAAACCAACACGAACATTAGCCGTATTGGCGCTATACTTTGAGAGTGCTACCGTTTGAGGAAGATTCTTGATAAAGAAACCTTCGTAATAAAAAATACCTTCATTGACAGAAAATATTTGTGCTTCTCCAGTTCCTGAAGAAGCTATGTTTGCATAAACTGGATTTGTTTCAAGCGTCTGTATTGTTTCGCTATCAGTAAATGGAGTACCAATTATCTGTTTGATATAAAGAGTTTTTGGTTCACCTGTCGTTGTGTTTTCATCATATACTTTGATAACTTCTGCTTGTTTTGTTGGATTCGTTGGATTATCAACGAGTGTTTTACCTTCAAAGTCATTGATATTTACCGTAGTTTCTGCATACGCTGAAGACACATTTAGATAGGTTGCAGTCTGAACAACTGTTTGTCCACCACTTACCAAAGAACCATTGACAAAAACATGATTACCAAAACGACCTACTTGATTTTGTAGTAGAGTTTGAAGTTGAGTTAATTCTCTGGCTTGAACAGCATATCCAGGCTTAAACAACATGCGAAGAAATAGTTTATCTTCATCAAAATCGTCGTAGTATGGATTTACATTAAAATTAGTATTAAGTGCCATTTATTAACCTTTAGAATCTAACAATAAGTTTGATATTTTCAGCTTGACCATCTTCCCGATCAATCTTAGTAACATTTTCTGCGTAAATAATATCGCCTGTATATGGTTCCAGTTCTGGATTAGATGAACTAGTAATTATTCGTTGCGTCCCAGAGTTTGCTCCAGTCAAAGTTTCACCAGCAGAAAACGAGCCGTATTTATTGGAAATTTTGATAACGTTGGCATCTTGATCAACGACAAAACCATATGCTTTTGAGTTTGCTGGATCAGATCCCTGATAAACATACTCATCTAACTGATAAGATGCGCCAGAAAGCACAGTAACGTTAGACGTTTGAACAAAGATTGTATTTGCGTTTGCTAAAGAAACTGCTCCAGTATTGCCATATTTATGCGGGTTTATCAGCAATCCATACTGTCGGAAGTTTGTATTTGCTGATATTTTACCACCTTCGGTCGTATCAATTTCACCAATTCTAACTGCAACCATAACGTTATTGGCAAATAATTCTTTTGAAGGATTATAAGCGTGACCGTATTTTGGTGGCAAAATAACTCTAGCTGTTGCTCCTGAACCGGAACCATAAACGTAAGCGTTTGCTATAGTATAGTTTTTACCAATTGTTGTGACAACAATTTTTGATATGTTTGCTTGTGTTACTGTTGCGTTTATATCAGTATTTGATAAAACAGTATTTGCGATTGCGCCTGTTCCATCTCCGTTTATATAAACACGTGTTGCAAGAGCCAACTGAGTCAGTGTATTTGAACCACCGCCATTTGCTGTTGTACTTGAAGAGAGAGATATATTTCCGTTAGAGTTTTCAATCGCGGTGATGTATGTTCCTGTCGGTATACCTGTTCCAGAAATAGACATATTGGCTAGATTAGCTAATGAAGACACACTAAAAATATTACGAACTAAAACTGTATTTGAGAAATGTAAATGCTTCGTTCCTGAAGCATAAGAATCAACTACAATATTAGATGCTTCACGATAATTTGAGCCGTTTGCTGTTACAATAATTGAAACGAGTTCTCCAGAAACAACGCCAGTTGAGCTTACATCATAATCGAATTGTGCTGTTGATTCTGGTACTGGTATCCATTCTGAAGTCAAAAATTTGTTTGATGACTGTACACTGTACATGTATTTCCAAATGTAACCATCAGATGTTGCAATATTACCATTTGATGTTGTAAAATCGCCAGTAGGCATTACTGTTGAGTTTGATGTTACACCATTTGAAGAAATCGCATTAGACACACACTTATACACATTTTTTTCTGAGGTCATTACATACATGCCCTTCAGATTTTGCGTTGTATTTGCAGAGAGAAGTGTGCTGAAAGATATCGTATCATCATACTGACGATACTTTGTATTTGCTGTCCAAAGAACACGAGGAATTACCAGTTCAACATCGCCGCCTGTAACTTTTTTAGCAGCAATCATATTGTCCCAAATACTCTTTTCTGTCTTTACTGTATCTTCAAGATTTGGTGGACTTCCTTCATCTGCCCATGCTGTATGATTACCAATAAAGACGTAACCGACGGTTGTATCGGTATTGGAAGAAAATGCTTCCTTGAAGTCTTTTGCAGCAATAATTTGAAGTTTTTTCGTGGTTACTGAAGTCATAATTTTTATTTATTATGGTATTGGTGTGTTACTGTTCAAAGTATATACCAGATTTGCTAAACGATCAATTGCAGCATAAATGGTTGTTGGCGGTGAAGTTGCCCAAATTGCTGAATTTGCAGCAGTATAATCATCTGCTGTATTTGCGGCATTGAATGCTGCATTTGCATGAATAAATCCACTGTTTGCATGAACAAAAGATGCATTAGCTTGAATGAATGCAGCATTTGCAGTATTACTCGCATTGTTTGCGTTTGCATCAAGTGTCAGCGCAAGAAGTGAATTTGTCAGCGCAGTATTCGCAGTATCAAATCCAGAATTTGCATGATTGTATACTAGAGTTACTGTACTTGATACAGAATTTGCTTTATCAAATGCACCATTTGCATAAATCGCAGCAGAGTTAGCCACATGTGATGGCGTGTTTGCAGCGATTGCATTTCCGTTAGCAAGAACGAATGCGCCGTTTGCGTAGATTGCAGCAGAGTTTGCAACACCCGAAGCAGTATTTGCGGCAATTGCAATTCCATTTGCAGCATCAAACGCAGAATTTGCTTGAATAAATGAAGCATTTGCTAAAGTCAATCCAGAGTTTGCAACGCTTGACGGCGTGTTAGCTGCAACTGCAATTCCGTTTGCTAAGACAAACACTGCATTTGCTTGAACAAACGAAGCATTTGCATGGTTATATCCACTTGTTGCTGTTATCTGTGCGCCACCGGCAGTAATAACTGAATTATTTGCTGTAGTAAATGCACCGTCTGCACGTGTACAAGCAGTATTCGCTTTTGCAAAAGCGGCATTGATATAATTTGAATCTACCGAAGTTGATATAGTGTTCGCAAAGTTGAAAGCCGCATTTGCATGATTGAACGAAAGATTCGCAGTCAGACTTGGCGTATTAGCTTTGACGAATGCACCATTTGCATAAATCGCAGCAGAGTTTGCAACATGTGATGGCGTATTAGCTACCAAGAAAGCAGAGTTTGCATAAGAAGCAGCAGCATTTACTGTATCATATGCAGAATTAGCTTGAATGAATCCAGAGTTTGCAACAATAAACGATGCGTTTGCTTGATGGAACGAATTGTTTGCAAATGTATTTACTGTATTACTAAAATCAAAAGATGCATTTGCATGATTGAATGCAGCGTTTGTTAGAGTGAATCCTGTGTTTGCTTGAATAAATCCTGAGTTTGCATGATTGAAACTTGCGTTGGCTGTATTTCGTGCATACGTATCTGTTGCTGCACCAGTCGCAGTATTAGCGGCGTCAAATGCTGCGTTTGCATGAATGAACGCAGAGTTTGCATGAACAAATCCAGAATTTGCATATGAGCCAGCAGAGTTTGCTACATGCGATGGAGTGTTAGCAGAAATTGCTGTTCCATTTGCTGTCAAAAATGCCGAGTTAGCATGAATAAATGCCGCATTTGTTAGAGTGAATCCTGTGTTCGCTTGAATGAATCCTGAGTTCGCATGATTGAAACTTGCATTTGCATGAATAAAACCAGAGTTTGCATGATTGAATGATGCGTTCGTTCTTGCAAAACCCGTGTTTGCTTGAATGAATCCAGAATTTGCATGATTGAAACTAGCGTTGGCTTGATCAAATGCAGCATTTGCTTTTGCAAATTCTCCGTTACCGATTCGTGTGTCTAAGACACTGATGGTCATTTGTTTGGTTACAGGAGTTCCAGAACTTTTATCAACAACAAGAATTACCGTGTTATCGGTATTTGCGTCAAGCGCAGTCAATGTTGTGAGTGATGTAATTTTAGTTGTTGTACTCATTTTTAGATTCTAAGAATTAGTGATGATTCGGTTTCCAAAATAATTTCATCTTCTGTTGTAATTAGTTGTGCGCTGAGATTGTCAGACGCAAGATTATCCAGTCCTGGCAGAACTCTTTCTGATGTCAAAATAATCATCGTTTGCTGATTTGCAAGCGTATTGAATGGGCTTGAAACAGTCAGTTCTGTATTACTTATAATACTATTTACAGTGCGTATTACATTGTTTACAGCAATGTTGGAGCCAATTGACAAGAATCCTAATGCGTTTGCTGTATTGAATTTTGTTCCTGTACCAATAACAAAAATCGTGCTGTTGACATTGACTGTGCCGGCAATTGTATATGAATATTCATCAAGTGAGAAATTTTTTGTTTCTGCTGTTGTGATTGAATTTTTCTCAGCAACATTTTCTTTGTTGAACCAGCTATAGTCAATATAGCCTGCTGGATGAATCAACTCTTTGAATATGTTTTTATATCGTGAAAATTCAACTTGTGAAGAAAGCACATATGAATAGTTGATGAAATATTCTTCTCCAGGTAATCTTCTATCACTTGAAGATAATAACGAATCGGATGTTCTCCAACGACCTTCTGAATTCGTAATTGCCTGTTCAATTTCAACATTACCTTTCGCACCACTGCCAGTTTCAGATTGAAAAAATACAGTAGGCTCATATTTATATGCTTGTCCAGGATCTTTGACACGAACTGAAAGAATCTCACCGGGTCTTTTTGTACCAGCAGCAGATAGTTGTTCGCCGTCAGATACACAAGAGTGGATAAATATATCTGCTCCAGTTCCTGTTGTTGAAGAAATTGTAACTGTTGGAAAATTATTCTGCGTATAATTTATTCCACCAACAGGATGTCTTTCGTATGCACCGACTCTTCTTCCTGTTGATGTTGTAGTAAATGCGACATTCACGTTGACACTTGTTGCACTTGCAATTGCATTGACAATTCTTGTTTCATTATTTACAATGATTCTATCACCAATAGCAAGTTCAGTATTGAACTTTGTTCCAGTGCCAACAATTGTCACATTTGATGCTTGTATATTTGCCGTTCCAGTAATACGACTTGGCTGCATGTATATACGTTTGACACCGCCTGTTGATGTTACTTCACCAACAACAGCAGCGGCACCTTCACCGTAAGTTCCTAAAGGATTTGCGCCAAACACCACTTCATCACCCGGAACATATCCACTGCCAGCTGTAACTATGTCAATACGGCCGATACCTTTGAGCGACTTGACTGAACGTTCTGCTGAACCAGTCATCGGTTGAAAAATTGCACCATTTGCATCCAAAATAGGAGCAGTGTTGACAACACCTGTTGCACTCAACAAAACTAATTTAGAGATTGATCCAACAGTCAGCGTTTGAAAACTCAACGCATCGGCAATTTTTGTGTTCACATTCTGTGAAGCAATTTTTGGTGATGGAAAACCATAGTCAGCAGAAGAAATCAAATTACTTGAATGATTTGAAATCAAGTCTGTTGCAACAACATAAGTGTTTGCGCCAAATTCTCCAGAAGTATCAATTGCATCAACAACAATTCTAGCAACTTGATTATTTGGACTTATTGTAACATTTGATGTGACTGTGAATATTGCACCACCATCAGATACGTTGGCAAATTCAATTGTGCCAGAGAACACAGAATCAACTTCACCTAATGCTTCTTTTTTTGGTGCACCACCAGTTAGAATTGCAAAATCACCTACTCTGTAACTTTGTCCACCATCAATAACATTGATTTTACGGATAATAGAAAATGTTTCTGTGCGAACATCAACTTGATTGCCATCAGCATCAATGATTGGAATAAGTAAATCTTCACCGTTTGCAAAAGTTCCAACAACGCTACTCTTACTTACAACAAGTTCAACAGGAAATCCTAAATTGATTTCATCTGTAATGACTCTCTTTGTTGCGCTTTCAATGAGTGCTGAAGCACCAGAAATGCTTCCTGTTACTTTTCTATTACCAAACAAACTAACGTCAAAATTCAAATAAAGCACACGAATTTCTGCATTGTTGCTTGGTGCTGTATTGAATACTAGTTTTGAATACTCCTTGAGAGTATGAAAGTTATTTGTTTGAAGAACATTATCAATGTACACAACAATATCATCGGACGCAACTGACTGTGCCAGTGTAAACGTTTTAGCAGTTCCGTTACCGCGATGATAACTTTGAATGTTTTTTGTTGTTCTGAGAATGCTGTTAGATACCCATTTACCATCTGACGCACGAAGGATATTATCTTTAGGATAGATAACATCTACTTCTTGACCAAATAGCAAACGAAATAAAAACTGAAATGATTTCTCGGATCCTTTTGCCAGATATAATGGCAAAGCTTTTTTGATAAGTAACGCTTTATCAATCGCAACATCTTTTGGAAAAAGTGTTGCAAAAGAATTGAAGAAATTGTTTTCAAAATCATTGATTGATTCATCAACGTCAGAAACATTACGAAGTGCTTTTGCCGCATTCGTCAAATCATTTTTTTGCGTTCCTTGTTTCTGCTCAAGAAACTCATAATATGCTTCCAAAAATGATTGAAACAAAGGATACTCATTCCGAACAAATTCCGGAAGTTGACGATTGATAAGTACCGATGTTCTAAGACTAGTATTTGCAGCCATTATACGATTTCTAATGTGGTAACAATTGCCAATGGATCTTCTTCATCTATCGTAATGATAGTGTTTTTAGCTGTGCTAATAATACCTTTTTCAGATTCAAACGAAAGACGAATGAATCCATCAGGCGCAGATACACTCAAAATGCGAATATCAGTTATTGCCACAACTCCATTATCATAATCAATTGTACCAGCATTTGAATTGACAATTTGTTTTTGTGAAAAATCATCGTAATAAACTGTCTGTAATGAACCTGTTCGTGCATCAATAATAGCTTCTGCTGTTGCACCAAAACCATTACCACCTGTGATTGATACAGTAGCACGTGTATAATTGATACCGCGATTTGTAATTGTTACATTTTGCAATGTGCCGTTTACAATTGTTGCTGTTGCAGTAGCGCCTGTTCCGTCGCCTGTAATAGTAACAGTTGGTGCTGATGTATAATTCTGTCCAGGATTCAAAATACGAATTGATGCAATGCCTGTATAAGACTGCGGCAACTCTTCAAAGAAAATTTCTCTTTGTGTTCCAGTTGAATCAAAAACAACAAACTGTGTTGATGTCATTTTGTTTGTGACTGTTCCACGATGTAAAGGAACATTGAAATTTATTGTATACGGAGTTGATGAACCTAAAGATGGTTTGAATCTCTTTTGAACACGAACAACAACTTCCGAACCAATAATCGTATTTGTATCAACAGCATCAACTGCATCTTGTGCCTTTGATAAAACAAAAGTTGACTCAAACTTGTCAAGATTATTGTCCTTGTATTCCAAGATAGCAGACAGTACATTATTTTTTAGTTCATCTCCAGTCAATATCGTTTTCTTAGGATTATACAAGACATTTGAATTTATCAACAAGTAAAGATATTCTGGATCACGAATAATTGTGTTGACTGCAACAATCGCTTTTGGTTTGATTATGTCATCAATAATTTTTTGTTTCTCAACATCTGAGACATAGTAGCCTGTTTTAGGTTGCATTGAAACAAAAACTGTACCAAAAACAGGGGGGTTTTCATTTTCACCACCCCAAACAGAAATAGAGTTGATTGTTGGATAATTCTTTTTGATATATGCAGCATAATCTGAATATGTAACTAATCTGTTTTGAGTAGTGAATTGAACAGGAGCGGAAAACTTGATCTCATCAATACTTTCTTTTTCTGCACCACCTGAAGCCGGACTTACTGGATCAACAGCAAATTCAATTTCTGCATCATTCAGAGAATCAACTAAAGATTCAGTTATAACAAAATTATTTGCTCTGTTTGCCAACTCACCGTTTGTTGTGAGATATTCAATTGTAATAACAGAACCATCTTCTAGTTTTTTTCCTATTTTATTATCACCAAAATAAATTTGATATTCTTCGGATAGAGACTCTTGTAGGAAAAATACTTCAGATTGAGAAGTTGTATTACTTGAATCAGTCGCTAAAAGATAAACGGAAACTTGTGTGTTTGATGCACTCGGCTGAACAGAAACTCTAATCGTTGATGTATCAATTGATGTGTCAGGAAGCAAAAATACTTGTTTTGGATTTTGCGCTTCACTGTGAACATACAAATAATTTACAAGTGTACCCTCATAGATAGGTAAGTTTATAAAAGTATAGTCTGTATTAGATTTCGTTACCGTTGTGTCTTCTAAAGTAACGAAATTGTAGCTGACACCATCAACATCTTCTGAGAAGAATGTATATCCTTTAGGTATAGTTAAAGTTCCTGCTGTATTTGTAGTTGTGTTTCCTGTGAAATTGATAAACGCTCTTGCTGCTTTACGGGAATAAGGAACATATCCTAAAGATTTTGCGTGAGAGACAACCGAATTACGAAGCAAAGCTGTATCCATAAAAGCTTCGTTTGCAACCATATTCAAATAATATGCTTGATAGTGCGTATTGTATGCAAGAATATCAAGCAGAACGCTCAGACCAGAACCCTCAAAATTATAATCAGTAAACTCCGACTGTTGACTTAAAAAGTCTTTTAAATTTTCTTTGATCGTATCAAAGTCAAGTTCGGTTACTCGTAAACGATCTACCATTTTATCTAATTCTCTCTAGAAAAAAATTGATTGTAATTGTGTCTTGGCTGTTCAGTATATAAAATGTTAATTTAACATTATAACGATTTTCATCTGGTATTGGATCAGCAATAATCTCAGTAACAGAAACTCTAGGTTCATAATTTGCTATGACTTCTGTTATTGCTCTCTCAAGGTGAGTTGATGTAATTTCATCAAGCGGCTCAAACAAAAGGGCCCTGACATTACTTCCAAAATTTGGATTGAAAGGCTTTTCATAAAAGTTTGTAAAAACAAGATTTTTAACTGAATTTATTACAGCATACTCATTTAGATGCTTAGTCACATCTTTTTTTACAGGATGAACATTAAATCTTAAATCCAAGTCCCTGTAAGTTACATTCGTTGGAATTAATGGGTTATTTTGTACAATTATTGATGCCATGTCTTATTTATCTCAGTTTCCGATGAACACTGTGCCAGAGCTGCCTATGATAGGCTGATTTCCAATAGTATCATCATTCTGAACCAAGTCGCCTTTTCTAGCGGCTCCGTTTGTTCCTTGATTCAGATTGATTGTTTTACCGTTTATTTTTATGTCGCCAGTAACATTCAAATTATAATTACCGTCAACGTAAATTTGAACGTCACCCTGAACATAGATTGCATCATCTCCGGCAACTACTGTGTATTTGTCTTTTTGAATTCTTTCTGAACGTGAGCCATCTGGTCCCCATTCTGTGTATGAACCTGAGCGGTGATAGATGTGTACACGCTCTGCATCTTTTGTATCATCAAATTCTAACGCATGACCTGATTCTGATTCATAAACATTGTTGTATGGATACTGTGCTTTATAGTACGACTCTGGTTCAACTTTATTTGCTTTGTTAGCCTTTTTATTCTTTACAATCTCAGATGGATATTTGGCATCGTTCCTTGCAAGTCTTGACGTTGTAGGTTCATCTAGTTTTCTTGGATAAGGAGTTGCTTTTTCATCAGGTTTTACTGGAGCAGATTTCAACTGTGCTTCTTTTCTTTGATCGTTGAAACCTTTTTGAGAATCAGCACTCTTTAGTGGTATCTTAGGAAAAACGCCAACCATAACAGGCTCTTGACCATTTTGTCCATCTTTAAAAAAACCAAACACCATATCACCTTCACGTGGTGTATGCATGTTAGCAAAAGTTAACGGAACAATTGTTTCTGCCCAAGGTAAATCTTTTGTTTGTAAACCTAGTTTATTTTCGGTGTGCCAGCCAACACAACGAACACGGCAACGACCCAACTTGAGTGGATCGTTACGGTCTTCTACAACACCGATGAACCAATAAAAACCATCTTTACCAATAAAACTATTTGTTTTTTGTGAGTTTATCATAATGATTACGAAGTTTTCTTACGTGCCAATGCATCTTGTTGTGAAGTTCCTGTCATCTTTCTTTTATCTGTTGTAGAATCCGTCATGACTTCTATAGTCGTGGTATGTCTGTTAAGGGCCAAAGTGTGTCGTGTTGCAGTAATAATATATTTTCCATTCAACGACTCATCTTTTCTCGTATCGTTCGGAGATTTTACTGCAAACGGAGCAACATCAAGATTTACCATTTTTCCAGAAGTGAGTGAAAAATTACCAGGCATGGCAACTTTTAATTTTCTTGAAGCTAAATTTGAAAGAATAAATTTTCTTTGTGTGATTATTTTTTCATAACTTTCATTGAAGTTAATTGAACCTGGAGAATTCTCTTTTATATAATTACTCTTTGTTCGTCCATCTATTCTAGAATATACAGATTTATTTGAATCATATGAATTTAGTAAACTTGTACCGTTTACGTTTGTCATATTAGTTGACAATGGATTTTTATTAGCATGTTGTGATTTTGAATAAACATCATCAAAAGTGTTTTGTTTTACTCCAACAAATCCTGTTGATGTGTCAAAACCAACTAGAGAACTTGAAAAAACACCACTTTGTATTTTATCCACAATATCAGTTTGCGATAGTATTTCAATTCCTTTTGCCATGAACATTTCAGTTTCTGGAGTCTCACGTGTCAGATTTTTTGAACCAAATTTTATTGGTTGAGGTAACACTTCTTTTTGAGATAGAAGAGTGGATAATCTGACGAAATTCATACTTGTATTATCAGAGTAAAAAACAAAATCAGGAATTTGATTTATACCTATGGCTCTTTTTGCACACCACTCAACGGCTTGTAATGGGTTCAAATTAGGCACAACAATCTTTCTTTCACCAAAAGATTTTTCAACATTTAGTGTTTGTTTTGTTTTTAGAACATCTGATAAAATAAGA
>Ga0129336_10000151_pt1 | contig 35715 bp, 34 predicted proteins | sample CPB6_02_DNA_FD_96878 | JGI IMG/M metagenome (GOLD analysis project Ga0129336, IMG submission 96878) | Freshwater to marine salinity gradient microbial communities from Chesapeake Bay, USA - CPBay_Sum_0.6_0.2_DNA | ecosystem: Environmental > Aquatic > Marine > Coastal | place: USA: Chesapeake...
CCTCGAGGCCATCCGGCTCACGAGAGCGCCGCGCGGCCTGCCACTGGCGGGAGTCGGTGACGAGCAGGAAGCGTTCGTACGCGCGCTGCTTGACGCCTATGCCGGGCGGCTGCCCGGTCCCCTTGCCGAACTCGAGCGTGCGAAGTACGCCGGATCGCTCCTCGGGCAGCACTCGTTCCTGTGGGCGGGCAGCCTTGCACCGCACGAGCGCTTCTACTACCGGGTCCAGGGGCCGAGCCTGCTCGTCGAGTGCGACAACACGCAGCGCGCGGGCAACCACATCCACACGGTCTGGCGCGACCCTTACCGTGACTTCGGGCGGGATCCGCTGGACGACCACCTGCGCACCGGCCACGCCCGGATATGAGGGCGCGTCGGTTCTCGTGACGTTGCCTGCAGGCGCCTGACGGCGTCAGCCCCAGTGCCTCGTCAACGGCTCCCCCGAACGGAACTCCGCGAGGGACGCGATCATCTCCGCGGCAGCATCCAGGCTCGTTGCCCACGGGGGGTCGACCATGACGTGGAGAAAGCCGAGGTCCTCCACGGCCTCCTTGACGATCCCATGGACACGATGCTGGGAGGCGGCGTCGGAGTGGAGCTTCAGGGTGGGACGAGCCACAGTCCCCAGCCGTGTGCACCAGTCACGGTAGTCGCGAAGTGACGCGGCCATGGACTCGGAGTCCCAGATGTGTGCCGCGGAGATGGCCATCCAGCCGCCCGCCAGGGCTGCGCGCCGCAACGCGGGGGCAGCCATCGCGCCGACGAGGACAGGCACTTCGCGGCCGTTCATCGGCGTGGGATGCAGGACGATGTCCGGAGGGATGTGCAGCTGCTCGCCGTCGAAGGCCCGGGGTCGACCGGACCAGGCGTCCGACAGCACCGCCAACTGCTCCTCGAACCGCTTCGTCCTCCCCTTGAACGGGAATCCGAGGGCCTCCATCTCCGGGACGTTCCAGCCTGAGCCGACACCGAGGATGAAGCGGCCGCCGCTGAGCCGGTCGATCGTGGTCGCCTCTTTCGCGACCTGCAGCACATTCCTCTGGGGCAGGATGAGGACGGCAGGGCCGATGACCGCGCTCGTCGTGGCGGAGGAGATCGCTGCGCAGCACGCAAGCGTCTCGAGGTAGTCGTCGGTGACGTCCCACGTCAGGTGGCCGTCGTCGCTGTAGGGGTAGTAGTCGACAGGCGTGTCCACCATGAGGATGTGGTCGCTCAACCACAGTCCCTCGGCCCCGGCCTCCTCAGCGACACGCGCCATGTCCACTGGGTCGCGGTGCCGCATGACCGCACCGCTGTTGGGAATTATGGCTCCGATGCTCATGACGCCTCCTCACCCAGACGGCGCCTGTCGGGCAGCCGTCGCCCGACGATACCGATCGTGTGATTGCCTTGTGAGGTAATGATGCGGCGCATGCGCGAGTCGGTGACGTCGACCTTCGGCGTCGTCACGCCCGCCGCTCGGCGCATCCTTACCGGGAACCTGATCTCCGCCGTGGGCAGCGGTGTCACGCTCCCGTTCTTCATCATCTACCTCGGCGAGGTCCGCGGCCTGGGGATCGCAACGGCGGGCCTGCTCGTGGCCTTCCTGTCGATCGTCACGCTCGTCGCCACCCCGGGTGTCGGTGCGCTGGTCGATCGATGGGGTCCGCGTCCGGTCCTCATGGCAGGGCTGGTCATCACCGCCGTCAGCGTCGGCTCCCTCGGCTGGGTGGCCAGCGTTCCTGCCGCGGTCATCGTGCTTATCGTCCTGGGCATCGGCGATGCGGCCCTCTGGGCCCCGCAGTCCGCCCTGTATGCCCGGGTGACGCCGCGCCAGGACCGCCAGAAGCTCTTCGGCCTGCAGTTCATGTGCCTCAACCTGGGCCTCAGCGTGGGCGGCATGCTCGGCGCCGTCATCGCGAACGTCGCGGATCCGTCGAGCTTCGTGCTGCTCTATCTGCTGGATGCTGCCACCTTCGTGGTGTACCTGGCGATCCTCATCCCCATGCGGGGAGTCGGGGTCGGCCCTGCTCGGGAGCAGTCGGACGCCGCTGCCGACGATGCGCCACAGGGTCGCTCGAGTTCGGGCTACCGCGAGGTCCTGCGGGACCGTGCCGTGGTACGGCTGGCGGTCGCGTCGATCTTCCTGCTGACCTTCGGCTATGGCTCGCTCGAGGTGGGCCTGCCGGTCTACATCACGCAGGTGGCCGGGCTTGACCTGTCGATGGTGGGCTGGGCGTACGCCGTCAATGCCGGTGCCATCGTGATCGGGCAGCTGTTCGTCCTGTCCCTGATCCAGGGTCGGTCGAGGAGCCTGCTCGGTGGGCTTGTAGGCCTGCTGTGGGCGGTGTCGTGGGTGGCGATCGGTGCCGCGGCGCACGTGCCGGTCGCGGCTGCCGTCGTCGCCGTGCTGGTCGGGATGCTGGTCTTCGCATTCGGGGAGACCATCTGGTCTCCTGTCGCCCCGGCGATCGCGAACGACCTTGCTCCTGACCACCTGCGCGGTAGGTACAACGCCCTCCTCAGCTGGTCGTGGGCGTTCTCCGGTGTGCTCGGGCCGGGAGTGACCGGGCTCCTGCTCGGAGCGGGGCATGACGTTGCGTGGCTGATCGTGATCGTGGCCGGCCTGGTGATCGCGGCGGTGCTGCTGGTGAGCCTGCGGCGCGTGCTCACGCCGGAGCAGGACGGACGGTCCTAGGCCGGGTCGGTGCCCGTTGCCCCGTCCGCCGCGGCGTTCATGCGAAGCCCGCGGACGGACGATGACGCGAGCATGCCCACGATGGCGACGAAGGAGATCGCCGCTGCTGCGACGAAGACGACCGACAGCCCGACTAGGCCGATGAGCGGGCCGGCAAGCGCGATACCGAGCGGACCGAGCATCAGCGCGCCGAAGGCGTCGTAGGAGCCCACTCGCGAGAGCGACTCCCGCGGGATGTTGGCCTGGAAGGCCGTCATCCACACGACGTAGAAGTACTCGATGGCTATGCCGACGGCCATCGCCCCGAGGGCGACCGCGACAAGGGGCAGCTCCCCGGCGAACATCAGCTCCCACGCCGGGAGGGTCAGTGTGACGAGGCTGCCGACGATGAGCGGACGTCGCGGCTTCACCTTCACCGCGATGAGGCCTCCTGCGAGCAGCCCGCACGCCTGCGCAGCGAGCACGACGGACCAGCCGCGTGGACCGCCGTAGACCTCATTGGCGAGGACGGGGCCGAGCACGGCCTCGGAGGCGTGCCAGCACATCACGATGAAGCTGTACGAGACGGAGATGACCACCACCCAGCGGTACGAGATGAAGACGCCCCAGCCCTCGATGATGTCGCGCACCATCGACTCCCCTGAGTGGCGTGTGTGCGAGACCCGACGGAACGACCACACGAGCATGCCGGCGATGAGGAAGCTCGCCGCATCAACGGCCAGGGCTGCTGCCGGGCCTGCCGAGGCCACGATCAGCCCCCCGAGACTCGCCCCGAGGATGTAGCCGACGTTGTGCGCGACGGACAGCCACGCATTGGCCGGCTGCAGGGATCCCTCCGGCACGACGTCCGGCGTCAGGCCGACAAACGCGGGGTACCACATTCCGTTCAGCGCGCCGGCCATGACGGCGAGCACGGTGAGGAGCGGCACCGTCGCGTTCGCAGTGAGGAACAGGGCCGCCTGCATCAGGACGACGATGCTGATCAGGATGTCGGTCCCGCCGACTATGCGCGCGGCTCCGTAGCGATCGGCAATGGCGCCACCGAAGGGGAGCACAAAGAGCACGGCCACCGCCTGCGCGGCGAGCACGAGGCTCAGTGAGGACGGCGTGGCTCCGGGAAGGGCGAGGACACCGAACGCGAGGGCGATCGGCTGCATGCCGTTGCCGACGTTGCTGATGAAGCGAGACGAGAACAGGCGTCGATAGCGCTGATCTTGAAGCAGCTCGGCGGTCTCCGCTCGCATCAGTGCGGGTCAGTCGCAGGCTCGGCCATGGGGAAGTGGCAGGCGACCTGGTGGCCGTCACCCATCTCCCGCAGGGCAGGAGCGTCCGACCGGCACCTGTCCTGCGCCTTGAAGCAGCGCGTGTGGAAGGCGCAGCCGGGTGGGGGATCGAGTGGACTCGGTGGATCGCCGCTGAGGACGATCCGTTCACGAGCGGCTTGGGCGACGGGGTCCGGAACGGGAATGGCAGACATGAGCGCGAAGGTGTACGGATGCAGGGGAGCGGAGAACAGCTCGTCGCGCGATGCGCTCTCCACGATGCGGCCGAGGTACATGACGGCAACCCGCTGGGCGACATGGCGGACTACTGCCAGGTCATGCGCGATGAACAGGTATGACATCCCGAACTCGTCCTGGAGTCCGGCGAGGAGGTTGAGGATCTGTGCCTGGATCGAGACGTCGAGGGCGGACACGGGCTCGTCGCAGATGATCAGTCGCGGACGCAGGGCGATCGCGCGCGCGATGCCGATGCGCTGGCGCTGGCCGCCGGAGAACTCATTCGGGTAGCGGTTGACGTGCTCGGGGTTGAGCCCGACGCGGTCCATCAGTTCCCGCACGGCTGACGCTACGCCGCCGGGCGGCTCGACCCCCTGGATGCGGAAGGGCGCGGCGATGATCGTCCCGACGGTCTGCCGGGGGTTGAGGGACGTGAAGGGGTCCTGGAAGATCATCTGCGCCTCACGCCGGAGGGGACGCAACTGCTGGCGCGTCAGCTCGGTGACGTCGCGGCCCTCGAGGCGGACGCTCCCGGACGTGATCGGCGCGAGGCGCAGGATCGCCCGGCCTGTCGTGGACTTCCCGCACCCGCTCTCACCGACCAGACCGAGCGTCTGGCCGCTGGGGATGCGCAGGCTGACACCATCGACGGCCTTGACTTGGCCGATCACGCGGGGGAACAACCCACGGCTGCGCACGGGGAAGTGGACGCGCAGGTCGTCCACCTCCACGATGTCCTGCGATGACGTCGCCGTGGGATCGCTCACGGCGTGCCCTCCGTCAGCAGGTGGCAGCGCGCGCGGTGATCAGGGCCGGCCGTGACGAGGTCCGGCTCCACCGTGCTGCACAGGTCGCCCGGCACGGCCTCGCGCTCCCGGCACCGCGGGTGGAACACGCACCCGGACGGCGGCCGGATCAGCGACGGTGGGTTACCCGGGATGGGATCGAGGTGCTCGTCGTAGGCACCGTCGAGGCGGGGAACGGAGGCGAGCAGGCCCCGGGTGTAGGGCATTGAGGGTCGGTAGTAGACGGCATCAGTGGTCCCGTACTCCACGACGCGTCCGCCGTACATGACGCACACGTGATCGGCCATCTCGGCCACGACGCCGAGGTCGTGCGTGATGACGATCATCGTGGTGCCCGTCTGCTGCTGCAGGTCCATCATCAGGTCGGTGATCTGGGCCTGCACGGTCACGTCGAGCGCCGTGGTCGGCTCGTCGGCGATGAGCAGTTGGGGCCCGTTGATCAGCGCCATCGCGATCATTACGCGCTGGCGCATCCCGCCGGACAGCTGGTGGGGGTAGTCGTCCACGCGACGCTCGGGGTCGGGGATCCCGACCCGGCGCAGCCCGTCTATCGCCTGGGTGCGGGCCTCCTTCTTGGTCACGTCCTGGTGGATCCGGACGGCCTCGATCAGCTGGTCTCCCACGCGATAGAAGGGATGCAGGCTGGAGAGCGGGTCCTGGAAGATCATCGCCATCGCCGAGCCGCGCATGCTGCGCCGGTGCTCGGGGTCGCAGGCGAGCAGGTCAACGCCGTCGAGCAGGATGCGTCCGTCGATCTCTGTGGCCAGGGGGTTGAGCAGTCCCATGATGGCCTGCGCGGTGACCGACTTGCCCGAGCCGGACTCGCCGACGATCGCGAGCGTCTCCCCCCGGCCGACGGACAGCGTGAGCCCGGAGACCGCACGAACCACCCCGTCATCGGTCGGGAAGCTCACCCGCAGGTCGTTGATCTGGAGGAAGTCGTGGCTCATGCGACCCTCACCCGTGGATCGATGACCGCGTAGAGGATGTCGACGATCAGGTTCGCCACGATGATGAAGGTGGCGGTCACCAGCGTGATCCCCACGAGGATCGCCTGGTCGGGATTGACGACCGACGAGATCGCCAGGCCGCCGAGCCCGGGCAGGCTGAAGACGGCCTCGAGGATGATCGCGCCGCCCAGCAGCCCGGCGAGGTCGAGGCCGGCTGCCGTGACGATCGGCGTCAGCCCGGCGCGCAGGGCGTGCTTGCGGATGACCGTGCGCTCCGGCAGCCCCTTGGCCCGGGCGGTGCGGATGTAGTCCTCGCCGAGGGTCTCCAGCATCTGGCTTCGGGTCAGCCGTGTGTAGAAGGCTGCGTAGAGGATCGCGAGCACCAGCCACGGCAGGATCATCGTCTGCAGGAACTGGACCGGGTCGTCCCACGGATGCTCGTACTGCGGGAAGGGGAGGACCTGCCATCGGATGATGACGAAGTAGATGACGACGAGACCGAAGAAGAACGAGGGCAGCGAGTAGCCGATGAGGGCGACGCTGGTGATGGTGCGGTCCTGCCAGCCACCCCGCTTCAGGGCGCTGTAGACGCCGAGCAGGACGCCGCCGACGAGGAAGAGCACGAACGCGCCGAGCGCCAGGAAGATCGTCGTCGGCAGGCGCTGCAGGATCAGCTCGAGCACGGGCTCGGACTTGGTGAAGGACCAGCCCAGGCAGGGTGCCTCGCACACGATGGCGCCGTCGCCGATCCCGTAGGTCCGGCCGACGAACAGTGCGGAGAGGAACAGCCAGTACTGCTCGAACACGGACTTGTCGAGGCCGAGCCTGATGCGGTTGAGCTCGATGGTCTGGTCGGTGCAGATCTTCCCGCACGTCAGGCGCGCCACGTCCGCGGGGAGCAGGCTGAAGAGCACGAAGACGATGAGGGTCAGCAGCAGGAGCAGCAGCAGCATGATCAGGACGCGCCGGATGATGTACGCCGCCATGCTGCCCTCCCTCCAGGCTCCCGAATGACGCTGGTGGGGAGCAGGCGAGCCTGCTCCCCACCAGCGGTTGCTGCTACTGCGTGGCGTACATGATCGGGTAGGGGTACGAGCCGTAGGCCGCCCAGCTGAAGATCGGTCCGACCTTCGTGCCGGCCAGCCGCTGGTCGCGACCGAACCGCGTCGGGACGATCCACATCTTCTGGGCCGCCTCCTTGCTCAGCTCGTGCCACATCGTGGCCTGCTTCTCGCGATCGACCTCCTGCGAGGCCTCCTTGACCTTGGCCGCGAAGGCCTCGTCGTTCACGCGAGACAGGTTCCAGCCCTGCACGAACAGCGGCGGGAGCACGGTCGACGCATTGGGCCAGTCAGGGCCCCATCCGCCGAGCATGATCTCGTTCGGGTTCTCGAAGACGACGCCGTAGTACTGGCCCCGCTCGATGGGATTTGGCTTCACCGTGATCCCGGCCCGTGCGAGGGACTCGACCCAGATGGCTGCGGCCTTGTCATTGTCCTCGGTCTGCCCGTAGTCGAGCGTGACCTCGAGGTTGGACACCCCGGCCTCCGAGAGCAGCTTCTTGGCCAGCTCCGGATCGCCTGTCGGCGGAACCTCGGCGCCGAGCAGCGTCTCCCACAGCCCGGTGGGCGCGTAGTCGATGCCGATGTTCGGCTTGACCGCTCCGTCGGCGTAGTCGCCGGCGTAGGTGCCACCCGCATTGAGCATGAGCGCCTCGCGATCGAGGGCGGCGCCGATGGCCTGACGGACCTTCTCGTCCGGGAGCTTCTCGGTATTGAGCGCCGCGTAGATCGTGTAGGCGTCGAACGCGTCGATGCGACGACCCTCGTACTGGGCATCCTCGAAGACCACCGGGAGCGAGGCCGTCGTGAGCGACTGCACCATCGCGGTGGCGTCCTCGCCGGAGCTCTGCATGACGCGCTGCTCGCCGACGGTCTCCTCGATGCCGAAGTTCACGACCCACGAGTCGGGCAGAGCCAGGCGGTACGGATCGCTGTCCTTGCTCCAGTTCTCGTTCCGGACGAGGACGAGCTTGCCGCCCGGGCCCTTTGTGTACTCCTGGATCTTGTACGGGCCGTTGGACATCGGCTTGTTCGCGTACTCCTCGCCCGTGGTCATCCCCGCGGGGACCGGGCTGAAGCCCAGAGTCACCGTGTAGTTGAAGTCGGGGACGGGCTGGTTCAGGTTGAACGTGATCGTCTTGTTGTCCTCCGAGCACGTCACGGCGGAGTCGAAGAGCTCCTGGCCGGTGCCGTCGACCGGGCCGAGGTACTGCGAGCTGCCATCCTCGTTGGTCGGGATGTCGAGGTAGGTCACCGCGTACACGGGACCGCCCTCGGCCAGGCCGGTGTCGAACTGGCGTGACGTGCCGTAGGCGACGTCGGCGCAGGTGACGGGCGAGCCGTCCTCCCAGGTGATGCCGTCACGCAGCGTGAACGACCACGAGGTCGCGTCCTCGCTGGGCGTGCCGGTGTCGGTCGCCATGTCGGGCACGAGGGTCGTGCCCTCGGCGTCGCCAGGCGCCACCTGGTAGGCGGTGAGGCTCCGCTGGATGGTCGCGCCTAGGAAGGCGAGATCCTCACCGGTGTAGACCACCTGCGGGTCCAGCGTCAGCAACTGCTCTGCTGAGCTCAGGATCGTGAGGGTGCCGCCCTCTTCACCGCCGCCTTCTGAGCTGCCTCCGCCCGAGCCGCCGCAGGCGGCGAGAACGAGAGAGGCGGCGGCAGCAGTCGCTGCAATCACCGCACCTCGTCGGAATCTGACCATTGTGTGCCCTCCACTTCCTAGTGATCGTGCGCTCATGAGCGCACGTCTTCCCATGGATCACGACGTGACCCACCGACAAGGGGAAGTCCTTCGATGCGGCTCATCGGCGAGCCGCCTTCGGGTCGAGTGCATCGCGCACGGAGTCGCCGAGGAGGTTGAAGGCGACTACGACGATGACGAGCAGCGTTCCCGGGATGAACAGGTAGGAGGGGATCAGGGTGAAGTACTGGACGGAGTCGGCCAGCATCGCACCGAAGGACGGCTCGGGTGGCAGGACACCGACGCCGAGGAACGACAGCACGGCCTCGACGGCGACGTAGACGGGCAGGAGGAGGGTGGCGTAGACGAGGATCGGCGCCCACAGGTTCGGCAGGATCTCGCGGAAGAGGATGCGCGGCGTGCTGGCGCCGAGGGAGACGGCCGACTCGACGAACTCCCGCTCGCGCAGGCTGAGCACCTCGCCGCGGACGATGCGCGCGAGGTAGGGCCAGCCGAAGATGCCCAGCACGAGGATCAGGTAGGTGATGCGCGAGGCATTGCCTTCGGGGATGCCGAGGTCGGTGAGGCGCTGGGTGAGCGAGCCCGACAGCGCGATGATGATGAGCAGGAACGGGAAGGCGAGGATCAGGTCCATGAAGCGGCCGAGGAAGCCGTCGACCCAGCCCCTGCTGTAGCCCGAGATGATCCCGAAGAGTGTGCCCAGCACGACCACCAGGACGGTGGCGGAGAAGGCGATGAGCAGGGAGACGCGCAGCCCGTAGAGCAGGCGCGCGAGGATGTCGCGCCCGGTGCCCCACTCGACGCCAAGTGGATGCTCCACGCTCGCGCCGCCCCAGGGCCCCACCGGCTTCCCGCCGGCCTCGTCGATGGCCTCCTTGTCCAGGGAGTACGGGTCGACCCCCAGCAGGCTGGTGATCAGCGGGGCCAGGAGTGCCAGGAGCAGGATCACGATGAGCACGATCGAGGAGATGATGAACGTGCGGTCTCGTCGCAGCCTCGACCACGCGATCTGGGTGAGCGAGCGGCCCGCGATTTCGCGCTCGGCGGCTTCGACATCGACGCCGGGCTCAGGCGCTGAGACTTCGACGCTGGACACGGCCTCACCGCCCATCCTGTGCGCCGCCGTCCGGTCCCCCGGGCTTGGCGCGGTGCCCCGTGCGGGCGTCGACAATGTACGCCTCGATGGCGTCGGGGGGGTGCGAATCGGAGGTATCGGGCAGGGGCGCCCGGGTCAGGTTCGGGACGGCCCCGTCAGGGGGCGCCAGAGCCCCGCGCCGGCGTTGATGGCCCCGACGACGGCGGCAAAGGGCAGGGCCACGAGCGGTAGCGCGCCGATGAAGCCGGTGCCGAGCAGCGTTGAGGTGGCCAGCACGGCAACGGCGAGGGGCAGCCAGGCGAGCACGTGGGCGGCAATGCGATGGCCCGCGTCGGCCCCGGGCCGCAGTGCGGAACGTGCCGCAAGCGCGGACCAGGCGGCAGCCGCGACACCGCACGCCAGCGCCGCCGCCGGCACGGGCAGCCCCGACAGGGGGAGCGCGGCCAGGGCCAGGACGACGAGGGCCGCCACGGTGAGCGCGGCGGCGTGACGCGGCCGGCCGACGACCTCGCGGAAGGGCGGCCGCGGTGCGGGCTGACCGGCCGGAGTGGGCGAAGGGGCCGCGGTGGCTCGGGGTGACGGGTCGACCCCGGGGTGGTGCGCCTCGTCGAGCAGCAGGCGACGGGCCGCGGTGAGCCGGGCGAAGGCAGCCGGGTCGCCGCCGTGGTCCGGATGCGTCATCCGCGCCCAGAGGCGGTACGCGCGTCGTACCTCGTCGGCATCAGCATCGACCGGCACCCCCAGCAGGGCGGCGGCCGCACAGCGATCCCTGACGTCACTCATCGACGGGAGTATCGCAGCGCCTCACGACTCGTGCTGAGCGGGCATTGCCCGGTCAGCGGCTCGCAACGATGGGACATCCCGGGAACGCACGCCTACCGTGGAGAAGGGCCCGAGAGCTCGGGCCGCAGGTCGGACAGGAGGTGGTGAGCGTGACGACCACAACGGATCGATCCGCGCAGCAGGCACGCGCACGGACGGCATGGACGGCACTGCCGCACGGTGGTCGTGATGCGGTGATGCTGCAGGTGCAGTGCGCGCAGGGTCACCACCTCGCGAAAGTGCTGGCAACGGACATCGGCCCGATCGTGGTGACGACGGTGCGGGCGCGGTCGCATGGCGATCGCGACCTGCCGGACGCGCCGCATTCACCGGGACGCGCCCCGTTCTTCGTGGACCTGCGGGACGTGCCGGGCGCCGACGATGCGATCCCGGCGTGGTGCGACTGCGGTCACCGGGTGCTCTCGCGCGCTGTGCTGCGGGCGTGGTCGGCCGCAGGCGAGAGCCGCGTCATCGTCGACTAGCCGTGGGACGTGCCCTGCGTGCCCGAGTCCTTCGTGTCAGAGACCTTCGTGCCGGAGGCGTCCTTGTCGGAGGAGCGCGTCGCGTAGGAGAAGGCCGCGAGAGCGAGCACGAGCGCCCCTGCCCCGAAGCCCAGCATCATGGTCGCCTGGGAGTCCTTCCCCTCGACGAGCTCACCGAGGAACACGACCGCGATGATCGCGACGACGACGCCGATCAGCTTGGCCTTCAGGTCGTCCAGTGAGCGGATGTGGAGCCACGCGGGGAACTCGACGGAGTCGTCCACGAAGAGCTCGTAGAGGCCGTACCCGATGACCAGCAGCACGGTGGCCAGCAGCAGGGTGTCGACGGCAGTGAGGATCGCGACGATGGACTCCTTGGACGCCACGTCGAACTGCACCAGCTTGTAGACGGCGACACCGACCTCCCACAGGCCGATGATGATCAGCACGATGGAGCTGATGAGGGCCCCGAGGGCCGGCAGCACGACGACGTAGCGGGAGAGTTCGAGGATCCTGCGCACGGACGGAGGCTACCGCCGCCGCGCCGCGTCGGTGACGCGATCGTCAGCGGTGACGCAGCACCTTGTAGGCCTCGAACCAGGCGACGCCGATGAAGGCCGCCGACAGCGCGATGGCCCAGTCGATCGCCGAGAGTTCGCCGAGGCGGAACGCCTCCCGCACGGGCGGTATGCCGATCACGGCGGCGACGAGCAGCAGCCCCCCGCCGAGGATCCAGCCGATCACGCGGTTGCGGCGCTCGCGGAAGGTGCGCCATGCCGAGAGGTGCCACGAGCGGTTCACCACGATCAGGCCGAGGTTGGCGAGCATCAGGGTGGCGAAGGCAAGCGAGCGCACAACATCGTCGGGACGCTCGGCCGCAAGGGCCCACCAGAAGACCGAGAGCACGGCGGCGAGAGCGGCAGCGCCCTGCAGGAGAGCGGTGGTGAGGGCCCGTCGGCTGAGGATGCCCTCCGTCACGCGGCGCGGCGGACGCTCCATGGTCCGGGGATCGGCCTCCTCGGCCTCGAAGGCGATCGAGCAGGCCGGGTCGATGATGAGCTCGAGCATGGCGATCTGCAATGGCAGCAGCACGAGTGGCCATGTCGGCCCCAGCACCGGGATGAGCGACATACCGAAGATCACCACGTGGATGGCGACGACGTACGCCATGGCCTTGCGCAGGTTGGCGAAGATCCCGCGGCCCTGCCGTATGCCGGCGACGATGGAGGTGAAGTCGTCGTCGGTGATCACGAGTGCGGCGGCCTCACGCGCGACGTCGGTGCCCCGCGCGCCCATGGCGATGCCAATGTCCGCCGCGCGCAGGGCCGGGGCGTCGTTGACGCCGTCACCGGTCATGCCGACGATCTCGCCGTTGTCCTGCAGGGCGCGGACCAGGCGCAGCTTCTGCTCGGGCACCATGCGCGCGAAGACGCTCGTCGATCCCACGCGCTCAGCCAGCTCGGCATCGTCGAGGCGGTCGAGCTCCGGTCCGGTGATGCAGCCGGTCGCGTGGTCCATGCCGATCTCACGCGCGATCGCGAGGGCGGTGCCCGGGTAGTCACCGGTGATCATCACGGTGCGCACTCCGGCCCGAGTGCACTCGGCGACGGCCTCGGCAACGCCCGGGCGCAGCGGATCCCGCAGGCCGACCAGGCCGAGGAGAGTGAAGTCGAAGCCTTGCGGCTCGTCCGGCAGCTCCTCCGCCGGGACCCACAAGGCGCACGCCACGGCGAGCACGCGCTGCCCGTCGGCGGTGGCCCGCTCGACCTGCGCCGTCAGGTGCGCGGTCTCGTCGGCATCCAGGTGGCACAGCGCGGCGATCGCCTCCGGGGCACCCTTGGCGGCGACGACGAGCAACCTCTGTCCCGGCACCCGCCACACGTGCGACAGCGCCAGCAGCGTCGGCGAGAGCGGGTACTCCCGGATGAGCTCTGCGTCCCGATGGGAGGCACTGCCGCCCAGGCGTGTGCCCAGCTCGGTGAAGGCGCGGTCCATCGGGTCGAAGGGGTTGACCGGCGAGGCGAGAACGCCGAACGCCACGAGCTCTCGCGCCTCGTCCGGCAGCGGCCCGTCGTCGATCCGATGCGTTCGACCTTCGACGATGAGCTCGCTGACCGTCATGCGGTTCATCGTCAGTGTGCCTGTCTTGTCGACGCAGATCACGGTCGTCGAGCCGAGGGTCTCGAGCACGGGTGCTCGACGGGTGAGCACCCGGGACCTCGTCATGCGCCAGGCCCCGAGCGCGAGGAACAGGGTGAGGATGACGGGGAACTCCTCCGGCAGCATCGACATGGTGGTGGCGATGCCGGCCAGCAGGCCCTCGAGCCAGTCGCCACGGGTCAGCCCGTAGACCACGACTACGCAGACGGCGGCCGCGATCCCGGCCACTGCGACGATCCGGACGATCCTGTCGATCTCGCGCTGCAGCCTGGTGCGCCCGGTGGGGAGGTCTCGCAGCGACGTGCCTATCCGCCCCAGCTGCGTCCTGGCTCCGGTGGCCCTGACGACGGCGACACCGTGGCCCCGGACGACGACCGTCCCGGAGAAGACCCAGGGCGTGTCCTCGCCACCGGGTGGACCGAGCTCGGCCCCGCGGTCGTGGGCGACGACCTTGCGGACCGGGACAGCCTCACCGGTCAGCGTCGACTCATCGAGGCTGAGGTTGACCGCGTCGACGAGGAGGGCGTCAGCGGGGACCCGGTCACCCTCGGCGAGCAGGACGACGTCGCCGCGCACGACTTCGCGCCCGGGGATTCGCACCTGCCCACCGTCCCGGATGACCAACGCACGGGGAGACGTGAGGTCGCGAAGTGCAGCCAGGGCGTTCTCCGCCCGCCGCTCCTGATAGAGCGAGATGCCCACCACGATGATCACGGTGAGCATGAGCAGGATGCCGTCGAGGGGCTCGGCGATCAGGAAGTTGATCGTCCCTGCGCCGATCAGGAGCAGCAGCATGGGTTCGCGCAGGACGTCGATCAGCTGCCGCCATGCGCTGCGCGGGTGCGCCGTGGGCAGCTCGTTCGGGCCGTCAGCAGCCAGCCGGGCCGCGGCCTCCCCCGAGGTCAGGCTGGGGGGTGGGGTGAGCACTCCTGCCGTTCCACTCACTCTTGTGATGGTACGCAGCGACGCGGGCGGAAGGAGGTCGAGCGGTAGCCGGTGGCCGCGCACGGCCGTCACGGCACGGCGCGGAAGGATGGGCCCATGCCCAATCGCCTCGCGCGCTCGACGTCCCCCTACCTGCAGCAGCATGCGGACAACCCGGTCGACTGGCAGGAGTGGGGCGAGGAGGCGTTCGATGAGGCGCGTCGACGTGACGTCCCTGTCTTCCTGTCGATCGGCTACTCGGCCTGCCACTGGTGCCATGTCATGGCGCACGAGTCCTTCGAGGATGACGAGGTCGCTCGCTACCTCAACGATCACTTCGTGAGCATCAAGGTCGATCGCGAGGAGCGACCGGACGTCGACTCCATCTACATGGACGCGACCGTGAGCCTGACGGGCCACGGCGGGTGGCCGATGTCGGTGTTCCTCGACCACGATGGCCGGCCCTTCTATGCCGGCACCTACTTCCCCCCGGAGGCCCGGCACAACCTGCCGTCGTTCGGCCAGGTCCTGCAGGCGCTCAGTGAGGCATGGCGGGATCGTCGCGACGACGTCATCGCTGCAGGCACGCGCATCACCAGCGCGCTTGCCGCCCGGCGCCTGCCCGAGGCGGACGCGGCACCGCCGTCGATGGAGGACCTCGCGGAGGCCGTGCGCACCCTCGAGCAGCAGTTCGACGAGCGCTGGGGCGGGTTCGGGGGTGCACCTAAGTTCCCGCCGTCCATGGTCCTGGAGTTCCTGCTCCGGTACAACGCGCTGACGGACGACGCAGCGGCCCTGCGGATGGCCGAGACAACGCTTGAGGCGATGGCCCGCGGGGGGATGTACGACCAGCTGGGCGGCGGCTTCGCCCGCTACAGCGTCGATGCGCGCTGGATCGTGCCGCACTTCGAGAAGATGCTCTACGACAACGCGCTCCTGCTCCGGGTGTATGCGCACTGGTGGCGCCTCACCAGTTCGCCGATCGCTGAGCGGGTGGTGCGCGAGACGGCGGACTTCCTGCTCCGTGAGATGCGCACGCCTGAGGGTGGCTTCGCGGCAGCCCTCGATGCCGACAGCGAGGGGCGCGAGGGTGCGTTCTACGCCTGGGACCGGGCCCAGCTGGTCGACGTGCTCGGGGCTGACGACGGCCCGTGGGCCGCCGACCTGCTCAAGGTCACGGATGCCGGAACCTTCGAGCACGGCCTGTCGACGCTGCAGCTGCTGCACGATCCCGATGACCCGGTCCGCTGGGCCGGCGTGCGTGCGCGCCTGTTCGAGGCGCGGGCGCTGCGGGTCCGGCCCGGTCGCGATGACAAGGTCGTCGCGTCGTGGAACGGCCTGACCATCGCTGCGCTCGGCGAGGCCGGTGCGCTGCTGCGCGAGCCGGAGTGGATCGAGGCCGCGGCCGCGGCCGCCGACCTCCTGGTCGCCGTCCACCTCGGCGCGCAGGACGACGATCGGCTCGTGCGCACGTCGCGCGACGGCTCGGCCGGTGGCACGGCAGGGGTGCTCGATGACTACGCCTGCGTAGCCGAGGGGCTGCAGGTGCTCCATCAGGTCACCGGCGACGAGGAGTGGCTCGTCCTCGCGGGCATCCTCATCGACGTTGCCGTCCAGCACTTCGCCGACGACGAGGGCGGCTTCTACGCGGTTGCCGATGACGTGACCGGCCTCATCCAGCGTCCGCGGGATGCCACCGACAATGCGGAGCCCTCGGCATGGACCTCGCTGGCGAACGCGTGCCTGACACAGTCGGCGCTCACCGGTGTGCCGGAGTACCGCACCATCGCCGAGCGGGCCCTCGGCATCGTGACGACGATCGGCCCGCGCTCGCCGCGCGCCATGGGCTGGGGCCTGGCCTCTGCCTGCGCCGTCCTGGCCGGGCCGCTCGAGGTCGGCCTCGTCGCCGACGCGGGAGATGACACCCTCGGACGCTGGTGGTGGACCGCGCTGATGGGGACCTCACCCGGCCTGGTGGTCAGCGCCGGCGCCCCGGATGACGCACCGCTGCTGCGCGACCGACCGGTCCTCGGCGATCAGCCGACCGCCTACGTCTGCCGCTCCTTCACCTGCGAGCGTCCCATCACCGACATGTCGGATCTGGTGAGGCGCATCAGCGTCCGCACGAGGGCCTTGGAGGGGTAGCCTGACGGGCGTCGCCACTCCCGGGGACCGGGCGGCGAGGTTGTCCGGCAGGAGCAACGGGGATGCGCCCCAGGCAGGAGTCGTCGGTGGGTCTTAGTGATCTCGTCTACGGGATCTACGAGCGACGCCTGACCCAGCAGATCCCGCCCGCGCGCCGGCCGCGACACATCGGCGTCATCCTCGACGGCAACCGCCGCTGGGCCTCGGTTCAGGGCACCACGTCCTCGCAGGGACATCGGGCCGGTGCCGCGAAGATCGTGGAGTTCCTCGGCTGGTGCGATGAGGCGGGAGTCGAGGTCGTCACGCTGTGGCTGCTGTCAACGGACAACCTCAATCGGCCGCAGGCCGAGCTCGAGGCCCTGATGGGGATCATCGAGGAGACGGTGTCCGGACTCGTCGAGCAGGCGCGCTGGCGACTGCACCCGGTGGGCGCGCTCGACCTGCTGCCCGCGAACACCGCGCGCATGCTCAAGGAGGCCGAGGAGAGCACGCGCGACGTCCAGGGCTCGCTCGTCAATGTCGCCGTCGGGTACGGCGGGCGTCGTGAGGTCGTCGACGCGGTGCGGTCCCTGCTGCACGAGCATGCGACGCAGGGCACGTCGCTCGACGACCTCGCCAACCTGCTGGAGCCCGAGCACATCGCCGAGCACCTCTACACCAAGGGCCAGCCCGACCCCGACCTGGTGATCCGAACGTCCGGCGAACAACGACTGTCGGGCTTCCTGATGTGGCAGAGCGCCCACTCGGAGTTCTACTTCTGCGAGGCCTACTGGCCGGACTTCCGGCACGTGGACTTCCTGCGGGCGCTGCGCAACTACGCCGATCGTCAGCGCCGGTTCGGCGGCTGAGCCGATCCCGTTCGACCCGGCGTGGCGTCGCGTCCTGCGCGATGACCCGCCCTAGCGTCAGCGTCACGGCTGGGCGATCGCCCGGCCGCCACCGCACCGGGTCGCCGGGCCGGCGGCCCTCGATTGGAGGCCGCGTGCCTGCTGCTCGCTCGCAGGAGACGACCCGTCGCACCTACGTCCTGGACACCTCCGTCCTGCTCTCCGATCCGCGAGCGCTGATGCGGTTCGACGAGCACGACGTCGTCATCCCGGTCGTCGTGGTCACCGAGCTCGAGGCCAAACGAAGCCACCCGGAGCTGGGCTACTTCGCGCGACAGGCGCTTCGCCTCCTCGACGACCTGCGGGTCAGCCACGGGCGCCTCGACGAGCCGATGGCCGTGGGCGAGACCGGTGGCACCGTGCGCGTCGAGCTCAACCACACGGATGTCTCGGTGCTGCCGAACGGCCTGCAGCTCGGCGACAACGACACCCGCATCCTCGCGGTCGCGCGGAACCTGCAGGCGGAGGGTCGAGCTGTCGTCCTGGTGAGCAAGGACCTGCCGATGCGCGTCAAGGCCTCGTCCGTGGGCCTGCCCGCGGAGGAGTACCGCGCCGAGCTCGTCGTCGAGACGGGGTACACCGGCATGACGGAGATCGAGGTGACGTCAGCCGATCTCGACCGCCTGTACGACGAGCAGGTCATCGACCTCGACATCGCCTCGGAGCTGCCGTGCCACACGGGGCTGGTGCTCATCTCCGATCGCGGCAGCGGTCTCGGTCGCGTGACGCCGGACAAGCGCGTCCGGCTTGTGCGCGGCGACCGGGAGGCGTTCGGCATCCACGGCCGCAGCGCCGAGCAGAGGATCGCACTCGACCTCCTGCTCGACCCAGACATCGGCATCATCTCCCTCGGCGGCCGCGCGGGCACCGGCAAGAGCGCCCTCGCCCTGTGCGCAGGACTCGAGGCTGTGCTGGAGCGCCGGCAGCACCGCAAGGTGATCGTGTTCCGCCCGCTGTTCGCCGTCGGCGGCCAGGACCTCGGCTACCTGCCCGGCACCGAGGCGGAGAAGATGTCGCCTTGGGGTCAGGCGGTGTTCGACACCCTCGGCGCGGTCACCACGCAGGAGGTCGTCGAGGAGATCGTCGATCGCGGGATGCTCGAGGTCCTGCCGCTCACGCACATCCGCGGCCGCTCTCTGCACGACGCGTTCGTCATCGTCGACGAGGCCCAGTCGCTGGAGCGCAACGTGCTGCTCACCGTCCTGTCCCGCGTCGGGCGCGACAGCCGAGTGGTGCTGACCCACGACGTCGCGCAGCGGGACAACCTGCGCGTCGGGCGCCATGACGGAGTGGTCGCAGTGGTGGAGAAGCTGAAGGGCCACCCGCTGTTCGCGCACGTCACGCTGACCAGGTCCGAGCGCTCGCCGATCGCCGCGCTGGTGACCGAGATGCTCGAGGACATCAACCTCTGACCCGTGCCCGGCGGGGGTCCTTCGGGCCCGCCATGGAGCCTAATGTGACCTGAATCACAGAGTCGTCGGGCTATGGGGAAATCGCGGGAGAGGTGTTGACCTATGTCCGGAATGCCCTATTTGCCTGTGAGATGGACCACCTGACACCGGCGTGACAATAGGGCCGAACTTCGGCACCGTAGGGGGTCGATTGTCCCTGTCCGGCAACGGAAAGAGCCCCCATGCAGGTTCGGATCGGCGTCACCGCGGCGGCTGCCGCGATGGCGCTCGTCGTCGGCCTGCCGACGGGCGCGATGGCCGCCCAGCCCGCCGACGAGGTCTTCCAGCCGCTCTCCACGGCGAACGGCGAGCCGGTCGAGCCGGACAAGCTCGACGCCGAGCCCGCCTCGGCCGGCGACCCGGCAGACCTGCCCATGACCGAGCGGGAGCGCGAGGCCGCGCATGCGCAGGGCAGCCGCGCGGCGACCGACCTGCGCGGCTGGCGACCGAGCCTGTACACGGGCAAGTGGTTCATGCCGGGCAAGGAGGATGTCCGCAAGTGCATCCTCGATCGGGAGAGCAACTTCAACTACCAGTCCACGAGCGGCGTCTACCACGGCGCGTACCAGATGAGCGCACCGCTCGGTCGCGGTGCGACCTGGATGATGCAGGCCGAGGTCCGTCGTGAGATGGGCGCCGAGGGCGTCGCGATCGTGCAGGCGCTGCGCAAGCTCACGCCCAATAAGTGGAACCGCTACTGGCAGGACCGCGCGTTCTGGACGGTGTGGCGCAAGGGTGCTGGTGCGCGCCATTGGCATGGCGGGTGCTGACCCGTTCGAGGGTGCGCGGGTGCTGACCCGTTCGAGGGTGCGCGGGTGCTGACCCGTTCGAGGGTGCGCGGGTGCTGAAGCCTCACTCCACTACTTCGGGGGTCCGACCGGGATCGTGGTGATCGGCCGGAGCGTCTCGGCGAAGAAGTCGTTGCCCTTGTCGTCGACGACGACGAAGGCCGGGAAGTCCTCCACCTCGATCCGCCAGACGGCCTCCATGCCCAGCTCGGGGAAGTCCAGCACCTCCACCTTGCGGATGTTGTCCTGCGCCAGGCGAGCCGCCGGACCTCCGATGGACCCGAGGTAGAAGCCACCGTTCTCGGCGCAGGCGTTGGTCACCGCGGCGCTGCGATTTCCCTTGGCCAGCATGACGAGCGAGCCGCCCTCCTTCTGGAAGCGGTCGACGTAGGAGTCCATGCGTCCCGCCGTGGTGGGCCCGAACGAGCCTGATGCGTAGCCCTCGGGAGTCTTCGCGGGTCCGGCGTAGTAGACGCAGTGGTCGCGCAGGTAACTCGGCATGGGCTCGCCGCGGTCGAGCATCTCGCGGATACGCGCATGCGCCAAGTCGCGCGCCACGACCATGGGGCCGGTCAGCGAGACGCGGGTACGGATCGGAAGCTTCGAGAGCTGGGCGCGGATCTCGTCCATCGGTCGGCTCAGGTCGATGCGGACCACGTCGTCGTCGAGGTGCTCGTCGGTGACCTCGGGCAGGTAGTGCGCCGGCTCGGTCTCGAGCTGCTCGAGGAACACGCCCTCACTGGTGATGCGCGCCTTCGCCTGGCGGTCGGCAGAGCACGAGACCGCGATCGCCACGGGGCAGGACGCGCCGTGGCGCGGCAGCCGGATCACGCGGACATCGTGGCAGAAGTACTTGCCGCCGAACTGGGCGCCGATCCCGAAGCCCTGCGTCATCCGCAGGACCTCCTGCTCCATCTCGAGGTCGCGGTACCCGCGGCCCTCGTCCGAGCCGTGGACCGGGATGGAGTCGTAGTAGCGGGCAGATGCGTACTTGGCGACCTTGAGCGCGTACTCGGCGCTCGTGCCGCCGACCACGATGGCCAGGTGGTACGGCGGGCACGCGGCCGTGCCGATCGAGCGCAGCTTCTCGTCGAGGAACCGCGTGAAGGACTCCGGGTTCAGCAGTGCTGCGGTCTCCTGGAACAGGTAGCTCTTGTTGGCGCTGCCGCCGCCCTTGGCCATGACCAGGAAGTCGTACTGCAGCTCGTGGCCCGCATGAGTGTCGGCGTAGATCTCCACCTGGGCGGGAAGGTTGCTCCCCGTGTTGCGCTCCTGCCACATGGTGAGCGGTGACATCTGCGAGTACCGGAGGTTCAGGCGCTGGTAGGCATCGAAGATGCCGCGCGAGAGCTCGCGCTCGTCGTCGCCCTGAGTGAGCACCTGCTGCCCCCGCTTGCCCATGACGATCGCCGTGCCGGTGTCCTGGCACATCGGGAGCACGCCCCCGGCCGCCACGTTGGCGTTCTTCAGCAGGTCGAGGGCCACGAAGCGATCGTTCGGGCTGGCCTCCGGATCGTCGAGGATGCGCCGCAGCTGCGCGAGGTGACCGGGGCGCAGCAGGTGCTGGATGTCGTGGATCGCCTCGTAGGCCAGCAGTCGCAGCGGCTCCGGGTCGATGCTCAGGAAGGTGCGATCGCCCAGGGTGACCTCGCGCACTCCTTCGGTGGTGAGGAGGCGGTAGGGGGTCTCGTCGGGTCCGAGCGGGAGCATGTCGGTGTAGTGGAACTCGGTCACGCGCCTGTGCCTCCTGCACTGCTGAAGTCGACCGCGCTGTAGGTGGCGAGCTTGGCCAGTCGGTGCTCGCTTCGAACCTCGCGGATGGTCCCGCTCTTGCTGCGCATCACGATGGAGTGCGTCGTCGGCCCGTGAGGGGTGTAGCGCACCCCCTCCATGAGCTCACCATCGGTGATCCCGGTGGCGCAGAAGAACACGTTGTCGCCGGTGACAAGGTCCGAGGTGGTGAGCACCCGGTTGAGGTCGTGTCCGGCATCGAGGGCCTTGCGCCGCTCGGCGTCGTCACGGGGCATGAGGCGCCCCTGGATGGTCCCGCCGAGGCAGGTCATCGCGCACGCGGCGATGATCCCCTCGGGAGTCCCGCCGATTCCGGCGAGCAGATCGACGCCCGTGCCGGCGCGCGCCGCCATGATGGCGCCCGCCACGTCGCCGTCGGTGATGAACTTGATGCGCGCGCCTGCCTCGCGCACCTCGCGCACCAGCTGATCGTGCCTGGGGCGGTCGAGGATGCACACGGTCAGGTCGGCAACGCGCTCGCCCTTCGCGCGGGCGATCGCGGAGAGGTTTGCGCTGATGGGCGCCGTGATGTCGATGACCTGGGCGGCCTCCGGGCCGACCACGAGCTTCTCCATGTAGAAGACCGCGCTGGGGTCGTACATGGCACCGCGCTCGGTGACGGCGAGCACAGCGATCGCGTTGGGCATGCCCTTGGCGGCCAGCGTCGTGCCGTCGATGGGGTCGACGGCCACGTCGACCTCCGGGCCGGTGCCGTCGCCGACGTGCTCGCCGTTGAACAGCATGGGGGCATCGTCCTTCTCGCCCTCGCCGATGACGACCGTGCCGTTCATGGAAACGCTGCCGATCAGCAGTCGCATCGCGTTCACGGCCGCGCCGTCGGCGCCGTTCTTGTCTCCGCGCCCGACCCAGCGTGCAGCCGCCATGGCAGCTGCCTCGGTGACCCGCACCAGCTCCAGGGCGAGGTTCCGGTCGGGAACCTCCGGCTGATGGTCCGGAGTGGGCATGACGCCAGACTAGTGGCGAGCGCGGCCCCGACACCTGCTCGATTCGTCAGCGTCGCGACCATGGGCGAGGATGGGGGCGTGACGACCCCGAGCGAGCCACTGGAGTCGGTCGACGAGGTCGCGGGGGAGCCGGAGGACACCTCACCCCGCCCGACCGGCCGTCCCAACGCTCACCTGCGCAAGACCGTCGCGGACATGATCCGGTCGATGGCTGTCGTCCTCGTCCTCGTCTTCGCGATCGTGCTGCTCGCCTGGCGACCCACCGAGGAGGCGGTCACCGTCATCGACCCCGGTCCGGCGATCGCGCTCGCCGAGGCGACCGCCGACTTCCCCCTCCTGCTGCCCGCAGGGCTGGCCGACCAGTGGCGCCCGACGAGCGCCCGGTGGGAGCCGACGCCCACGTCGGCGGGCATCCCCGTGCTGCACGTCGGCTACGTCACGCCGACGGACGAGTACGGCCAGGTGAGCCAGGGCCGCGTGACGAGCGAGCAGTACCTGGACGAGCAGACCTCGGGCGGCGCCCCGACCGGGACTCGCGAGGTGGCTGGCCGGACGTGGCAGGAGTGGCAGGCACCGGACCGCCGCAGCCTGGTGCTGATCGACGGGGATGTCACGTGGATTGTGTCGGGCACCGGGGAATGGCCGGAGATCGAGTCGCTGGCCCGGTCGCTGTCTGCTGTCGGCTGACCGCTACTCGGCTGCCTCGCCCTCGTCATCGTCGCCGCCTGACTGCTCGAGTCGACCGGACGCGGCCTCCAGCCAGGCCTGGCAGACGCGCGACATCGCCTCGCCGCGCTCCCACAGCGCGAGCGATTCCTCGAGCGTCAGGCCGCCTGCCTCGAGTTGCGCGACGATGGTCTCGAGCTCATCGCGCGCCTGCTCGTATGTCAGGCCGCTGCCCTCATCCGCCATGTGCTGCTCCCCGGGTGCCGGCCGCGTCCTGCTTCCTCATCGATCGTCCCACCGCCGGGCCGTCAGCTGGCCGTGCGCAACGCGGATGTCCAGCAGGTCGCCCATCGCCACGGAGTCCGCGTCGCGCACGATGCGGCCGTCATCCGCGAGGACGATCGCGTATCCGCGCTCGAGGGTCGCCGCGGGCGACAGCGATCGCACGCGCGCGGTGAGGTGGGTGACGTCGGAGATCGCGGTGTCGATCCGCGCGGTCACGATGGCTCGCGTGCGCGCCCGACGATGCGCGAGCGCGAGCTCGTCCTGGTCGATGCGCCGCAGCAGGACGCTGCGCGCTCGCTGGCGCAGCGACGTCACGATGGCGCGCTGCTCGGCCATCGACGGCACCACGCGCTTGGCCGCATCGGTCGGTGTTGATGCCCGCAGGTCGGCGACGAGGTCGAGCAGGGGCACATCCTGCTCATGCCCTATCGCGCTGACGACGGGCGTTCGACACGCGGCAACGGCGCGTACCAGCGTCTCGTTGCTGAACGGCAGCAGGTCCTCCACGCTGCCGCCCCCGCGCGTGATGATGATGACGTCGACCTCGGGCAGCGCGTCGAGCTCGGCCACCGCCGCCGTGACCTCCGGGACCGCCGCGACTCCCTGGACGGGCACCTCGCGGATCTCGAACGGCATGGACGGCCATCGGTCGTGCACGTTGGCGAGCACGTCCTGCATGGCGGCGCTGTTGCGGCCGCAGATCAGGCCGATGCGGCGCGGCAGGAAGGGCAGCGGCCGCTTGCGCTCGGGCGCGAAGAGCCCCTCCGCGGCCAGCAGGTCGCGCAGCCGTGCGAGCTCCTCCAGCAGAGCGCCGAGGCCGACGGGCCGGATCTCCCGTGCAAGGAGGGACAGGGAGCCGCGCGCCGCGTAGAAGTCCGGCTTCGCGTGGACGAGGACGCGCTGTCCCTCGGCGAGCGGGGGATCGATCCGGCCGATCACCGCTCCGTCCGCCTTGACGGGCAGCGACATGTCGACGTCGGTGTCCCGCAGGACGAAGTACTGGAACCGTGCGCCCGGGCGCACGCGGAACTCGGCGACCTGCCCGTCGATCCACACCGCACCGAGCCGGCTGATCCAGTCGGCGAGGTTGCGGGCGATGGTGCGCACCGCGGCGGGGGAGTCCGGGCTCGTCTCCAGCACCATGCCGCGCAGCCTACGTGCCGACTACCACTGCCGCGGGTCGATGAGAGCGAGGTCGTCGCTGCGCAGTGCCTCGTCGGCGGGCGCCGGGACCATGCGGGACCAGGCGGCACCGATCTCGTCGAGCTCCGCCGGGGTCGTCGCTCCGACGACGACGTGCGTGGCCCACGGCAGGGACGCCGCGTGGGCGAGGCAGGTCTCGACGAGCGACGCGTCGGAATGCGCGCCCAGGGTGCTCTCGCGGAAGCGGACGATGTCGGGATGATCGGCCCGGCCGCCGCCGGGGGCGAGCAGCAGGCCCTGCAGGAAGACGCTGCGCACGACTACCTCGGCACCGTCGTGATGCAGCGCGGCCAGGTCGGCGGAGTCGTCGAGTCGGCGGTCGAGGACGTTCGCCGGGACCTGGACCACGCCGAGGGGAATGCCCTGCGATGCGAACACCGTGACGGCAGAGGCGACCCCGTCCGCGTCGTAGACGGAGACCCCGGCCCTCGCGATGAGCCGCGCCTCGAGCAGGTCAGCCAGGCCCGAGACTGCGCGCTGCCGATGCGCTGAATCGAGTGCGTCCCAGTCGTGCAGCAGTACGGCGTGCAGTCGCTCCAGCCCGATGCGTCGCCGTGAGTCGGCCACCTGGCCCGCAACGTCCTCGGCGCCGGCGACCTTGGTCGTCACGGCGAACCCGGGCGCATGGGGTGCAAGGCGCTCCTCCGCGTCGCCGTAGCCGTGGGCGGTGTCGATGTCGACGATCCCCCACCGGCGTGCAACGGCGACGAGCTGCTCGACCTGCTCCTCGGACAGGCGCCCGACGGTGTTGGTGGCCCCGTAGCCGCTGCCCCACTGGGCGGTGCCGAGCATGAGGCGGGTCACGGGCTCATCCAACCAACCGCGCACGTCTGGCGCGAGACTGCCGAGCACCTAGGCTGGGGCCATGGGTGAGGGCAAGAGGGTGCTGCTGGCGGCTCCACGCGGATACTGCGCAGGGGTCGACCGCGCGGTCGTGACGGTGGAGAAGGCCCTGGAGCACTACGGCGCCCCGGTCTACGTGCGCAAGCAGATCGTCCACAACAAGTACGTCGTCAAGGCCCTCGAGGAGCGCGGGGCGGTCTTCGTCGACGAGCTGGACGAGGTCCCCGAGGGGAGCCTGGTCGTCTTCTCCGCCCACGGGGTGGCCCCGTCGGTGCACGAGGAGGCCGAGGAGCGGCAGCTGCGCACCATCGATGCCACCTGCCCGCTCGTCACCAAGGTGCACGCGGAGGCGCGACGATTCTCCGCGGAGGGCTACCACATCGTCCTCGTGGGCCATGAGGGTCACGAGGAGGTCGTCGGCACGATGGGCGAGGCCCCCGCGTCGATCACCCTCGTCGAGGATCCCGCGGACGCCGCTGGCGTGACCGTGCCCGACGAGGATCGACTCGTCTGGCTCTCCCAGACGACCCTGTCGGTCGACGAGACGCTGGCCACCGTCGACGTCCTCAAGGAGCGCTTCCCGAACCTCATCTCGCCGCCGAGCGACGACATCTGCTACGCCACCCAGAACCGGCAGGCCGCCGTCAAGGCGATCGCGCCGCAGAGCGATGTCGTGATCGTGGTCGGCTCGGGCAACTCGTCCAACTCGGTCCGTCTCGTCGAGGTGGCCCTCGAGGCCGGGGCCGGGTCGGCGCATCGCGTCGACTACGCGGAGGAGCTCGAGGAGGCCTGGTTCGAGGGTGCGACCACCATCGGCCTCACCAGCGGCGCGTCGGTGCCGGAGATCCTCGTCGATGACGTGCTCGCGTGGCTGCGTGCCCGCGGCTACCGCACGGTCGAGGAGGTCTCCACCGCCGAGGAGACGCTGATCTTCGCGCTGCCGCCGGAGCTGCGCCGCGAACTGCGCTCGGCGCCCCGGCCTAGCGCCTGACCCGGGCGCGTGGGCGTCGCGTCAGCGACGACGTCGCACCAGCACGATGACCAGCGCGACGATCGTGCTGCCGATGATCCACACCCAGTTGGTGCCGAGGGTCGTGAAGGTGACCTCGGCCCGGCCGAGCAGGGAGGCCTTCGTGGGTCCCAGGAATGCCTGGCCCACGGTGACGGTGGCCAGAAGGAACGCGACCGGCGGCATCAGGAACGCGATCGTGTCCGACGAGCGGCGCACCGCGATCGCGGCGTAGGTTGAGCTGGCCAGGAGAGCGATGCCGGTGGGCCAGCCGAGGATCCCGTCGCCGAGCATGGCGTTGGCGAGGCCGACGAGAACCGTCACACCGATCACGATGATGGCGACGGCGACGCCGGTGATCCCGCGTGCGGAGCGTGCCCCCAAGGTGCGTGGCTGGCGAGTGCGGCCGGCGCGCGGTTCACGTCCACTCATGCTCACTCCTGCCGCTGGATCGGCGCCGATGAGCGAGGCGACCTCGGGGTCGGCGCCTGAATCAGACGGGTCCGGCACCGGGGTCATCTCGACCGAGGTGCGCTCAAGGGTTTTCAGCCGGGTGAATCTGCCGGTCTCGAGGGCGAGGACGGTCTCCGGGTGGCCCTCGACGCCCTGGCTGCGGAACAGCCGCCCGGTGTCGACCCCTACCTCGGGCACCGCCGCGGGCACGGCCTCGGCCGGGGGCTCGGGAGCGGCCTCCGGGGTCGGGTCGGGGGCGATGGATTCGTGGGCTTCGTCGTCCTCGCGGAACAGCGCCTCGTAGGCCGGATCGACGCGACGTGCGTCGTCCTGGTCGGGCCCGTCTCCCGGTGAGGTCACGCGAGTACCGTACCGAGGCCCCTGGTCGTCCGGCCGTGGTTCACGCTGACGTGCGTGTTACGTTCGATGGACTTCTGCCGTCCCTGGAGGTTGTGTCATGAAGTCCACCCGCCTCGCCGTCATCGGTGCCGCGCTCGCAACCGTCGCCTCCGTGGCCGTCGCGACCCCCGCGCTCGCCGACTCGCACGTCGTCCAGGTGACCTCACTGCCCGCGAAGGCCACGATCCCGCCCGGTGGCAGCGTGAGCGTCAACGTGCCGAACGCGGCCGTGTGCGCTGCGGGCACGTCCGACCTGACCGTCACCGTGCGCGGCGGCAAGGCCGTCACGCCCTTGACGATCCCGGGCGCCGGGTGCTCCGCGGGCCAGCTCAACTACAGCATCGTCGACAACCCGAACTCGCTGAAGACGAATGGCGTCGTGAAGTTCATCGCGCGCAAGGCCGACGGCGGCCGTGTGGTCCAGACGCTCGTCGTGAAGGTCGCCGGTGACCAGAAGGGCGAGGGTCAGGCCAATCGGCGTTGCCATGACCACGGGGCGAATTCCTGCCTGCTGCAGTAGTGCTGTGCGCGGGGGATCTGGGAGCCTGTGGGCATGTACATCCCCCAGCCCTTCCGCGCCGATGAAGGCGTGGCCTGGTCGCTGATCGGCGAGCTCACCGTGGGGCAGCTGATCACGGCGACGGTCGATGGCCCCGTGGCGACCGTCATCCCGTGGGTTGCCGACGTCGAGCACGGCAGGCTCGTCGGACACATGGCGCGTCCGAACCTCCAGTGGCAGACACCGTGGATGGGTGAGGCGCTCGTGCTGTTCGCGGGACCGCATGGCTACGTGTCCCCGTCGTGGTACGCCACGAAGTCCGAGCACGGGCGGGTGGTGCCGACCTGGGACTACGTCGTCGCCCAGATTCGCGGCGAGCTGGTGGTCCACGACGACGAGGCGTGGGTGCGCGATGTCGTGGTGCGCCTGACCGATCGTCACGAGCAGGGACGTTCCGACCCGTGGTCCGTCGATGATGCGCCACCTGAGTACATCGGCGGCCAGCTGCGCGGCATCGTCGGCGTCGAGGTCCGCGTCGACCGCATCGAGACGTCCGTGAAGATGAGCCAGAACAAGGCGCCCGCGGACGTCGCAGGGGTGATCGCCGGGTTCCAGGCTGATGGCAATGAGCCGGTTGCTGAGTGGGTGCGCCGGGCGGGCGCGTAGGGGTGGCCGGATAGTCTCGGCGGGCGGCGATCCTCGACGGTGAGCCCGACGTGCGCCCTTGCGGTGCCGGACATGAGCATCAGGCCTAAGAAGGGTTCCTCGCAGCATGGCTCTCACCATCGGGATCGTCGGCCTGCCCAACGTCGGCAAGTCCACCCTCTTCAATGCCCTGACCAAGAACGACGTCCTCGCGGCGAACTACCCGTTCGCGACGATCGAGCCGAACGTCGGCGTCGTCGGCGTCCCGGATCCGCGGCTCGACGTGCTGGCTGGCATCTTCCACTCCGAGCGGATCCTGCCGGCGACCGTCCAGTTCGTCGACATCGCGGGCATCGTCAAGGGCGCCAGTGAGGGAGCGGGCCTGGGCAACAAGTTCCTGGCCAACATCCGCGAGTCCGACGCGATCTGCCAGGTGCTGCGCGCCTTCACCGACGATGACGTCGTGCATGTCGATGGCCGGGTGTCACCCGCGGATGACCTGGAGACGATCAACACCGAGTTGATCCTCGCCGACTTGCAGACCCTGGAGAAGGCGATCCCTCGCTTGCAGAAGGAGGCGCGCAACGACAAGTCCAAGGCCGGCGCCCTCGCTGCCGCTGAGGAGGCGCTGAAGGTGCTCGAGGAGGGCCGCACCGTCTTCGAGGCCGGGCTCGACCCGGAGCCGCTGCGCGAGCTGTTCCTGCTCACGGCCAAGCCCTTCGTCTACGTCATCAATGCCGACGAGGACGAGCTGAACGACGAGTCGTTCCGTCAGCGCATGCGCGACATGGTGGCGCCCGCGGAGGCCGTGTTTCTCGACGCGAAGCTCGAGTCCGAGCTCGTGGAACTCGACGATGCGGAGGCGCTCGAGCTGCTGCAGTCGGTCGGCCAGCAGGAGAGCGGGCTCAACGCCCTGGCTCGGGTGGGCTTCGCGACCCTGGGACTGCAGACGTACCTCACGGCTGGGCCCAAGGAGGCGCGCGCGTGGACCATCCGCCGCGGCGCGACGGCGCCCGAGGCAGCCGGTGTGATCCACACGGATTTCCAGAAGGGCTTCATCAAGGCCGAGGTGGTGTCGTTCGACGACCTCGTCGCTGCCGGGTCGATGGCGGAGGCCAAGGCGCACGGCAAGGTTCGCATCGAGGGCAAGGACTACGTCATGCAGGACGGCGACGTGGTCGAATTCCGATTCAACGTCTGAGGAGTGCCATGGCGGAGAGGGTGAAGGGCCCGCAGTCGTACTTCCCGTCCATCGAGAAGAAGTACGGCCAGCCGATCTCGTACTGGATGACCCAGCTCGACGACGTGAGGGACGCGAAGCACATGGAGCAGGTGGCGTACCTGAAGGGCCTGGGCATGGGGCACGGTCACGCGAACGCCGTCGTCGCCGTCTACCGCTCCGACCACGGCCTCTGACCCGTTTGTCCCGCGTCGCGGGAGAAGCGAGCTAATCGGGGCCTGGGCGGGGTGGTTTAGCTCACCTGTCCCGCGTCGCGGGAGAAACGAGTTAGCCCTCGAAGGCGGTGGAGGGGAGGTCGGTCGTGCCGGGACCTGAGGCTTCGCCGGTGATCGCGGCGACGATGACGTCGGCGACGTGCCCCGGCGTCATGCCGGTGGGCATCGCCGGCGCCTGGCCGAGGACTGCCCGTCCTGCCAGTCCGGTCTCCGTGTGACCCGGCCGGGCATCGATCACGCGCACCAGTGGCCGACGCACCTCCATGCGCAGTGACTTGAGCCATGCCGAGTGGGCGGTCTTGCTGGCGACATAGGCGGCCATCCCAGGGAAGGCGCGCTCCGCGACGACACCGCTGATGGACATCACGAACGGGCTCCGCCCCTGCTCGGCCGAGTCGGCTAGCGCTGGCAGGCACTGGGCGATCAGGGAGGCAGGCCCGAGGTGGTTCACCTGCATCAGCTGGTCGGCCACCTCCGGCGGCGTCTCGGCGATGGTGCCGAAGGCCACGACACCCGAGGCGATCACGATGCCGTCGAGCGGCCCGGACGCGGTGATCTCGAGCGCGAACTGCTCGATGGACGCGGGATCCTCGAGGTCGACGACGTGTCGGCCCGGGACCACGGCGGGGATGCGGACGACGGAGTCCTGAGCCGACGCAGTGCCCTCCACGAGTGCCCCCGCTGCGACGAGGCCCTCGGCGATGGCCCCGCCCAGGACGCCGCTGGCACCGACCACCACGATGCGCTGGCCCTGCACTGGCATGCTCACTCCCTGGATCGACGAGATCTGGACCGTATCCGCGGTCCGGCCCACCCGCACTGCGAGACCTCCTGGAGGCACGATGGATCCGCTCTACACGGTCGAGCGCACCTACCCCCAGTCTGTCGAGGTGGTGTGGCATGCCTGGACCGATGCCGACGAGCTCGAGCAGTGGTACGCGCCCGTCGAGCTCTCGGTCGTGCCCGGCTCGGTGACCAGCGAAGCCCGCGAGGGCGGGGCGTGGTCGGTCGGCGTCGACGTCCCGATGCACGGTTTCGTCGCCTGGTTCTTCGGCCGCTACACGGAGGTGGTCCCGCACCAGCGCCTCGCGCACACCATGCACTACACGCAGGACGAGGACGACTTCCTCGCGCGGCGCGAGGAGGCAGATCCGCACACGGTGACGATCGACCTGGCGGAGACACCCGAGGGCACGTGGGTGCGGTGGCAGCAGTTCGGCTTCCTGCCCGAGGAGCAGGTGCCCGCGACGAAGGCGGGCATGGAGAGCTACTTCGAGTCGCTGGCCCGGCACCTCGATCGATGACGTCCGCCGACTTCGTCGTCGCCGCCGTCGTCATCCGCGACGAGGCCGGACGCATCCTGGTGGTGCGCAAGGCGGGTACTCGCCGCTTCATGCTTCCGGGAGGCAAGATCGAGCCGGGAGAGACTCCCGACGCGACCGCAGTGCGCGAGGCGCGTGAGGAGCTGGGGATCGAGCTCGACCGGACTCAGCTGGCCCTGCTCGGAGCGTGGACGGCGGCCGCGGCCAACGAGGACGGCCGCACCGTGCACGGGCACGTCTACGAGCACCCGTACGTCGCGGGCATCACGGCGTGCAACGAGATCGACGAGGTCGCGTGGATCCCTCCCACCGAGATCGCCCGACGCGACGACATCGCACCGCTCCTCGTGCAGAGGGTGCTGCCGCTCTACGCTGGATGAACCGGAACACGAGGGCGTGAGGAGAAGCCATGGGGTCGTGGGCGTCAAGTCGTGAGGTGACACGCAAGTCGTGGGCCGTGCTGAAGGAGAACCGCTACCTGCTGGCGTTCCCGGTGCTCAGCTTCGTCCTCGGGCTGATCCCGGTGGCTGTCCTGGGAATCCCCGCCCTGTACTTCCTCGCGACGAACCACAACTGGATCGCACTCGTGCTGGGGATCCTGCTCGTGTTCGCAGCATCGGCGGTCGCCGTGGTGCTGCAGGGAGGCCTCGTCGCCGCGGTCGACGCGGAGATGTCCGGGGAGGACAGCTCCGTGGGCCAGGGGCTCCGGCGGGCCATGCAGCACCTGGGGGCATTGATCGCCTGGAGCGCAGTGGTCACCGTCGTGTCGGTGCTCCTCGGCCTCGTGCGGGGGAACGGCCAGGGAAACGTGGTCGGCGTCCTCCTGCGCAGTGTCCTCGCGGCGGCCGCGGACGTCATGTGGCAGCTGGTCACGTTCTTCGTCGTCCCGTTCATCGTCCTCGAGGGCGCCTCACCGATCAGCGCCGTCAAGTCGTCGGCCTCCCTGTTCAAGCAGCGGTGGGGCCAGCAGCTGGCCGGTGGCGTGCGCATCGGTGCGCTCATCGGGCTGGTGCTCATCCTCCCCGGCATCCTTCTGCTTGTCGGCGGGATCCTGCTCGCTCTCCTCGGCTCAGCGGCGGCGATCGCGTCGGGCGCCTCGCTCGCCGTCATCGGGCTGGTGCTCCTGCTGATCGGGATCGTGATCTCCTCGGCGATGCGGTCGGTCTTCTCCGTTGCCCTGTACCGCTACGCGAAGGACGGAGTCGCGTCGGCCGGCTTCACCACGCAGGAGCTGCAGGACGCTGTGCGGATCAAGGGCTGACCGCTCCTGCGGGGAGCCGCAGTCCCTCCGAGCGCAGCTCCAGCTCGGCCAGGGCGTTGATGACCGCCTGGTCACCGCGACGCCAGGCACCTGCCGGGTCGGGGGTGATGCGGGCGAGCACGTGCAAGGGCTGCCGGGCCATGGCGCGCAGGGCAAACAGGTCGAGGTCCTCGTTCGCATCCACCAGTCGCCGCGCGGCCGTCGCCCGACGGATGAAGGCGATGCGGATCGGCACCCAGACGACCGCCCAGGACATCACTCCCAGAACCGCCAGCGCGATCGCCAGGAAGCGCGCGAGCACCGAGACGGCGTCGGCCGTGGCCTGCCCCGCGGCGGCGATCCCGAGGGCGGCGTCCGCCATGCCGTCGAAGGGTGCGCTCAGGGTCTCGCCGACGAGGGGGACGCTCCCCACCGACTCCCCGGCGGAGTCGATGCTCGTTGCCAGGTCCGTGGCGCCCTCGGCGACGGCGAGGCCGGGAGCGGCGAGGTTCATGACGAGGTCGTGCAGCCGGAAGGCGGCCCAGATCCACAGTGCGCTCCACGCCACGAGCCACAGGTCGCCGGCGATCTGCCGGGTGCGGCGGGCGGGCAGTTCGGAGTACCAGGTCATCTCTCGCCTCCTGCGATTTCAGTGAAGGGCCCGGTTCCCCGTAGGGTCACGGCGTGAATCGCCGCGAGGACCTCCGCAACATCGCCATCATCGCCCATGTCGACCACGGCAAGACGACGCTCGTCGACGCCATGCTGTGGCAATCAGGCGCATTCCGGGCCAACCAGGATGTCGACGACCGCGTCATGGACTCGATGGACCTCGAGCGCGAGAAGGGCATCACGATCCTCGCGAAGAACACCTCCGTCCGTTACGCCGGCCCGTCGGCGCCCGACGGCGGGGTGACGTTCAACATCATCGACACCCCGGGCCATGCGGACTTCGGTGGTGAGGTCGAGCGCGGACTGGAGATGGTCGACGGCGTCGTGCTCCTCGTCGACGCCTCCGAGGGCCCGCTGCCGCAGACCCGGTTCGTGCTGCGCAAGGCACTGGCCAAGCAGCTGCCCGTCGTCCTCGTCATCAACAAGGTCGACCGCTCGGACGCGCGGATCGCGGAGGTCGTCGACGAGGCCTACGAGCTCTTCCTGGACCTCGACGCGACCGATGCCCAGATCGACTTTCCGATCGTCTACACGAGCGCGAAGGTCGGACGCGCATCGCTCGAGCGGCCCGCGGACGGCGGGATGCCCGATGCGGAGAACCTCGAGCCGCTGTTCTCGACGCTGCTGGCCACCATCCCCCCGCCGTCGTACGACGAGGCCCGGCCGCTGCAGGCGCACGTGACCAACCTCGACGCCTCCCCGTACCTGGGCCGTCTCGCGCTGTGCCGGGTGCATCAGGGCACCATCCGCAAGGGCCAGCAGGTGATGTGGATGAAGGCCGACGGCACGAGCGAGCGCGTGAAGGTCGTCGAGCTGCTCATGACGGAGGCGCTGGAGCGGGTGCCGGTGGCCGAGGCCGGGCCCGGCGACATCATCGCCGTCGCGGGCATCCCCGACATCACGATCGGCGAGACCCTGGCCGATCTGGAGCAGCCCGCGGCCCTGCCGGTCATCACCGTCGACGAGCCCTCGATCTCGATGACGATCGGCATCAACACCTCACCGCTGTCCGGACGAAGTGGCGGCACGAAGCTGACCGCGAGCATGGTCAAGGACCGCCTCGGGGCCGAGCTGATCGGCAATGTCTCGATCCGTGTGCTGCCGACCGAGCGCCCTGACACGTGGGAGGTCCAGGGACGCGGCGAGCTGCAGCTCGCCATCCTCGTTGAGCTGATGAAGCGCGAGGGGTTCGAGCTCACCGTCGGCAAGCCGCAGGTCGTCACGCGCATGATCGACGGCAAGCTCCACGAGCCGGTCGAGCGCCTCAGCGTCGACATCCCCGAGGACTACCTCGGCGTGGTCACGCAGCTGATGGCGCTGCGCAAGGGACGCATGGAGCAGATGATCAACCACGGCACCGGGTGGATCCGGATGGAGTACGTCGTCCCGGCGCGCGGGCTCATCGGCTTCCGGACGGAGTTCCTGACGGAGACGCGTGGCACCGGGCTGCTGCACCACGTCTTCGACCGCTACGAGCCCTGGCACGGCGAGTTGCGCACGCGCCCGACGGGCTCTCTGGTGGCGGACCGGGCCGGCCAGACCACGGGCTTCGCCCTCGCGAACCTGCAGGAGCGCGGCACGATGTTCGTCGGCCCGGGCACCGACGTGTACGAGGGGATGATCGTCGGCGAGAACTCCCGGTCGGACGACATGGACGTCAACCCGACCAAGGAGAAGAAGCTCACGAACATGCGCGCGTCCACGGGTGACGTGCTGATCCCCCTCATCCCGCACCGCCAGCTTTCACTGGAGCAGGCGCTTGAGTTCTGCCGCGAGGACGAGTGCGTCGAGGTAACGCCGTCGGCCGTGCGCATCCGCAAGGTGATCCTCTCGGCGACCGATCGTGTGAAGGCCTCGCGCAGGCGGAGTTGATGCGGTCGCCCGTGCGTCAGCCGGCGCCGAGGTGCGCCCGCAGGAAGTCGATCTCCGCCAGCAGCAGGTTCTCGGCCACCTCCTCCTGGGGTGTGAAGTGCGTGACCCCGCTCAGCGGCAGGACGACGTGCTGGCGTCCCGCGGCGAGCAGGGCGCTGCTCAGCTGCAGGGTGTGAGTCGCGAGCACGTTGTCGTCGGCGAGTCCGTGGATGAGGAGCAGGGGCCTGGTGAGCCGGGGCGCCCTGGTGATGAGCGATGTGTCGTCGTACACCGCCTCGTTTTCCGCGGGCATCCCGAGGTAGCGCTCGGTGTAGGCGGTGTCGTACCACCGCCAGTCGGTGACCGGTGCGCCGGCGACTGCCGCATGGAACACGTCCGGCCGGTCGAGCACGGCGAGCGCGGCGAGGTAGCCGCCGAAGGACCAGCCGTGGATGCCGACGCGGCTGAGATCGAGGTCAGGGAAGGCCTCCGCGGCACCGTGCAGCGCGGTCACCTGGTCGGCCAGGACGCTGCTCGCGAGGTCGTCCTTCACCGCGCGCTCCCAGGCAGGGCCGCGCCCGGGGGTCCCGCGCCCGTCGGCAATGACGACGGCGAAGCCCTGGTCGGCGACCCACTGATCGCTCGCGTACGCGCCCGCTGCACGGACCACGCGGGCATGGTGCGGCCCGCCGTACGGCGCGACGACGACCGGCAGGCGCCGACTGCCCGGCACGTGGCCGGTCGGCAGCAGAACTACGGTCGACAGCGCCTCGGGCCCGGTGCGCAGGTAGTGCGGCCGCGGGTCGACGAGAGGCACCTCGGCCAGCGACTCGATGCCCGTGCGTGCATCGCCGCGGACCACCGTGAACTCGGTGCCGAGCCGCTCGGGATCCGTCGTCACCTCCACGCGGGTCGGCCCATCGGCCACCGCTGAGGTGATGCGACCGGATGGCGTCAGGGCGCG
>Ga0129336_10000153_pt1 | contig 35635 bp, 19 predicted proteins | sample CPB6_02_DNA_FD_96878 | JGI IMG/M metagenome (GOLD analysis project Ga0129336, IMG submission 96878) | Freshwater to marine salinity gradient microbial communities from Chesapeake Bay, USA - CPBay_Sum_0.6_0.2_DNA | ecosystem: Environmental > Aquatic > Marine > Coastal | place: USA: Chesapeake...
ATACCATACATTCTTTCATATATATCTGCCAAATAAATAAGATCATGTGGCCTAATGTCACCATTACCAAGTATAATTAATTCTCCCGTATATATATCTTTAATTGATTCACGCAAATGCCCTAGACCTATTCTTCTTGCAATCAATTCATCTGGTGCACCCTGAACATTTTTTACCACACCTCTAATTGTACTAATTGGATGCATTAGTGGATGAAGGAAGCCAAGAAATCCTGAGCCAACAAAATTATCGTAATATATTCCTGTTTCAATTGTTTTTTCAACTTGCCTCTCTGCTGGAGCACCCTTATCTAAGGCAACAGTAACGGGATACTTTCCATCTGATACCGCAGTAATGACGGTTGAAACTCCATTTAAATTCTCTTGTATTCTATTGCTAACTATATGAGAGAAAGAGCTTAAATAATGTATTCTTTGGAATGGTTCACGAACCTCTATAACAGGTTCTCCATATTCTCTTGTGAACGGATTATCAACGGCCCTAAGAAGCGAACCGGGTCGACCTAAAGAATAATAAATTGAATCATTTAAAGCTTTATTTAAAATGTTTGCTTGTCTTGAGAACTTACCAACTTCGCTTAGAGCAAAGCCCATCTGAAGCATGCTCATTTTAAACATTGACATTAAGCCACCAAGGGCATCTGCTATTCCCTTAAACATATTTCCAACAGTTGCTTTATAAAACTCTTTAACTTCAGTTCCAATTACACCAAATATATTTGTTGAACTTCTACCTTCTGATGCAGTTGATATTAACAACTTTTTAAACTTTGCCGGATCTTTAGCATAGGTATCATATGGGTCAATGAAAGCCTGGAATATTTTATCAACTGGCTTAAAATCCCATTGACCCTCTGATCCAGCTCCAGTTAATTTTCTATTTGGCTTAAGTACTAACCAGGCTCTATTATATGGGTCTGACCACATTTTTTGTCTAAATACACCAACCATAAAAAGGAACAACTGTTTAGGTGATTTAATTTTTTCTGCTAATTGCCTACGTATTTGTTGCTCGTCATTTCCCCGTATGTCTAATGAGAACGTAATTAATTGTTGAGTGTTTACGTCACCTATCATTATCTCTGATATTCTACTAAATGCAGAAGATATTAACTTATTATAATAAGCTATAACACCATCTCCATCAGGAGCGTCGGATAAAAAGTTTTTTCTAGCAAATTCAAGTGCTTCAGCTCTACTTTTTTCATCAGATGAAACTCTTCCAAGTCTAGGGGATTCTTGAAAAAAATCTTCCCCTAAAAGAATTTTAAATTGATCTTGAACTTCATCTTCCGCTATAGAACTAATTGGACTAGTGTTTAGTTGACCTAAAATTGCATCTTTAAACATTTGCGGAAATTCTTCAGTTAAATCTGGATCAATGTTATATGTATTATAAAATATTGCTTTAACAGATTCATAAGTATGATATCCAAATCTAAATTGATCCCAAATATCTGAAGCTTGAGTTAGCGTTCTTCCATCTCCAGCTATAACTGAAATTTCGTTATCGTAACTTTCGTCATAATATTTTCTTGCGCTAATAGATATTTCGTCTAATGGATCAAATATTGAAACAAATGCTTTTCTACCAGAGCCAGCTGTGTCCCCAGTGGAGTCAAGTTCTGCGTCAAGAATTTCATAAAGTTTATCTCTATCTAAACTATCAATAGTTCCATTAATAACTGCTTTAAAATAATTAATGCCATCAGACTCTCCAGGTTTTTTATTTGACAAAACATTTCCTCCATAGAATCTTTCCTGTAAAGAGTAGGAGGCAGACGATCCACTAGATGGCTTGTACTCCTCTAATGAAGAAGAAGCTTCATAGTTATTTAATAAATATCTTTCAATTGCATCAGTTGTTTCAGACATTGCGGTTTTGGCAATGTATTCATTTTGCTCATTTGGAGCAAATGATCCAAAGCCTATAATAAAACCTATGTCATTAATATTAATGCTTTCTGCAGATGAGTAACCATAGGAAACTCCTGGACTTTTAAAGAAAGTAGCTGGTGCCTTACTTTTTGAAATAACGCCTAGAGGAACTGTATTCGGAACAAAAGCGTATAAACAATCTGCAAAACCTGGCGTATCTCTTAGTTTTCCTGAAATGGGATTAGAATATCTATAATTCCAATTCCAATCACTACTGTTTCTACCACTTACGTTAGAAACAAATAAACTTGAACTATCAATTGCACCAAAAGTAATGCCTAAAATTTGTGCCGCATCAGGAGAAACTACTGCCTCAATTAACGAATATTCCTTTACTCCATAATTACCATCCGCTTCAAAATTTGTTTGATTATTTGAAATATTTGAGCCAGAAGACCATAAGAAATACATTGGAGCACACACTACTGCGGCACCTGTTGCTGGATTAAAAACTAAAACTCTAGAATTCTTATAGTCTTCTGCTGTTCCACTTAAAAAATTACTACTAGAATTTGTAACTGATTCAGGAAAATATTTGGTAGTAAATTTTTCTTTAGTAAATGAACCATCTATTTCAGTTGGAACATAAGGCCATCTCATAGCTATATAAAACTGTTCCTCTGTAGCGTTTCTTGGCAAACCCCAATCTGAATATGGGTCACCTAAAGATTCCCATTCTGGAATCATCTCATCGTCATCCTCATCAGATATCAATGGATCCCTATCTGGATATGGCATTCTTATTTCTTCTTCAATAAAACTTTGTAGCTCCTGCTGAATAACTTCATTAATACCAGACCCCTGCTTATCAAAAACTGGAGCAAGATCGCTATCGCTAGTAATATTATCTGCTTCTGGTAATTCTTTTATCAAGTTTTCAAATATTGTATATCCTTTATTTTGTTTAAAGAAATCTTTATCAAAAATAGGAGAATAAGGAAGATATTGTTCATCATTAAGATCAACAAAAAATGGAAAACTATATTGTGGCAAAAGTGTTGGTATTTGCTTATGAATACTAGCTATTTCATTAACTGGAAAAGAATTTAATGATATTAAATTTTTATTATTTTCTGTTTCAATTGGAAGATGTGGACCAATCGTTGCAACACCCTTTGATGCGGGCAATCTTATTTCTACTTCTTCACCTTGTGAATTAATAATCTTTGTCTTTTTTGATAATGGAGAAAAGAAATTTATTAGCCTACCTTGGATTGCTGCTGTTGGAGCATAAATGCCCTCATTTTGAATCTCATCTTTAAGAAGTTCAGATTGCAGAGAGCCTATAGTCTCTGTTGCAGAGAAGTACGCATTATAATCTGAAAGGGGGTTTGTATTTTTATTTATTTGTTTTAAGATATCATTTAAGGCGTCGTCGGCGGTTCTTACTTGTGGTATATTAACATTTGAAGTTTCTTGGCTTTGATGTGGATAACCATTTGTAACCGGAACAACTCCAGAAGTATATAGCCAATGTGGTTTACCATAAAAAACAGTTGATCTATCCTCAAATGGCCTAACTGCAACAATATAATTTGGTAACATTTTTGCACATGTTTGGAATATATCCCAAACACTTCTCATATATGTTTGAGCTCTAAATGAAACTTCGTCAAATCCTGGTAAATCGTCGTCCCTTCCAGAAACTAGACCCAATGTTTTAAATATATTTGTTCCATTTCTACCACTTAAAACACCAGCCAATCCAAGAGTAGTTTTTCCTAAAAGTGGATTAATAGCAAAAGCGCCAACTGTTAAGCTTCCAGTAAGAAGATTCTTAACTATATTAGCTCTTCCTTCAGAATTTCTTAATTCACTCCCTGCAGTTAATGATTCAATTGCCTTTTTAGCATCTGCCTGACCAACGTCATATCTTTCAAGTAGTCTATTCCAGCTTCTATCTGTAGCGTTTCCAATATATCCCTCTAAATCTTGTGTTCCACCCTGAATATTTTGACCAGGATCATAGGAAGCAACAGTTGCCCAGCCATCGTCTAAATCTCCACCCAAAAATTGTGCTATACCAGTACCATTGCCAGGATATATATTTCTCTTAAATAATTCTAAATCTACTTCAGCGCTATAATTACCCCATAATGTTGCCATCATTGGTAATATTGCAGTATTATACATTAGACTAGTAGCGCCAGTGACTACACCAGTAAGGCTATCTGAAGAGCCTAATTGAGTGTAAGTGCTTGATATTCTATCTTTAATTTGCGCGCTTTTATTACCCTCTTGCTCCGTTAATGGTTCATATAACATACATCCAAAGTGTCTTATGCCAAACTTATTTTCAGAAAAAATAGTACCTTGAGTAGCAAATGACATTCCCTCTCTAAATCTAGAAGTTCCCATTGACAGAAGTCTTACCATTAAATCTCTTGGTTCAGATAGCCACAATCCAGTATCTATTCCACCATCTATTTTTCCACTATGACCCTTTTCTTTTGTACTATTTACTACCGCACCAAGCTCTATGGCATCAGACTGTGCGGTTACAGTAACTATTTCCCCAGCTTGGACTTCAGTAATAACTCCATTGAATAAAGTTTGAAGTGAGTTAGGATTAGAACCATAGCCAGCCCTTAAGTGAACTCTAACGCCTGGTTTTAATCTAATATTTTTAATATCAACAATATACTCACTCTTCATGCCGCTCATAATATTTCTTGCAACATTAATAGTTCTTTCGTATATGTTTTCTAGACCCTCTTGCAAATTTAATGGATCTTCATTATAATCATCCAGTCGTGCATTAAATATTTTTGAACTCTCTGGTCTAGTAAGTTTACTGTACAAATTAGAAACTCTAAATATTAATGTGTCTCCTAATAAATCTTCTGATGAAACAACAGAAAAATCTATTATTGATTGAAGACCATAAAAATTATCAAATAATTTTACACCAGCAAAATATCCACCTTCATCTATTAGCCACAACATATATGTTGGAAAAACACGTAACATTCTTCCGCTAACATCTCTATATTTTGTGTCGGCTAACATTTTTTCCCAATGTGAAGCCACGTCTCCATCATATGCATTTTGATACTCTGATAAAGCTTTAACTCCCTGTACCCCAGTAAGCGGTGCTGTTGTTCCTGTTTCTGGAGTTTGAACATCTATAGTATTTCTATAAGCAAACTTGAATCCGCCTTGTGCAATTTGCACAGAATCATCAAAATAAAATCTTCCATTTAGTTTATTTACATGACCATAATAGTTACCAATAGCTGTTCTTAAAGTAGCTGGTATTTTATCGCCCGGAGAATCCGTCGCATTTGGATCTACACTACCGTTATCACTTGGAACTGGCGTAGGAAAATAATCTATAATTGCGTGAAAATCAACTTCATCTGGATCAAAACTTATTAAATCATTTGGTAAACTATATTCACCTTGCAGGGCTGCATATATGCTTGAAACTTTATCTGCTCCATCTACTTCTACATTTCCTATTGATATTGAAGTTGCTGGAAGTTGCCCATATTCGTAAGTATCTTCGCCTTTAGTAAATTCAATAAAATCAGACATCAATGTATATTTTTGTTTAGTATCAAACTCAGTTGTTTTTGTTGTTACAAAAGACGATAATAAACTCATAAATTTTGCTTTATCTATATTATGAGAATTTATAAAATCAACCATTTCTTGCAAAACTTGTGAACTATTATCTTCTGAAGCGTTATATTCTCTTAAGAAATTAATAATTGATTGCGTTATACCAACAACCTCAAGAACATCACCTTGATCAATTCCATTTTCATCTCCAAGTTGATACTGTGCTAGTTTAGGAGTTTGATTTTTAATATTATTAACGACATCGTCGTCTAACATTTCAAAACTTCTAAAATAATAATCAGGATCTAAATGCCCAACAATTTCATTATTTTCATCCCTAATATCAAGAGGAAAATCTGGATACGCATTAAATGACCCCCATAATTGTTTAATTCTTAAAAATGGATTTCTTTTATTTTTAAAATGCTCTATTAAATCGGCTTGTTGCTTACTTGTTAACTCTTCTCTTCTTTGCTGAAAAATATCAAAATCAACAAAACTTAATTCAACAGAATAAACATGAGGAAAATTGGGAATTGTATTAATACTATAATTTAATGGTAAAACATATTTTACACCTGCTAAAGCAGTTATAATATTTTTAATACCAAGAAAACCTAAAACACCTGTTGCATGCTCAAGCCTTGCCAGCCCGCTAACATGTTCAAATACACGACGTATTTTCATCAATTCTTTTTCGCCAAAAACAGTCATAGAAATACTAATTGTCGTATCCCTGCCTCCAATATGTTGGTAGGTTGGCTCATCTTGCATTTGTAGTTGAAGCTTAACTAAATTATTACCCATGTTAACACTAACGGCATTAACAATTGCTTCTTTTGGATTTAAATCAACTCTAAGCATGGGGACTTCCCATTCTCTGAATAAGAATTGACCGTACTTCTGTCTATTTGCCTCCATGTATTCCTGTATAAGTGGGCTTGAAAAGAATCGTTCATATATTCCAACGCTATAAGCTATAGCAAATTGTTCTTTAACTTCTTGTTTGATTATTTCTAGATCTCCACCTTTAAGGTTATGTAATCTTTTAGCTTCTGTTTCAACTAAAGTATCTAAATACTTTTCATGATTCAAAGAGGCTTGCAACAATATACCCTTAACAAAATTAAGGGATGCACCTTCTTCTAAGCCTGGTTCTTCTATTTCTTCTCCACTTAAAATTAAACCAGGTATACCAGTTGAATATGGTAGAGTTGAGTCATCTTTATCTCTAAGCCAAGCTTTTTGTGCATTGGTTATTGTTTTTGATACGTTTGACTGCAAAAATTTTTCAACTAAATCTTTATAAGCAATTTCCGCAATAGTTTCAGAGTTTACACCGGCAGTTAATAAAGGTGTTTCTTCTTTTATTATTCTACCAATTGTTGGAGACCAAGAATTAGACAAAGAAGCTGATCTAGTTTGAGATAATGGTCTAATATATGAAGATTCATTTATATCTAAGCCAATTTTTTTAGCAAGACTTTGCCAAAAAGAACTACCAAGATCATCTAATATTTTTTCTTGTTCACTTCTAAAAGAACTTGTATCTGGTAAGAATACTTTTGTTTGAGATTCTGCTGGAGTATATAATGTAATATTATTTCCATTAATCCATTCTCTTATAACATTTGTTGTAAAAACTTCTTCAGAAAATAATCTAGTTCTATCTAAAGACGCTCCATATGGAGTTATGTCATAATCTCCAACTTTTCCAGTATTTTCATCTGGAGAATAATCCTCTGCTTTATCATCAGATGATTTTATTAAAAATTCTTCATTAACATATTTATGTATTGCGCCAGCCGCTTTACCCATATAATGACGATATTTGCCCCAATGTATTGCTTGATTAAAATCTTTAATCATTGGCAAAAATGGCTTATGATTAAAATTAAGTAATTCTAAATCTACGACTAGTGTAAATGGATAATTTGGTATTGTAGAAATACTCATATCTGACAATGCAACACCAGTAATTCCGTGTACTACATTTAAATAATTATTTTTTACTGGCAGTATAGGTGAGTATTTAAATGCTGCAACTAGCCCTCTTAATGATGAAAGAAATTTATCTATCTTTTCATTAGAGCTTCCGTGTATTTGATTGCCTGCGTCATCTTCTTTATATCCAAAGTCTATTTGAAAATTATTGTTTAAAGTAGTTCTTGTTGCATCATCAATACTAATTCCCCATATTTCTTCATAGTTGGGGAAAAATAACCTTATTCTTATTGATGTTTCTTTATAACCAGAATTAAACTTTGCGCTATTTTTTTGACGAATTGCCGCACCAGAAAGACTACCCGTTTTAAATGCTGTATTAACATTAATTGAAATTGGTGGCACATAAAAATTTGCTGCACCAAGTCTCAAGTGGAATATATCCGGAGACCCTGGAGGATTATTTGGCCTGTAAGGCGATTTATCTAACACTGCTTTAATTCTCTCAGCGGTGTTTATAAGACTTGCTGCCATTTCAAATATTGGCTCACCTTGAGAGTTAACACCAAAAGCTTTACGAATTGACTCAATAGCATCGTCGACATTATTAAGAGTATCTTCACCAACAGATATAGATGTATCTGAATAATCTGCAACTGAAGCTGTTGCTGTAAGAATAAAAGAAACTATGCTTGGAAAATAATACTGAAGAGTTCCAAAGAAAATTGGATCCCTTCTAACTATAGCCAGAACCTGACCTAGTCTAGTTAACCAAGGTATATCAGTAGTTTCATTTGTAAAAGAATCAAGAGAAGTTCCTAGTGTATAAGTGCTTTGAAGCCTATTTGTTGCTAAAGTATCTATTTCATTAGCATAGGATAGTAGCTCCAGTATCCCATATGTTTCCATTTTTTCAAAAAGTTTTTGAATTTGAGAAGCGTTTTTTAGGCTTTCAATTGCAGAAATATTTGTATTTGAAAATGTTCTATAAAATGCTGATAATTGAGAAGAACTAGTATTTCTACCGCTAAATGCTAAGTTAATAAAAGATTGTGAAGCTATAGCAGAGCTATCATCTGGATTATAATTTGGATACAATAAACTAATAAGTTTAGAAATATTTTCTGGTATTTCAATTAATAAATCTGGATTCACTAATTCTTCTGAAGTAACATTTTCTTCTAATTGCTCAATTAGCAGGACATCCTGATCGGTAATATTTCCCCATTTATTATTTACCGAAACATAATTATGCCATATATCTAATCTTTGTTTTACTCTTTCTATAAAGAATGTTCTAACGGCATCTTCTGTCCACAATGCTCCTTTTGTAAAAACTTTAATTGCTTCATCTAGTGCATTTACATCATTTCTATCTGGAAGTTCATCATAATTTGTGCTAATTATAGTTTCTAAAGTAGATATTAACTGTGTTGAATCTAAACTAGATGTTGATATTCCAGATACTAAAACAGAAGCTGCGGTTGTTATGGCCCATAGACCAAAAGTATCATTTGTATCATATACTATATAATCTAAAAAACTAAAACCATATATTTGATTATCTGTTAAATAATATATTGCTTGACTTGCTTCAGCTCCGGAATCTATATATCCATTTTTTGGATAGATGGAATCAATATTTTGTTCTCCAATTAAATAACTATTAATTAGATTATATAATTCTTCATTATCAAATGTTTGTATTAAAATAGCTTTTGATCTTGAATTAATTGCCATAACTAAACCAACTTATAATATATTATTATTATTAATAATAGAATTTAATTTATAACTAGAAGATTCTTTTGATGAAAAAAATCCATAATTATTAATTATACCATTTTTTATAGAATTTGTAAATGGACTTGATAAATTTACTCCACTATTGTGTGTAATAAAATGTTTATTATATCTTGCAGTCTGCAATGAAGAATTTGCATAACCAACTCCATTTAACTGTAAAACTGTTGACTTTTGATCAGAATACCCTTGCCAAGAAGGTCTAGCTTTAGGTTTTACATCTGACTCTAATTTATCTCTTGAGGCAGCAATGTTAATACTACTCGTTGCATCTTTTTTAGATATTTTTGCAGAAAGTTTATTTGCATTTGCTGTTCTATATGATGTATCCTTAGGATTGGATCCAGCGTCTTTTAACGTTCTATTCTGTTGATTAGAACCAAAAATCATACATTTTTACCTTTAATAAGAAGAACCTATTTGAGAATATGGATCTCTTTGCACACTAGGGCTAGATTGATACATACTTAAGTTTATACTAGAATTAGTAACCCCAGCTAGAGCTGACCGCAATTTATCAATGTCACCTTGCCCACCATTTACATTTATTCTATAAGACATTCCGCCTTGGGCACCAAGACCACCTATTGTTGGCATTTGAGGTATTCTTGTTGGATACTGATCTTCATATGCGGATCCACCAGGAAGTAGAGGTGGACCACCAACATCATCAACAGAAACACCTTTATTCTTTTGATACATAAAACTTGCAGCTATAAGAACACCTCCTGCTATTGCAGCATTTCTTATATTCTTATTTGATAATTTTTCTGCTATATAATCAAAAGAAAGTCTTTTATATCTTGACGCATTAACTCCCTGTCTATTTCCAAAGCCAGATACACTTGTTAAAGCTTCATCTGTTAGTTCTCCTGCTATACTTGCTGTTGAAGTTGGTCTTTGCGTTACTGCATTAATAAAATCAAAAGCTGCTGCGTCATTTTGCTCTGCTATAGTTAAATTTGCAGATTGTTGAAGCGCACTATATATAAGTCTTGCACCCTGGCCCATTTGATCAGAATTTCCTTTTATTCCACGCAATACGTCAGTGATCATGTCATCTGATATATTATTTGCTTCTAAAATTAACCGTACATCATCCGCTACAGTTGAATCTATAATTTCATTAAATGTTATTGGATCCAATAGTGCTCTAGCAGAAATTCCTAAATCTGCTTCAAATAAATTTTTTGCACTTTCTGCAATATCTCTTAATCCAGCTACTCTAGTAGCTTCTTCATAAGCCCTGCGAGTTCTAGCAGCAGTGGTATATCTATTAAGCATGTTAGCTCTTTCATTATCTGCAAAAAAACTAAAGTCTCTTAACTGCTCAAATTTTAATCCAGCATTTCTTAACGTTGCATTTGTTTGAAACTCATACTCAAAAGCATTAATCAGCTTATAGGCGTTTGCGTCCCCTTGCTCAACGGCTTCGTTTATTTTATTTAAAACATCATTACCTATAAAAGCTCTTGCTATATCCATATTTACACCATGCATAGCAAGTCTATCTTGAGCTGGTTTACTTAATTCTTGCGTTATTTCTCTTAAAATATCTGCATGATTTTCAACTAATTCATCAACAACACTTTTTGCAGTAGCCTGAGAAACAAAATCGCTTGCCGCAAGAAGTTTTTGTCTTTCTGCAAGAAATGATTGATTTGCAACAGAAATAAGACTATCAGCTAACATTTTTCTTTGTTGTCCTTCTGCAGAAAACCTACTTATTGTTGCCAATGGATTCTCAGCACCAGCAAAAATACCACTTGTTTTTAAATATTCTTGTATTTCATCAACATCCCCCCGCTGCACAAAACCCTGCATTGTTGCTATTGATGAAGAAAGTTCATCTGCTTGCTGCTGCATTCCAGAACTCATGTAATGCTGTCTTTTTGCCACAAAACCCTCAGTCATACCTTGGATTACTTCCTTAAGATCATCTCCAGTTAATTTTCCAGAAGTTGAAAACATAACATCTATAACTCCACTTTTGCCACCAGCTCTAAAGTAACCCAATTGTCTAGACATCATTCTTACTGGATTAATTTGATTTAACGAAGCGGTTATTTCTGCTGTGCCACCACCAGCGCTAATAGCATCTTTGCCAATTGACGGAAACGCACTACGGAGGATTCTTATAGCGTCTTCTTCTGTACCTTGCTGTCCAGCAATTTCAAGAACGCTCATTTGAGCCTTAAGTTGACCAGTAGTCATGGTTTGAGTTAAGTCAACTGGAGTTTCTGTTGGGAGAAGTGATATTTGCCCTTTACCAAATTGGTTAATATAACTCATTTCATCATTAGTTAAACTGCCAAGTTTTTCAACTTGGTTTAACCAATGGCCAGCTATTGTTGCTCTGTTGATGTATAACCCAAGTGAGCTTTGATTCCCATCCACAATACTTAAAGCCCTATTTAAATCAACTTTTGAATAAGCTCTATTTATAATATTTTGAATAGTTTCATTATTTTGATTAACTAATTGACCTAGTCTTCCTAAAATTTCATCATCATTAGTTGCTCTTAACATTTGTGCAGTTTGCGCATCAAATAGTGACGCATCTTCGTCTATAACCTCCCTAACCGCTTTTGCAATTTCTAAACGCTTTGATTCAGCTTGAAGTTTTCTAACACCCATTTGACCAAAATCTGGATTTTCCCCTGCCATAGAAATTAATTGAGAAGCCGAAAGCTTTTGAGCATTAAAATAATTATTATCAAAAACTCGTAAATTACCACCATAAACTTCATCTAAAACTCTTATTGTTGTTTCTTCCATTTTTGTAAAATTTTGTACAGATGAATTAGATTGCATTATATTAAACAAAGTTTGAGCGTCAGCGTCTCCGGCTTCAGCCATACCCTCTAAGGTTTGCATAAAGTATTTGTTTCCTTTAAACATTTCCCTATATGATTCTTGGTCATCAACAAGAGAAAGAAGTTTACCTATTTCTTCTTGACCAGTTGGTTGACGAACTAAAGAAAAACCTAATCTTCTTTGACCATTTGACATATATGTGCCAACAATTGGCAAAGCTTTGTCGTCCAAGTCAAATCCACCCAAAACATGATAGAATCTTCTGACATCATCATGATGCAGTAATAGTTGGTGATTTCTTAATCTGAATTGAGCAACATCAACAGACTGACCACCAATGTCAATACTTTGAGCACTTTGATTTAATAATTTTGCTGCACTTGAAACCCCACTAACGGCATTAGCTTCAGAGTTAATGGCAAATCTATAAATCTCTGACATTGTAGGAAGATACATCCCCTTCCTAAAAGTATACATTTGGGTTCTATAATAATCTGAAATTGCATTCATATACCCATATGAAGTAATGCTAGCTCCTGACATGTGTGCTTCAAGTATTGCATTTTGCCAATTTGCATTTAATAATTTTGAAAACTGTTGTTCTGGCAAAACCATTTCACCCGTTCCATTTGCCATCATGCGAGCCATTCTTATAATCTCATGATCATCAGATAAACGACCATTATGTATTATTGCAGCCATCTCTGCTTCTACTTTTTGACGCATTTTTTGCATCATCTTAAAATCTTGTTCAGATGCAAAAGTTGCATCATGAAATGAAATTAGCATTGGATCTGCGTAGACTGTTGATTTTGATTCTGTTAATCCGCTTAAATTAAATATTGGGACATCTTTTGCTGAACCAACTTCTTTTTTCATCATTGTTTCAGAAAACAAAGCCATATATTTTTTTAAATCAACTTCATATACAGATCCGTTTATCTGCGCACTTACTTTACCAAGCTCCTCTGAAGCCAGGGCACCTTTGGGCATATACGTGGGGGAGTCTTGGCCAAAACGAATAGAGCCTCTAATAGTGCCTTGTGATATGTTTTGACTTATTTGATCATATTCTTGTTGAAGTGCAACTATTTCTTTCTTTTGTTCTGAAGTTAAATTTGGTTGTTGCATTAATGCTGCTATTTTTTGTCCCAAAGATTTTTTATATCCTCTTTGATTTTCCATATTCATTAAGCCAGATCCATCAAAACCTTTACTTATTTCATCTATCATACCTTTAATTATTTTATAATCGTCATTATCACCCATTTGTTTTAATTTAGTTTTAACTTCATCAATACCAAAAAGTCCACCAGATGGATTATATTTTCCGCTATCAATTGTATGCGCAATTAACTCTTGAATTCTTGTTTTAATATTTACTCTATTTATTGTTTTACCAGTATTTTCAAGTTCAGTTAAATAAGAATCTATTGAGCCTATTCCCCCCTGCATTTGGCCAATCTTATGTCTTGCTAAAACTATTGAATCCTGTGTTTGTTCAGTTATATTTTTTCCTAATTTATCAATTGTATTAATTCCAGAATATTCAGCTAACATCTCAAACATTTCTGAAGTAACTAGCATTTTACTACCCAAAGCGTCCATTAAAGGCTGTCTAGCCATACTCGGGTCAACGCCTAAAAACTCAGCTAATGCCTCACCAGCTAGTGAAACGTCTCTTGGAGAATAAATGCCCTTATATCTTTTAGCAGCTTTGCTAAATAAACTATTCAATTCTTTTTGTGGATCACTAGACAATAATGCACGATTTACTTCTTCTGCATTTAAAATTTGTTTATTGTTTTTAACTAACATATCTATAGATTCATTAGTTGATAGAATTTTATCGCCCTGTATATAGTTAACAACAAGAGCACTGTCGTCTGTCATAACCACCATGCCCTGATCTCTTTGCAAACTCTGCATATCTTTTATAAATTGAGCCACCGACGCATCGGACTTATTTTCTGATTTATATATTGCTATCTGAGCGCTAATTCTTTTAGATGGATCAGTTACGCCTTCATTAATTGCTTCCAAAATAGCACTAACATCTCTATATTGATTTGAGACAACTCCTGCTTGTGGATCCAAATTAAAAAATTCAGAAATTTTATATGAAGAAACTTCTTCAGAAGCCTCTCGTAAACCTTGAAAAACTTTTCTGGTAAGAACCTCTTGACCAGAACTATTTTCTGTGCGTCTATAAAAATTGACTCTAAATTTTAATTGACCATCTTCTTCTATGGTTTCAATTAAATTTTGTCTACCTGCGGTTGATTTATATAAAGCTTCTTTCATTACAAGAAGTTGTTTTTCTATAGGAAGATCTCTTAAAAGATATGAAAAATCCATTACCTAACACCAGCTAATATATTATAGTTGTCTGAGCCAGAATAGTTATTAATTGCGCTAACATTTCCATTTATACCGATTCTTGATATTAGTGCTCTAATTCTGTCTATATTAGAAACTTGACTTTCAAATCCAAAATTAGGATAACTTGGATTACTTAGATTTGCTTCACGTATCTGCTGTGGATAGTAACCCATTTGAGACATTTCTAGACCCATAGATTGACCCATCTTAATCTTCACATGTTCCATGTTTGTATTTGGATGCCATCCTTCCCAATCGGCATCGGGTAGTTCATGTTGAGCAAAATACTCATCTAATTCTGGTCTTTGCTCAACAGCCATTCCCCAAGCAGCTTGATAAAATCGTCTTTCTAATCTAGGTGCAGTTTTTAAAATTCTTTCCCTTTCTTCAACCGGGGCATTTATCATTGCTTTAAAATGCTCTCTTTTTCTTTTTGGAATAGCAAGCGATAGTGTTTCTAGATCTGGATTATTTAAGTTTGCTCCATACATTGTTCTTTCTGATGCCATTCTAAACTGGTTTGCTGCTGCGCCGTCTCCAGCCGCATATGCCATTGATGATAGTCTTTTATTTTTAACATAAGATAAAATATCAGTATATTCTTCTAGAGCTAATTCCTTTTTTCTAGTCAGAGGCATAAACTCTTCACCGGTTATAATTTCTTTAGCGTTTTGATAACTTGAAGTAACTAAACCCGCTAAGGCACCGGATATTGACATAATGCCCTTGCCTCTTTGTGTCGCGCCAAAAAAACTTCCAGCTATACCCATAGCTGATGCTGCAGTTAATGGATCTCTATTTGATGCTTTATAAAACATTGGTTCTATGAAACTTTCAAATGGTCTCTGCCATTCTGGAAAAGTTGATCCATAAACATTGTTCTTTTCCCAATCTTCAACAGCCGTATGTTTATTTAAAATTTTTGTATTAATAATGTTATCTTTATGAACTAAAGATTCCCCTATTCTACGAATATTAAATTCTGTAGGATTCATATTCATTTCTTCTGGAGAAGAATATTTATATTGATAATCTGTAAATGTTTCTTTTCTTTGAGTTTCTGCTACTCTTTGTTGAAGATCTTGAAACAACATTTTTTCTGCTGGATCAGTTAAACTTTTACTTAATTGTTTATCCAAAAGTTTAAATTGTTTAGAGTAAGAAGCAACATCGCCCAATATTTTATACTGATCAAGTAAACCATACCTACCAGTTTCATCTGACCTTAATGTGTTAAACCTTTCGTAGGCAACTCCGGGTAATCTAACTTCACCTTCCTGAACCCTAGTGAATGGATCCCCTCTAGTAAAATCTGTAAAATATTCTGAACCAGGAAGAAAAGGATATTGTTGACCCATCAAATTTTGAATTGGATTTAAATAGTCTACACCTGTTCTATCTTTTGGAATAAATCTTCTTGTTATTTCAGAAAATTCTATACTTGATAATGCGCTACGACCAGGAAGCGGAAGGTCACCTAAACCACCTAAATTTAAATCCCAAAATTGACGACTAGTCCCATAAGCCTTACTTGCCGACTGTAAAACACTTCTTTGCGGCTCAAAATCTCCTTGACCAAATCCAAATTTTTCCCTTAATGTAGATAGTCCAAAACCATATATACCTAAGGTTTCCTGCATTCTATAGCCTATTTCGCCCAATTGAATATTTGCCATATCAGGCGATAGCGGGACTCCAGATGGAACTATTCTTTGTGGCATTACTCCAGATACTTTAGGTGGACCAAATTGTACTGGATTAGAAAAAGATGTTCCACCATATGGACTATAGGCAGCTGATGTGTATGACGAGTTTGCCGAAGAAATTAAACTAGAAACTAAATTGGAGGCGGTGTTTAAGCTACCAGCTGCTGAAGCAGCTCTTGTATTTGATGCAGAAATATAATTTGAATAGGAACCAAAAGATCCGCCTCTCATCAGGCCAAATTGTTGATTTGGAACACCAGAAGAAGAATATGTAATCCCTGCAGCAGCATAAGGTTGCGCATTGTATGCTCCAGATTGTCCAGCTGGGACATACGAAGCTAAGCCTTGATTTAATTCCTGTTCGTGCATCAAAACTTGTGGTTTTAAAATTTTTCCAACTGTTGCATTTAATATTGGCACCATTGGACCAAATGGTCCACTAAAATACTCTCCGCTTACTGGATAAGGTCTATCCTCATAATGCTTTCTTTCAAATCTATATGGATCCAAAGGTCTTAGTGGTGATATATCAGTGTAAAATAATGCTTTTTCCATTGGACTACCATAAGTGTCCGATGTAAACATAGCTCCGCCTTGAAGTTTTCTATACCAACTTGGCCTGTAATACATTACTTTTCCACCCTGGAAAGGAGTATTGCCTAATGGCCAAAATCTACCTTGTCTTATAGGAACTTCTCCGTCAACAAGCTGCTCTCTTTTTTCCTGATAAGACATTCCTCCAGGAATAAGACCTGCACCAAAAGCCTGAGCCTCTACAACTCCCCTGGCAACGCCCCCCAAAAGGAGGGGCGAATATATTCTCTCTCCTCTTGAATCTTTTTCATTAACAAAACCACCCAGAGTTCTATCCGCAGTCATATAAGCTGTTCCAGCAGCAAATAATGGCAATACTCTCCTACCTATCATCCCATTTGCAAAAAGACTTAATGGACCAGAATATTGAGTTGGATCAACTTTCATGCCGGCAGCACCAAAGTATCTATTCAATCTTTCTATGCCATGAGATATGGGTACTGACGCACTAGAATATGCTTGAGTATTAGAATAGGTGTTAACTCCAGCAACACTTAAAGAAGCTTGTACAGGATTTCTTGCAAATACTGTACCAAACGTTGGCACTAAGGTTACATCCATGCCAGGACCGCGTGCAGAGCCCAATGAGTCAGTAGCTAAATCAGATATTTGATATGGAGATGCAGAAAATCTCTTATAGACAAAATCTCTTACTACACCAAATCTATCGTTTTGAACCCTATTTATTGAACCGGTTATAAATGGTTGGTTAAAATATTTTGCTGCTTCTCCCATAACGCCAGAAGAAGTGTATTGAGCATTAACATTATTCAATGCCCTTAATTGGACTTGAAGTTCACTAAGACTAGACCTGTTTGCACTAAATGAGCTTAGTTTGTATAAAATACCACTAGCAGCTGCTTGAGCCTCTGCCAACTGTCCAGAAGAAAGACCTGATTGACTTATTACTTTTTGTAGCTCTTGAAATATTTCATCTCTATTTCCACCAAGAAGACTCTGTCTTAAAGTCAACTGTTTAAATATTTCATTAGTTAAAAGGTCTTCTCTAGTGACTATTGATGGAGATCTACCCTTAATTTGAGTTCCAGACAAAAGATCTGACTCTTCTAATATTTTACGTAAAGTATTAGTTGATTGACGATAGGCTTGAGAATCAAACCCTAAAGCAGATATTGCCCTAGCGTCTGTATTAACAGTGTTTATTAATCTATTTGCAACACTTACTTTTTCTGTTAAAGTTGCGTTAGGACCAAAAATATCATCGTATACACCAGAAAGACTTTGCAGTCTTTGCATGCCCTGCATTACTTTTTGGTTAAATCCATATCCATATATTCTTTTTCTATTTGCCTCAAATGCTTTTAATAAGTCCGCTTGAGATACCATTTCTGCGCCAGTAACATCATCTACAATATTTGCAGATCGTATTAAGTCATCTTCGCCTTGAACAATGTTCATCCGCATCTTGCCAGATTTTGTAGCAATAGTCTGACCTTCAATTAGTCTATTAATAACATTAGGATTATAAATATCTGTTGATCTATTCTTAAATCTACCTATTAACCGAGGTATTGACTCGGGTTGATCTACTGTAAAATTAAAATCATCCTTAAATTTTGCAACCCTTCTACCAAAAGTCCTTTGTGACTCATCACTAAAACCAAGTCTAGACAATAAAGGAGAAGGTTTAAAAGTCTCATTATCAAAGTTTAATAAATTATTACCTTTGACTTTTCTAGCAGCCGCTATTCTTGCATTTCTTGCAAGCATTTCATTACTTGAAGAGACTATTGGCCTATATAACCCTGCTAATTCTTGTGAAGAATAAATGCCACTTACCGGATCTCTTGTATACCCAATAACTTGACCCTTTGTTTTTCCTCCACTAATAAATGTATAAAAATCTGCCCTTTGTGTTCCTTCTGGCAAAAAGGGCTGAACTGTTCTTCCGGCAACTATTTGATAAGGAACTCTTCCTGACATTTCATCAAAAGATCCTTTACCAAACAGTGTTACTGGATTAAAGTTAACTATTGGAATTTTTATATCTTTAGCTAAAAAATTTCCTATTGATGAACCTATTGTTTTTAAAGCAGACAAATCTATATTTAATCCAGAAGCTGTTGTATACATTCCAGATAAAGCTGAAACACTTTCTCTAGATGCAATTGGATCTCTTGCCGCAATTTTTGCAGCCATTGTACGAATTATATCCTGTTTATCTTGCCCAAGATGAGAATACATCCCTCTGCCAACAGCTTCGTCAATCGTTAACTGCTTTAAGCCAAATACGTTATATCCACCTGGAAATATTCCAGTTGTCATTTTTTTATTTCTAACCAAAAAAGATCTCAGAGAACCATAATCTTGCGCATCTAAATCAAAAGCCTTAAGTTTATCTGCAACCACAGAAGTACTTATGGCTCTACCATTTGCATCTTTTAATGAAACACCTAATGTCTCTGCAGTTTTTTTCACCAAAAATTCATATTCAGTTGAATCTGGACCAGATATTCTTAAGAAATTATCGTAATTTGCTTTTTTGGGTTTAAGAATTTTTTCTCCAGCTCTAACAGCCGAGATATCTAACTGTGCATCAAAACCCTTCTTTATTGTAATGTCTAAATTTTTTCTAAATTCTCTAGAAGAAAAAATTCTATTAGTATTTTTTATTGCCTCATCAAGAGCTCTTGTGCTAAAAATATTAGCCATAGCGTCTTCGCCAGCGATAGTTGAAAATCGCTTCATTATGGCGTTATATGCGTCGTCTCCTTCCCGGATTAATTTTAAATCGCCTATAGTTATACTTCTTGCACTATTTGTTATTTTTGGCTCAACATTAATATTATCAATAAAAAGTCTTAAATTTTGCCTGAATTCATCACTACCTGCTTGTCCACCAGACTTTTCTAATATTTGTTTTTCTAATAAATTCTTGTATTCATTTTTTGTGAACATCTTATGGAATTCAGATGTCGTAAATCTATCTTGTCCAGTCCTGCCAGTTCCAGTCACAGATATCTTATTTGCTAAACGCGTCATTCTATCCAAGCGCATATCTTGGACTCTGCCTATACCAGATCTTAACTCTTGAGCAGCGTTTGCTCCACGCATACTCAACAGCTGCCTATCAAATGCTACAGCACCACTTACTACGTCATAACTTTGACCTAGAAGTTTAAATTCATTTATACCCTGTCTTATTGAAGCATTGACTCCTCTAATTCCAGGAAATATATCAATAGCTCCATAATTAGAACTTGATGAGTTTCCAAAAACTAAATCTTTAACAAAAGTTGTTGCTTTTTTTATCTTAGATGTTTCTGCGCTAGTGCGATATCTTTCTATCGCAGAAGTATTTCGGGCTCTGTGCATAGACTGAGTAATTGATGGTCTATCGGCTGAATAATTTTTGGTTGCTGCCTGTATTGCGCCAGAACTTTGTGTAGAAAATTTTAAAATAGAATTAGTTAATCTACCCAGATCGTGACCTACTGCAGCAGTTAAATCTGAAAGATTGACAAACATTTTTTGAGAAGGAGACAATTGTCCAGATGGCATTAGGCGACTTAAATCGCCCATTGAATATCTGAATGTGTGAAGTGAACTCTTCGCACTGTTTATGGCTGCGCCACCTGCCTCAAACGGCATAAGCATTGTTGCGGTATTTATGGTTGATGTTTTAACAAAATCAGTAATAACATCAACAGGATTGTACCATTTTACTTTTGATTTTTGCGATTCATTACCAAATATTGGATCAACAACTGCTTTTTGTCCAACATATAATGCAGGTAGTTCGTAGGGAAGTCGTCTTGCCAGACGAACCATCCTACTTTGAACTTCATCTCTATAATTCCAAACTGCAGCTGGTTCAGAGGTAATACCTCGTCCGGCTTGATTTAATTCTCCACCTCTAAAATGTGTTCCTCTAGAGGTTAGCCTAACATCACCTGTAGTTAATTTACCAGCTCTATCATAGACTAATTGAGAATATGGATCAATTTGATTTGCATCAACTCCATCTATTGTTCTATTTAATCCAGCTAATTCATCTAACTCTCTTCTTGCAGATTTTAAACTAGAATATAATCTTGTAGTTAGATTGTTTTGACCAATTTCTTGTGCGGCCTCTGCACTATCTTGAAGATATTTTGTTAGTTTTAATCCACCACTTTTTGTCATCCTAGACAAAACAGTCATTGTAGCAATGGATGCGCCAGCTACCCCAATAAATCTTAAAACTGGATGCCCATTAAGAGCCTTTGCTATAAAACCAGAATTAGGGCTATCGCCCCTTTCCTCACCGTCCATCATAGGAATATCGCGAGACGTAACACTGTATCCTAAATTGTGTATTGGACCAGGATCTCTAATCAATTTAACTTCCTATATATTAGCCGCCCCATAGCTTTTTAGCAATAGGATCTTCGTATGCAGCTGCTCCCGGCATCTTTGATGCATTGTGGTTTGCAGCTTTTTGTTTTTCTTTTTGATTTTCTTCTTCTGGATCTATTAGCTGAAGAGAAATATTTGAAGAAGGTATACCATTTATAGCTTGTTTAATTTCTATAATTTTTTCTGAAAGAGCTACTTTTTCTGCTAATTCAGAAAATGTCATATCATCTAATTCTTTAACAGAATATGATGTAATAGTAGCCAACACAAACGCCTTCATTAAATTTTTAACTTCATTTATTTCAAGTCTTTTTTCATCCATAATTAATTTAGCTAAAGATGGAGAAACAAATCCAGATAAATCTAATATATCTTGAGCTAACGAAGAAACTGCGCCAGGAGGTATTGTATTTATGTCAAAATTTTCCGGATAAACAACAGAATACGCAAGAACAAAATCTTCTATATCTGCTGAAGAAAAATCTTCAAGTGATTGATAATATTGAATTGAATCAAATTCAGAAAAAGTTAATTCCCTAAAAACAACATCAACATTTTTTATACTAACTGCATATATATTGCCATATTTCTTTTTTAAAGAAAAAATGACATTAGGATCTAACATATCAGAGTTGTCTTACCTCTAAGGCGACGAAACCAGATGCTTCTAATACCTCTTGTGCAATTAGTGAAGGAACTCCGGCCATAAAGCCAACTGCTTTATTTTTATCAAAAACTGGAAATAGCATACAAGTCTCTGCAATTGTTTCTTCGTTCCAAAGATTGGCTTCTGCGGTAGTCAATTGTCCGCCTTGAACAAGCTGCTCCATTTTTTTGACAATTTGTTTATACTCTGCTCTATTCAAACAGCGCCAAGCGACATGCTTGTCATACGTAATAGATGTTACATAAACATCACCATATATTTTTTTCCACTCTTTTACCTGACCTGCAGATGGACCATCTGTCCATATTTCTTGATCATCAGGAAGGTCATCTATTGACTGAAAATCTTCTTCATTATCTAAAGTTGAATCAGAGTTTTCTTCTACTATATCTTCAACTTCTAAGTTAATTTTAGTGATTTCTAAATCATCCTCTAAAATATTTTCTACGTTTGAAACTACAACTTTTTTATCTGTTGACATGTCTTCTCCTAATTTAATTGATTAATCAAAACAAATTATATCACATTTTTATACAAAAAACTATACTCCACCTGAATTTCCTTGAACAGGAGTTTGCCCAGTAGTTGATGTAGCTGGAGTATTATTTGGAACTGCTGCTGCACCTGTTGTGGTAGGTGAAGATGTTCTAAGATTTTTAATAAAACCTAGATCAGCTTCTGTAAAATAATAATCTCTGGCCATAAACTGATAACTTTCCCCTATTGGCTGACCACCTGGAGTATAGGCTGTTGACATACTAATAAGATTAACTTCTTGTAAAACTATTTTCATAGGACTAACAACGTTGTTAATTTTAACAGTTCTTTGGTTAATATCTGCCTGCATTAGTCTATCTATATTATCATTAATTCTTAAATCTTCTGTTGATCTTGCGTTAAATGGTGTTATTGCGGTTTCTTCTACACCATATAGTATAACAAAATTAAATGGTGGATGAGCGCTAAAAATATTATTTTGCCCATCAATAGTATTGTTTGTTAAATATTGATCTTCTGTTATTCTATCTAATTGACTATAGCCCCAATATTTTTGTATATTTTTTTCATCTTCATTATTTAATGTATTTTCATTTCTTAGTCTTGAAACTATTCTTTGTTCATTTGTTCTTCTTGTTGGATCTGTTGCTCTAGCAACAGCAGCTTTTTCAAGCATCTCCGTCATTCTTCTTGGATATCTTGTCATAATGGTTACTTCACCGGTAATAATTCTAGTACCCAGCATCATTGCATCATAATTGTAAGACCAAAAACCATATAGCGGCTGCTTTTCTTGTCTAACCATGTAGGCAAATGACGCTATATCAAGTTCATCTTCTGGTGCAAATAACCCGTCAATAAAAACTCTAACATCTTCACCACTAAAATAATAATCATAATAAGAATTAATTGACCTTTGATTATTTGAGGATCTGCCTGCCCAGACTCTATCTATCTCATTATTTAATGGATTAAATGTATATTGAGTATTTTGTGGCATTTATATCACCCTATGGTCTGACGACTGTATTTGACATATTTCTTGCATACAGTGCTGCCAAATCATTTGTTACTGTATCGCCAAATATATTTTTTGTTATTGATATATTTCTTGCTTTAACTTCTGCGCTAAGAGTTGAACTTGGATCATCATAGTGCATAGTTATTAGAGGTTGTATGCCTCTAGCCATATATGTATAAGTTTGTTCAGTTATTAGGTCATCAATTGATACGGTTTGACCTTCATCTACAATTGTTACGCCAAATATTTTCATCTTTGAAGCCGTACCATATTCATTCATAAAAGTTAAAACTATATCAAATGGTGGCAACATATCAGCTAATGGTGCAAAATAATTACCTTGCTTATTAAGCATTTCTCTATATTTGTTTATTTTATAGAAAGCGTATTCATTGAATACGGTAAATATCATGCTTCCAGCGATTGTTCTACCGCCTTTAATAAAACCTCTTGGGCTCACGTGGCCTATAGTTCTTACTGGCGAATTTTCTCTGTGAATAGAATAAGATATTGTTTGAAGCTCTCCAAATACAAGGCTTTCACCGGAATCTTCTGTTCCTGGATTAGAACCTATTGGGGGTATATTAAAAACAGCTACTGCATCAGCTCCAGAAAAAGACATATATTTTTCATATGGCTCTTGATATGAACCAGTTGGATCTACTAAATTTTTAGTATCGTATACTGGTGGAGCGACCGATTTTACTACTTCTGCCACTATTACTCCTTAATAATACAAGGGTGCATGAAGGAATCCCCCATGCACCCTTGCTGTTTAAATCAGTTTTTTATCAGGGACGAATAATCTCTGAATTAAGAGTACTACCACTCATGAAATTTGTCTGGTTAATATCTGCATCAAGTAGTGGATCTGTTGCAACTGAATACATTGGACCTAGCTCACGAGCAACATAGGTCATTGTCTCTTCAATTACAATATCATCCATTGACGCACCAGATCCTTCATTGAGGAGTTCTACTCCAAATATTGATCTAACTGCTGACTGACCATATTCGTTTACAAATGTTATTGTTATATCAAATGGTGGAATTTGGTCTGCATAGTAAGGAACAACCTTAGTGATGCCAACATTGTCTTCCCCTACTGGGGCAATTCCTCTTCTTCTAGCCAGGCTTGAGGAAGGAATGGCGTTATGTGTTCTTGTATAAAAGAACATCTTTTTATCGTTTGCCCAGTTCTTATCAAGCATTGTGTATAGTGCTGGGCGATCAAAAACGGTAAAAATTAGTGAACCAGCAATACCTCTTTTGCCTCTTGAGAAAGAGCGTGGGTTTGGTGAGCCCATTGTGTATATTGGTGCCTTTTCTCTTGTTACAGAGAAAGTAATTCCAGAAAGAGCACCAATTTCAACACCACCAAATGTAGCTACAATGTCTGCACCTGAGAATGTTGTATATGTATTTAAATACTTTGTGGATAATCCATCATATTCTTCTGCGGCCATTTAATTTACCCTCCAATCGGTAATTATTATAGGTTAATGGCTACCTGAACTTCGATATTCTTAAGTTCGAAGGCAGGTGTTATAACGAGGTCTACAATCGCCTTATTTTGTGATGGAACATAACTTACTGTAAAGTCACTGTCCAATATGGCACCTAGAATTTGCATACCTCTTAGGCCAGAAGTGATCGCTGTTTCCATTGAATTTCTTGTTTGAATTGTTGATGGTTCACCGATATATCTCTGGCACACTTGTCTAATGACGTTAGTAGCTTCGTCAATAATTCTCTTTGTTGTTAGTCTTGTATAATCTGATGTTGATTTGCCAAATGTTAAGCCTTCACCAAATACTGGAATCTTATTAAAATTAACAATTGCAGAGTTTACGCCAGAATTACTAAGAGCAGTTTGCTGCGTTCTTGTTGGAACATATCTTATTGACTGAACATTATAGATTGGCTTATTGATAATTGCACTATATGATGCTAGCTTACTAAGTGAAGAAGCTAGAAAAGCAGCGCCGTTTGAATATCCAAAGTCTGCTGGTGTTGCATCAACTGAAGAATATCCAACTGGTTTAATTTCTGTAGCAATAACAACAACATATGGACCAACGTCACCCATGCTTGAGCTATCTCTATCAGGAAGATTTGTTATTCTTTGTGGAGAATTACTCATTCCAAGATGAGTGGCGACCTGTGATGGTGTCATAGCTTCTGTTACGCCAGTTAAATATGGCTTAATTCCAAGCACAACTACGCATGGATTGGTATTTTCAGATATTTCCTTTGCTTTAACACCGCACTTGTATGACCAATTCTTTGAAATTGTTGCAGAGTTATTTGCATGAAAACCATACTCTCTATCATTTCCCGGTGTTGCTGGAGACTCCCAATCGTAAGAGTTGCTACCGCGACCCCAAGGAATAATTATGTCTGGAACAGAAGCTTCTGCTGCTACAAACGCAGCATCAAAAATGCTGGTTCCACCACTTGTAATATCGCCTTCTGTATAGTCAAAGGCAGTATTGCTTGGAAGTGGTACTAGATAAATTTGTGTAGCCCCACCTATGGCGAGCTCTAAATATGCTCTGTGTAAATCAGAACCATTGCCGAAAGCATTAATAACATCCTTTTCATTAGTAGCTCTCACTACATCTAGATCAGAAATACCTCCGGTAAGATCTGCTGTATCTCTTTTTGCAATAGCAACGATTCTTGGGCCACTAGGGGCATCTTGGCGCGTTGATGTATACAAGCGATCTCTAATTAATGTTGTTACTCCGGGTATAGCCATCTTATTTATAAACCTCCGACTATTAAACTGTAATAAACTCTTCTCATATAGTAATGGTTACGAATTAAAAACAACTGTCAATAAAAAATTGACACCCTATATATATGTATATAATTAACTATTTGGTGTTGCTGTTTGATATAAATCTATAATACTTGATGGTGTATCTTCATAATTTGGTGTTGCTTGATTTCTTTGTATCATATCTTTTTCGTATGCCATCCACGTTCTAACATCTAAAGCTATTTGCTCTATCTTATTATGTGTTGTTGCAAATGTTTTTTCTGTAGTTAACAAATATGTTACGACTCTTTTATGAATATCTTTATTTTCTCTATTAACTTCTGAATCTGATAACCTTCTAGAATAGAATAATTCAGATGCGCCAAGTAATTTGAAAACAGGAGTGTACTCCATCATAAAATCTTCAAATGCTTCAATAATTTGATCGCATAACACCGCGGCATCTAGGTCATCTCTAGATGACTGGGATCCATCTTCTGCTTGAAAAGATCCAACTTTACTCATTATAGTAAACGCAATAATATTTTGGAACCTTTGACCATATACGGTAATATTTCTATCAGATGGTATTTGCCTCATTTTTGGCTTTGGTTCTGTACTATGTGTTTTTCTTAATTCCATACTATAACCAATTATTGCTGGAAACTGATCTAATTGAGTAACAGTATTTGTTGTTGGCATTGTAGAAAGCTCTCTAACAGAAATATCTGTTCCAGTTGTTTTTGCATCAGTTTCTGGCCAACCGGTTATTGAATTATATGTTTTTGTTGTTGATGAAGATTCACTATATGTTACTGAAGTATCTCTATTTAAAGATAATGGAAGTATTGGTATTTGAGGATGGCTCTCTTCCCATAATCTTTTTACAACTGTTATAAATTCAAGATATGTTAAATTTCCATTAGCTTGCAGTGGCGCTGCAAATCTAACATATCCGCCTTTTAAATTTGACTCAGGGAAAGCTGTTGGCGATGATTTTGTTCCCCAATTATTATTTAAATAAACCATATTAAGCTCCTGGTCCTGCTGATATACCAAACCCTATTTTTTTAAGACCTATAGAACAAGTTAATTCTATATAAAATATAATACTTCCTTTATTCAATAAATCTATTTCAGATTTAATAGAAAAATCTGTTATAGCAGATTCGTTTTTTAAATTTTGTAGCATTTGAGTTACATTTGCTGTAATTGCATCATAGTTGAATTTTCCTATTGCAACATCAGCATATGACTTAATCTGAGATACAATATATGCAACTAGGCGCATCTGAGATGCTTTACTGTACGGTGATGAATTAATTGCCAAAGTATATTCATTAGTTAAATATACTTCATATGGCAATGATCTATTTCTTTTATTTCCACGGTATATTGTATTGATGCCAATATTATCAAGCTCTAAATACTCTTCATGACTTAAGTCTCCGCCGTATACGGACATCGCTGATGTTATCTTTTTTCTTATCAATGCTCTATCAAAATTTGAGCTGGCTAACATGCCTGCAACAGCTGCTGCAACGGATGCATCGTACGCAAAATTCACTTGTTTATGTTTAAATATTGCTTCACCATAAATTGGAATAACATATCTACCCGTGTCAGATGCTATATTATTTCCACTGTATTCAGTTAGCTTATTAACTAAAACGGTATTATTTTTAATTAGATTAATATCACTTGACGAAATGCCTCCACTACGAGAACCAATTACTCCTATTTGAACAAAACCTGTTAAATTATGAAAATTCGCACAATGATCAGCTAATTGAGTAATAAAATCTACATTATCTGTTTTAATTATTGAGGCTTCTAAAGGAACAACAATGTCAACAAAATCTAAATCTTTTATTAAATCATATGTTGTTGTAAGTCTTTCATAATATTTTTCATAAAATGTTTCAGAATTAGGCGTTGCATTAAAATAACTAAATGCTTCAGTTGGTGTATTTCTAGAAGAAATATTTGGCATATATTCGTACATTGGAGCAACTGCGCATATTACAATATCTCTTGCTCCACAACTATACGCATCAAATACGCCCCTCAACAATGGAGAAGAATTATCTGCGCCAAGTATGTCTACTGCATGTTGAATTGATTGTATTTTAATTGGAACATTTAAACCTATGTTGTCTGCGTGCCCCAATAATAAAACTGTATTTGTATTACCATAGTTCAACTGCTCATATGTAGGCTTATAGTTAACAACTGCAGTTTTTTCTGACATTGCAATTATTGGCATTAGGTTAGCCTGAGATTGCTTTATTTCAAAATATGATTCTGATTGCAACAATCCTGTTGGTCCCATCGTCTGGGCTATGACAGCATAAACTCCTTCGTATAGATTTGAAGGAATTGTATAATTAAAAATAAATTCAGAATTTGACGTTTTTTCAAAATAATTTTCAGATGTTGGAGTTGCTGCCTGAAAAAGATATGAATAAGGACCAGATATAACTGGGCCAGAACCAAGCTCACCCCTAACTACAGTAACAGTTATGTCAGAAGGAGTTGCTAATATTGTTGGATCATATAATTGACCATCATTAAAAAAAACAAATTGAAACTTTGCTGACTGGCCACCGTTTAAGATTAACATTTTTTATCTTTCTCTTGTTGCGCCAACTATCCAATATTCTATCTTGCCAAGCCTGCCTCTTACTGGAGAAACTGCGTCCATCTTAAATAGTGAATAATTTTTTGATCTAGTTGAATAATTTTCATAAATCCTATCGCCTTCTTTAGGATTTATTTCTCCCGCAAAATAATATACTGCGTCATAGTTAACGATAAGCCCCTCTTGTTGCTCTTGTACTGAATCACTATTTGTGAAACCAGATTGTCCAACCTGTCTAGTTGTTACCCTTTCAAATTTATTTGAATGATTTCCGTTTGGTAGTATTCTTTGTATATAAACGTCATGTCCCCATTCTCTAAGAATTTTATTAAAAGATTTTTTAGTATTAATCATATTTTCTAAGACCTCTTGTTGGCATAGGGTCATCGCCTTCTGGGACTTTTCTTCCAGGACCATATAATTCTAAATCTGATAAATAAACTATTTTCCCTGTGTCTGGATCAATAAATTTTCCATCAGTTCCGCTAGATTTTCCAGGTAGTCCCTTTGGCAATATTCCACGTGGACCAACTCTTGCTGCTAACATTTCTTTTCTTAACGCTGCAGCTATTTGACACCATGTCGTAGCGTTACTTCTTGTTACAACATTTCTTGGTATAGTTCTATTAGTTATATTAAGATCTCCAAGTTTTAAAGAAACCTCATCATCTCCACCATAGCCATAAGTTCTACTTAAATCACATGCTGTTGCTGCTTTAATATATTCCAACATTGTAAAGTTTAAACTACTACCGTCTTCTGTGCTTAAAAGGCCATATATTTCTTTAACTTCTAAAGAATAGTTATGAACTATTTCTCCTATTTCCAGTAATGTTGCATCGGGGAAATATGATAACAAACTTTCTGGATCTATATATAATGGAGTTATATCTGGCGCAAAAGTGATTGATTCATCAGCTTTTAGTGTTATAGTTGGTCTATATTCTTCTGCTGTTGAAGATACATATAGCTTTTGCTCAACAACAATATTATTTCCAGAAGATAAAGTTCCAGTAAATTTTACAGTATAAGTATCTGCTTCTGATGGTGTAAAATCATATGTATAAACAGAAGATGAAACACTTGTTGCATTACCAGAATTAACTGTTGTTCCAGAAGAATCTTTAATAATAACTGGAACAGGTGGAACTGGAGATAGATCTACTTCATTACCACTAGAGTCTATGTCCTTAAACTTTACTGTTATTCTTACAGTATCGCTAACAACTACTTTATCTGTAGACATTATTGCTCCTTATTTTAAACATTTGATATTATAGTAATATCTATAGTGCCAGCAGCGTTGCTATCCAAAGTAATTGTGCTTGCTGATGAATATGCGTATTGTTCATTTTTATCTACAGATATAGCTATATAACCAGATGTATTTTCTGAATTACTTAAAGCAGAGATGGCAAAAGCGTCTGCGTTTATTTTTTCTATTTCAGAAAATCCATAACTATTAAAACTGGTGAAGCTTATTGAAGATGATGTTTCTGAATTATCAATTATTCCACTAGAAATTACAATTGAATGAGTAGGTACAAAAACTAATGTGCTATTTATTGATGGTGGTTGTATTAAAATTACTTTTAATAAATTAAGTCCGCCAAAATTTGGAGATAATTCAATAGCCTCAGGAGAAACTACATATAATCCATTATATTGAAAATGTATTTGATTATATGTTATATCACCATCATATTTCATTCATATTCCTTTAACGTCAGAATGTCCCACCATCTATTGTAATTCCATCAATTGATCCACCTGTAATTGAAACGTTGTTTGAGTTTTGTGTAGCAATTGTCCCTAATCCTAGAGTTGTTCTTGCAGCAGATGCGTCTGCATCATCAACTAGTGATCTACCAAATGAAGTAAATGTAGCAAGTGCGGCTGTACCAGAACCAGTAAAGTATGGAAGTGTATCTGCTGCTGATGTTAGTCCAGCTATGGCAGCGAGTTCGGCGTCATATGCCTGAACGTTTGTTCCAATAGCAAGACCTAATGCAGTTCTTGCATCTGATGCATTAGTTGAGCCAGTTCCACCATTGGCTATCGCTATAGTTGTACCATTCCATGTGCCTGTCGTAATTGTCCCTAAGGTAGTAATACTTGACTGTCCGGCATAAGTTGAAGCAATATCTATTGCGTCTGAAGTTACAGATATTCTGTCAGAAGTTCCACCAATAGCAATGACGCCATTGCTAAAAGTTAAACCATTTCCAGCTATTGTGCTATTTACCTGTAATTCATCTGACGTAATTAATAAGCCACTGTTTGTAGCTAAATTGATATCAAAAGTAGAACCATCTAATACTAATCCGGTTCCAGCAAGATATGTTCCTGCACCAGAGAATTGAATCCAGTTAACTGCATCTGTTCCAACTGTATTAACTTCGTCTGCAGTTACCCAGCCAGTATTGCCATAATTATCTCCACTATCAACGAATACGAAGTCGCCACCAGCAATTTCTGTTGCTGTATCAAAGTCATTAGCTCTTGTTAGTACTGTACCCCCAGTAGCCCATATATAAATACCGTTGTGTGCTGCGGTTGCCTGATTCTTAACTAGAATTCTGTCACCATTTTGGAGATTGTAATTATCTAACGCTGTTAAAGCAGTTCCTAAAGTAAGGGTAGCTCCAACGCCATCTGTTCCATTATCATATGTAACAGAGCCACCAGTTATACTAGCTAGAGTAGCTCCAGTTGCAACTTTGACGGTTGCATGGATATGTAGGCCCTGAGTTGCAGAATCAACATAAGCTTTAGTGGCGGCATCTTGGGGATTTTCTGGATTTGCAAGATTTTCTATTCTTGCACTATTAACAGAAACGTGACCTGTTCCATTTGGGTCCAATGAAATTCCACCATTAGTATCAGTTGCGGAGATTGTATTCCCATCAATGCGAATATTGTCAATGTCTACCTGCTGCAAGCCAGCAAGTGTATTGCTGGTTGAACCTAAGGATACGGATGTTGATCCAATTGTTATAGATGAATTAGCTAGCTGAGAATTACTTACTCCGCTAGGCTTAATGCTTACGGCGCCAGAACTAACAGAAAAGCTATCGGAACTAAAAGATGCGATTCCCTTATTTGATGTCGTTGCATCTTCTCCAGATATTGTAATAGTGTTATTTGTTACAGCTGTATCAATTCCTTCTCCGCCACTAAAGGTCAATGTATCAGTTGCTAAAGCTACTGAATCTGCTGTTCCAGAATCTGCGCCGACAGTTAATGATGTAGAGATTGACTCATAGCTAGCTGCTGTTAATCTACCCTGTGCGTCGACTGTAAATGTTGGAATTTGAGTTGCAGAACCATATGCTCCTGCTGTTACGGTCGTATTATCTAGATTTATGGTTACAGTGTTTGTTGATGAAGCGACCGAAGAAAGGCCTGTTCCACCTGCAATTGTTACAGTTTCATTATCATCAATTGTTTGACTAGTTCCGGAATCACCAGCCAGGGTAAAAGTATATGTTGCAGCTGTTATTGCCGAATCTACATAAGCTGTTGTAGCAACTGCCGTGCTATTGTCTCCTGCTGATTTAGTTGTAGCGCTTGCAGATGAACCAAGTGCAACTGTGCCAGAAAATGTTTTATTTCCAGTAATAGTTTGAGTTTCAGCTAAACCTACAAAAGCCCCTTTACCGGCAATTGCTTCAACTGTTGTTGCACTACCGCCTGCTCCACCTGTACCTTTACCATAATAAAGAACATCATCAACTTCATTAAAAGCTAGTTCTGCGTTCTCCAAGCTACTCGGTGCACCAGATGCTCCAGAAGCCCTTCTTTTGATTCTAATTGTATTAGCCATTTTTAAAAGTTTCCTCCATCAACAAGATTTTCTTCATCATAATTCACCCAAGCTGAGCCGTTATAACGCAGAACATCACCTGGATTTGCTGATGTTATAGTAACATCTGTTAAACCATTTAAAACTGATTGTGTAGCTATTGAGGATTCTGCTGCGATTATTCTATCTTTTACAGTTAGATGACTTCCTGCTGGGCTAAGTCCAAGAACAGTTTCTATTGCTTCAACAGCGTCATTTAAATCAGCGTGCTGCTGATGGTGTGGTACCGTAACAGAATTTAATTTATCTGTTGCAGTAGGATTAATAAAATTATCTAAAGAAGCTGGATATGCTGTACTCATGTTTTTCCTTATAAACTAAATATTCTATTAATCTCATTACTCCAGTTAATAGTAATTGATACACTCTCTGCTGTGGCAGAAACAGGTAAACCTGTTGCCGTATCTATATATGCTATCAGCCTTGATGTTGTCCTGGATCCACTATCTTTATATAAAACAAGATAAGAAAATCCACTTGTACCATAATTTTCAACAATTATGTTGTCTGCATCAAAAATTCCTGACCCCGTTGTTTTATTTGCAAGAGGATCAGATGTTGCCGCAACATAAGATTCATTAATATCAGATAAAAATTCATGTAAATTAATATTAACTGAATATGTATTTTTTACAAATGCAACCCTTATTGTATTATCAGTTAAATCAAACAAACCCTCTAAAAGAGCTTCTTTTGCCTTAGCGTAAAGAGCATTAGCCATTATATTCCTACCTCAGAAGAAATAATAACTCTATACTTATAGCCAGATTCAAAATATGTTTTATCTTCTGTATAATACACTGGAGTTGCATCATCTGAAGGAAAGTCAATATATACATCTGGTTTCCATGAGTGCATTGAAATATGCGTTGAAACTATTTCCCATCTAGACGGAGTTTTTTGTATTTTTTTTCTTTGAGCTTTAAAATATTTAGACGTTAAAAAGTTAGATGCTGGCCTAGAGCTAAAGGTAATTGTAACTCTTCCATCATTCTCATCGTTATTAATATAAAAATCTCCATTTGCAGGGATAACTGATTCTATGTAAAAGTCAGGGTTTTTTGCTATTATTTGATAGCCTGTTTCAATATCTACTCTAACTGATTTGTCTTCAATTAAAACTTCATTTAAAACTGTTGCGTTTGATTCAGTTAGAATTGATGGAGTTGCAGCCTGTGTTTGCGAAGTAAATTTAACTTGTTCATCTGGAACTGTAATTCCAGAAGAATCAACTAAATTTGAAACAGTAATTATATAGTCTTTATTACCATCTAAAACAACTTTCCAATAAAGACTTAATACTCTACTAATTTGATTATAATCAGTTAAAGTATTTATATTTCTAAATGGTGAACTTATAGTCACTGGTGTAGCTTCATCTGTTGTTACAATAAAATTAGCATTCACTAAAGAAGATATCTTTATAGTTCTACCAAATTTAATGTTAACAGTATTAACTGTTACAGTGGCATTGTCTATTAAATGTAACGTCACTTAACACTCTCCAACATAATAGTCATATATAGATAGTAACAAACATGTATAAATAAAAGCGTAGGGGATGGTAGATTTCTCCACCATCCCCTAGCTCAAGGGTAGTTTGTAACTATAACAACCCTAAGGCTTAACTAAATCACATCTCGTTAGTAACCTGCACCTCATAGTTGCGGCTTAGTCTGACATTCTTGGCTACAGTGATACCTTCACCATCGCCAAGCATTACGATGTCATAACGCTCTTTCATCTTGAGTGAACGAATATCACGACTTGGATCATCAAACTGATCTGTGCTCATGTCATCCTTAACGAGGATTGTTCCAACCTCGTTGCGGTCAATCAAGAAAAGGTCTGACTTAGCTGCAGTTGCGCCACTCTTAGCTGTGAAGCTTACGAATGGTGAAACTAGAACGTTAAGACCCATAGGAGCGGTTGCATTGAGTGCGCTGTCAGCTGACTGTGGACGATAACCCCAGCTTGTGCCAACAGATGAAGCTGCGCCACCGGCATGGAAGATAGCGTCCTTAAGGAACACTGACCACATTAGCGGATGCAGAATAAAATCTGTTGGAACATGGTTTTCAGCCATGAGTACAGCAGCCATGTCAATGATGTCATCCCAGGTCACTGTTTTATTGGCTGTGCCAGTAATGTCAAGACCTGTGGTGTCATCATATGAACCACTGTCGTTATCAAAAACGATAGTTGCAGCGTCCTTAAAACGGCTGAGAGCAATTTGCTCCTTAAGACGGGCCATGGCTCGTCCAGCTGCACGAACATGCATACCTACGATGTCCCAAAGTGAATCGGCAATAACCTCTTCTGTAAAAGCGAGCTTAACGCCTTTCTTTGAAACTTTGCCCTCTACCTGCTTTGCGAAGGCGAGTGCTTGCTCTGGATATTCTTGTCCTTCAGGGATCTCAGCTGCTTGGATTGCATTGACTGCTGGGAACTCCAAGGAGCGCCCCTTTCCGAGGCGAACTACCGAAAGAAGAGGGGTGACCAGCAATTGTGGTTCAGCAGCCTCTCTTAGAGTGCGTGAGAGAACCTTGGGGAATAGTGCTGCAGCATCTGATGATGCAAAAGCTTCCTTAATAGTTACTCTATTTTCTCCATCGATATACCCGTCCTCAGTCAGTGCAGCCTCCCAAGCGGGGAGACCTGAGAGGAGCTCTTGGATTGTCTTACTCATCTTAGGATTATTCCTCCTGTGTTATATTTCTATTATAGTGTCAGATTGACGCGGAAAGCACCAATGACGTTATGGACGTCCAGGTTGGCCCGGATACCCAACTTACCGCTGTAGGTGCCTGCACGTGTAAGTTCATACACGGTCTTGAGTGCACCTGGGTCAGAGGGAAGTTGCATGTAGCTAAGTAGGCCATCATCAAAATTGGTGGCAAACTTCTCTACTTCAATTACCTTACCTACCTGGAGGTAAGAGTATGCAGCACTGCTGCTATAAAAATCTGCAGCAGCAGCAAGCACTGGACGACCCATGCTATCTGAGCGAACAACTGAACCGATTGTTACATCGTCGTTGAGGCCAGTAACC
>Ga0129336_10000154_pt1 | contig 35626 bp, 14 predicted proteins | sample CPB6_02_DNA_FD_96878 | JGI IMG/M metagenome (GOLD analysis project Ga0129336, IMG submission 96878) | Freshwater to marine salinity gradient microbial communities from Chesapeake Bay, USA - CPBay_Sum_0.6_0.2_DNA | ecosystem: Environmental > Aquatic > Marine > Coastal | place: USA: Chesapeake...
AATTTAATTTTGTATCAAGATTCTCAATTTTTAACCAAAATGAGACAAATTTTGGCAAAAACGAACTATTATGACCTATGGGAAGATGAGTATCTTCAAAAAATCTTGGAAGAAGACTATGATATAGTCCAAAAAATCCGAAATAAATAATTTTTTTGTGTAAAACTGAGTTGGAACACATTTCAATGGGTAAGCACCTGCTTTTAGAGGTGTATGATGCTGATTATGAACTGATTAATGATGTTGAATCGCTTCAAAACGTCATGATCAGGGGCATTGAACGTGCCAAAATGACAATTTTGAATGTTTTCTCTCATTGTTTTATACCCCAGGGGTGTACTGTGGTAATTGCACTCTCCGAAAGTCATGTTTCGTGCCATACTTGGCCAGAAAATGGGTGTTTAGCAATCGATGTATACACTTGTGGAGAGGGAAATCCACGATTGATTGCTCTAGAACTACTAAAATACCTCAATTCTGACAATTATAAACTTAGAGAAGTTGATAGGTAGTTAAATACTTAAGGAGATAGCAACCTCCATAAAAAAGTTCTGTTTTATTCATTAAAACAGGAGCTAACATGTCCAATTTACCAGTAGATAGAGATTCCAATTACATGAGAGAGATGTGGGGAACCTCTGGACTAATTACAGATTACAATTCCACACCACAAAAAAGGGTGATTCAAGAGGTTATGCACGATTTGGCACCAAAGCACGATCTCAAAAAACAAGTTGAATTACATGAGAAAATAAGAAACGATGAAGACTATGATGATTGGGAATATGGCACTGAACCAACATATGGTTCTCCCTGGAAATGAACCTAAATAAATGAGAAAAATCTAAGTCCAAAATGGCAGTAAGAAGGATTTCAAGAGAATTTAAGGACATTAATTTGTCCTTTGAGCCTCATCCTGTCACAAAGGATTTACAAATCTTGAAAAATGAGTCTGCAATAAGACGTTCGGTGAGAAATATTATTCAAACAATGCCTGAAGAAAAGTTTTTCAATCCGGCATTTGGTTCAAGAGTCAATCAATTTTTATTTGACTTTGTTGATATTGGATCCGCCCTCTTGATTGAGAGGGAAATTAAGGATTCATTGGAAGCATTTGAACCAAGAATTGAAAATGTCAAGGTTTTTGTCGATCCATCTATTGACCAAAACACTTTTGAAGTTGTAATACAATATGATATTAAAGGACAAGATTTTCCTTCTCAGGAATTTAATTTCATCTTACAAAGCACCAGGTAAAAAATGCCTTTTACACAATTTACCAACCTGGATTATGAGCAGATAAAGCAATCCATCAAAGATTATATCAGAGCAAATTCTGATTTTTCTGATTTTGATTTTGATGGATCTAACTTTTCTGTATTGATCGATACGCTAGCATATAACACATATATCACGGCGTTCAACTCAAACATGATTGTCAATGAGGCTTTTTTAGACTCTGCGACATTAAGAGAAAACGTAGTAGCACTTGCAAGAAATATTGGGTACGTACCACGCTCCAGAACGTGCTCTAAGGCAGTCATTTCTTTTCAGGTACAAACTACAACAACATCACCAACATTGACCTTAGAGGCGGGTCTAGTGTGTGTTGGTGCGATAGAAGATACAATCTATACTTTTTCAATACCAGAGTCAGTAACAACTTTGGTAAGTAATGGAGTTGCAACTTTTTCTGATATCACAGTCTATCAGGGAACATTTTTAGCAAGTCAATTTGTTGTTGATGGTTCACTTGACCAGAAATTTATTTTAAATAACTCTTTCATTGACACATCAACTCTTGTTGTTTATGTTAAGGGAGTTTCCGATATTGGAAGAGGTAGAGAATATAGACTAACTGACAATATTTTAAATATTGATTCTGGATCAGAAACATATTTAATACAGGAAGTTAAAGATGAGAAATATCAACTTTTGTTTGGTGATGGTATTTTTGGTAGAAAAATAGAAAATAATTCTGTTATTACAGTAACATATATTGTTACTGATGGTATTGATGGTAATGGTGCTAGAAATTTTGAATTTTCTGGAAGACTATTAGGATCAGAATCTGAAATTATTACTCCGACAAATAATGTCACAATAACAACGTCTCAACCATCTGCAAATGGTGCTGAGATTGAGAGTCTCGACTCTATCAAATATTTTGCTCCAAGATTATATTCTTCAAATTATCGTGCAGTAACATCACGTGACTATGAAGCACTTATAAGAGAAATTTATCCAAATACAGAATCTGTTTCTATAGTTGGTGGTGAAGAATTGGATCCACCAGAATATGGTAATGTTATTATTAGCATTAAACCAAAAAATGGTGATTACATTTCAGACTTTGATAAGAGACAAATTCTTTCAAAATTGAAAGGATATAGTTTATCTGGAATAAATCAGAAGATCATAGACCTTCAGGTATTGTTTGTTGAGATTGATAGTTATGTTTACTACAATCCATCAAAAGTTTCTAATATACAAGATTTAAAAACAAAAATACTTAATACTTTAAATACATACTCACAATCAACAGATGTAAATAAATTTGGTGGGAGATTTAGATACAGCAAAATTGTAAAATTAGTTGATAATGTTGAAGAGTCTATTACATCAAATATTACAAGAGTAATAATTAGAAGGAATCTAAAAGCATCCATTAATCAGTATGCTCAATATGAACTTTGCTTTGGAAATCAATTTCATGTAAATTCAAAAGGATACAATATTAAAAGTAGTGGATTTACACTGATTGGAGATTCCAGTGAGGTCTTTCTCACCGATGTACCAAATAAAGATTCTAATGGAAATCTTGATGGTAGTGGTAAGGGTGTTATTTCAATTGTCAAAGAGTCTGGAGATCTTGGTGAACCAGTCGTTGTTGTAAAATCTGCAGGAACGGTTGATTATATTAAGGGTGAAATTAATTTGACAACCCTTAATATATCAGGAACAACAAAAACAAATAATATTGTTGAAGTTCAGGCATATCCAGAATCTAATGATGTTGTTGGATTGAAAGATCTATATTTAAGTTTTAATATTGAAAATAGCGCCATAAATATGGTTAAAGATACTATTACATCTGGAGAACAGATATCTGGTGTTGGATTTAAAGTTACGTCAAGTTATTCAAACGGAGCACTAAAGAGGGTATAAAATGATAAAAACGGGTTTTGAAACTAGAGTAAAAATTCATCAAGTTCTGGAAAATCAACTTCCAGAATTTATCCTTTCAGAATCTCCAAAAGCAGCAGAATTTTTAAAGCAATATTATATTTCTCAAGAAGCTCCTGGCGGATCAATTGATATTGTAGAGAATTTAGATCAATATTTAAAGTTAGACAATCTGACTCCAGAAGTTATCACTGGAGGATCAACACTACAATATGATATTACTGCCACATCAGAAACTATTGAAATTGAAAATACAAAAGGATTTCCAAGAAATTATGGATTGTTAAAGATAAATGATGAAATCATCACTTATTCTGAGATACAAGGAAATACATTTATTGGATGTGTACGTGGATTTAGTGGAATAACAACATATCACTCCGAACTTCAAAGGGGTGAAATGGTGTTTAGTACATCCCAAGCAGGAGCGCATTCTGCAGGATCTGCAGTTATAAATTTAAGTTCATTATTCTTAAAAGAATTTTATAAAAAAGTTAAATATACACTAACTCCTGGTTTAGAAGATTTAGATTTTGTTCCTGAGTTAGACGTAAGTAATTTTATTAAGGAAGCACGTGCATTTTATGCATCAAAGGGCACAGAAGAATCTTTTAGAATACTATTCAATGTTTTATATGGTGTAAAACCAAGAGTTATTGATTTAGAAGAATATTTAATTAAACCATCTGCTTCTGAATTTATTAGAAGAGAAATTATTATTGCAGAAAGAATTTCTGGAGATCCACTAAAATTAGTTGGACAAACTATCAAAAAATCAACAGATCCAGATACAAAAGCATCTGTTTCTGAAGTTGAAATTTTGTCAAATAATGGATTTACATATTATAAACTATCATTATTTGTTGGTTTTAGCGAAAACGCTTTAATTGAGGGAACATTCAATGTCCCTGGAAGAACTAGAGTTATTGGAAATATTCCAGTTGGTTCCGAAGTAATCACTGTAGACTCCACCGTTGAATTTCCAAATTCAGGAACTGTATTTTCGGCAGGAAATACAATAACCTATACCGATAGGACCATTAATCAATTTTTGGGATGTAGTGGAATTGAAACTGAAATCCCATCAACATCTGATATACGTTTTGATGAAGTAATGGTTGGTTATGAAGATGCTGATCTGACTAAACCTGTCGAATTGAGAATAACTGGTGTTTTATCAAAGTTTGTCCCAGTATCAGACATCAATTTTACAGATGAGGGTGAAGTAATCTATGTTAAGAATCTTGGTGAGATTATAAAAAATCCAGACGAAAATAAGAGTAAGAAACAAATTTTTTCAAACTCTTGGATTTATAATACCTCGGTAAGATATCGAGTAAAAGGTATATCTGGATCAACTTTTTCATTGTATTCAAGTATTGACAAATCCTCGTTAAAAATTGGTGATACTATAGAAATTTTGAGAAGAAATACTCAAATTGTAGATTATAGTAATGCTGTAGTTGCAAGTATCAATAAAGCAACGAGAGAAATTACTTTAGATAATCTTAGTGGATTTACATATAATCAAAATCTTTTATATGATATAAGAAGAAATTTGAAGAAAGCGTCTAGTATTGGGGCAGAATTGGAATATGGAAATAATATTCTAACATCAGATGTCCAGAATGTATATAATGAGAAAGATGAATACATGTATGTTGCATCAAATTCATTACCATCTTTTGACATTGATGTAGAACTTTCTTCAGTAAGTTTAGGAGAAGCAAATGGAGATAGAATTCAAGAATATAATCCAGCATCATTAAAATATTCTATTCTATCTTTTAACACTGATGTTCCATTTATAACTGGAGATGAAATTTATTATACACCAGAATCCCAAGAGATTCCAGGTCTTACTGAAGGATTATATTATGTCAGGGTTTTATCTGAGAGAAATAAAATAAAACTCTATACTTCAAGATCTTTTATTCCGACAGATGATTTCATCGAATTTGAAGAACTTCCTCAAGGATCGGGAAATCATATTTTTACATTATCAACTCAAAATAATCTAAAAATAGGCCCACAAAAGTCTCTTAAAAAGTTTAAGTTAAATCCAGACATTAAATATGGATCAGAAACAGAAACTACGGCAGACACTGTTGGATTATTGATAGATGGTGTAGAAATAACTTCATATAAAACCAATGATAAAATCTTCTATGGACCTCTTGAGGAAATAAAAATTTTAAATGGAGGTTCCAATTACGATGTAATAAATCCACCAAAAATAGAAATTTCTTCTGGTATTGGAACCACCGCATTAGTCAATGCAGTTGTTCAAGGATCTGTAAAAGAAGTTTTGGTTGATCCACAAGACTTTGATATTGATGATGCAATATCAGCATCTTTAACTGGTGGAAATGGTTCCGGATGTATATTGAGACCGATTACAGCAAGAAGATATAGAGAAATTGAATTTAACGCTGCACCAACTACTCAAGGTGGTGGACTGGATCTCACTAATGACGATTTATCATTTATTAATAATCATAATATATCAAGTGGGCAAGCTTTAGTATATTTAACTAATGACAATGATCCAATTAGTATTGGTACATTTAGAGGAAGCAATGATAGCACTGGAGAGTACCTTGAGCAAAATAGCGTTTATTACGCTCAGGTAACTGGACCTAAAACAATAAGACTTTACAAGACAGAATCTGATTACCGATCAGGAATTAATACTGTTGGATTTACTACTGAAAGCAATTCTGGATTCCAAAAATTTAGACTATTCGAAAGTAAAAAAACTGTAACTGGAATAGAAGTAGTAAACTCGGGGAAAGGATATACAAATAGAAAATTAAGAGTAAAGCCTATTGGCATATCCACTATTGATGACTCTATAAATTTTACAAATCACGGATTTACTGATAAAGATATTGTAGAGTATTATTCTGAAGGAAATTCTATTTCAGGATTGTCATCAACAACTCAATATTATGTTATAAAAATAGATGATAATAAATTTAGACTTGCTGATGCTGGAATAGGTGCAACGATAACTTCTAATTATGATAGAAAAAAATATGTTGAGATTTCATCAGTTGGCACAGGATATCAGATATTTAAATATCCAGACATCTCTGTTCAAGTAAATGTACGTTTCCGTGATGGTATATCTGGAATTGTTAGTGCATATCCAGTTGTTCATGGACCAATTATTGATACTTACTTATATGAGAAGGGAACAGAGTATGGATCTACAATTTTAAATTTACATAAGAAACCACTCTATGAAATTAAAACAGGTAGAGACGCACAAATAAAAACTTTCGTAAGAGAAGGTAAAATTGTTTCTGTCCAGGTTCTTAGTGGTGGAAGAGAATATTATTCTACTCCAGAACTAAAGGTAACTGGTGATGGTATAGGTGCTAAGTTAAGAGCTATTGTTCAAAATAATTCTATTGTTGATGTTGTAATTTTAAATGGTGGTGTAAATTATAATGATGATACTACTAGTGTCACAATAGTAAATCCAGGATCTAGTGCTTCTTTAGATCCATTAGTCAGAGGTTTAACAATTAATAGATTTTCGAGATTTGGTGAAAAAGTTCTAAGGAAATCCATAAAAAATTTAAAATATTCTGTTGTTGGGTATTCCACAGATGTTGGTAAAGAATATTTTGGTGATAGCGGAAATGGACATTCACCAATTATTGGATGGGCTTTAGATGGAAACCCAATATATGGTCCATATGGATATTCAGATCCTGAAGATACAGATTCTGATATCAAATTAGTACAATCTGGATATAATCTTAATATCAATAGAATAGAAAATAGACCTCCATCTTTTGGTCAAGGATTTTTTGTAGAAGATTATGAATTTGATAATTCTGGAGATCTTGACATAAGTAATGGGAGATATTGTAAGACACCAGATTTTCCACAGGGAACTTATGCATATTTTTCATCTGTAGAATCTAGTTTATCTGTTAATAGAATTATACCTAGATTTCCATATTTTATTGGTGATACGTTTAGATCAGAATTACTTGAAGAGACTTATATAATTAATCAATATTTGGATTTTAATAGTGGGGAAATAATCAGAAATACTCTCCCATATAATGTTTCAGATCCATACTCTGGTAGCGACTTTTTGGTTGAATCAAATGAAATAACAAATCAAACATCTAAAGTAGAATCCGTTTTGAGTGGATCTGTAGATTCTCTCACAATTTCGGAGCCTGGATCAAACTATAGAATTGGAGACTCACTCGTTTTTGATAATGATGGTACTGGTGGTGGAGGAGCATCTGCTGAAGTTTCTCTCGTTAGAGGCAAAAATGTAACTAGTATAAACACAGAGATTTTAAAGTATGAAGACATTGTTCTTGTTTGGAAAAATGAAAATGAAGTACAAGGATACATATCAAGCACCCACACATTTAACGTAAACGATAATGTTTATCTAACAGGGATAAGCACAGATCTTAAGGATGTTTTGGGTAAAAATTATAGAGTTGGATTCTCTTCTGAACAAACTTTCTTATACAAGAATATTCCAGCATCTCCAATAGCTGGCGTTGTAACAGATATATTCTTATCAAATATTACACCGAATATTTCTATTGGAAGTACAATCAGAATTGGATCTGAGGTTATGTCTGTTTTAAACAGATTTGATACCAGAAAAATTCTAAGAGTTAAGAGAGGTGCTTCAGGATTAGCACATACCTCATCATCAAAAATCGAACTCTTACCAAGTTATATCTCCCTACCAATTAAGACAAATAAATTTCAGTCTAGCATAAACCAAATAGTATATTTTAATCCAACAGAATCTATTGGAGTTGGAAATTCAGTAGGATTTAGTACATCAGTAGAAACAACTATTGCAATTGGTGAAAATTTTGTTGAAAATGTATCAATACCAACTCAAAGCATTAGAATTCCAAATCATCCATTTAAGACTAATCAGAGAGTTTTAATTAAAAAAGCTTCTGGATCTGCAAGTTTGTTTGTTCAAAATACACCAACTAGCTCAATTAACGCTATTTTAAATAGCGGTAATGAGGAAGCTTTTTATGTCATTAAAAAATCAGATGATTTAATTGGTATTGTGACCAGTGTTGGATTGACAACAACTACTAATGGTCTTTTCTTTGTTTCAAATGGTTCTGATGATTTTGAATATTATATACGTTCCGATTTTCCACAGGTTACTGCAGATGTAAATAGAGTTACAACTTTGGTTTCTCTATCAACAAGTCATGGTTTACAAAACGGTGATACAATTAACTTATCTGTAAAATCAAACCAGTCTATCGGAATAGGAACATCTACCGCAGTTAAAATAAAGTATGATTCACAACTATCAAAAATACTAGTAAATCCTGTAGGATTTTCTTCAGAAAATGTTGACATACAGAATAATCTAATAAATTTAGTTGCTCATGGATTCTCAAATGGTGATAAAGTATATTATACCTCCGATGAAGTAATTTCTGGTCTTAATACTGGGTATTATTATATTAAAGTTTTAGATGAAAATAATTTCAACTTATGTGAAACTTTATATGATATCTCGTCTTTCCCGCCAAACATTGTAAGCATTGCATCAACAGGTGGTTTAAATCAAGAGTTGATTTTTGTAAATCCAGAATTAAAAGTTATAAACAACAATAATTTAGTTTTTGATGTTACAGATTCATCCCTTCAAGGATATAATTTAAAATTTTATTACGATGAGAACTTTAGAAATGAGTTTGTTTCTGTTGGAAATACAAATAATTTTGCCGTTTCTGGTGTTGGAACCATAGGAATTAGTTCAGAAGCAACAATAACTCTGAATTATGATTCCAGAAATCCACAATTTTTATATTATTCTCTCGAAAAATCTGGTTTTATATCGACATCTGACATTGATGTGAACAATGCATCTTTAATTTCATATAATCATAGTCAGTATGTTGGAAGATATCAAGTATTTGATGCTAATTTAAATTCAAATCAGTTCAAGATATCTTTGACAGATATTCCAGAAGACTTGAATTACATATCTTCGGAATGTGATGATCTTTCATATACTACAAATTCTACTACTGCTTTAGGAGGAATAGCAAGAATATCACTTACTGGTGGTGGATCTGGATACAAAAAATTACCAGTAGTCTCTTCATATAATACAACTTTTGGAAATGGGGCTAAAGTATTTACTGGATCCACAAATATTGGAAAAATTGAATCAGTTAGAATTATTGATCCAGGATTTGAATATCCTTCTGACGTAACGTTAAGACCAGAAGCTCTTGTACCATCCACATTCTTTATCACAGATTCTGATTTTGTTGTTGGTATTGATTTAGAGTTTGGTGGAAAAAATTATACAAGTCCACCAGAACTCGTACTTATCAATTCTAGTGGGAAAAAAATTAACAATGGTATTATAGAATCTGTAATAAATGGGTCAAGCATAGGATCTTTGAGAATTACAGAACCACCAAAAGGATTGAATGCAACAACTCATACTCTCAAAGCAATTAATAATAGCAACGGATTTTCAATATCAAATGTTTTATACTCTCCAGGTGTAGGAATTGTAACGTGTACACTATTGACACCAATTGTTGGATTTTCAACTAATGTTGTAAATGTTGGTGATAAAATCTTTGTTGAAGGTATTGAAAAGTATGGAATTTCTGGAGATGGATTCAACTCCGAAGATCATGAATATGAATTCTTTACAGTATCTGATTATAGAAACTTAAATCCAGCAGAGGTTGAGTTTAATTTATCATCATATACACCAAATGCAGGAGTTGCTGTAACATCACCCAATTTTGCATCTATTGTCCGTTACGAAGATTATCCAAGATTTAATGTAAGAACTGGATCGTCAACATTTAGTCTTGGCGATAAACTTCTATTGAAAACAATAACTGGTGATTATTTTGAAACTGATTGGATAGTAACAGATTCAAAAGTTAACTTTATAAAAGCAGTTGGCAGATACGATCTAGAAATTGGTGATGAGATTCTTGGATCATATAGTGGAACAAGAGCTAAAATAGATAGTTTTATTACAAATAATGCTCGTTTTGAAATAAATTATTCCATAAGACAGGATTTGGGTTGGTTAGACAATACAGGAAAACTTAATGAAGATTATCAGGTTCTTCCAGATAATGATTATTATCAATCTCTTTCATATACAGTTAAGAGCCCAATAACATTTGAAGAATCTACAAATTCTGTAAATTCTTTACTTCATGTTACAGGACTTAAAAATTTCTCAGATACAGAAGTTAAGTCAGTTTCATCAACTTCCATAGGATCAACAACAATTGATTCATTAGCAATATTTGATTTTATCGAACAAAAGAGAGTAGATACTATTAATAATTTTGATTTTGGTGTTGATTTAGACATTCTTGAGTCAAGATCAAATAAAATAAAAATAAAAAATAAAAAATTAGCTGGATATATTGAATGTAGATCAAATAGAGTATTGAAAATAGATGATATTAGTCAGCAATTTTCAAATACAAGATCTTCTTTAAATCCGTATGTTGAACTTCCATTTGAAGAATCCTTTGCAAGATTTTTGATTCAGATCATTAATCCAAACTCAACAGATATTCAAGCAACAGAAATTCTGCTAGTTAGAAGTCCAGCAGATATTATAACATTTGAAAAATCTTCCATTTTTACTACTGATGAGCAACCTGTAGATATTGAAGGTAACATTGACCAATTTGATAATACTACACTTAGATTCTATCCAGAAAATCCATCAGATATTGACTATGATATTAAAGTAATCAAATCTTATTTTAATAGTGATACTATTGGAATTTCAACTTTAAGTGTTGGATTTGTAAATCTAGTTGGTTCTGTAGATTTTGCTGCTGTAGGAGTTACAACTGAGATTATATCTGCTAATAAAGAATCCGCAAGTTCTTATTACATAACGGCAGAAGTCTACGATAAAAACAGAGATGTCTTCAGAAACTTAGTAGAACTTTATATTACTCATGATGGTACAAACACTTATCAGTCAGAATACTTCTTTGATACGATATCTACCGATTCAAATTCGAATTCGTTTATTGGAACATTTACTTCACGTATTGATGGTGATAATATTTTTGTTGATTATGAGAACGTTGATTTTGATGGAGATATTTTGATAAGATCCAGAATTGTTGGATTTGGATCAACAGCAGTTGGTGTTGGCACCTATAGATCTATTTTAGAAGGTCAAATTGAAGGAACTGAAAGATCATTCAAGTATGAATCCAACTATAAGTCAACAATTTCATCAAGTGCTTCTATTGCAAGTTTTGTTAAAGAAGAAGTATCAACAATTAAGTCTCTTGTAAGAGTTTCCTATGGAAATACTAGTGCATTACATCAGATTCTTTTAATTAATAATAATGGAACACATGGAATTGTTCAATATCCATTTGTTTCAATTGGGTCTACTTCTGGGATTGGCACTTTTGGAGCAGAATTTTCTGGCAGCAACGCCAATATAATGTTCTATCCAGATCCATCAGTAACAGATGAAGTAAAAATAAATGCATTTAATGAATCGATTTATACCCTGAGTGATCTAGAAAATGTTTATCCATCTATTGAATTTGGAAAATCTAGAGAACAATTAGATTTACTATTCTACAACGCTGTAAATGGAAACAGAGCGAATAAGACAAGATTTACATTAAAGTCTGGTGGAAATCCAGTTTTCTCCAAGAGATTTAATCCGGGGGATACTGATTACTTAGAACCATCTACTGGGTTAATAAAAATTAAAAATCATTACTTTAGTACTGGTGAAAGATTGATCTATACACCAAGATCAACATTTATTGGAATTAACTCCGTTAGTGTAAGTATTGGTGCAACACTAAATTCTGCAGGAGTTGTTACAACAATTCTTCCATCGGAAGTTTACGCAATAAAAATTGATAATGATCAATTAAAACTTGCAACTAGAAAAGAATATGCCCAAGCAGGCATCGCAGTAACGTTTACAAATACTGGATCGGGTAATTCTCATGAATTGGAAATGTATAAAAAACTTGAAAAATCTCTAATAACAATTGATGGGATTGCACAATATCCATTAGCACTTACAACGGTCAATACGACATTGAAATACAATGGAGGATCTATAGATGAATATGACACGATAATTTCTTTGGATTCTATTCAGAATATTCTTCCAGAAGATATTATTAAAATTGATGACGAACTTGTCAGAGTTTTAAATGTTGGTAGAGCGCCATCAAGCACGTCAACAATAACTGGAGTTGGCACTTTCTTTAATATTGAAGTTCAAAGAGGATACCTTGGATCTCGTAAAGATGGTCATAATGATGGATCATCTGCTAACGTTTATAGTGGAAATTACAATATTGTTTCTAGTGATATCTACTTTACAGGAGCTCCAACAGGTAAGATTAGCAACATTAGAAATTCTTCTAACTTAGATTTTGAACGAGCAGTGTTTGGTGGAAGAGTCTACCTTAGAAATGACTATACAAATAACAGAATATTTGATGATATATCAGCAAACTTTACTGGATTGGGGCAAACATATACAACATATGTTGGTGGATTGAATACAACCGGAATTCAAACTGGAAGTTCACTTGTGTTCTTAAATGGAATATTCCAAACACCAACAACACAAAATAACCCACTAAACAACTATGATTATGTTTCAAATTCTGGTATTTCTAGTATCGTATTTACTGGAATAACATCGTCCAATGGTGATCTTGTTATTTCCGAATATGATATTAACCAAAACCAACTGCCAAGAGGTGGTGTTATTGTTTCCATTGGTGCAACACAAGGTCTTGGATTTGCACCATTATATCCAGCGCAAATTGGTATTATTACAAATGCATCTGGTGGTATTGGAAGTATTGTTGCTATTGCACAAACAGTATTCCCAACGGATAGGGATCCTCTAAATATCGTAACATTTAATTATGACAACACAACTGGTGTATGTACATTCACATTATCGGAAGAACATAACCTTAAAGTTGGTGATAGTTTAAGTTTATATGGACTTGAGTTTGAATGTAATTCTCAAGAAGCAGTTCAAAGCATTAATGTTGTTAGTGCAGTTTATACCGAATCAACTGGAATTGCAACTATCACTCTTGCATCACCACATGGTCTAATTCAGAACAGAGATTACATTAAATTATCTGGTCTCGAATTCTCATGCAATTCTTGGACTGGTATTACAACTTATAATGTAACTGCAGCGGATTATACAGAATCTACAGGAATTACAACAATCACTACTAATGCAAATCATGGATTAGAGGTTGGTGATTATGTAAAACTTGCCAATTTAGAATTTTCATGCAATTCTTGGACAGGAATTACCACTTATAATGTAACTAATTTGGTATACAATGAAGTAGTTGGTATTGCCACAATAACCACAAATGCAAATCATGGTCTTCAAATAGGTGATTATGTAAAACTTGCCAATATTGAGTTGGCGTGTACTTCTGAGCATATTGGATTTTCTTCAACGAAATTCCCATATCCAGCAGGGACAGATGATTATAGTGGTACTTATCCACAAAGTAGTTCAAATACTTTGAGTGGAACTTGGGATGTTTATAGAGTTATTGCAGGGACATCTGGAACAACTATTACACTTAATGTTGGAATTTCAACCATTGCACACACATACGTTTCTGGTGGAACAGCAACAATTGGCATTACAACAAACAAATTCCCATATCCTGGAGGAAGTTATAATACCCTTGGTAACACCTATGATATTTACAGAGTTCTTGCTGGAACTTCTGGAACAACTATTGTAGTCAATGGTGGCATTTCAACCATTGCACACACATACGTTTCTGGTGGAACAGCAACAATTGGCATTACAACTTCATTCTTCCCATATCCTGGTGCAAGTGCAAATACTCTTGGAGATACTTATGATGTATTCCCATTAAGAACGGGAAGTATTGGAACATCACTTGTTCTTAATGTCGGTGTTTCCACCATCGCTCATACCTATATTGGTGGTGGTGTTGCTATTGTTGGTGTAACGACAACTATCTTCCCATATCCTGGTGCTGGTCCAACTGGAGGAATCTACCAGGCACTTACAGGAACCGCTGGAACCTCAGTAACAGTTAATGGTGGTATTTCTACTATCACACACACTTACGTTGGTAGTGGCATCTGCACAGTTGGTCTGGAGTGGAACGATTATAATTATGGATCTGGTTACTATAATAATAACGTTTCTATTGCGATTACATCTCCAACAGGTAATGCTGCCCAGATTAGTGCTGTTGTTGGTGTTGGGGGAACTCTGATCTTTACAATTGACAATGCCGGTTCTGGATATGCATCAACTAATACCAGAATTGATATTTCTGAGCCATCATATCAAAATCTTTCTGTAGTCGGTGTTTCTAGACTAGGAATTGGTTCTACTACTGATACTGGTTCAAATGCCTTAATTTCACTTAAAGTTGGGGCAAATGATAATATTGCTTATGATGGAAGATACTACGATGCAGCAAACTTGATCGATGGCAATACTCAGTTAATTGCCGATGTTGCAGTTGGAAGAATGTTAGCATACTATCCAACTTTTGCAGTTCCTGGTGGAAATGCAGAGTGTTCAGATGATATCAAGACAGTTATTGCTGGAATCACTTATGGTCTAAGATTTGGTGGTAATGATAAGGTATATGATGCTGCTAATGTTTATGCAACAAACAATTACCTAGAGGGTGAAGAAGAGCAGGCAATTTATGCATTTAACCAAGCAAGAGACCTTGCAATCCAGGCAATGAGAAACGAAACCATCGTTACTCAAACAATCACAAGTGGAACAAACGCTGATGCCGCAAATCTAATTCTTTCTAATAAGAAAATAATTGCAGATGTTGCTGTTGGTAGAATGTTGCAAAATTATCCAGGATTTACAATTCCTGGTCAGGAAACAATTACGCCAACCAATGTAACTTATGATGCACAAACTGGTTTATCCACAATTACTTATGCAAACCATGGTCTTTTTGTTGGTGATGAAATTCGTATTGCTACTGGATCACTAACTTTCACGTGCTCAAGTGACAATTATCAAACTCCAGTCGCTTATCCAAGAGCAACTGATCCTATTGCTGGTAAGAATCTATTTGTAACCGCAAAAACTCAAAATACATTTACAGTAAACGTTGGTACATCAACAGCAGTAGCACATCAACCAACTAATGCATCTTATGATCCAGCGACTGGATTGGCAGTAATTACAATCCCAAATCATGGATTAACGACCAATACAAGCGTTTATATGACTGGTGGTGGGTTTACCTTTACATGTGCAATGGACAACAATTCCAGTCAGCACACATATCCAAGATCTGGAGATGATACCTATAATACAACCACCGGGATAATTTCTGCAACAACTAATACTATAACATTAAATGTTGGTGCATCTGGACCAAATCAATACTATACACCAACAAATGTGACTTATGATCCAGCAACTGGATTGTCGGTCATGACAATTGGAACTCATAATCTAAAAGCAGGTAATCCAATCATTATCCTGGACAACTCTTTGACATTTACTTGTGATATGGATGGTGATCAAATAGAGAAAACTTATCCACGACCAGCAACTGCCAATAAACCAGCAGACTATGCGAGTGGAAGATCAATCTCAATCGCATCTACAACTAGCACAACCATCACAGTGAATGTTGGCGCATCTGATACTAATAGATACTTTGAACCATCTGCTGCAACTTATGATGATGCAACTGGTGATCTTGTAGTAACTATTGGTCAGCATGGTCTCGATGTTGGTGAAGGAATTGTAATCGCTCAAGATTCGTTTATCTTCACATGCGATCAAGATTCGCACGCAACACAACATTCATATCCACGTTCTGGTGATCCTGCTGGTGGTGGAATTTCAACTTCAATCACTGGAGTTGGAACAGCAACTTATACAATAACCGCAGCAGATTACGATCCCGTAAGTGGAATTTTAACAGCAACTATTGCTGGACATTCTCTACTTCCTGGAGATTATGTTAAGTTTGCCGATAATTCACTCACATTTACATGTAACCTTGATGGAAATTCCACTCAGCATTCATATCCACGTCTAGGATCTGACCCATACGCAAGAAAGTGGATTAGAATCTCAGATGCCAGCGTCAATACAATTGAAGTAAATGTGGGATCTGGCGGAACTAATACTTCAACACATACATTTGTTTCTGCTCTAACCAATGGATTAATCTATCAGACTGGTCAAATTACAATCAATGTTGGTAATGCTGGTGCTGCAGTTGGATCTGCTCACTTGTTTGTATCAGCATCAAATCTGTACTTTACACCAACAGACGCAACTTATGATCCAGTTACTGGATTGTCAACTCTAACAATTGGCACACATACACTGAAGGCTGGTGTTGATCGTATAAACCTTGCTCCAGAATCTTTAGATTTTACATGTGCATTGGATGCTCATGGATCAATCCACTCTTATCCAAGACCTGGCGATCCTGCATATAATAGATCTGTTAGCATTGCATCAACAACATCAGATACGATTACGGTTTATGTTGGCACAGGTGGAACAGATACTTCTGCACACATATTTGTTAATGCAGACACAAATTCCGTTATCAGATATACTTTAAGGCATGAACCTCAAACTATACATGCTTTTGTAGGTGCCGCTACAAGCGCAATTCAACATCTACCACAATCTGCACATACATTTGTTTCTGCAACTTCAAATGCAATCATTTCTGGTGGCGACTATAATCACCAGTTTGTTTCAGCATCTTCTGGGGCAATAACAATTAATATTAGTAGAGAATGTACAGATGATATTGAAGATGTTCTTGAAACCATTGCACATAATTTAACTTATGGTGGTAATGATAGAGTTTATGATGCTGCCAAGTTGTATGCTGACAATGACTACCTATTGGGAGAAGAGGATGAATCTATTTTTGCTTATGAACAAGCAAAGGATTTAGCAATTCTTGCAATGAGAAACCAGGAAATTCCCGTATATAAGATCACCTCTGGCACAAATTATGATGCATCCAACCTAATTGAAGCAAATAGAACCCTGATTGCCGATGTTGCTTATGGAAGAATGCTAGCAGCATTCCCATCATTTGTAATTCCAACAGGTGATCCTCAGGATTGTAAGGATGATATTATGGATGTTACAACTGAAATTATATGGAACCTTAGATATGGTGGAAATAATAAGGTCTGGGATGCTGCTGCACTTTATATGAATAATCCATATTTGTCTGGAGAAGAAGCAGAGTCAATCTATGCATTTGAACAAGCGAGAGATATCATGATTCAGGTGATGCGTAATGAAGCAGTTACCATTTCTGGTTATTCAACTGCTGTTCAGGTAACAGATCCTTCAATTCTTGTCGATCCTGCTGGACCTCCATATTGTGCTGATGTAGCATCAGCACTAACAGTCTTTGTTGGTATTGTCACTCAGGCAATTGGTCTTTCAACTATTTCTGCCAACAGAACTTCACCAACAGAGAGATACACTTATGAAACTCAGGTTATTGATCTTTCAATCCTTCCAGATGCTTCAAATCCAACATGTGCAACCGTTGAATCTGCAATTACATCATTTGTTGGAATTGTAACTAATGCAATTTATGATGGAACTCTTCCAACAAGAACAGTTAATTCAAATACTTATACAAATGAGATTCAATTCATTGATAATACGGTTATTGGTGATGCATCTCAGACTCCAGGAATTTATGCGGAAGGTGATTGTGCAAATGTAGCATCTGCGATTGCATCTTATGTTGGTATCATTACTGGAACAATTGATACTGGCTCAATTCCAGCATCGAAGACAGTTGCTCCTGGATCACTATTCCAAGTCACAGACTTTAAGATTGCAAGATCTGGATATGGATTCCAAGTAGGAGATGTCTTCAAACCAGTTGGACTTGTAACAGATGGAAGACTGGCGAATCCTATTAATGATTTTGAAATAACAGTTCTTCAAACATTTACCGATAAAATAGCCTCATTGGAAGTTGGTGAATTTGATTATATTGATTCTGTTAAAGATTTACAAGATGGTATAAGGAGAAGATTCCCACTTTATTTCTCTGGACAACTACTTAGCTTTGAGACTAACAAAAATGATAGAGACTCTTCACTTATCGATTTAAATAATTTATTGTTAATTTATGTAAATAATGTTCTTCAAGTTCCTGGAGAGGGATATGAATTCACTGGAGGAACCTCATTCATATTCAGCACACCGCCAGATCCTGAAGATAATGTTGTCATATTCTTCTATAATGGAACTAAGAATGTTGATAGTGTTAATGTCGATATCCCAGAATCAGTTAAGATTGGTGACATTGTTCAATTAGATAAAATTTCAACAAGCCCAACAACAAAAATCCAAGATCAAAGAACGATATTTGACATAAGATCTTCTGACCAAATTGAAACTAATTCATATATCGGAATTGGAATAGATGATACTAATTATCGTCCATTAAGTTGGACAAAACAAAAAATTGATAAAATTATTAATGGACAAGCAATTTATAAATCTAGAGATTCTATCGAATCTCAAATTTATCCAACTAGTAGAATTATTAAGAATGTTTCAAATTCTGATACAGAAATATTTGTGGATAATGCACAATTCTTCTACTATGAAGAAAATGAGTCTGCTATAACTATAGAGTCTGTTGGTGGATTAATTATACCAGAAACAGAATTGGAAACTGCAAAAATAAGCGTAAATGTTGGATCTGGCGGTACAATTTCTGGAATCAATATTATATCTGGTGGTTCTGGTTACACTGGACTTTCCACATTGATTTCTTTCCCATCACCTGTTTTAACTGGAGTGGGTATTGGAACTACAGCATCTGCAACAATTGCTATAATTAATGGATCTTTAACTGCACCAATAACAATTACAAATCCAGGTTATGGTTACACTGAGGCGCCAATTGCACTCGTATCTTCTCCAAAACTAAGGAAAGAAAAAGTTACAAATATAACAACGGTTGAAGGATTTACTGGTATTATCACTGGCATTTCAACAACCACTGGAACTAGTGGTCACTCATTAGCATTGAAACTGAATCTGAAAAATCCAGGTTCAAACTTTACTGGTTTAGAAGTTGGATATCCAATTTACATTTATGATACATCTGTTGGATATGGTGTAACATCAGTAGATTCTAATAATAATTCAGTTGTTGGAGTTGGCACAACATTCTTGGATAATATTTACTATATTCATTCAATCACAAAATCTACAGAAAATGCTGAGATAATTACAAATATTAACACTGGATCAGTTGTTGTTGGTATTGCATCTACTGGCAATCTTCTTGGTAGATTCTCTTGGGGTAGATTGAGTGGAATCAATAGAGGTTTATCACCTATTTCTATTGGTGTTACTGGATATACTATAAGTGTTGGATTATCAACTTTCCCAACCATACAGAGAAGAGACTTTGGTCTAAGAAATAATGGTTCTCTTAGGAAAGACCTTGGGTAAAACCTAGTATAAATATAGAAAAAAGCTAGTGGATAATGGCAGCCATTGTAACGGATCAATTTAGAATTCTAAATGCGAATAATTTTATAGAAACCGTTGATAACGCAAACAATTCATATTATGTTTTTCTAGGATTGTCAAACCCAACACGTGTTGGGTTTGGTGGAGTAGTTGATTGGGATACTAATACCCCAAATCCAATAGATAATACAAATAATCTTAATCATGTTGGCGACACAATGCTATTTGGTAAGAAAGTTACCAGTTTGAATGTTAGAAGATTGATTAGGAGAGTTGATTGGACCAAAGGAACAAGATATGAAATGTATAGGCATGATTATAGTATTGTATCCCCATCACCAATAACTCAATCATCAAGACTTTATGATGCCAATTATTATGTAATGAATGAAAATTATGGTGTTTATATCTGTATCGATAATGGATCCTCTGGTATAAACACAACAGGAAATGCATCACAAGATCAACCACAATTCACCACATTAGAACCATCAAGAGCAGGAGAAAGTGGAGATGGTTATCTTTGGAAATACTTATTTACAGTTTCTCCAAGTGATATTATTAAATTTGATTCCACAGAATATATTTCATTACCAAACAACTGGAGTACTTCTACAGATAGTCAGATTGAAGCAGTAAGATCAAACGGAGATTCTTCAGTAAATAATAACCAAATTAAGAAAGTTTACATTGAAAATGGTGGATCTGGTTATTCGGGAGGATTGGGGCAAGAGGTAGATATTCTTGGCGATGGTACCGGTGGGAGAGTTATCATTGATGTTGTTGGTGGAGAAATTACAAATGCTGTAATCTCATCGGGAGGAAAAGGATATACTTATGGAATGGTTGATCTTGGACTAATTAATACAAATGCTTCTGCAGACTTTGCAAAATTGATTCCAATTATTCCACCATCTAAAGGTCATGGATATGATCTCTATAAAGAATTGGGTGCAGATAAAGTCTTAGTTTATGCGAGATTTGACGATTCTACAAAGGATTTCCCAATTGATACTAAATTTGCTCAAATTGGTATTCTCAAGAATCCAACATCTATAGGATCAACTTCAACATTTACAGAAAACGAGTTTTCATCATTATTTGCTGTCAAATTTACTTCAACATCAGGAACAATTAGTGTTGGAGATAAAATAAGACAGAGTGTTACTGATGGTACTGCACTTGGATTTGTTGCTTCATATGATGAGGAGACAAAGGTACTAAAATATTTTAAAGATAGATCATTATATTTTAATCAATCAACCTTAGACCAAACAGATTATATTGGTGTTACAACAGCATCACAAGTTTTAGATTTTGAATCTTCAGCAACTCCGGTTACAACAGCATCTGGATTTGTTGGTTCTATTGATTTGAATTTTACAGGAATCACAACAAATCCAACTGGTACAAAGATTATTAGTCTTGGATCAAGATTCACTAATGGACTCGCTTCTCCTGAGATAAATAAAGGATCGGGGGATGTAATTTATATTGATAATCGACCCCTCATTAACAGAAATTCTCGACAAAAAGAAGACGTTAAAATCATTCTGGAATTTTAAAAAATGCCACAAAAGACTAATCTAAATATCAATCCATATTATGATGATTTTGATAGAGAAGATAACTACTATAGGGTTCTGTTTAAACCAGGATATCCTATTCAGGCTAGGGAATTAACAACACTTCAATCAATTCTTCAAGATCAGATTGAGTCTTTTGGGAGTCATATGTTTAAGGATGGCTCAATGGTCATCCCTGGTGGAATTACTTATATTTCAGAATACTACTCAGTAAAAATAAATGAAGATCATTTAGGAATACCCGTTACATCATATTTGGACAAATTAGTTGGTCTAAGATTAACAGGATCTGAAACTGGAATATCGGTAGTTGTTGATTCATATTTGACACCGGCTACTTCTTCGGAAGTTACTGATATAACTTTGTTTGTACAATATCTTAATTCTGGATTAGATAATGAAATAAAATTTTTAAATGATGGAGAGGAATTAATAACTGAAACGTCATTTATATATGGAAATACATCTATAACTCAAGGTGATACCGTCGCTTCTTTAGTTTCTACAGAATCTTGTGCTATTGGATGCGCTGCAGCAATATCAAATGGAATTTATTTTATTAGAGGATCTTTTGTAAATGTTTCTTCTGATAAAATTGTTTTAGATCCATATACAAATCAACCATCATATAGGGTTGGACTAACTATTTCAGAAGATGTTGTAACTGTAAAGGAAGATTCTGCGCTATATGACAATGCTAGAGGATTTTCGAATTATGCTGCTCCAGGATCTGATAGATTAAAAATATCAACAATTCTATCAAAAAAACCACTAACAGATATTGACGATAAAAATTTTATTGAATTATTAAAATTGAATGGTGGAGATGTTAAGAAGTTACAAAATAAATCACAATATTCTATAATCAAAGATTACTTTGCCAAAAGAACTTTTGAAGAGTCCGGAAATTATGCCGTAGATAAATTCGGCGTAAAAGTAACAGAATCTTTGAATGATAGAATTTCTAACGGAGGAACTTATTTCTCTGGAGAAGTAACACAAAATGGTAAAGAACCATCAGAAAATCTGATGTCAGTGAAGATAACTCCCGGTAGAGCATATGTTAGAGGATTTGATATTGAAAAATCTGAAGAAACTATTATAGATGTAGAAAAACCAAGAGATACTATTAGTGTTCCAAGAGCATTAGTTCCTTTTGAGTTTGGCACTCTCTTAAGAGTTAATAATGTTCAGGGGACTCCATATTTTGGAATAAACAATGCAAATAATATTGTAAGTCTGTATAATCAGAGAAGAGATTCTAGTACATCATCTACTTCTGGATGGGGTACAAAAATAGGAGATGCTAGAGTATATTCGTTTAGCTTAACTGATGACACATATAAAAATAAATCAACAAAATGGGACTTATATCTATTTGATGTTCAAACTTATACTATTTTAACAGTAAATCAAGCATTAAATTCAACTCAATGTCCAGCTACTACCTATGTTAGAGGTTTGAGTAGCGGTGCTACTGGATATGTTGTAACAGCTGCTTCAGGAACATCAATAACTCTCACACAAACTTCTGGAACATTTTTACCAAATGAAGCTATAATCCTCAATGAAGACCCATCTATTTCTAGAAGTGCAACATCAATAACACAATATTCTGTTGATGATATCAAATCAGTATATCAGAACTGCAATCCAACATTTTCTGGTATGCAACAGGATTTCATGGCAGATTCTATTCTGTCTCAAAGTTCTATAATTCCTGGATTGGGTTTTAGTGATAGAGTAACGATTACAACTGGTGGAAATGTAACTTGTCCTGGTAAAACTTTTGCTAAAGTAAAAGTAGGATCTATTATTAGATATCAAATATCTGGTTTAGCATATGAAACTTTCAATAGGGTAAGTGCAGTTGCAGCAGATGCACGTTCATTCACTGTTGTTGCCGTTGAAAATATAAATGATGTTTGCTCTGGAGCACTTCCTGCGGCAAATCAAACAGTTCCCGCTTTTGTTGCCACAACAAAATTATTTAATAATGAAAATCAGGGAATATATGCACCACTTAGCAATGAAAATGTTGGAAAAATAAATTTATCATCATCAAATTTATCAATTAGAAAGCAAATAAATTCACTTTCTGTTAGTGGTTCAGGAACATTAAATATAACAAGCTCTTCTATAGGAATCTCAAGTGCATTCTTTGAACCATTTGATGCGGAGAGATATTCTGTACACTATTCTAATGGAACTATTGAAGATTTAACCGGGGATCAGGTTTCTATAGTTTCTGACGGAACTGAGGTTGCATTTACTGGATTAACAGCAAGTTCAACAAATGTTACAGTTAACGTTTCATTAATAAAAAATTCCATTATTTCTAAACAAAAAAATTACATTAAATGTTCTAAATTTGTTGTAAATAAAACACAATCCGGTATTGGTACGGATGTAAATGGTTTAGAAAAAAATCAATACTATGGTTTAAGAATTGAAGATAAAGAAATCTCATTAAACAGAGCAGATGTAGTAAAAATATCAAAAGTATATGAATCATTAAATAATCAAAATCCAACCCTAGACAAGTTATCGTTTATATCTGGGTTATCTTTAGATGTAAATGCAATTATTGGTGAGTTCATTATTGGTCAGGAAAGTGGATCTGTAGCACAGATAGTTGATTTACCATCTTCTTCAGAAGTTAACATCATTTATCTTTCACAAGAAAAATTTATTATTGGAGAAGCAGTATTATTTGAAGAGTCTGGTATCATTACAAATCTACAAAATATTACAAATGGGACTTATCTTGATGTAACGAATAATTTTAGGTTGAATAAAGGACATAAAGATCAATATTATGATTATTCAAGATTGGTTCGTCAAACAGATTCAATTCCATCAAGAAGACTTCTAGTGATTATGGATTACTATGAAGTTCCATCATCCGATGTTGGTGATACTTATACAGTTGCATCATATCCAGCAGAAAGATTTACAAAAGATATGCCACTATATCCTAATGGATTAAGGGCATCTGATACACTAGATTTCAGACCAATGGTGGCACAATATACCAGCACAAGTGCTTCACCATTTGCATATACTAGTAGAGATTATTCAGTTTCTGGATCCAATAGTTCAGTAATTGTTACGCCAAATGAAAGTTCTTTAGTTGCATATGAATATTACTTACCAAGAAAAGATCTTTTAGTTCTAGATGCTCTTGGTAATTTTTCTGTAGTTAAAGGTGTTTCTGCGTTAGAACCAAAACTACCAACGAATGTTGAAGGAGCAATGGACATTGCAACCATTGATCTCCCAGCATACTTGTATAATCCAAATGATGCCAAAATTACTCTTATCGATAATAGACGCTATACGATGAGAGACATTGGAAAACTTGAGGATAGAATTCAAACTTTAGAAGTGACAACTTCATTAAGTTTATTAGAATTAGATACTAAGTCATTACAAGTTCAAGACGCTGATGGATTATCAAGATTTAAGAGTGGTTTCTTTGTAGATGATTTTAAAGATAATTCATTTATAGAGATTGATGATCCAGATGCGGAATGCGCTATTGATAGCGTAAATAAGGAATTGGTATGTCCTATTCAAAACTATTCCATAAATCCGGAGTTAGTTCTTGCTTCCGGAACAGATTATAATACAGCAGATTTTTCTGCAGACTTACCACTATTTGATAGCAGCGTCAAAAAGTCTGGAGATCTTATTACATTAAACTATAGGGAAGTTGAGTGGATTAGTCAACCACTCGCTTCAAGAGTTGAAAATGTTAATCCATTTAACATGATTGAGTTTAATGGTGGCATATCATTAACTCCAGCATCAGACAATTGGGTAAGAGATATATTTGTAGATGGCGGTAGTAGGACTATTACTGGAGATTATGATGGTTCTTATATTGAGACCATTAAAACAAGTAGTTACCCAGATACTCACTATAGATCGAGAAACGTTGCTTTTGCTGCTGGTGGTTTAAAACCATTAACAAGATACTATCCATTCTTTGATGGATCTAGTGGAATAGACATTGTTCCAAAACTTATTGAAATTTCCATGGTTTCTGGTGTCTTTAGTTCTGGAGAAACTGTAGAAGCATATGTTGGTGGAGAAAAGATTGCAACATTTAGAATTTGTGTTCCAAACCACAAATTAGGAGATATTAACAATCCAACTAATAGATTTAGTTTAAATCCTTATAATAGATCAATTACTCTACCATCAGCATACACAGCATCAGCAACAGTATTAAATGTTGATATCGCCGCTCTTGCGGAAGAAGCACAAGGTAGATTCTCCGGTCGCATAGCACGCAGCTGCACATTAATTGGCGCAACTAGTGGAGCTCAAGCAACAGTATCCGATATTAGACTGATTACCGATACATTCGGTGATGTTGGTGGAGCATTGTTCTTCAGAGATCCTCTAACAAACCCACCACCAGCAGTCAGATTCCAAGTTGGAACTAGAACGTACAAGTTGACATCAAGCTCAACTAATGCACAACCACTTCCAGGAAGTCTCTTAATTAGTAGTGCAGAAACTTCATATAGTGCAAGTGGTAGAGTTGATGTTTATACACAAACTAGAGTTGTTGTAAGAAGACCACCTCCACCACCTCCACCACCACCACCAGCACGTCCAAGAGGTGGAAAGGATCCTCTAGCACAAACTTTCACAGTTGATGAAACTGGAGCATTTTTAACATCTATTGACTTGTTCTTTGCAAGTAAAGATGAAAATGAGAAAGTATTCGTTGAACTAAGAACGGTAGAACTTGGAACACCAACAAATACTCTTGTACAGGACTTCTCAAGAGTAGCCTTAGAACCATCCCAAGTAAATGTTTCAAGTAATGCTGAAGTTCCAACAAGGGTAACTTTCCCATCCCCAATATATCTTGAACCAAACGTAGAATATGCAATTGTTGTAATTGCACCATCATCAAATAATTATGAGCATTGGATTGCAAGAATGGGTGAAAGAACAGTTAATACACAATCTCTACCAAATGCAGAAAGTGTATTGGTAACTAAACAATACATTGGTGGAAGTTTGTTCAAGTCTCAGAATGGAACAATATGGACTGCAAACCAATTTGAAGATATGAAGTTTAAGTTGTATAAAGCACAATTTGTCAATACAACTGGTATTGTATACTTCAATAACCCAACTATTAGTGAAAATACTTATATCACACCAAAACTTCCACTCAACCCGATTAAAACTCTCCCAAGAAAACTTAAGGTTGGAATCACTCCAGTAACAACTGCAAATATGATTTCAATCCTTTCTCCAGGAAGAAAGGTTAGTGAAGGATCAGATCCAGGTCCTACAGGATATATTGAGCAAGCAGGTGGAAAAATTGGAAATCTTGCTCTAAGTGGAGTTGGTACAGGTTATGCAAACGGAACTTATTCTGGTGTTTCTTTCTATAACATAACAGGAAATGGTTCTGGTGCGGTTGGAATTGTTACAGTTGCTAATAATTTAGTTTCTGCAATATCAATTACTAGTGGAACTCCAGGATCTGGATATGTTGTTGGTGATGTTCTTGGGATTTCTACTGCTGGCGTTGGCAAGGGTGGAAAGGCAACTATTACAGTTTCTTCAATTAACTCTGTTGATACTCTGTACTTATCAAATGTTCAAGGTGAGCAATTCTCAACTGGAGAAGATCTTGTTTATTACAATGATTCTGGCACAAGAGTTTCCCTCGCAAATACGGACATTGCTAGTTCTACTCTGATATCTAATCTTTATAACGGAACTACAATCGAAGTTTCTCATAATAATCATGGTATGACCGCAGATACCAATAAGGTATCTATTTCCAATATTCTCCCAAATACATCACCAGTACAATTAACTGCTGCCGTAAATATAAATTCAACAAAAATTTCGGTTGCTAGCACATCACAATTTGCCACTTTTGAAGGTCAGACATCATCAACTGGTTATGTCAAAGTTAATAATGAAATTATATTCTATAATAGTGTAAATGCTGATAACACTCTTGGAATTGGTACAAGAGGAACAAATGGTTCTCTTATAAGAAATCACAATGTTGGTGATATTGCATATAAGTATGAATTAAATGGTGTATCTCTAACAAGACTCAATACCTCATACACAATGTCTGCTGATTATGCATTGAAGTCACAAAAAGATACTGACAAGTATTGTGTACAATTCTCTCGTGGTGATAGAGCAACTGGTGATACTCAACTAAGTTTCACGGATCAAAAGTCTCTAGGTGGTGATTCTGTAAGAGCATCTCAAAACTTACAATTTAACACTATAATTCCACAGATTAATGTAATTACACCTGGACAAACTACAAATGTAACTTCTGAAATAAGAACAGTTTCTGGTACTAGTGCTGGTGGTTCTGAAATACCATTCATCGATGAAGGATACGAAAGCGTTGAGATTAATCAACCAAACTTCCTTTCTTCACCAAGAATTATCTGCTCTTCAATCAACGAAGCGCAGAATTTATCTGCACTACCAAGAAGCAAGTCATTCACACTTGCTGTGACATTATCTTCACAAGATCCAAACCTGTCACCAGTTCTTGATGCACAAAATACAACACTGATTCTTCAGAGAAACAGGATTAATAATCCAATTTCAGATTATGTGAGAGATGGTAGAGTAAATCAACTATCAAACGATCCTCACACATCGGCATATATTTCTAAAAAAATTAGTCTGAAGCAACCAGCATCATCATTAAAGGTATTTGTTGGTGCATATAGACCAGAAACATCAGACTTTAGAGTTCTTTATAGATTGTTTAGAGCAGATTCCAGCGAAATAACCCAATCATATCAATTATTCCCAGGATATGATAATTTAATTGATACCGATGGAGATGGTTTTGGTGATGTAGTTATTGATCCAACTCTTAATAGTGGAAGATCTGATGCCTATGTTACGCCAAATAAGGCTAATCAATATTCAGAGTATCAGTTTACCATTGATAATGTTGAACAATTTACCGCATTCTCAATCAAAATTGTAATGAGTAGTACCGATGAAGCAAATCCACCAAGATTTAAAGATTTGAGAGCACTTGCACTAGCATAAAAATTCGTTATGATAAAGGTAGAAGGACATCAAAATCTGTATAGGGATGAGAAAACCGGTGCTATCGTAAATACTGATACTGCCGGTTATTCTCAATATATTAGAATGAAGAATGAAAAACAAAAGCAAAGAGATGAAATAGATCAACTCAAAGCAGATGTTTCTGAAATAAAAGACTTATTAAAGGAGTTAATCAATGGATCCAAACAAAATAACACTTGAAGATGTTAATAAACTTTTTGAATATGAGAAACTCAGTAGAGAAGTTGACTCATGTGAAGATTTGGATCAACTAAGAAATCTTACAAAATGTTACATTAAACTTTATATGAAACAGCAAGAGACTGTAAAAGCTATAATCTAATGCGGATATAAATAGTCTTTAGATCTAATTGTGTAATAGATGGCAGTAGTATATGTCACTAATCTTATTATTAACGCAGGATCTGACTTTGAGCATATTTTCCATCTACAAGATTCAGCAATAAATTCTGTGGTCGATATAACTAACTATACTGCCTCATCTCAATTGAGAAAATGGGCGGGAAGTTCATCTGCAACTAATTTTACTACGGAAATTATACCTCCCTACGCTGTTGGGAGAATAAAAATTTCTCTAACTGCTGAGCAGACAGCAAATCTAAAACCCGGTCGATATGTTTATGATGTATTATTAAATCGTTCGGGATTTAAATCAAGATTAGTTGAAGGTTCAATCATTGTAAGAGAGGGAGTCACTAGGTAATGACATATTCACCGGTACGATTAGGTGCTACGGGAGTTACTAGAGTACTTACAAACCTTTCATATGGTGACTTAGTAACTAATGCTTATAATTTAGTTGGTGGGATTGCTACAGCAACTTCTCTAAGAGTTTCTGGCATAACAACTCTTGGAGCAGATGGTGGAATTACCACAACTAGAGGAAGTGTTTGGGTTGGTGCTGGACATACAATTTATGGTCCAAGTGCAAAATTTGTAATGGTTGATATTTCAGATACATTGAGTGTTCTGACATTTCAAAACGAAAATCTTATAGTAACTGGAATTGCTACTTTTAATAATCCAATTGATTATGTACCAGCACACTATTCACCAAAAAATGGTGTTGGATATTTTAATACCGATGGAAGATTAGTTTCATCCGCAAATACAACAACATACGTTGAAACAACTAATTATTTACTTACTGTAGATTCTGACGGAATTCCATTATGGTCAAGAGTTCTTGATGGGGGAGAATACTAATGGCAAAACCATCCACAAGACAAGGACTTATTGATTATTGTTTGAGACAACTTGGTGCTCCAGTATTGGAAATTAATGTTGCCGACGAGCAAATAGACGACTTGGTAGATGATGCTATTCAATATTTTAATGAGCGCCATTATGATGGCGTTGAAAGAATGTATCTAAAATATAAAATCACTCAAGAAGATATTGATAGAGGTAAAGCAAAGAATACTGATGGGGTTGGTATTGTAACAACCACAGGTTCTTCCGCTGGATCAACATTCAATTTTTATGAAACGTCAAATTACATCCAAGTACCAGATTCTGTAATTGGCGTAGAAAAGATATTTAAATTTGATACCAGTTCTATTTCTGGTGGAATGTTTAGTATTAAATATCAATTATTTTTAAATGATTTATATTATTTCAATTCGGTTGAACTTCTTCAGTATGCCATGGTAAAAACATACTTAGAAGATATTGATTACTTATTAACCACAGACAAGCAAATAAGATTTAACAAGAGACAAAATAGACTTTATTTGGATATTGATTGGGGTGCAGAATCTGCAGATAACTGGTTGGTTTTAGAGTGCTATAGAGCTTTAAATCCAGCAGAGTTTTCTAAAGTGTATAATGATAGTTTTATCAAAAAATATCTAACTGCTTTGATCAAAAAGCAGTGGGGTCAGAATTTAATCAAATTCCAAGGAGTAAAACTTCCTGGGGGAATAGAATTAAATGGCAGACAAATATATGATGATGCTGAAAGAGAATTAGAAGATATTAAACAGAGAATGACATTGGAATATGAATTACCACCTTTAGATATGATAGGATGATTCACCATGGCATTAAATCCATTTTTTCTTCAAGGAAGTGAGAGAGAGCAAAAACTTCTTCAAGATTTAGTAAATGAACAAATTGGAATATATGGTGTAGAAGTTTATTATTTACCAAGAAGAGTAATTGGGAGAAAAACTATTATTGAAGAAATAGTAGCATCAGAATTTGATGAGGCATTTCCATTGGAAGCATACATCAAAAACTATGAGGGATATTCTGGTGCCGGTGATATTATGACAAAATTTGGTGTTAGTTTGAGAGATGAATTGACACTAGTGATATCAAAAGAAAAGTATGAAGAATTTATTGCACCATTTGTAAATATTGGAACCTTAGGATCTGTAGAATATCCAGATGATAGATATGGATATTTTGAAAGACCAAAAGAAGGGGATCTAATCTTTTTCCCATTTGGAAAAAGACTTTTTGAAATTAAGTTTGTAGAGCATGAAATGCCTTTCTATCAGTTGGGCAACACTTATGTTTACGAACTTAGATGTGAGCTATTCGAATATGAGGATGAAGTTATTGATACATCTATAGATGATATTGATACTTTAGTTGATGATGAAGGATATGTAACAACACTTTATCTTGGTGGATCTGATAATAGAGCGGCAGGAATTACATTATTTACCGGAAGTGGATATATTGATCAAGTTTTTCTAAACAATGATGGATATGGATATACTTCAACACCATCAGTTGCAATATCAACCAATCCTTTAGCATATGCTGGAAATCCTTGGGATTATAGAAATGCTTCGGCAGTTGCAATAACAACCTGCGTTGGTGGAGTTTGCTCAATAAAAGAATTACTTTTTACAGATACTGGAGTTGGTTATACCACAGCACCAACAATAATAATATCTGGTGGCGGTGGATCTGGAGCTATTGCAACATGTTCAATATCAACTTCTAGAGGAATTGTTTTTACAGATATTTTCGATCCTGGATTTGGATATGGAAATCCACCAATAGTAAGTGTTGGAAATAGCGCACAGATTGTAACTAGATTAAATTCTGTTGGTCAAGTATCTTCAGCATTAATAAGAACTGCTGGTACTGGATTTACTGGATCAAATATTCAATCATTCCCAGCAAATGTTTCTTCACCACCATTAGGAGTTGGGTATGGAACATTCAATGTTGGTGATAGAGTAACTGGACAAATTTCAGGTTCTGTCGGTCTTGTTAGATCTTGGGATTCTGAGAGAAGAATTCTTACAATTTCAAATGTTGGTACCGGTGCAACAGTTCTTGGATTCCAACCAGATGAAATTATTGTTGGATCTGGTGCAACAGTATCTGCTGCAGTAACTGCCGGTGGTTATCCGATATATAGTGTACGGGAATACATAACTGGTCCTGAGCAAAAACAAGATTCTGACAAATATACTTTAGATTCTTATGCTCAAAACAATGAAATTGAAGAAGAGGCAGACCTTATTCTAGATTTCACAGATTCAAATCCATTTGGCGTTTACTAATGTTAGGAACTTATTTTTACCATAATATTTTAAGAAAAACTATTATTGGTTTTGGTACATTATTTAATGATATTCACATTAAACACCAAACTAATGATGGTGGAGAGTTCAGTGACTTGAAGGTAGCACTGGCATATGGACCTGTACAAAAGTTCCTAGCAAGATTGGAACAACAACCAGATCTTAATAAAAAGGTTCAAATCACCCTACCAAGAATGTCATTTGAGATGAACTCAATCTCATATGATGCGACAAGGAAAGCAGGAATAACTCAAACATTTAAAGCGTCTGATGGAACTAACTTGAAAAAAGTTTTTATGCCAGTTCCATATAATATTGGATTCGAATTAAATATTCTTTGCAAACTAAATGATGATGCACTTCAGATTATTGAGCAAATTTTACCATTCTTCCAGCCTTCATTTACGATAACAATCGATTTAGTCGATAGTATTGGAGAAAAAAGAGATGTCCCAATTACTTTGGACTCAATTTCATTCCAAGATGACTATGAAGGAGATTTCACAACAAGAAGAGCGTTAATTTACACTTTACAATTTACTGCTAAGACTTATCTGTTTGGTCCAATTGCAGATACAACAGATGGTCTCATTAGAAAAGTCCAGGTTGATTACTACACCAATACAAATAGACAGACCTCAACTAGAGAAATGAGATATACCGCTACACCAAAAGCAACAGTTGATTATAATAACGATAATATTATAGATGCTGCAGATGATCCATTTGTAGATCCAGATGATGATTTTGGATTTAATGAGTCAGTAATTGATTACACAGACTCTAAAAATTATAGCCCAACAAGATCTGAAGATATTTGATTATGGAAGACTCCTTTGAAAAAATTAGTCAATCTCTAAATGTTGAGACTGAGATTGTAAGTGTAGATAGAGAAAAACCTCAACTTACAAAGGTTGAGGAAAAAAATGATATAAAGAAAGATTATGAATACACTCGTGCAAATTTATATTCCTTGATTGAAAAAGGACAAGAAGCAATCAATGGAATCATGGAACTTGCTGGTGAAGGTGGAAGTCCTAGAGCATATGAGGTTGCTGGTCAACTTATAAAAAGTGTTGCTGATACAACAGATAAGTTGATTGATCTTCAGAAAAAACTTAAGGATGTTGAGGAAGATATTCCTAAAACAACAAACAATGTTACTAACAATGCACTATTTGTTGGTTCTACAGCAGAACTTTCAAAACTACTGAAGCAAGGTTTTCTAAATAATAAAGAATAAAGCAACACTTTAATGAGCTGGTCCGACAAATATAAAAAGTCGATCAATTGTGATAATCCAAAAGGGTTTTCACAAAGAGCTCACTGTCAGGGACGTAAAAAGAAACTTGACGAAGAGGGACTGCGTAAGTGGTTCCAAAGTAAATCAAAAGATGGAAAACCTGGTTGGGTTGATGTTGTAGATGGAGATGCATGTGCTAGAGAGAAGGGGGAAACCGCTACTCCTAAGTGTGTATCATCTGAAAAGCGTGCTTCTATGAGTAAAAAAGAAAGACTTGCTGCTCAGGCAAGAAAGCGTCGCAAAGACCCAAATCAACCAGAAAAATCAGGCGCTTCTAAACCAACATACGTTAAAACAGATTACACCCCAAAAGGCAATATGGATCTACAAGAAGTAAAAGATAAACCCGGAAAAGGTAGTGGCAAAAAAGATGCTTGCTACAATAAGGTAAAGTCAAGATATGATGTTTGGCCAAGTGCATATGCATCCGGCGCATTAGTCAAGTGCCGTAAAGTTGGTGCTGCTAACTGGGGAACCAAGAGTGAAGGAAAGGATCATGAATATTCAATGGCCCGTTCTGAGATTTCTACTATTGTTGCAGCAGCAAAGAGATTAAAGAAAAAGGTTGGTAAAGGTGAAGGAGATCTTGAAGCATGGGTCCAGTCAAAAATTACAAAAGCAGCAGATTACATTGATACTGCAGCAGACTATGTATCAAGTAGAGAGCATAATGAATCTATAGATATTCAGACTGCTGATGGAAAAACTTTTGCACAATTCATTGATATTATTGGTCCAAACCAGATGCAAGCAGCTGTCAATGAAAAGTGCTGGGTTGGATATAAACAACTTGGAATGAAAAAGAAGGGAGATAGGATGGTTCCAAATTGCGTAAAAGAAGCGATTGGAGTACCACTTCCAGAACCGACAGATCGTGCTGCAAAAGATCAATTGCAAAAGATGATTCCAAAAGGTGAAAAAGTCCACACCTTTGGTTCGAAATTGCAAAAAGCAAACTTTGAACTGGAAGGAGAAGAGAATATTCAAGAGATACATGGACAGGGGCATTCTCCACATGAAGTTCCTTCTGGAAACATCAAAAGATTAGTTAAAAAGGCATCAAAAAGAGTTGATGCTGATGCCGATGGTGATATAGATACTCTAGATAAAGCAAAGGGCGAAGTTGGTAAATTTGCTTCAGATATCAAAAACAAAAAAATCTATGATGTTGCTGGCGCAAGAAAAGTACCTAAAAAAAGTCTTTCATCATATGAAATTCCTTCTGGTGATTTGAAAAAACTGGTTGCTAAAGCAGTTAAAAGAATTGATACTGATGTTGATGGTGACAGTGATAACAATGATAAGTCTAAGGGAGAACTTGGAGAGTTTATCCCTGGTGTGAATAACAAAAGACTCTTTAGTACAACCAGAACAAAAACAACTAAAGAAAGTTTTTCTAACTGGAGACAAGAACTTGAGGAGGATTGGCAGAAAGTCAACAAGTCCGATAAAACTGATGGTATGAGTCCTGCAGCAGTTAAGGCATATCGCCGTGAGAACCCAGGTTCCAAACTTAAGACTGCTGTAACTGGTGATCCAAAATCAGGCAGTAAGGATGCCAAGCGCAGAAAGTCCTTCTGCTCACGCTCTAAGGGGCAGCAAGACATGCATAACATCGATTGCTCAAAAGACCCCGATAAAGCAATCTGCAAAGCCCGTCGTCGCTGGAAGTGCTGATCAATGAAAAGTTTTCAACAGTTTCTATCAGAAAGTATCACCATCAATGGTGATTTTAATGGCACCCTAAATGTTGGGTCTTCTCAACCAGAACAAGCACAAGAGTCTTTCTTTGCTGATGTTATGTGGGAAGGTAAACTTTATCGTTTAGAAGTAGAAGGTGCAATGCTTTCCAAGAATGAACTCGCAGAACAAATCCAAGATGAATATCCTGGAGCCATTGTTCATAATGTTTATCCTGGTCAGGTAAATACTTCAAGAATCAAAAACGCACAAAGATATCAACCAGAAAGATTGTCATGGGGTGAGTAATGGCTCAGTGGAATAAGAACACACAGGATTTTCTAAACCAAGAAAGATCCTTATTTGAGGTTTTCCAAATTGCTGATCACTGGGGTGAACAGACAGACTGGAGACCAAACTTTTCCAATAACAACAGACTAAAGACTGCACCTTTCCAAACAGTTTTCTTTAATACCTTCCAGTATGGTAAAGAGACTGATGTTTGGGATGAGAGAGTAGTTGGAGTTGGAACCGCAACTTGGAACCAATATGCAAGTAATGTGATTATGCAAGTTGGTTCTACTGCTGGTAGTAAAGTGACCAGACAAACCAA
>Ga0129336_10000155_pt1 | contig 35554 bp, 31 predicted proteins | sample CPB6_02_DNA_FD_96878 | JGI IMG/M metagenome (GOLD analysis project Ga0129336, IMG submission 96878) | Freshwater to marine salinity gradient microbial communities from Chesapeake Bay, USA - CPBay_Sum_0.6_0.2_DNA | ecosystem: Environmental > Aquatic > Marine > Coastal | place: USA: Chesapeake...
GTCGGCTGACAGGTCATCACCTGATCGATCGCACTGCGCATGCCGTCACGCATCGCCTGCACGTGTTCCATGAACGCCTGCTCGGTGGTGAGCGGTCGTTCCTTGATGCTGATGCGCGCGATGTGGTTGGTGACCCCCGGGGGTCGCAGCATTTCCGACTCGGGTTGGCAGGTGGTGTTCGTCGAGGGTACGACGATCGCGATGCGTGCCCGATAGCCGAGTTGGTCGGTCATGGTGATTTGGTGCTGCCGCCGTCGATGGTGAGCGAGGTACCGGTGAGATGCGCTGCGGCCGGCGAGGCGAGAAAAGCCACGTGGGTGGCGATTTCTGCGGCCGTCGCGAGTCGTCGCAAGGCGGTCTTCTGCAAAAATCGCGTTTCCGCTTCGGCGACGCTGCAGCCCTCGCGGGCGGCGGCGGCCTGCATCAGCGTGTCCCAGCGCGATGAGCGCACCGGCCCAGGGTTCACGGCATTGATGGCGACGCCGTGGGGGCCGAGTTCTTCGGCAAGCCCGCGTACGATCGCCAGCAGTGCGGCATTGGCTGCGGCGCCCGGCAGCATGCGGGGTTCAGGCTGACGCGCGGAATTGCCGACCACCAAAACGATACGACCGCTGCGCTGCAGGACCATGCGCGGGGTGACTGCCCGCAACGCACGAATGGTGCCGAATAGTTTGATCTCGAGATTGCTGCGCCAGGCGGCATCGTCGATTTCCCAGAATACGCCGCCTTGTGCAGCGCCCGCTGCACTGATGAAGACGTCGATGCCGCCGAGTTCCCGTGCGGCCTGCTCGATGGCGCGATCGGTGGAGTTCGCCTCGGACAGGTCGCATTCGATGGCCGCATGAGTGGTTGCCGCTGCAAGTTCGCCAGCGAGCTCGGCGAGTGCGTCCCGGCTGCGTCCGAGCAAGGCGAGCCTTGCGCCTTCGGCGGCGAGTTGCGCCGCGATGGCACGACCCAAGACACCGTTGGCACCGCAGAGCACGACCCGCTGCCGGGCTAGTCCAAGATTCATGAGTCAGCTGCGGCGACGCGCGAGTGCCGCGCCGGCGCCGAGCGCGCGCAGCTTGCCGCGGGCGAGCTCGGCCGAGAGCGGCGCCATGCCGCAGTTGGTACAGGGCAGCAGGCGCGATTTCTCGACGTGTCGCGTCGCTTCGAGAATATTGTGCGCAACTTCCTCTGCGCTTTCGAGTTTTCCGGGCAACACCTCGATCGCGCCGACCAGCAATTCTTTGTCGGGCAGCAGTCGCAACACCTCGTGGGGTACGCGGGAGCCAGCGAATTCCAGCGACACCTGCCGCACGCTGCTGGCATTGATCCACGGAAAAATTCGCTCGTATTGGCGCCACTGATCGCCCAGCGATTCCTTCCAGCGGATATTGGCTTCGATGCCGTAGCCGTAGCAGATATGCACGGCCGTGGTGACCGACAGTCCCTGCATCGCCCGTTCGAGTGCCGGCAGTCCCCAGTCGCGTACTTCGTCGATGAACACGTTGAATGCTGGCTCGTCGAACTGGATGACATCCGCTCCGGCGGCAACCAATTCTTTGGCTTCGGCGTTCAGCAATTCGGCGAAGCGCATGGCCATGTCTTCGCGACGGCCGTAGTAGCCGTCGGCGAGCGTGTCGCAAATGGTCATCGGGCCGGGCAGCGTGACTTTGAGCCGGCGCGTGGTTTGGGCGCGCATGTACGCGGCGTCGGCGGCGTGGATGGCCTTGGGTCTTGCGAGGGGCCCCGTGACCGTGGGCACGTCGGCCTCGTAGCGATTGTTGCGGATGCCCATCCGCGTCTTGCGATTCCAGTCGATGCCCTCGAGATGTTCGAGGAAGCCGTGGACGAAATGGATGCGGAACTGCTCGCCGTCGCCGACCACGTCGATGCCGGCCGCTTCTTGCTCGCGCAGCCACTCGAGCGCCGCACGCTCCTTGCCGTCTTGCAGGGCTTGGCCTTCGAGACGCCAGGTGGGCCAAAGTTTTTCGGGTTCGGCGAGCCAGTCGGGTTTGGGCAGGCTGCCTACGGTGGTGGTTCTGAACACCGTGGAATCTTAACCACGGACGCCGCCGACCCGAGTCGGGGGTGACGGCATGCTCACCTAGTGGAGTCGTCCGGGGTGGAGCGGACCTGGCGATCCGCTCCACCCGGAACATCCTTGGACGGGTGTATCCCTACATCCGGACTTCCGTGTCCGGGACGGCACCCCGGACGGGGCGCCGTGTCCATCGAAAGAGTTGCTTTAGTTCGGCAGTAGCACGCTGTCGACGGCAACCACGACGCCGTTGGTGGCGTTGAAGTCACCGGTCACGCGGGCGCCATCGACGCGCAGGCGACCACGGACGAGTTCGAACTTCACGTCCTCGCCGGCGACCGTTTTGGCGCTGCGGGTACGCTTCATGTCGTCGGACTCGAGAGCCTTGCCCGGGACGACGTGGTTGGTGAGCAGCTTGACCAGCTGGTCCTTGTTCTCGGGGCGCAGCAGCGCCTCGAGCTGGGCTGGCGGCAGCTTGGCGAAGGCTTCGTCGGTCGGCGCGAAGATCGTCACCGGACCGTTGCCGCTCAGAGCGTCTTGCAGGCCGGCGACCTCGATGGCCTTGGCGAGAGTGGTGAAGTTGCCTTTCTCTTTGGCAACATCGAGAACGTTGGCCGTTCCGCTGGCTTGGGCGGCAACGGCGGCGAGCCCCAGAAGGGCGGCAGCGACGGTGGCCTTGGCGTTGATACGATTCATGTCAGTACTCCGTAAGTTTTGGCTTGAGGCGTACCGCGATCCTGCGTACGCAACCTTTCGACGGGCGTGATAGTGACAGGCGACCCCCTTTCTGTCAAGATCTTGTACAACCAATGGCTGGACAGAAGCTGAACAAACCATGAACAGGCTCGCAACCACATCGGCGGCTGGGCAATTCACCATCAAGGCGGTGGCGCAGGCGACCGGGCTGTCGGTCGAAACGCTGCGTGCCTGGGAGCGCCGGTACGAGGTGGTGACGCCCCAGCGAGATTCGGCCGGCCGGCGAACGTACTCCGCGGCCGACGTCGCCCGGCTGCGCCTGTTGCGTACCGCGACCGAGCTCGGTCATACCATCAGTCGCCTTGCGAGGTTGGACGAGGACGAACTCGCCAAGCTGGTCGCCGATTCCGGTGGTCAGGCCCGACCGGGCCCGAGCCGCGGCCAGTCCTATGTCGAGCGCGCCATCGACGCGACCGAGCACTCCGACCCCTCGGGCGTCGAAGAGGTGCTGACTTCGGCCGTGGCGCTGCTGCCCCCCAACGAGGTGGTGAACACCGTGCTGGTCCCGCTAGTCCGCGAAGTCGGCGAGCGCTGGCATCGGGGTGACGTCTCCATCGCCCAAGAGCACATGGTCACCGACATCGTACGTCGGCTCATCATCAGCGTCTCGCGCGGTTATCTGCGCTCCGACAACGGGCCTTGCCTGGTACTCGCCACGCTCTCCGGCGAGCGCCACGAACTCGGCATCCTGATGTGCAGCTGGCTCGCTGCGACACGCCGTTTCCGCACTCATTATTTGGGCGTCGACGTGCCCCCCATAGAAATCGCCCGCTTCGCGCTCGAGGTCGATGCTCGTGCCGTACTGGTGTCGCTCGTCATGCCTGAAAACGAGGTGCCGGTCCTCGAACAATTGCGCCAACTGGCCGACCACCTGAGCGGTCGGTGCGAGGTGTGGATCGGTGGCGTGGCGGCTCGCATGGTCGCGGCCGACGAACTGCCCGCCGGATGCCTGTTGCTGCCCACCGGTCACGATTTCGAACAGCGTCTCGATCTGCTCGCCGCGCAGCACTTTTCCTAAGACCCGGGGCCCAACCGGACCTTGATCACGGTTCGGTTAATTTTTGTCATGAACCTTTGGTTTTCAGCCACCAGAGGCCTACATTCGCCGTATGAGCGCGTCGAGTCTGGTCAAGGGTGGCATCAAACTTCTGGTACTAGCCGTGACCGCCGTGCTTGCGGCCTGCGGTGGCGGCGGTGGCAGCAGTTCCACCAGCGTGATCGCGACCCCGACGGCGACCGCCCCACCGATCAGCAAGGCCGAGGCCTTCCGATTTTTGAATCAAGCGACCTTTGGCGCCACCGAAGCCGAAGCCAACCGCCTGATCGCACTCGGCGACTCCAACAACGCCTATTCGCGCTGGATCGATCAGCAGATCGGTCGCGAAGCCAGCTTGCTGTTGCCTGCGGTCGAGGCGGCCTATCCCGATCCGATCCCGACCAACTTCAACATCGCCGTACTCAACAACAACCGCCTCGAGCAATGGTTCTCCAACGCGCTACGCGGCGAGGACCAGCTCCGGCAACGCGTCGCTTTCGCACTCTCTGAAATCTTTGTCGTGTCGCAGGTGGGCGCACTGCTCAACTTGCCCAATGCCACGGCTGACTTCCACGACATGCTCGCTCGCGGCGCTTTCGGCAATTTTCGTACGCTGCTCGAGAACGTCACGCTGCATCCGGCGATGGGTATCTACCTGTCGATGCTCGGCAATCAAAAGGCAGTGGCCAACACCAATTTACGGCCCGACGAGAACTACGCGCGCGAGATGATGCAGCTGTTCAGCGTGGGTCTCGTGCAGCTCAACATCGACGGTACGATCCGCAACGACGCCAGCGGTCAGCCCTTGCCGACCTACAACCAGGACACCATCGAAGGCTTCGCGCGGGTCTTCACCGGTTGGAAGTGGGAATGCCCAACGACTTTGCCCATATGCACCTTCGCGACGACGCGTCCGCAATTCGCTCCAGTCGCCGGCTACAACCAGGTGCTGCCGATGCGTCTGTACCCCGACTTTCACGAGACGGGTACGAAGCTCGTCCTCAACTATTCAGGTGTTGCGCTCCCCAACGCGACCATCCCGGCGGGTCAATCGGGCGCGCAAGATTTGAAGGATGCCCTGGACAACGTCTTCAACCATCCGAACGTCGGGCCGTTCATTTCCAAGCAACTCATCCAGCGGTTGGTGACCAGCAATCCGTCGCCTGCCTACGTGCAACGCGTCGCCGAGAAATTCAACAACGATGGCGCCGGTCGGCGCGGCAATCTCGAAGTGGTGGTCAAGGCGATTCTGCTCGACACCGAGGCACGAAGTGCCGCGAGCGGCACGGCAACTGCGAGTGCTGGCAAGCTCAAGGAGCCGCTGCTTCGTCTCACGCAGTTCTGGCGCGCCTACGAGGCAACCTCGCGCTCAGGTCGATTGGGCTCCGCGACCAATTTTACGGGCGGCGTCGGCGCAGTCTTTGGTCAGGCGCAGGGCAGTTCACCCTCGGTGTTCAATTTCTTCAGCCCTTTCTATGCGCCGCCGGGTGAGATCGCCGATTCGGGTCGCGTGTCGCCCGAGATGCAGATCGCCACCGAATATTTGAACACGCAGATAGCAAACTTCTTCTGGACTCAAGCGGTGTCGCGCACCCATACGGCGACCACCCTCGCGACTGACATCATGTACATCAACACCGCCGACGAACTCGTGGTGGCGAACGACAGCGAGGCACTCATCAACCGCGTCGCCGAGCGTCTCTTGGGCGGATCCGGACAGATCTCTGCCACGCTCAAGGCGCAGGCCAAAGCGCAGATCGAACGCACCGTCGTGCCAGCAACCAACCCCGCCACGGCGCTCGCGACCCGGACGGCAGACGCCATTTTCTTTGTGACGACCTCGCCCGAGTTCGCGCTGCAACGCTGAGCAGATGGAGTCTTCATGAATCGCCTTCGACGCAAGTTCATCAAGGCCGCTGCTGCAGGCGGTGTTGCCTACGCTTTCGGGCGTACCGCGGGCACGGTGCACGCCCAGATGGCGGGTACGGGCGGCTTCGCCGACTACAAGGCGCTCGTTTGTCTTTTCCTGTTCGGGGGCAACGATTCCTGGAACATGGTCGTGCCGACGAGCACGGCCGAGTACAACGCCTACTCACGCTCACGCGGCGGCGGTACGACATCGAGCCTCGCCGTGGATCGCGCTTCGTTGCTGCCGATTTCTTTGCCGGGACAAGTTTCGGGCGATCCTGCTTATGGTTTTCACCCGAGCATGACTGGAGCGCGCGATCTCTTCAACGAAGGCAAGCTCGCGGTCATGGCCAACATCGGACCGCTCATTCGTCCGACTACGAAGACGCAGTACCAGACGGCGGGTACCACCGGCCACGCGTTGCCGCCACAACTGTTCTCGCACAACGATCAGCAGGACCAGTGGCACAGCTTGCGCGGGCGGACGACGCTGAAGTCGGGTTGGGCCGGCAGAGTCGCCGACGTACTCAATGCGCAGGCCGGCAACCAGGGCTTGTCGGTCAACGTGTCGCTTGCCGGTCAAACTTATTTCCAGGCCAGTGAAATCGCCAAGCCGTACGTGATGGGCGCCACCGGCCCGACGCAGTTCGCGGCCTTCCCGACCACCGGTGCGGGCCCTCTGCGCCGCCAGTCCTTCGAGTCGGTGCTGACGGCGACCATGGGATCCTCTTCAAACACGATGTACGAACGCGCCTACGCCAGCGTGCAGCAGCGCGCAGCGCAGTTTGCCGATCGTGTCAGCACAGCGATCGCCAGCGGTTACAGCTTCAATGCGCTGCCGAACACCGGCACACTGTCCTCGCTGCAACAACAGCTGCGTACGGTGGCGAAGATCGTCTCGGTACGGCAGAGCCTCGGGCTCTCTCGACAGATATTTTTCGTCTCGACGGGTGGTTTCGATCAGCACGACGATCTCGTGCGCGATCAGCCCGGTCTACTCGCCAACATCAGCAGTTCCGTGAAGATGTTTCACGACTCGATGCGCGAGATCGGCATGGAGAACAACGTCACGCTGTTCACGCATTCCGATTTCGGTCGCACGCTCACCTCCAACGGTGACGGTTCCGATCACGCTTGGGGTGGCATCCAGCTGGTTGCGGGCGGCGCAGTTCGCGGCGGGCGTTTCTATGGGGCTTACCCGCTGCTCGAAACCAATGGCGCCTGGGACGTCGGTGGCGGACGCATCATTCCGACCGTGTCGGCAGATCAGTACGCGGCTACGCTCGCGAGCTGGTTCGGCGTCGGCGATGCCGACCTCGTGAAGGTCGCGCCCAGCATCAACAATTTCGCGGCACGCAATCTCGGCTTCATGGTTTGAAGGCGCGCGCCACGAAGCGCGCAACGCCATCGCCGGCGGGCCAAGGGCTGCGCTCGCTGGCCACGACCGCGGGACCGCTGATCACGCCACAGTGATAACGCGCTCGGCCTGCGTCCACCCAAAGCTCGTCGGCTTCGGCAATTACCGCACCCCAGTGCCGATCGACCAAGCGAAATCGATCCATCCTGACCTCGAACCAAAGATTGCGGTGATGCGTAACTCGTCTGACTTCGAGTACGTGCGTGGCCGCGCCCGCGGTCGGCTCATCGGTCGCGGTGATCACCCGACCCGGAAACCGCGCCTGCAATGCGCCGAACCACGGTGGTGGCGCGCCCTGGATATCCAGCACGATGAGCGGCACGTCTCTTTCCCGGGCGCGGTAATCGGGTTCGGCGTAGGCCTGGCATAGCGGCTCGAGGTGTGCTGCGCCCGCCCAGCCCCATGCCGCCACGCCGAGCGGTACGCTCGCAGGCACGGCGAGCGCCCACAGACAATTGCGTATCCAGCGACGACGTCGACCCTCGCCCTCGAGACGAATGACGTCGGCCAATGCGAGCAGCAGCAGCGATGCCGGAACCGCCGCAATGGTGAAGACGACGATACCGAGCGCGACGTCGCTCAAAGAATGAACCGGCTGAGATCTTCGTCTTGCGAGAGTTTGCCGAGGCTCTCGTTGACATAGGCAGCATCGATGGAGAGGGTGGTTCCCGAGCGTTCGCTGGCCTCGTACGAGAGATTCTCCAGCAGTCGCTCCATCACCGTATGCAGTCTTCGAGCACCGATGTTCTCGGTGCGTTCGTTGACGTGAAACGCAATCTCGGCGAGTCGGCGCACGCCCTCCGCCGTGAACTCGATCTCGACACCCTCGGTACGCAACAGGGCCGAATACTGCGCCGTCAGCGAAGCATCGGGCTCGGTGAGAATGCGTACGAAATCTTCGACCTTCAGCGGCTCGAGTTCGACGCGAATCGGGAAACGACCCTGCAACTCGGGGATGAGATCGGAGGGTTTGGAAACATGAAAAGCCCCCGAGGCGATGAACAGCACGTGATCGGTCTTGATCGGGCCGTACTTGGTGTTGACCGTGCAGCCCTCGACGAGAGGCAGCAGGTCGCGCTGCACACCCTCGCGCGAGACGTCGGCACCATAGGTGTCTTGGCGCCGACAGATCTTGTCGACCTCGTCCAGAAAAACGATGCCATTCTGCTCGGCGTTGCGGACTGCGCTGGCACGCAGCTCGTCTTCGTTGAGCATCTTTGCGGCTTCCTCGTCGATCAGCATCCGCGCAGCATCGCGTACCTTCATTTTCTTGGCGCGGGTTTTCCCGGCACCGAGGTTCTGGAACATGGTCTGCAGCTGTTGTTGCATCTCTTCCATGCCGGGTGGCGCCATGATCTCGAGCCCGCTGCCCATGCCGCGCAATTCGATCTCGATCTCGCGCTCGTCGAGAGCGCCTTCGCGCAGCATCTTGCGAAATTTCTGACGGGTGTCCGCGTCGCGGGGTTGTACGGGCTCGTCGGTCGAGAACCCCATCAGCTTAGGCTTCGGCAGCAGCGCATCGAGGATGCGCTCTTCGGCGGCATCGGCGGCACGATCGCGGACGCGCGCCATTTCGGCCTCGCGGGTGATCTTCACGGAAACGTCGACCAATTCTTTGACGATCGAGTCGACGTCGCGACCGACGTAGCCGACCTCGGTGAACTTGGTAGCTTCGACTTTCACGAAGGGTGCGTTGGCGAGGCGCGCGAGTCTGCGGGCGATCTCGGTTTTTCCACAACCGGTCGGACCGATCATCAGAATGTTTTTCGGCGTGATCTCCGGACGCAGGCGTTCTTCGACCTGCATGCGCCGCCAACGGTTTCGCAGCGCGATGGCTACGGCGCGCTTGGCAGCACCCTGACCGACGATGTGTTTATCGAGTTCGCCGACGATCTGTCGCGGCTTCAGTGCGCCGTCACTCACGTATGCAGCTCCTCGATGACCAGACTCCGATTGGTGTAGATGCAGATGTCCGCGGCGATGTTGAGCGAGCGCTCGACGATTTCGCGTGCGCTCAGATCGGTGTTTTCGAGCAACGCGCGCGCGGCGGCTTGCGCATAGGCGCCACCCGAGCCGATCGCCACCAGATCGTGTTCCGGCTCGATGACGTCGCCGTTGCCCGAGATCACGAACAGCTTGTGGGGGTCGCCCACGAGCAGCAAAGCTTCGAGACGACGGAGGTAGCGATCAGAGCGCCAATCTTTGGCGAGTTCGATGGCCGCTCGCGTGAGATTGCCGAATTTGTCGAGTTTGCCCTCGAAGCGCTCGAACAAGGTGAAGGCATCGGCCGTGCCGCCGGCGAACCCGCCGAGGACCTTGCCTTGACCGAGCGGCCGCACCTTGCGGGCGTTGCCCTTCATCACGGTCGTGCCGAGCGTGACCTGACCATCACCGCCGATGGCGACGACGCCCTTGCGCCGCACGCCGAGGATCGTGGTGCCGTGCGGATTGAAACTTTCACTCATGTTTTCTTCCTTGCCCGCGGGTGGGCCCGATCGTAGATGCGGGCCAAATGCTGGAAATCAAGGTGGGTATACACCTGAGTGGTGGCGATGTCTGCGTGCCCGAGAAGTTCCTGCACACCGCGCAAGTCCTGACTGGACTCGAGCAGGTGCGAGGCAAACGAGTGGCGAAAGAGGTGAGGGTGCACGTGCACCGGCAGACCCTGCAGGCGTGCCCAGCGTGCGACGCGCGCTTGGATGGTGCGCTGGCCCACACGCCGTCCGTTGCGGCCGGTGAAGAGTGCGGTTTCGCCGATCGCAGCAGCGGTCGTTCTTGCAGCGAGCCAGGCTTCCAAGGCTTCTATGGCCTTGCGACCGACGGGCAGGATACGAGTCTTGTTACCTTTGCCGGTCACCCGGACGGTGCGGTCGGCTAGATCGAGCGCGCCGAGATCGAGACCGATGAGTTCGGAGAGTCTGAGCCCCGACGAATAAAACAACTCCATGATGGCGCGATCACGAATGGCGAGAGCGTCGGTGCCCGGAATCTCGAGCAGCCGCGTCATCTGATCGACGTCGAGAGTATCCGGCAGACCTCGCCGGGATTTCGGCGCACGCACGTCGGCGGCTGGGTTGTATTTGAGTACCCGCTCGCGTTGCAGATAGCGCAGAAAGGTACGCACCGCCGAGAGGCGACGCTGCACGCTGCGCGGTGAAAGTCCACCGGCGTGAGAGCGTGCCGCAAAAAGACGCAGATGCTGCGTATCCAGCGCTTCCCATCGCTCAATGCCGTTCGCGTCGCACCACGCGATGAGTGCATCGATCTCGCGAAGATAATTGCTGCCGGTGTGCGCGGACAGCCGTCGTTCGGTACCGAGGTGGGTACCAAAGCGATCACGCCATCCTTGCGCGTCCGGCGTCACACTCGCGGTTCGACGCCGCAGCGGGCCAATGCTGCGCTGATCATCTCGCCGATGCGGGCCAGAAAGTCGGTGCTGACGCCAGGATTGAAACGGTGTGGATCAGTACTGCCGAGCAACAGCGCACCCCGCGATGCCCCGGCACCGATCGGCACCAGTGCCATGGATGCTACAGCGACGCCCTCTTCGCCGAACAGCGCAGTGCGCTGCGACTCGGCGAAATGACCACAACGAGGTCTGCCCGAAGAAAGCAAAGATTCGACGATGTTCAGCTCCGCTCCCGACGGCAGAATCTTGCAGGGCGTGACCTCGAAGTCTTCGCGCATCGAGGCGTCGACCTGTGCACGGACTTCTTCGGTGGTACGCGCATGCAGCAAACGCAGCGTCAACTTGTGGATGCGCTCGGCAAGCAGATCGTTGCTGCGGGCAACCCGCACGAGCTCGGCGAGCCGCTCACGACTCACCGCCTGTCGCTCGCGCAGGGCCTTCACCTGACGCTCGACCAATGACACCGTACCGTTGCCACCATGTGGCACGTGCAGTTGTTCGAGCAGCTGCGGATGCTGATCGAAAAAATCCGGATGCTGCTCCAGAAAACGTACTACATCATCGCTGCTGACCATTGGTCGTTGCCCCCGGTGCCCGTTTCAGGCGAATTGCGACAGATCGACTTCGCCGCGGAACGCGACCGTTGCCGGACCCGTCATCCAAAGATTGCTGCCTTCGCCCTGCCAGCGCAGTTGCAGAGCACCCCCAGGCAGTGAGATCTCGGCCTCGGCGGCCAAAAGGCCCTGCCGTCGCGCGCTCGCCATGGCGGCACAGGCTCCGGTGCCACAAGCTTTGGTTTCGCCGACACTGCGCTCGAAAACCCGCAGTCTGGCATGCGCCGGATCGATCACTTGCAGAAAGCCGACATTCGTTCGCTGCGGAAATCTTTGATGGGACTCCAGCCGTGCACCGAGCGTGCCGACCGGAGCTTCCTCCACCGACGGAACCCGCAGCACGATGTGCGGATTACCCATCGAGACTTCGGTGAACAGGACCTCTTCGCCGTCGACTTGCAGCATCGATTCACCGGTACTCGCGAAGCGCGGCACGCCCATGTTCACGGCGACCATGCCCGCCGCGACGAAGGCAGCCTCGACGCGGCCGCCGGGGCTGTCGAGTTTCAGCAGGGGTGCCGTCGCCCGACCTTGCATGCGCAGCCATTCGGCAACGCAGCGTACGCCGTTGCCGCATTGTTCGACTTCACCGCCATCGGCGTTGAAGATGCGGTAGTACGCAGTGGCATCGGCCTGGCGCGGCGGCAGGATGACCAGCGCCTGATCGAAGCCGATACCGGTGCGGCGATCGGCGAGTGCCCGCCAGAGTTTCGCCGTCGGCAGGGCATCGGTGTCGTTGGCGGCAACGACCACGAAGTCGTTGCCCAATCCGTGCATCTTGGTGAAGTGCAAATTTGCCATCAGCAAATTGGCCATCGGTCAGGGCATGGCCGCGCGATCGCGGAACACACAGCGATCCATCACGGTGAAGAGTCCGGCATTGCGGGCACGCCGCGCCGCGTGCTCGTCGATCACGCCGTCCTGCAACCATAGCGCCGGCATGCGCAGGCGAATGCAGTCATCGACGATTGCTGCGACATGCTCTGGGCGCCGAAACACGTTGACGAGATCGACGCTTTCGCCGGGGCCCAACACCTCAGCCAGCCGATCGAGAGCGGGTACGCAGCGTTCGCCGAGTATTTCTTTTGCCGACGGCGTGACCGGAATCACGCGATAGCCGTAGCGCTGCAGCGAGCGCGCAACACCGTGGCTCGGTCGCGAGCGGTCCGCACTCAGCCCCACCATGGCGATCGTCCGCACGCGCTGCAGCAGAGCAAAGATTTCGGGCAAGGGCGGGTTCTGGAACGCGGCGTTTTCGAACAATTCTTGTTTGAGGCGAAACACCGCAGAGATGTCTTCGTCGCCATGTCCGCGACGGATGAGTTCGGCGTATTCGCGCAACATGTCTTCGACCACCGGCAACGACACGCCGCTCGCTGCCGCCATGTCGTGGCAGATTCGCAGGTCTTTCTCGTGCAGACGCACGCGGAATCCTGCTGGAAAGCTGCCGCGGATCATGTTCGGTGCGCGATTCACGAAATACCACGAACTGCCCGCGCCCTGACCGAGTGTTTCGACCACACGTTCGAGGGGTAAATGTTGCGCGCGGGCAAACGCCATGGCTTCGCCGACCGCGCGGATGATGCCGGCACACATGATCTGGTTGGTCGCCTTCGTCGCTTGGCCTGCGCCCTGTGCGCCGAACAGCCGTACCGTCTTGCCCATGGCTTCGAGTACCGGACGAGCGCGCTCGAAAACGCTGTCGTCACCGCCGCACATGATCGCCAGGGTTCCTTTTTGGGCGCCCTCGACACCGCCACTTACCGGGCAATCCAAGAAGGCCGCGCCGCGTGTCGCCAGCAGCGCCCCGGCGCGACGTGCGGTATCGGCGCTGACGGTGGAGCAGTCGATGACGATCGTGTCGGGACGCACGGCTGGGGCGATGGCGCTGACCACCTCGAGGACGTCGGCATCCGCCGAGACGCAGAGCACGAGTACATCGCAGAGCGTAGCGAGATCGGCGGGATGGGTCGCGTTCTGACAACCGAGTTCGCTTGCCAGTGCGCTGGATTTCTCGGCGCTGCGGTTCCATACCCCGACCAGCAAGCCCGCCTTGTGAAGATTGCGCGCCATGGGAGCGCCCATCGCACCGAGACCGAGAAAACCTGTCCGCATGCGCGCATCTTATCAGGAGCACTTCACCCCAATGAAAAAGGGCGACCACCTTGCGATGGTCGCCCCGGAGGTCTTACGGCACTGGGGACTAAAGCGCCGTAAGGGAATCGAAGGCGATCAGTTGTAGTAAGCCCGCTCGTTGTGCTCGTTGGTATCGAGGCCTTCACGCTCCGCCTCTTCGGCAACGCGCAGACCGACCATGAGATCAGCGATCTTGAAGGCGATGAACGCGGTCACGGCCGACCAGACGATCGTCACGCCGACGGCCTTGGCCTGAATGAGTACCTGCGTCGCGATCGGGTTGGTGCCGACCGAGGCCGTGACCCAGTCGGTGACGAGGCCCGGACCGCCGAGCGAGTGACTGTTGAATACTCCAGTGAGCAGAGCGCCGAGGATGCCGCCGATGCCATGCACGCCGAACACGTCGAGCGAGTCGTCTGCCTTGAGCAATTTTTTGAGACCGGTCACACCCCACAGACAGACGAGACCTGCGGCGAGGCCGATGATCAGCGCACCCATCATGCCGACGTTGCCGGCGGCTGGGGTGATCGCGACCAGCCCCGCGACTGCACCTGAAGCGGCACCGAGCATGGATGGATGACCTTTGAGCACCCACTCGGCAATCGACCAGGCAACCACTGCGCCGGCGGTGGCGAGCAAAGTATTGAGGAAAGCGAGTGCAGCAAAGTTGCCGGCTTCGAGGGCGGAGCCTGCGTTGAAGCCGAACCAGCCTACCCACAGCAGCGAGGCGCCGACCATGGTGTGCACGAGATTGTGTGGCGGCATCGGCTCACGACCATAGCCCACGCGCTTGCCGACCATGTACGCGCCCACCAAGCCCGCAACACCCGCGTTGATGTGTACGACCGTGCCGCCGGCAAAATCGAGCGCGCCCCACTGCCAAAGGAGACCCGCCTTGGCAGTCATGGCATCGGCGACGCCAGCGTCGGTGTACGCGTCAGGTCCCATCCAGAACCAGACCATGTGCGCGATCGGCAGATAACAAATGGTGAACCAGATCACCATGAAAATCAGTACGGCCGAGAACTTCATGCGCTCGGCGAAGGCGCCGACGATGAGCGCGCAAGTGATGCCCGCGAACGTCGCCTGGAAGGCGACGAAAACGATCTCGGGAATGTAGACGCCTTTGCTGAAGGTGGCGGCGTAAGCGAAGGTGCCTGCGACCGGGTCCCATACGCCATTGAGGAAGAGTCGCGCGTTGCCGCCGATGAACGCGCTGCCCTCGGTGAAAGCCAGCGAGTAGCCATAGATGCACCACAGCACGATGATCAAAGAAAAGCCAACCATCACTTGCATCAGCACCGAAAGAATGTTCTTCGAGCGGACGAGACCGCCATAGAAGAGTGCGAGTCCGGGGACTGTCATCAACACCACGAGCAGCGTCGACACCATCATCCAGGCTGTATCGCCCTTGTCGGGAACCGGCGCATCCTGCGCCAGTGCGAGCACCGGAGCGAATGCTCCGAAGGCGACTGCCGCCACGGCGGCAAGTTTGCGTCGCAGGCCCTGCGCGGCCGCTAAGCCGCCTGCTGCTTCGATGAACCCGTTCAAAGTTTTCATGAGAGTCTCCCTGCTCGCCGTGAATTCAAGTTGCCGCCACGCCTGTTTCGCCGGTGCGAATGCGAATGGCTTGTTCGATCTCTGCCACGAAAATCCTGCCGTCCCCCACCTTGCCGGTCCGCGCGACGTTGGCGATCGCTTCGATCACCGGCTCGACGACGCCATCTTCGACCGCAATCTGCACCTGCACCCGCGGCACGAAGTCGATGCTGTATGCCGCGCCGCGATACACCTCGGCGTGGCCATGCGCAGCGCCGTATCCCTGCACCTCGCTGACGGTCATGCCTTGAACCCCAAGACGGGCGACGGCCATCTCTAAGTCGTCCAGCTTGAAGGGCCGGATGATCGCGGTGATCAATTTCAATGCCACGTTTCGCCCTCACGGCCGACGTATCCGGTCGATCCGGCGCTTAATGCCACTCGGCGCCTTGCCTGCCGCCGCGGTATCCTTCGCAGCGTCCGGCTCGCGTCCGAGGTTTTGCAGATTCCATGCCATCCTCCGCGCACCCCAAACCGGGCAGTTAAGGCGGTTTTTCGCGGGATTCCCTCGGGTTGACGCACCGTTTTGGCGCTTCCGACCCGGCGCCCTGCGTCAATAAAGGGCAAGGCCCGCGGACAGCAAAGAGGTAACACCATGGATTTTCGCGTCGACGATCTCGCTCGCCGGTTGTTCGAGAGCATGCCCCCCACCGTGCGCAATATGCGCCACGATCTGGAGGCGAACTTCCGCGCCGTCCTGCAGGCCAACCTCGCACGCCTCGAACTGCTCGCCCGCGACGAATTCACGGCGCAGACCAAAGTTCTCGAGCGAACGCGCGCTCGACTCGAGCTCGTCGAACAACGCCTCGCCGAACTCGAGGCCAAGCTCGACATCCCTCGCAGCAACTGACGCGCCGCTGTCATGTCGGTCGCGCGCATCCTCTGTCGCGCGCAAGTCGGTCTTGCGGCCCCCCGGGTCGATGTCGAAGTCCACCTCGGCGCGGGTTTGCCCTGTTTCAATATCGTCGGCTTGCCCGCCACCGAGGTCAAAGAAAGCAAGGAGCGTGTGCGCGCGGCCTTGGTCAACTCGGGTTTCGAGTTTCCTGCAGGACGCATCACGGTCAATTTGGCACCTGCCGATCTACCCAAAGACGGCGGGCGGTTCGATCTCGCCATCGCCGTCGGTATTCTGGTCGCGAGCGGCCAGCTCGCTTCGCGGCACGATCTGACGGTACTCGAGTTATTAGGCGAACTGGGTCTCGCCGGTAACCTGCGTTCGGTACAGGGTGCGTTGCCTGCCGCCGCCGCGGCCTCTGCGCAGGGACATCGACTCTTGCTGCCTGCGGAGAACGCAGCCGATCTGCGTTGGTATCCCGGTCTCGCCGCCGTCGTCGTCGCCGATTTGCTCGAGGTCTGCGCCTGGCTCGAAGGACGCGAAGCCGTGTCCGCCGGTCACCGCATCGCATCCGAGATCGCGGCGAATCCGACTGCGGGCAGGTTGCAGGGGCTGCAGCTCACCGATGTTTGTGGTCAGGCCCTCGGCAAACGTGCGCTCGAAGTGGCGGCGGCCGGCGGACACAGCCTGCTGCTCATCGGTCCACCGGGTTGCGGCAAGAGCATGCTCGCTGAGCGCTTGCCCGGCCTCTTGCCGCCGCTCTCCGAGAGCGAGGCCCTTGAGGTGGCCATGATTTCTTCGCTGGCGAGCAACGTCTCACCTCGCTCGCTCGAGCGGCCTTTTCGAAGCCCTCACCACACGGCCTCGGCGAACGCCATCATCGGCGGGGGCTCGAATGCGGGTCCGGGCGAGGTCACGCTCGCACATCGCGGCGTGCTGTTTCTCGACGAGTTACCCGAGTTCGACCGACGCGTGCTCGAAGCGCTGCGCGAGCCGCTCGAGACGGGGCGCGTCGCCGTGTCGCGAGTCGGCGCGCAGACCGAATATCCCGCCGGGTTCCAGTTGATCGCCGCCATGAATCCGTGTCCTTGTGGCTATCTCGGTTCACGCGAAATGAGTTGTCGCTGCGGAGGGGCATCGCGTGAGCGTTATCGCTCGCGACTGTCCGGGCCTTTGCTCGATCGATTGGACCTGCGGGTCGAACTCGACTCGGTGAGTAACGCCGATCTCGCAGAACACCGCCGCGCAAGACAAGCGAATGCAACCGTTGCAGAGCAAAGTTTGCGGCAGCGGATCGCGAGTGCGCGACGGCGGCAACTACAACGACAGGCTTGTCTCAACGCCGCTCTGTCGGGTCCGGCGTTGGCCACTCACGCGCGGCTGTCTGCCGCGGCCAACGCGGTTTTGCTGGACGCCAGAAGTCGGCAAGGCACCAGCCTGCGTGCCCACGATCGCGTGATTCGAGTCGCGCAGACGATGGCGGACTTGCGCGACGCCGCTAACGCCGTAATCGAAGAACAGGATGTGGTCGACGCCTTGTCGATGCGTCGAGCGCTCGGCTGATGCGGCCCTATTGGGCCTTGGTCACCATGTAATCGACGGCGGCTTTGACGAGATCGTCCGAGAGGTCGACTCGCCCACCCTTGGCGGGCATCACGCCCTGTTTGCCGTTGTAGCCTTCGATGGCGTGCTTGTAGAGGGTGTCTTTGCCTTGCACGATGCGCGGCGCCCACGCAGCGCGATCACTCGATTTCGGTGCACCGCCGATGCCATTCAGGTGGCAGGCGCCGCACACTTGTTCGTACACACCGGGGCCGTCGGTGGGAATCGCGAGCTCGGCGACCACGGCGCCCGCGGCGGGGACGATGGCGAGTGCCGAGTTGTCACGTCCGGCTACTGCAACACGGCCGGTGGTGAGATTGCTTTCGACTTCGGCGAGGTACTTCGGGTCGGTCAGCACGTGCGCCGACTGGGTGTTCTTGCCTACGACCCGGGCCAGGGCGAACAGCAGGATGGCGATGAGGATGAGGATGCCGAGTACGAGGCTGAAGATGTTGAAAAACTGGGAGTCCTGCTTGCTCACGTCGATGTTCCGGGGCGCGGTTAAAAATGACGCGCAAGTATATCCGCTACCGGGGGGGTGACGCACCCTTCGGACGGCTCTCGAGGCGCAGCGTGACTCCCTTCAGGTTCGCACCGCGGGCACTGATCTTGCCGAAGTGAATACGGCCATCGAGCGGCAGGTCCTTGAGCAGCCTACCGGGAAAGGCGAGAGGCACCTCGGGGTCGTAGTCCGACTCGCGGTCGAAGGCCGCCACGTATTTTTCGAGGTCGACGCGATCGATGTCCAGCCTGACGCGCAAGGGGTCATCGAGTATCAAGTCGCCGCGGATGCGCGTCTCGTCGATCTTCGAAGCGAGATCACCGAGATGCAGCAGCTTGCCGTCAAATCGTGCCTGCATGGTGAGCTCGTGCAACTGTAGTGCGTCAGCCGTGCTGCGAAAGGACGGCTCGACGCCCACCACGCGCAGCAGTTGATCGAGCGCGATCGGATCGAGGCTGACGGCAGCCGCGAGGGTCGGTGGACGAAAGGCGAGCGTGTCGATTTTCGCGCGCAGCGCATCGAAACCGAGCTCGATAACCGCCACGTCGATCGACGAGTCGGCTTCTTCGGGAACACGCGCATCCAGACCGCGCGCTTGAATCTCGAGTGACCCTGACGAGAGGATCGGTGTCGATGGGCTGTTTTCTTTGGGCCGAAGTTTCGACGCCGATGCTGCCGGCAAAGTGATTTTCGCCTTGCTCGTCAGCGATAGCGCGCCCACCTGCCAATGCGGGCCTTCGGTCGCACCGGCGCCACGCGAAATTTTTTCGATGCCGAGGCTCAAGGCATCGAGAGCGATCAGCGGTTCGGTCGACCGTGTTTCATCGGTATAGCGGAGACTCGCGTCGCGAAGTTCGATGACGGGCATGGAGAGCGCTGCTTCGGGCGGACCGCTTGACTCGACGGGACCGATGTCGCTGAAGTTGTCGCGACCGTCGCGATCGCGGCGCAGATCCGCCACCAAGCCCGTGACGGTGATGCGATCGAGCAGCGGCGCCCGTTCGTAGAGCGTGCTGTAGTGCACACGCAGGCGAATTTGTCGCCACGACAACAAAGGCGGCCCGGTGAAATCCGGCGGATTGCCGAAGGTTCCCGGACCGACGACAACCGTCACCCACGGGAAATCTTCGATCTCGATTTCGCCCTGCAAGGTGATGTCACGACCGGTGAACTGATACAGCGCGAAACTGATTTCTTTGCGGATCGGAGCGGAGTTGACGATGCGATTGCGCAGCAGGATACCGACGACGACAAGTAGCAGCAGCACGCTCAGCAGCAGACCCGGCAGGCCGAGCAGCAGCACCAGCGTGCGCCGCCAGCGTACAGGCCCGCGTCCCGCAGTGTCGTCCATTGCTACCCGGATTGCGTCGCTCGTTCAGCGTCGCTTCCAGTTGCCATCGTTATCCTGGAAGTACCAGCCCGGTTTGGCGCCGCGCTCTACCCATCGCTCGGCAAAAATGCGGCGGATGTCGGCCTCCCACTCGGGGCGCTCGTTTTCCCGCGCGATGGCTTCGTAAAGCGCGTCGCGGTCGGCGTTATCTTCGGCGACGAGTCGTTTGACCAGTGCGCGATCAGGCAGCGCCGCGGCGCTGATGTCGCGTACGTCGATGAGTCCCTTGGCGGTCAGGCCGATGACACCTGCGTCGAAGAAACGCTCGAGCTGACTGAAGCGTCCTTGCATGGATTGGGTGATGGCACGAATCTCTGCGGACGACACGTCCATGTTCGCCTGCTGCTGTGCGTGTGCGACCGGTATCAAGGTGTCGAGAATGCGCCCGGCGAGACCCTGCAGGAGGGGAATTTTTTCTTTGAGGAGTGCACTAGCGGCGGGCGCCGGTCGCCCCGATGTGCTGCCGGAGGATTCGCTCGAGGGGCTCTGGCGCGAACTGCCGCCGCCCTTGATGACCGAGTCGATGATTTGATCGGCGGCTTTTTCGGCGGCGCCGGCCGGGAAATAGACGTTGATGGTGACGCAAGCCGAGAGCAGCAACGTGACGATGGATACCTTGAGCGTGAGCAAGCTCTTCATGGGTTCACCTCTACGCGAATTCAATCAACCGTGAATTCAATCAACCGTGAATGTTCCGCCGGTCTGGATTTGCCAGGCGATCTGGTCCACCAACTCGGACCACTGTATGCGTCCCGAGTTGCCGATGATGTCTACTCGCGGCAACCCGGCACCCTCCAGCAGGTAATATCGGTTGCCGGCAATCGGTGAGCCGGAGAGCTGGCAGACATCATCTTCGAGCACGCAGCGAATTGCGAGCTGTTTGTACCGATAGCGCGAGAAAAAGCGCAGTAGCCCACCCTGCATGGCAGCGGCGACACCGGTGCCTGCCGTGCCACCGACGTTGGCGATATTGTTGATCGCATCGACACTGATGAGTTTGCGGCTGCGATCGGTCGCCGGAGTCCGCAGCCACGCATCGAAAGCGACGGGCGCCCACGCGAAAAGCTCGAGCCGGTCGAGACGACCTTCGATTCGCCCGGTGATGGCGCCGAACTCGAGTGTCGAGGTGATGGTTTCGAGATCGAGATTTTCGAGGGCGAGATCCGCCGTGAGTCGCGGCCAGCGACCGAGTGGGTCGCTCAGTTTGATGTTGCTGCCACGGACGATTCCGTCAAAGATTTCTGCTTCGAGATCGCCGCCGAAGCGCAGCGTGCCGTCCTTGTACTCGACCGCCGGAATACGCCCGGTCACGAAGCCGCCGAGCGCCGGCCAGCCGAAGGCCTTGCTGATTTCGGCGAGACTGATCGGTTCGATCTCGCCAGTAAACTGCACTTGCATGGAGGGCAGGCCGGCATCGCGAATGCGCAGTTCCTGCACGTTGATCGCACCGTCGAACACCGGCAGCCGGACCGGCTCGAGCAAAGAACCGGAACGGCCGCGCAGTACGAGACGCATCGAGGAGCTCGCGCCGCGGACGTCGTAGGTCCCTGCCGAATCCCAGCTGATCACCGAGGGTTCGAGCGGTTCCTCGTCGTCAGGCACCCAGCTCACGCGACCGCGCAGGTCCTCTATGAAAAAAAGCCCTTTGGTGTCGCGCAGGTAAAGATCGTCGAGTTGCAGATTGCCCGAGATCGGCCGGTTGTCGCGGATCTCAAGCGTTCCGGCGATGCTGCCCGAGGACTCGAGGGAGTCGAGCGCGCCGCCGGCAAGAGCCGTTTGCAGGTAACTCGTATAGAAAGCCGGAAAGCGCAGTTCCTGCAGAACCAATTTTGCCGAATCGATTTTCAGGCCGTCGAGGTCGACTGGTGCGTCGAGGAAGTTCTTCGGCTGTGAAACCTGCGCGCTCGCGCTGGCTTGCAGCAGGCCTTGTTGTTGCAAATCGAGCGAGGAGATCTCCAGTCGTTTTCCTTCGACGAAGCCTGCGAAATCGATGCGCGTCGGGTACGAGGCGAGTTTGAGGTAAAAATTGTCGAACAGGGCCTCGCCGCGAGTGCTCGCGAGCCGGCCCGTGAAACCGAAGCCGCCTCCAGCCGTCGCCTGCAATTCGAATTCACCGTCGAGATCGACGTTCTCGGCAGCGATGCTGCCTTCCGCGTTCGAGAACGCGAGATTCTTGCCACGAAAGCCCAGCGTTGCCACCGTCGGCAGGCGCGCATCGGTACGCCCGGCGAGCTGCAGCGAGGCGTCCAGTGAGCCCTGCACCGAGAAATCTTTGGGCACGTTCACCCAATCACGACCGAGCCGCAGCAGCGCATCACCTGCAACGTTGGCGGCGTCCAGACCGAAGGCCCAATGACGTCCGCCGAGCGTTGCACTCAAAGTGAAGGCACCGCCGGCGAGACGCAGGTGTTCACCTTTGAGGCGCAAGCCGCGCGCGCCTTCTTCTTGCAGGGCGAGGCTCATGGCAAGTTGACCGATGGGCGTCGAGCCGATACGCAGCGTGCCGCGGGGCATGGCGGTGCGCGAGTCGATGCGGATATCGAGCGTGGTATCGCCGAGCACGCCTGCCTCCGACTCCACGCGCTCGACGTTCACGACGATGCGATCGATGGCCGCCGAAGGTGGTGAGAGTACGGCAAGCCCTGCCCAAATCAGCGCGGCGTAGAGCATGACAGGCTCTGGGTACCGGGATGCCATGTCGCCCATTATAAGTAGGGGGCAGCGGCTCGATGACGTGCAGCTCGCGCGCGAGCTCGGTTACGAGATTCAGCGCATCGACATTGCAGGGCTCGACGAGCGCCAGACGCGTGCGATCGTTTGCCGCGAGGTCGTATCCGCGGTTTTACCGCTGGCTGAGGCCTCGCGCATCGGCTGAGGCGCCGACACCGAGACCAGTCGCCCCGCGGCGCGCATCGCTTCCCACTCCGACAAACGCGCGGAATGAAGGCTCGCAAGCGGCATGACGGTACGCAGCACCACCTCGCCGTAACGCGGAATGTCTCCCGCTACCATGCCGTATTCGAGCGCAAACCACGCGTTGCCATGGCGCCGCCAAGTCGGCCAGCGCTCAGCCGCCTTGGTCTCGTCGATCCCCACTTCGCCGATCAGCAGACGGACCACATCGACGAAGGTGGTGATCAGCGTGTGCCCCTCGAAGCGCAGACCCTGAATGAGTCGCTCGTAGAAGTGGGCCGTAGCGAGCAGCGGGAAGTCGTAGCTCTCGTCGAGCACTTCGTGATTCCGTTTGCGCAGTGCTTCGCCGCAGAGCTGATAGAGCCCATCGGCGTTCAATTCGCCACAGACCCACATGGCGAACTTCTTGTTGCGCTCGAGCAGCATGGCGCGACCGGGGCCGAGGGTCGAATAGAGGAGCTCGTGAACCATCCGCACCCGCGGCCCGAACTTGCGGGGACAGCGCTCGAGCCGATAGCTCAGGCGTCTGTCGCGGATCCGGCGCTCGAGATCACGCCGCAGGCCGCGCGCATGGCGGTCACTGATGGCGAGATCTGGCAGTTCGAGCATGGCCGTCTCCGTGCGGAGGTTACGAGTAGGGGGTGGGATGACCCCCTCAGCCTCCTTATCGGTCGGGCGCAGGCAAGGTTGACGACATCGGCCTCGAAAAAGCGGACCGATGTCTCACTTTGCGATGTCCGGATTCAGCGCTTCTGGAGCGCCGCGAGCTCGGCCAGCACCATCTTGGAGTGTCCGTTCGGATCGACGTTGTCGAATCGCTTGGCGATTCGACCTTCGGGGTCGATGATGAAGGTGTCGCGGCGGGCGATGTTGAACAGTTTGAACTGTGGGTAGCTCGTCAGCGAACCATAGGCCTTGGTGGTCTCGGTACTCGCGTCCGAGAGCACCGGGAACGGCAGGCTGTGCTCTTTGGCGAAGGCCTCTTTCGAGTCGACCTTGTCGACGCTGACCCCGAGGATCACGGCGTTGGCGCGACGAAAGGCGAAGATTTCGTCGCGGAATTCGCAGGCCTGGGTGGTGCAGCCCGGGGTGTTGTCCTTCGGATAAAAGTAGAGCACGACCCACTTGCCGCGGTAGTCGGCGAGTGATCTCCAGGCGCCGGTTTGATCCTGCAAGCGGAATTCGGGGGCAGCCTTGCCAACCTCGGCGTTGGCGAGAGCGAAGGGGGCGGCGAGCGATAGCAGCAAAGCGAGCAGTTTTTTCATGACGGGTCCTCCGATGGGCGACCATCATGAACGCGTGGTACCGCGCGGTCAAAGTACTTGGGTGAACGGAGCGCTCTGCTCTTTTCAGGGACCGTAGCCCTCGTGGACAATGGCCCCGGGGGTTGTCGGAACAGGGTGCCGGAACTTGTCGGACAAGGTTCGGTCTCATCGCCACATCATGTGATTCGGTCATATCGTGTGACGGGTCTGTCAGCCTCGCCAGTTCCTCAGTAGCCACCCTTGAAGATCAGTGCTCACACGTCCACTTACGTCAGGCTTTTATCTCCGGCACCTCGGGATCCCGTTGCTACTCGGTGTGACAGCCCTGTTCGCGCTCGCCTGGTTCGACGCCGATCGCGCGATCGCCAATGCGCTCTTTTTCAGTACGAGTGACGGTCAATGGATCGGTCGCGACAGTTTCTGGATTAACGAAGTGCTGCACACCACGGGTCGCAATCTCATGCGGCTCATCGGCGTGCTCGCCATCGGCGCCTGGGCGGCGAGCTTTCGACTGCCGAGTTTGGGTCCGCATCGCCGCGTGCTCGGTTACTTTGCGCTGTGCATGGCCTTGGTACCGCTGACGGTGGGCGCGCTCAAAACGCTCACCAACGTCGATTGTCCCTGGGACATCACGGGTTTCGGCGGTACGCGGCCCTACCTCGACTGGTATCTATCGCGACCCGAATGGTTGCCGCACGCAGCCTGCTTTCCAGGGGCCCATTCGTCTTCGGCGTTCGCCTTGTTCGCACTTTATTTTCTTTGGCGGGTATCGCATCCGCAGCGTGCGCGGATGGCTTTGGTCGGCGCGTTCGTGGTCGGCGCGTTATTTTCACTTGCCCAGCAGTCACGCGGAGCGCATTTTTTGTCGCATGACTTGGCTTCGGCGCTGATCGCCTGGCTGATTTGTCTGGGTTTGTATCTGTGGGTGTTCGAGCATGAAAAAACGCCGGAGGCAGCGCATGGTTGATCCGTGCGCGCGATCGTTGCGGCGCGCGCTGCGCACCGCGCTGCTTGCGGCTGCGTTGTTGGTAGTGGCGCTGCCGCCGCCTGCCGTCGCCTCCGGCTTTCGATCTCTTTTGACCGCTCGCAACGATGCGCTCGAGCAGAATCGTCCGCCCGACGTTCCGGATGACGCGACGCTCGAGTCGGCAGGCGCCAAAATCGGCAAGGTCACCGTACGCGCCCTCGACGTTTTCGACACCGCCCGATCGGACGAGGACAACTGGTTGTTCCGTACCGCCAACCGCCTGCACATCAATACGCGCGAATCGACTCTCGTCGATCGATTGTTGTTCAAGGAGGGCGACGTCTATCAGGGTCGGCTGCTCGAGGAGAGCGAACGACTGCTGCGCGACACTCGCTATCTCTACGACGCTGCGGTGCGCCCCGTGCGCTACGCCGACGGCGTCGTCGACGTCGAAGTGGTCACGCGCGACGTCTGGACGCTTAATCCGGGCGTCTCGTTCGGACGCAAGGGTGGCAAAAGCACTTCTGGGATCGAGATCGAGGAGTTGAACCTGCTCGGGCGCGGCTCGCAGATCAATGTCAAGCGATCGAACGAAGTCGATCGTGACATCACTTCGGCACGGTTCGTAGATCGGCAACTCGGCAGTACCTGGTGGGCGCTCGAGGCCGAATACTCTGACTTCAGCGACGGCGGCGCCAAGCGCTTTTCTTTGGAGCAGCCCTTTTACGCTCTAGACACTCATCGTGCCGGCGGCGTGTCATTCTTCGACACCAACCGCATCGATTCCCGCTACGACCTCGGCGAGCAGGTCGCCGAATACGGCGTCGAGCAACGGTTGCAGAACGCCTGGTTCGGTTTTTCGCGAGGGCTTCAGGGCAACGTCGTGACGCGTTGGACGGTAGGCGTCACCAGCGACGAATGGCGCTTTTCCAAGGTCCCGGGCAGTAAATTCAAGAGCGCGTTGCCCCCCGATCGAAAACTCGTTTATCCCTGGGCCGCAGTCGAGTGGGTGGAAAACGATTTTCGTGCCGTGCGTAATCGCGATCAGATCGAGCGTACCGAAGATTTTCAGTATGGTCTCAACGCTGCACTGAGTATCGGCTATGCGACCAAGGGTCTAGGAGCCGATCGCGATGCGCTGGTGTTCAACTCGCGCGCCAGTAAGGGCTTCGAATTGAGCGGCAAGCGTAGCGTGCTGCTCGCGGCCTCGCTCAATGGACGATACGAAGAGGGCAATTTTGCCGACACTTTGTTGAGCGCCTCGGCGCGGTACTACCATCGCCAGTCCGCACGCCGGCTTTTCTTTGCCGGACTCGCGGTCGATGCCGGTGAAAAACTGGACGTCGATCGTGAACTGATGCTGGGTGGCGACACCGGCCTGCGTGGCTACCCGCTGCGTTATCAGGGCGGTCAGGGCCGGTGGTTGCTGACGCTGGAGCAGCGGGCCTTCACGGACTGGTATCCATTCCGGCTCGTGCACGTCGGTGCCGCGGCGTTCGTCGACGTCGGCGGTACCTGGGGGGGTGACCCTTACGCGAGCAAGACGCACGAAATACTCGGCGACGTCGGCGTAGGTCTCAGGCTTGGCAACAGCCGCTCCGCGCTCGGCAACGTGTTGCACATCGATCTGGCCTTTCCCGTGAACGGCGATAAATCATTGAAGAGCATGCAGGTCATCGTCGAGACCAAGCGCAGCTTCTAGTCAGCAACCCAAACCATCCGCCGTGTCATCGTTCACCAAGTTCAAGTTGCCGCGACCGCAGTTCCATTCCACGACGCTGACGGCGTGGGCGGCGCTCTGGTGTTTGATCGCTCTCAATTTGCCGTTCTGGGCTCGCGTACTCGAGATTCGCCCGGCCGCCTCGATGGGCGATGTCATGTATCTCGTCTCGTTCGGTTTGCTGGCATTTTTGGTGATCAACGTTTTTTTGTTGCCACTAACTTTGTTGCGACCGCTGACCCGCCCGTTGCTGGCGGTCGCTCTGTTGCTAGCGGGGCTCGCGTCCTATTTCGTCTATGCCTACGGTGTGCGTATCGACAAGGTCATGATTCGCAACGTCTTCGAAACCGACGGAGTCGAGGCCGGCGAACTCTTCAACCTCAACCTTGTGGTTTACGTAGGTTTACTCGGCGTGTTGCCGGCTTTGCTGGTGATGCGTGTCGGCCTCATCGTCAGCAGTTGGCGACGCGAACTCGCCCATCGTGGAGCAGCCTTGGGACTGACGGTGCTTGGAATCGGCGCGATCGCTGCATTTTTTTACCAGGACCACGCCTCGACCTTGCGCAATAACCGCGAGCTTCGACACCTTCTGGTACCGGTCAACTATTTGGCTGGGCTTGGCAGCTACGTGGGCGAGATCACCAAGCCCGAGCTCCCGTACGAGGCCATCGGTAGCGATGCCAAGCCCGGCGCCGTTTGGCAGCAGCCGGACGCCGTGCGTCCGCTGATCGTGGTGTTGGTGGTCGGTGAAACGGCGCGCGCCGCGAATTTCGGACTCAACGGCTACGCTCGACAGACGACCCCAGAGCTTGCCCAGATTCCGCAGCTCGTCAATTTCACAAATGACTCGTCGTGCGGTACCTCGACGGCGATCTCGGTGCCGTGCATGTTCTCCGATCTCGGCCGCGAAGGATTTTCCGCCGAAAAAGCGCGGGCCCGGGACAATCTCATCGACATCGTCTCCAAGGCGGGTTTCGACGTCGATTGGTTCGGCAACAACACGAACTGCAAAGGTGTTTGCCGCGCGGTGCCCGAGATTCGCGCAGTTCGCGAGGAGCATCCGCAGTTTTGCATCGGCGATTCTCCATGCATGGACGGCGCCATGTTCGTATCGTTCGAAAAAACCTTGGCGGCGCCCGCGGGTCGACGCTTCGTCGTACTGCACATGCTGGGCAGTCATGGTCCGGGCTATCACTTGCGCTATCCACGAGATTTCGAGCGCTTCACGCCCGTATGTCGGGAGACCGATTTCTCCAAGTGTCCGGTGAGCGACATCGTCAACGCCTACGACAATACGGTGCTCTACACCGATCATCTTTTGGCGAGCACGATACGCTCGCTGGCGGCGCTTGCCGATCGCGCCGACACGGCGTTGCTGTACGTCTCTGATCACGGTGAATCGCTCGGCGAGGGGGGCATTTTCTTGCATGCATTGCCCTACGCGATCGCCCCCGACCTGCAGACTCGCGTGCCGATGGTGTTTTGGGCATCCGAAGGGTTTCTCGATCGTATGGGTCTCGACGGTGGCTGCCTGCAGGCTGGACGTGGACAACCGCTCTCCCACGACAACGTCTTTCACTCCGTGCTAGGTTTGCTGCAGGTCGATACCGCGGCTCGCAAATCCGCGCTCGACCTGTTCGCAAGCTGTCGAAATACACGAATCAAAGCAGAGGGCGTGTCACCATGACCGAAGAGATCAAAACCACAGGCGTGCGCAGTCGCCGCGATTTCATTGCTGCGTCGGGAACGGTGGCAGCAGGGGCGCTGGCGATGTCGCCTGGCGCAGACGCGGCGGCCCCCAAGCCCTCATCGCGCCCACGGATGTCGAACGATGCACTGCGCGCGCTGTTCAAAGATCCGGTCTGGAACCGTGAGACGACGGCGCGCATCGAGGGGGACACGGCACCCGGCAAGTACGTCAATGGTTACGTGACGGGTATGGTGCTCGGTGTGCGTGACGGCGAAGCGGTCCGTCCTTTGTTCGGTTTCGAGGTGTTCTCCTCGATCCGGGTGGTCAAGCAGCCGAACGACTCTTATCAGCGCATGTGTCGCGAACTGATTTTTTATCGCGATCTCAAAACCGGCGAAATGATGGACAGCTGGCTCAACCCGTACACCAACGAAGAAGTTCGGGTGGTCGACGTGGCCAACGATCCGTTCAACTATGTGATCTCCGAGTATTACCCGGACCCGCCGAGCTACGGCGGTCTCAATGCCGTCAAGCCGCCGCGCCGACCGTTCTTGCGCGACTGGGCTTTGCTCAACGACGACACCGTCATCATGCAGAGCGACATCCACCTCTACTACCGTAACGCACTCGATCCTGCGGTGTGGCAACGCGAGTCCTCGGGTCCGATGAACCGCGTGTCCGAGATGTTTCGCTATCAGATTCGTCGTGACGACCTCGAAAACCCCGAGCTGACCCATCTGCCGCATACCGGTGTGTGGAATCGAGTGACTCCGTGGTTGCCGTGGATGTTGATGGGTCCGGCTCCCGGCCACATCCTCTATGCGGGTTCGTTTACGACCGTGCCCAGCGTGAATGCCGTGCCGCCCGCCGTGGCGAAGCGGGTGCTGGAGCGTTTCCCGCAGTATCAGGTTGCTCCTGAGAAGTGGGTCGACCCCAGCCTCTCCAGCCTCGAAAATTACGCGCGTACGCAAAAACCGGCGCCGGTCAAAAAATGATCGGCGACCGTTGACCGACAAAAAAACTCAGTCAGCGCGTCGAGAAGCAGTAGTTGCTGCTCGCGTCGTAGCCGCTGGGGCACGAGCCGTCACGAGGGAGCGGCTGCGGCGGCGATGCGGCACCAGCAACATCCAGCGCATCCGTTGATCTCCCTTCGTCACGGTCACATCGGCATCGGCCCGCCTGCACAATAGACGATCGCAGGTAAGGTCGTCACCCACGCCCAGAAAAATCGGTTCAAGCCAAAGAACCGAAACACGAGTAGATGGAATGCGACTGCGATCGCACACCAGATCGAGGCGAGCTGCTGACTGATCAACACCAGCGGCGCGGTGCATTCCCATACCATGAACGCCCAGCTGCAGCCGATCGCCACCCGCGGGTTGCGATAAATGCTTCCTGCCCTCAGTGGGCCGTGAATTCCACCGTCAAGGAAATAGGTCAAGGCTTGCCCATCGCGCCAACGGCCAGCCAACAATTTGGAAGCTCCAGAGAGCAGGTACGACGTGAGCGATTGGACGCAGACGTACCACAGCGCCACCGTCCAGGCCGTTTCGGTACCGAGGAACGGCGCCGCGAGGTTTCCGATCATCAGCGATGTCAGGAATACCAGCGTCATGAAGTCGCTACCGCCATTGAATGCTCCGCGCCAACGAACGAGAAGGACGACGGTGCTCGTGAAGATCAATACCGAGGTGCCCGATGAACTGCCAAGAAAGAGACTCGAAATCAACAACAGTCTCAGCCAAAGATGGGCGCGCAGGACGCCATCTTCGAAAAGAACATCGAAAATCTTTTGCGTTACAGGATTTGCATGGGCCAGATCCTTGCGCTGCACCGACCATGTCCAAACGCCCTCCCGACCGGTTTGCGCTGACAGACTCAGGAACTCGATGGTCTGAATCAGTAGACTGATTGCGCCGATACACTCGAAGAGACGAACCGCCTCCGAGAGCGTGATCATTTCCACGGCATCACCGGCGAGATCAGCGTCGTGGTGGTCTGGTCATCCCCGGAGAGCGGCGCAACCAGCCGAATTTCGAACTGATACGCCGCGGGGTTCGCATCGCATCTCAGTAGCAAATGCCGCACCAGGCGATTCGCCAGCTGGTACGAGACGAGTTCCTCGACTTTACTGCCGTCGGGAAGGGCGTAAATATCCGTACTCAGTTGATCGATCAAGGTTTGATGGAGCAACTCCAGGTTGTTTTCGGAATTGTGGAATAAGTTGAGCGGCGAAAATCTCGCTCGTGGCACGAAGATTTGCCAGTCGGACCATGGATTTCCGGCAACCTGAGACCTGAAAAAAAGCCGGGGCTGCTGACCTACATCGTGGTAGAACTGCCAGCTCGGCAGGAAGCTGCGCAGCAAGAACCACCACGGACCCGAGATCTGTCGCCCGCGGCGCAACAGGCCAGCCAATACGAACAAAAAATAAATGGCGAGAGCGAATGAGGTCATAGACATCTTGATCGATGCAGACTCGGTCAGCGAGTTGGTAAAAATCCAATGCTTATTTTCGTCCATCCTGCAACCGCCCCTCGATAACCTAGGGCAACGCCCCATAGTAATGGGTTGCACCGTTCACACAGCCCACGCTAGCCTCCAGACGTACCGGGAGCGTCGAGATGGCTACTAATAAGATATCTATTCTCAAGGCAATTCTGTTGGGGTTACTGCTGCTTGGCTCGGCAGCAGTCAGAGCTCAGACGACACCGCTCTCCGACCTCGATGCTCTGCGTTACATAGCCAGCCACCCTGACCTGATAGAGGCCTTCGGTGCCGATGCCTCCAAGGGCCGTAGTCACTACGAGACGTGGGGAATCAAAGAAGGACGCAAGATCACCTTCGATCCACTCAGATACACGGCTAGCCATCCGGATTTAATTCGAGCTTTCGGGATAGACGAAACCAAGGCGGTCACCCATTACATTCAGTGGGGCTTCAGAGAGCAAAGGGTAACGACGCTTTTCGATGCCGTCGCGTATCTTGCGAGATATGCCGACCTACGTTCGGCATTTGGTGACGATCTGAAAGCTGCGACTCGTCACTACATCCAGTCGGGATATGCAGAGGGGCGAATATATTCACCGATTTTGAATGTAGAACTCGAGTTTTCCGTTGATCGGCCAGTGGTTTTGGGGGGGCAACAAGCTGTCCTGACCTGGGTTGCAAAAAACTCGAGCGGTTGTACGGCAACAGGAGCTTGGAGTGGACCTAGACCTGCGCAGGGGAAGTTCGTACTCCCGAGTTCAGCACCCGGTCGTTTTGACTACACCATCGATTGTCGGGGCAGTGATGCCTCTGCTCGGAAGACTCTCACGGTAGTAGTCACTTATCCAGTTCTGCCTACTTCTTACGAGAACAAGAACTCCCTCGCTTTTGATCAAACTCAGTTACGCAATTTGAGTCAGCTTGGTTTGACTACTGATAAAGACGAGCGCGGATTTGGTAACGATGTTGCGTTCGCCGACTTCTTTAGTGAGGGTCGGATGGGCGCGTTTTACGTCTCAAGCCGGTTCAGAGGGGTGTATTCGCCGGACGACAAGTTCCCCGCATATGCCGACAGTCCGGCCAAGGTGTATTTCCTTGGCCGTAACGACGCTGGTTCGTGGACTGACCGAACGGCGGAGATTTTGCCGATCGCCGCAGATCGGGATTCGTGCGTGACGCCATTTCCGATACTGGCTGACTTTAATAACGACAATAAACCGGATGTGTTCGTAGCTTGTCGGGGAATTTCTATCAATTTACCGGGCGGTGAAAATTCCGCAAATCACCCGAAATACTCCGAAATTTACCTTGCGAACCAGATCCTTTATCTCAGCACTGCCGGAAAAACCTATCGTAAGGTCGTATTGCCTTTTCGACTCCGTGCCACGTCTGCGGCTGCAGCCGACATAGACCGGGACGGTAACACGGATATCGCAATTACCAATCACTCCTTCCTGCCGAATGAAAGGACAGATTTTGTCCTGTTAGGCAACGGCGACGGCAGCTTCCGACGTTCCGACTCAATCATCCCTCGTAAAACTTTGAGCGGTACAAACATCGATGACGAAATCGGCTGGGTGGACAACATCCATCTCATTCCGCTCAACGGACGAATCGATCTGGTAATGAATGCCTGGCGAGGTTCCGTCTGGTTTCAAGGTACCGCTGGCGGATTTGATCCTTGGGCCATGAAGCGTATTAGTTGGCCGATCTCTCCTCGAAATAAAGCTCAATATTCCGCAAGAGATGTCGTTCATACGCGTGGGCAGTTCTTCTTTTCTCTTCATGCATACCAAAACGAGGGTATCCAAACAGCAGACGGTGTACTTTTGCAGACGGACTTTTCCTCGAGACACTTTTTTCTTTATCCAGCTGCATTTTCGTCTGGGGGTTCGGAAAACTATCAGCAGCTGACCAGTCAAATAAAGGTGACCTCGGACGGAGCGATAGTTGGTTACGCCCCAGAATGTTTCATGATGAACGGCATGTGTTCAATGCGGGTGACTGCTCAGTCCGTACCCACTTTGACTGATATCGATGCGCTCAAGTACGTCGCTAGTCACCCCGACTTGATCAGCGCATTTGGGGCTGATAGCGCAAAAGCACGATCTCACTACGAGCAATGGGGGTGGAAAGAAGGGAGAAGGATAACGTTCGATCCCCTGGATTATGTTGCTGCCAATCCAGATCTCATTACGGCGTTCGGAATCGATGAGATGAAGGCGGTCACTCACTACATCAACTTTGGCTTCAAAGAGGGCCGACTCGCCACTCCATTTGATGCGCTTCGGTATACCGCGAGTTATGGTGACTTGATATACGAAGCGGGTTTCGATGCAGAGGCCGCCGTAAAGCATTACATTTTATTCGGATATGCCGAAGGGCGGAAAATTACGTTCGACGGCGCATCGTACTTGGCAAGCCATGGCGATTTAATAGGTTCTTTCAAGGACGACGTCGTTGCGGCCATCAAGCACTACATCCGTTATGGTTATGCGGAGGGCCGAAGAATCACCTTCGACGCGCTTGCGTACATCGCGAGCCATGCCGATCTCGTCAAGGCCTTCGGTAGCGATGTCATCGCAGCAACGAAACATTACCTTCAGTTTGGATATCAGGAAGGGCGCCAAATTTCCTTCAACGTATATTCGTACCTCGCAGCAAACTCGGATCTGCGCGCCGTTTTCGGGACTGATACGGCCGCGGCAACTCGACACTACATCAACTGGGGTCTAGGAGAAAAACGGCCGACCGTAGCGCCAGCCAATTCGGCAATCACGCGTTTGGACGCGCACAGGTTTTTAGTGCAAGCGTCTTTCGGTCCGCGAGAAATAGATATCCGTCGCCTACTTGAGCTGGGTTATTCCGGAGATGGGTACAAAAAATGGATAGACGATCAAATCAGCAAACCGATTTCGCTGAGTCTGTCTGCGACCATCGCTGCAGTGCCTAGTCCCAGACCCACGAATTTCAACCCGGACTGAGCCCATAAGGAGCGCCGGGAGGCGTGGGCACAAAATGTGCTTTTCGGAGACGATCAGTTGCGGCAGCGAGTGGCGTTCGCACTGTCGCACATCATGGTTGTTTCGGGGTCTGGAGCACTGTTTCAGAGACCGTGGGCAACCGCAGACTACTACGACATGCTCGTCAGGAACGCGTTCGGTAACTACCGCAAACTCTTGGAGGATGTAACCCTGCATCCGGCGATGGGAGTCTATCTATCTGCGTTAGGCAACCAAAAAGCCGTCGAAGGCACCAATCTTCGCCCAGATGAGAACTACGCCAGAGAAATGATGCAGCTCTTCAGCATCGGTTTAGTTCAGTTGAACTCGGATGGAACAAGAAAACTCGACGCGCGAGGGCAAGCCATCCCGACCTACGACCAGTCAACGATTTCCGGCTTTGCCCGTATATTCACCGGGTGGACATGGCAGTGCCCTGCCAAAGCGTTTCCCAGCAATAACTGTGAATGGTTTCAGAGCGGCAATGATTATTGGCCCGAGGACGCGCCGCGATCCGAAGACTTCAATCAACGGCGGCCAATGAAGCTATTCGAAGAGCAGCACGAGCAAGGATCAAAGCAATTGTTGAAATATTCTGGCGTTTCGCTCCCTAACGGTATAGTGCCCGCAGGGCAGGGGGGTGTCAAAGATTTAAAAGACGCCCTTGATAATGTCTTCTATCACCCGAACGTCGGTCCGTTCATATCCAAACAGCTCATACAAAAACTGGTAGCTAGCAATCCGTCGCCGGATTACGTGGGTCGGGTAGCCAGCATTTTCAACAATGACGGGACGGGTGTCAGGGGAAACTTGCGCGCGGTGATCACGGCAATTTTGCTCGATCCCGAGGCGCGAAATCCTGCCAATCCTGAAACCTCAGGGAAGCTGAAAGAGCCGATACTTCGCCTGACACAACTCTGGCGTGCGTACAACGGCAGTACACCAAGCGGCAGTTTCGGCGCCATAAACTGGGGGTGCGACAATCCTTGGTGTACTTCGATGCAATACACGGGGCAAAGTCCTCTCGACTCGCCATCTGTCTTCAACTTCTTCAGTCCTTTTTACTCTCCCCCAGGCGAAATCTCGAGAGTTGGCTTGGTTGCGCCAGAGATGCAACTCGCGAACGAGAACCTGCATACACAGATGCAGAATTTCATCTATGAACAAATCCTGCAGGTCGTTCCAAAACCCGCAGGCACGGCCGTTGATGCGGCGAGTCGAGATAAGAAGAAGCTCTATATGACTATCGATATCGAAAGTTCTCTCGCGGACAACACCGACAAGTTGCTCGACGTCGTGGCGGAGCGTTTGCTCGGGAGTTCAGCGCTGTTGTCACAAGAGTCGCGAGCTGCGTTTCGGACCTATCTCCCTACAATCAAAACCGATCTGTGTTGCGCAAGCGACCCGACAAAGCGATCGGACATTACTGCCGAGCGTAGACAGCGACAGATTGCAGACGCCATCTATTTAATCGCTACGTCGCCTGAGTACGCCGTGCAACAGTAGCGGAGAGCGCCCATGAACTCACCGAGACGAACGTTTTTAAAGTATGCCTCCGCCGGAGGATTAGCCTACGCACTTGGCAAGACTGCGGGAAGTGGTTTTGCGCAGATGACGGGAATCGGGGGTTTTTCTGACTACCGGGCGCTTGTCTGTGTTTTTCTTTTCGGCGGAAACGACTCCTGGAATATGATCGTTCCGACTAGTGCAGCCGAATACAATGCTTATGCTAAGTCGCGTGGGGCCGGAACGACTTCGAGTCTCGCCTTAGATCGCGCGAGTTTGCTGCCAATCTCACTGGTCGGCGCATCGGCCAGCGATCCGACCTTTGGATTCAATTCGAATATGCCGGAGATGCGAGATCTTTTTTCTGCGGGGCGTCTCGCAGTAATTCCGAACGTAGGGCCTCTCATTCGACCAACGACCAAAGCTCAGTATCAGTCCGCAAGCACGACAGGCCATGAGCTTCCCCCTCAGTTGTTCTCCCATAACGATCAGCAAGATCAGTGGCATAGCTTGAGTGGTCGTGCGTTACTGAATACGGGATGGGCGGGGAGGGTTGCCGATGCATTAGCGGCACAAACCGGATCACAACAAATCCCGTTGAACGTCTCACTCAGCGGACAGACCCTGTTTCAAGCATCACAGGTTACCGATCCGTATGTGATGGGCGGCGGAGGCGTAAATGCCTTCAATTTCTTGACGTGCTGCGGACCGCTTATGAACCGTCGCATGACGGTAGATTCTTCCCTGTCAGCGGCTGCCGGGTCGACTCGGAAC
>Ga0129336_10000156_pt1 | contig 35549 bp, 11 predicted proteins | sample CPB6_02_DNA_FD_96878 | JGI IMG/M metagenome (GOLD analysis project Ga0129336, IMG submission 96878) | Freshwater to marine salinity gradient microbial communities from Chesapeake Bay, USA - CPBay_Sum_0.6_0.2_DNA | ecosystem: Environmental > Aquatic > Marine > Coastal | place: USA: Chesapeake...
AAATATAGATGGTAATAATTATTATTGGGGAGCTGGAGGAGGTGGGTCAGCGTATGGTGGTACAGCAGGTAATGGTGGAATGGGAGGTGGAGGAGGAGGAGCTGTGAGTAATGGTACTGTTGGGTCTGGTGGCGGTGGAGGTAAAAATACAGCAAGTAATGCTTCTGGAAGTGTTGGTGGAAATGCTGGAGCAAATACAGGCTCTGGTGGAGGAGCCGGAGGCTGGATTAATGCTACACCAATTGGTGGTGCAGGTGGTTCTGGAATAGTAATTATACGTTATACTACTAAAAAAGTATATACAGTAACTAATTTCTCTGCTGTTTTATCAACAAATGTATATCAAACTGAAAATATGATAATCAATAGTTCAACACCTGGACCTGCTCTAAAAGTTGTTCAAAAGTATGCTGATTGCAATGTTTTTGAAGCATTTGATGATACATCTATGACTATGGTAATAGATAAAAATGGTTTAACTGGTATTAACACAGAAACACCATTACATAGTTTAGATGTAAATGGAATTATTAGAAGTACTAGTTATATAGGCAATGCTAATGCATCATCAAATACATATATTTATGATAAAAAGACTACACATTTACCTGAAGGAAGTAATTTATATTATACAGCACAACGTACTGGAAATATATTATATTCTTCCAATCAAAATCTTTCAAATTATATGTTAAATAGTTCAAATGATATGTCAAAATATATTACAAGATCTTCTAATAATTTAATAAATGATTTGACAAATGTAATAAATATTACTAAATATGATTTGGCAACTTTTAGCAAAACAAGTAATAATCAACTTGGAAAATATGATACATTATATTATACTGAAAAAATAAATAGTAATGCTTTGACCAATATGGGAATGGAAATTGTTAGATATAATGCAAGTAATATGAATTTCAGTTTAGATAATGTTATAAATTATCCAATATCGCAATTGTATCCGCGAGTAAATATGACAAATTTTATTACTTCAAATACCAATATGGGTATTGTATATAGAGCATGTTCTTATAATTATGATACAACATTTTATGCATGGCAAGCATTTGATAATTCATTTACAAGATATGTTAGTGCAAATTGTTTTACTAGTACAGGTGCTCTAAATATTACTGGAGTTTCATTTGGCAATGATACAAACTACAAAGGAGTTTATTTGGCAATTGATATGGGACAAGAAATTATTATTAAAAAATATTCAATAGAACCTGGATACGATTATTATAATCCACCGCGAAATAATAGATTACCAAAAAATTGGAAAATATATGCAACCAATAACAATACTTGCTGGAATAATAATGGAGTAAACAATGGTTCATTAAATACTGGAGCAGCATATAGCTGGGTTGAAATTGATGCACAATCAAATCAAATGGGTTATACAGTAAATACAAATTTTATAATTAATTCTTCAAATTATTATCGTTATTATGCATTACATGTAAATGCAATAGGTTCAGCAGATCCAGCTGGTGGTTATTGGGATATCAAAAACTGGTTTCTATATGATGAAATTTCAGAACAAGGCGTTTATTCAAATCTTTTAAAAACTTCATTAATTGCAAATTACAATTTTGATAATAGTACAGCTGATATATCTGACAATAAGTATAATTTAACTAGTTATAATATGTCTTATGATATTACAGATAAAATAATAGGTAATGCTTCTGCTTTATTCAATGGAAATAGCTATTTTGAAGTAGCAAATAATGGTAATTTTTCATCAGATAATTTGACTATTGCGTTTTGGTGCAAAATACAACCATCTTCTAGTATACAAACTATTGCTTCTTGCAGAGATTTAAATTCTGCAAAAGGTTGGGTAATATATGTGAATAACAATAATCTACAGATTATTACAGGTAATAATACAGTATGGAGTGGTGAAAATGTTAATTTATATTCTGGATTTACATCAGTATGGACACATTTTGTTATATGTATTAATAAAGCTGGTAATAGCATACAATTATATGTAAATGGATACTTATATGGTTCATATACACGAAATTATATTAATAATTTATCAAATGTATTACAAATAGGAACATATCTTTCAAATGGTTCTAAAATAGATCATTTTCAAATTTATAATAATATACTTACATTAAAAAATATTAAATATTTATATTTTCCAAAAGACGAAGGTACTATTGTCGCATACGATTTCAATGATAATAGTACAAATATGTTGCTTGATAGTTCGCCAAATAACAAGAACTTAACAAATATTAATAGTTGCATTTTCAACAATACTAGTAATATTATAGGTACTGGATGTATACAATTTACAGGTACAAGTTATTTAGAAATAATAAACAGTTCAATAATGACACCATTATTCAGTACAAATCCTTTAACAGTTACTTGTTGGGTCAAGATAAACCCTTTTTCAACTTTTCAAACTATAGCAAGTACTAGAAGATGGGATGGTTCTTCTAGTTTTAGTGGTTGGAATATTTATGCTCTACCGTCTAATCATGCATCATATCCAAGTGGTATATCATGGTCATTTGGCACATCTTCTGGATGGTCTGGAATAGAGGCAGTATCTAATTTTGCTGATGGAACTTGGAAACATCTAGCAGTAACGTTGTCAAAAACTGTTAATGGTAATAGTGTCGCAAAAATTTATATAAATGGTAATTTGGCATCATCCATGGATATTCCAAATTATATTATAAATACATTTAATGATAGGCCGTTGCGCATTGGAGCCACATCTGATGCTACTGCTAGTTATATTTTATCAAGCGGTTCATTAATTGATAACTTTAGAATTTATAATACTGAATTAAGTAGTAATGATATTCAAGATATATATAACAAAAAATATACAAATAATATATTCGATAATCTATCATCAACGTCATTATCTAACAATGTTCGCAATCAAGCATTCTCAATTACATCAAATATAATTAAAGATCATAATAGAATTACTTCTAATCTTAATCTTTATCTTCAAAATACTTCGAACGATTCTATTAATAATATAAATTCTAAAGTATATTTTTCATCAACGGCAAATGATGTAAATGCATTTAGAGAAGCCAATTTGAATACCAACTTTTTACAAAATAATTCTAACAATTATATTATCAATTTTAAAACAACTTCTAATAATCTTGCTATAATTGATAGAACTACCTCAAATGAAGTAGCAAGTAATATTATTAAAACATATAATACACTGACTTCTTTACATCTTTCGACATGTAATATATATAGTTCTTATAATATTAATACATCAACTTACATACAAAATTATATTTATAACATTACATCAAATAACTTATCAGCATATTTAACAAATAGCACCAATAACTTGAATAATTATTATACAAACGTTAAAACAAATAACACAAAACAATTCTCTACATCATCTAATCAACTTCGATCCTTCTGGAATAATACTGCAACAACAGCAACTTTAAATATGATGACTGCTTCAAATATGATAGCAACCAAAATTAATCATGACTATAATTTGATTTCGGACAGAATACAAAATTTAACATTAGATGAAATTCATCCAGCAATAAATAATCAATATATTGTTAATAATGTATTTGCAAGTAATCTTACCGTACCGCATCATGTTATTGCTGGTTCTCTCAGAGTAGAAGATATTGATCTTACCATCAAAAATGAAAATGATATTCCAAAACAACAATTAACCACATATATAAATTCAACTTCGTCAAATGCCATTCTCACATCTGAACCAGTAAGAAATGCTATTACTAATAACATTATAAATATGACTACCAATTGGTCCAATTATACAAGCACGAAGCAAGATATTATTTCATCAGAATTATATACTCTTAATTCCATTATTTATGAAAATTTACCTCAAAATGTTACTCTAATGACAGATACGCAAGGTAATATTACTAGTGTAACAAATGATAATTTTAAACTTTCTAAAAATACTTTGCAATTCCTCAACAACAATGTACCATTACAATACATACAAGAAGGATTTAATATGAATATCTCAAATATTTATGCAACTTCTATTGAATATATACTAAGTGATTATTCTTCAAATATTTCTAATTTCTTAAGAGAACAAGCTATATCTAATCTTACTATATCTACAGATGGTAAAGTTAATTCGCGTCTGTTTACTTATTCTGTTTACACATCTAATATATCAATTGTTGAACCTGTATTTAATATGACATTTGCTGATAATATGAACTATACAAATATTATGACATCAAATTCATCGCTTTATTCTGTTTATGATAATAACATATTTGAATATCCGGCATATTCCTCAAATCATATTGATAATTTATTATATTGGTTTAAATTTGATAATTCATTAAAATCTTATAATAATGCTTTAAATAGTAATCTATACTTATCATCAGGTTATGAACGATATAGTACTACTAGAATGTATGGAACAAATTCATTATATCTAAATAATAATATTTATGAATTACGTAATACTATGAATATGTTTGATATTTTGGGGTCCACTGCTTCTGCAGGATGTACAATATCATTTTGGCTTAATTGTTTTGATAATCCAATTCTCATATCAAATGTAAATGTTTTTTCATTTGCCAATACTGATAATACTGCAAATATTGAAGTTTTTGTAAGTTATAATAATATACTATTTAGCATAAGACATTCTTCATCTAAAGTATTTCAATATACTGTACCTTTTACTATCAAATCTGGCTTATTTTATAATATAACTTGGAATATATTAAAGAATGACGACCAAAATAGCGATAAAGCAATATGGTATATTTGGATTAATGGTATTTGCTATTCCACTATTGTAAATGCTTATTATGTTCCTGATACTGATTTTGTAAACAATAAATTTGGTAAAAAAGTAAATGGTCTTCTAGATGATTTCCGTATATATAATATATCTCTAAACGCGGAACAAATTATATCAAACACTGGCATTAAATACCCCATATATTCAACATATGACGCACATAAAAATGATATGATTGTATGGTACAATTTTGATGGCCAACTAGTAAATAGTATAAATAATACAACATATAATCTTTCCATTAATTCTAGATATATTTCCGTAGATTCCGCGGATTTATCATTAGATTTTTTGTTCTTTACCAATACAAATAATATGTTTAGTTGGTATAAATTTGACAACAATTTATTAGATAGTTCTACTAATAATGCAAGTGCGACAGCGTATAATTCTCCTGTTTTGAGCTCATTTAATGGTAAAAATACAATATATTTTAATGGAAATTCACAATATCTTACCATTCCTGCTATAAATTTCGGGCTATTTAATGGACTAACATTTTCTACATGGGTTTATTTTACAGAAAATAGAAATTATGAAAGAGTATTTGATTTTGGAAATGGTGCACCAAGTAATAATATTATGATTGGAAGATTAGGTACTACCGCTAATTTATTTATTCAAATAATTAATGGAACAACCGGAAATTATTATCAATTTAATAATGTAATTATCAATAATACTTGGATGCATATATGTTGGACTATACAGAAATCTCCAGTTGTATGGAATTTATTTATAAATGGTGCATTGATAACACCAAATACAATTTCTGGGACAGCGATGTTTCCAAATAATGTATCCTTGGCAAATTGTTATATTGCTAGATCTAATTGGAGTGCAGATGCATATTTTAAAGGTTATATTTCTGATTTTAGAATTTATAATTCAGTGTTAAATGCTAATGAAATAATTATACTATATAATCAGTCATCTACTGCTGTTGCCAATAATTCTACTGTTACTATCAATGACGGTGTAACAAATTTTAGTACAAATAAAAAATCAGGTTTATACTCTGCTGTATTAAATGGAACTACTTATTATACTGCAAATATGTCAAATATCAATATTGATGCTTGTGCAAAACTTGATGTTCCACAGTCTTTAAATGGTTTAGAAGGTATTACAATATCTTCTACTGTAAATATTTTGGAAAATACAAAATCAAATCAGTATTTATTGTATTTGACAAATGATAATAATTCAAATACTTTAGAAATATTTTTTGAATACAATGTTATGATATGTAAATTAAACAATAATGGTGTTGTACAAAAAGCAGTGATAGAACTAAGCCCTATTTACTATAATACATTTTATACTATTTCTTGGGTTATTGTCAAAGGATCTGACACATTTTCATCATCATGGTATATTTATATTAATAATACTCTAGTGTACTCTAAAGAATATACTTCATTATACATATCCACATCATATTCCTATTTGACTATTGCTTCTCAAAATGGTAAAAATATTATGAAAGGTTTTATAAATGATTTTAGAATATATTCTAAACCATTACAAAATAATGAAATTATAAGTATATGTTCATCAATACCATATTATCCAAATCTAACTAATTCTTCCAATCTTGTTCATAATAATAAATTAAACTTTAATAACAATGATATAATTTTCAAAAATAAACCATTAATGACAGTAAACTTCAATGATGAATTTAATATTATTAATAAGTCTATGTTATTCACTCAAACTTATTCAAATACTAAAATAAATAATGAATTATCTGATTATAATACTAATAAAAATTACTATAATGAATTGCCATATTTTACATTTTATCAATATATGAATAATGATAATATTAATAATTTAGTTAACATAATAAATGACAAGGGTTTCAACCTACATTTTGTCTTTAATGCTAAGTATGTTTCATATATCCCTATTCTCTATATTGGTGATGAAAATACTTCATTATTAAATATACGAATAATCAATGGAAATATATATATTGACATTGCATCTATTTCAATATTTACTGTAAATAGTGTTATCTTTCCAGATATATGGTATAAAGTTAACTTTGTATTTAAGTTTTGTGAATTTAATAATGTTAATGCTACTCTATATATTAATGGAATTTTACAAAATATAAGCTTCAATCTTAAAAAATATTTACATCTGGAATTTAAATCTCATGAGACTTTATTGAATAATAGTGCTTTAAATAATAATGCAACTCAATCTTATGGATATGGCGAATACTATATGAATGATAGCAAAAATTCAATATTATTAAATCAAGGTTGTGAAGTATCTTTACCTTCAGAATATTGGGCGTCTTATAGTGATATTACTGTATCTGGTATGTATAAAACATCTAATTTATCTGCAGGTGATACTATATTTGAATTTTCATTATCTCAATATCAATCACAACATCCATTCACTTCAAATGTACAACCAGTATATATTGGAGAAAATCAATACTATATGGCATTTACCAATACTCTTAATACTTACACGGTAACATTCCCTGAAGATTTAACATGTGATGTTCTAGTCATTGGTGGAGGTGGAGGTGGTGCAAGAAGATATGGTGGTGGAGGTGGTGCAGGCGCAATGATTTATGACAAGAATGTACAATTTAAAGCAGGTAATTATACATTTAAAGTAGGATCAGGTGGTATAGGTTCTACTACTCCAGGTGTTGTCAGTGGAAATGTTGATGCTAAACGTGGCAAAAATGGCATATCTAGTGAAATCATAAAATCTTCAAATATAATATTTTATAGAGCAGATGGTGGTGGTGGTGGCTTAGGTGGTAATTCTGATGCTACAAATCCTTCTTCACAAAAACCATTAATGGGTGGTAGTGGAGGTGGTAATGGTGGTCAACTTTATGCTTATGGTGGTTTATTAAGTAGTAACAATATTGTAAGAGGATTAAATGTTAGTGTTATAAATAACAGCGAGGGAAGTAATCCAAAATACAATAATGATGTATGTTTTGGATATAGAGGGGGAAATGGTTCAGGTAACACTGTCCCATTTTTGGGTGGCGGTGGTGGTGGTGCAGGATCTTTAGGTACAGATGTTAACAATAAAACTGCTGCAACATATGATAGTGCAAATGGTATAGGTGGAATTGGTAAATTATGTGATATTACTGGTGTAAATATATATTATGCTGGAGGAGGTGGTGGTGGTAATGGTAATAATGGAGGATGTACATTTTTTAATGCTGGCGGATTAGGTGGTGGTGGAAATGGCGGTACAGATTGGATTGCACCCACTGAAGGTGTTGATGGTCTAGGTGGTGGAGGTGGTGCAGATGGTCCTGATATTTATGGTGGTGCAGATGGTGGATCTGGTGTAATTATAATTAGGTATACAATAAGTAATAGTAATATCTTTAATATAAAAGCCAATGACACTGATATTTGTTTCCAAATAGATAATGTACCTATATGTAAAACACCTATCAATTCAGAATGGAATTATTTTATGTGGAATATTGCTAATAGATCTTCTGATAATTGTTTCATTAATATCAATAATAGTATGCACTATTATAATGCAAATGCAATAGAAAAAGGACTATTTTTAAATAAATTAGGGTCATATAATAATGTAGGGGATATTTATATATCTGATTTCAGAATTACTAGCAATTATTTGACACCATCTCTTATACAAAAAATTTATTATAGCACGCAAACATCAAATTTACAACTAACTGCATTTAGTGATCAACCAAATGCTCATAACAGTTTATATGATTATGTCTCATATAAATTTTCATCTTCTAATTTACTAACTTTTGATAGTTCATCAAATAATAGATATCTAATTAATAACGGAGGCTTATATGATATTCAAAATGGTATCAATTGTTTATTATTACAACCTAATAATGACGCATATATTCCATCAAAAGATTGGAGTATATTTGAAGACTTTACAATAAGTTGTAGATTTAAAACTTCTAATTTAGCACATAATGACATAATAGTAAATTTCGGAAATGATATCAAATATGATTTATCTAGTTCAAATTATGTTTTTGCATGCGGTAATAATTCAAATGGACAACTTGGTGTAAGTAACTTACTATCTACTAATATTACAAGGGTTTTAGGTGTTAATAATAATGAATTTGCTTCTGAAATTATACAAGCATCTTGTGGTGAAAATTTTACATTATTATTACATAAATCAGGCAGTGTTTATTCCTTTGGTTATAATTTGTATGGACAACTAGGATTAAATAACAACATGCAATATACAACACCACAACAAGTATTAGATGTAAATGGTATAATACAAGTTTCTGCTGGAAGTAGTAATTCTTTATTCTTACATAATACAGGTATAGTATATTCATGTGGTATTAATAATTATGGCCAACTAGGTACAGGCAATACATCAAATCAAAATAGTTTAACTAATGTATTAGGTGTTAATGGAAATGGTATAATATCGGGGATTACTCAAGTATCTTCTGGTAATAGTCATTCTTTGTTCTTACATTCATCTGGTGCTGTTTATGCATGTGGTAATAATGCAAAAGGGCAGTTAGGATTAAATAATTATATACAATGTACAACATTACAGAAAGTATTAGGTGTAAAAGGCAATAATTATGTTTCTGGCATTACACAAATTGAAGCAGGAACAAATCATAGTATATTTTTACACAATTCTAGAATTGTTTATTCTTGTGGTGATAATACATATGGGCAGTTAGGTGTGGGTGATATGTCATCTTTAAATTATAATACATTACAAATGGTTAAAGGTTTAGATGGAATAGGTATATTATCTGGAATTACACAGATATCTTCAAAAAATAATTTCTCTATGTTTTTACATTCATCTGGTAATGTATATTGTTGTGGTTATAACAAATTTGGACAACTTTGTATAAGTAATACTTCCAATCAATTTAACATTGTAAAAGTTCCGGATATTTCTAATATTAAACAAATTAGTACAGGAGAAAATCATTCTCTATTCTTACATAATTCAGGCATTGTATACTCTTGTGGTAACAATAAATATGGTCAAGTAGGTATATCTGATATAGGAACTACAAAATCAGTAGATAATGTTATATTTGATAATGGTCTTATTAATAGAGGAGGTACAGACGGTGCATCAACAACTTATGTTAATTTATTAAACTTAAATTTTACTCCAGGAATGTCTCTTCTTACATGGGGTATATATGCACAAGGTATTAATATGTATATAACACCTTTAATATTGGAAGATGTTGGAAGTACTAATTACATCATAAGAGGTATAGGTGAAACAAAATATATAACGAGTGTAGGTAGTTATACATTTAGTTTTAATTTAGTACAAGGTTCTGATATTTTTGCGACATCAGCATATAGATTTGGGTGGAAAGATGGTACTCTTACATCTGCAAATACTGGTATCATATCATGGACAGGTGGAAATCCTGTTGCATCAACTACATATTCATTATCTGGAAATTCAAGCACTAATATATCCTTAAATCAAACTTATACATTTGGTAATACAGCATTGGGTAATAGGACTTATTCTTTCAAATTAGAATTTGGTTATATATTTGCATCTTATAATACGCCGCAAATTGTGAATAGTTTAAATGGGACTGATAAATTATCGGGTATTACATATGTTGCAGCAGGAAATTCACACTCGCTGTTTTTAAATTATCCTGTAAATCAAAAAGGACTAAAAATTTATGTCAATACATCAAATATAGCATTACAAGTAAATAATAATATAGTATATCAATCTAAAATGATGAATAACGAGTGGAATAATATTGTATGGAATGTTAAGAATAGTTTAACTACTAAGCCATTCATAAAAATAAATAATGATTTTGCATATATTGAAAAACAAACTTTGTCATCATTTGAATATATAAATAGTTTGGGTTCAACGTTAAATAAAGGGTCGTTTAATATAACTGATTTTAGAATATTAACAACCCCTGTAATACCAACTGTTATTGATTTTAATTCTATTCAAAATTACCAAACTAGCAATTATTTACTATATCAATTTCAAAAACAAATATTTTATAATAATTCTGCAATAGGTGCTACATCAACTATAGACCCTGATTTATTCATAAGTTTGAATTTTGATGGTAATTTGACAGATAGTTCTTCTAATAATAATTCTGTAACGCCATATGGTAATCCAACTTTTAATAGTACAATTGTAAAATATGGATCAAAATCTATATATCTTGATGGAAATGCTCAATATCTTACAATACCTCAAACAAATTTTAGTTTATTTGATGGTTTAACATTTGCTGCATGGGCATATTATACTGAAAATAATAGAGATCACGAAAGAGTTATTGATTTCGCCAATGGTACTAATGGAAACAATAACATAATAATTACTAGAATAGGAATAACTAGTTCTTTAAGAGTATCAATTTGGAATGGAACATCATCTGAAACTGCATATAATTTTGATAATGTAATTGTGAATAATACTTGGATGCATATATGTTGGACTATACAAAAATCCCCAGTTGTATGGAAAGTATATTTTAATGGTGTTTTGACAACACCAAATTCAACATATGGAACATTAATGTTTCCAAATAATGTAGTATTAGCAAATTGTTACATAGGAAAATCTGCATGGGGCGTATTGAATGATTATTTCAAAGGATACATGGATGATTTCCGTATCTATAAGCGCGCAATAACTGCAGCAGAAGTAACAAAAGTATATAATGGTGAAAGTCTTGTTACAACTACTACAACTACTACAACTACTACCACAGACCCGACTTTATTATTGGATTTGAAGTTTAATGGAAATTTAACCGATAGTTCAGGAAATGGATATGACCTATTATTAATGGCAGGTCAAAATATATTTGAACAAAATGCTCTTCCTACAAATGGTTATGCAATTAATTTGACAGACACAACTACATTTTACAAATTTAGTAAAAATTTAGATTTTACTGGATTTACAGAGTTGTCTGTTACTTTTTGGTTAAAAAAAACTGGATTAAATATCTTATTTGATACTGTAATTCACGATAACGATAACGCTTCTATTCAAAATCAATTTAGAATATTAAGAAATGTTTCAAATAGTAGTTGGGTAGTTGTTGCATTCGGTTCTATTATTTATCTAACTGGATATATGGAAGATTGGATTGCGTCTGATTTCAATATATGGCACCATTATTCATTTATTTTTAACAAAACAAGTACAAATAATATTAGACTTCAAATTTACAAAGATGGTTCTACTACCTATGATCAAATTATAAGTAATTCATCTTGGACTACTGGAGCTATACCAAATTTACAAATAGGAAAAAATGCAAGTGACACAAATAGTATTTGTGCATTAAAAGGATATCTTGGTGATATTCGTTTCTATAAACGCGTATTAACATCAGCAGAAGTAACAAAAGTGTATAGTGGTCAAAGTCTTGTTACAACTACTACATCTACTACAGTACCTGCTTTAACAATTGCTACATCTAATATTCAATTAGACACAACTAGTAATGTAGTTTATACATTTTATGATAACAAATACAGTATGTTATTACAAAGCAATAACTTTATATCTATGAATAGTGATAATTGGAGTTCATACAGTAACCTTACTATTTCAACATCCTTTAATGTTAATAGTAATTTCAATGGTACTATTTTTAATTTTACTTCTCCTGAAACAATGTTAAATATGCAATATTATGATTTAAATGATACTTCATATCTTAATGATACAACAAGTAATTTAATCATTTGGTATAAATTTGATAGCACTGACACTTTTATGAATTACGGTTCTATGGGTACATCATACAATTTACAACTTATTTATGGTAATACTGTTTCAGTCTCTACTACAGACAAAATAACAGGTACATCTTCTGCTAATATTAATAATTCTATATATTATACACCAAATAATATTAACATTACAACAAATAGTTTTACAATCGCTTTCTGGACTAAAATTTTATCAACTTATGATACAACTGAATATTTTACATATGGATTGTTTCAAATACAACGAAATGGTAAAACTTCTTTTGCAATTTCCGGATTTGGCACCGATATTTCTATTGATAATATCATTAATATTGATAATTTATGGCATCATTATGTATTTGTATGTAAAAATGTAAGTAACTATGTTACATTAAGCATTTATAGAGATGGTTTGTTCATCACACAAATAAATACATCATCGACATGGAATAATACAGCAAAACAACTTTATTTATGGGGTAAAGGTTTAAACGATGGATATTTTAAAGGTAGATTTGACGATTTCCGCATTTATGATAAAGAATTACTTTCAAATGATGTTCTTACTCTATTTACAACAAAGTTTGCTGTATACAATCTTAAATCAAATAACATTTTAGTATTCCAAGTTAATAATTCATATCCTCACATTACATCAATTAATAAAAATATCTGGAACAATATGATATGGAATATAACCCAAAATATGAGTATTATCAGAATAAATAATGCTTCGCCAATCTATTATAATACTATATCATTTTCATCTAATAATTATATCAATAATATCGGTTCTCCTTACAATATAGGTACTCTTTATGTTTCAGATTTCAAAATATTCACAAGTTCCTTTTCAGATATTCAAGGAAATTTATATAATAGACAAATATTCACTCCAATATATTCATCTACAAATTTAATTATTCCATATGCAAATGACATGATACAATACAATACAAAAAATAACATGTATATTGGTAATTATTTCCCTATGAACATTGTTTCTCCTCCACAAACATCTCAAGAAATACAAAGCAATACTCTTAAGTTACAAGATCTATGTATTTATTCAGCAGAAACAACAGGTTATTCAAATACTATTATAAATTACATTGACCACGGCAATGATATTCCTCTTACTGTACCAACTGATTATGATGATGTAAATATTATACATAGTACTAAGATTTTACATCTTAATTTCAATGACAAAAAAATAATAAATTATACATCATCTGATAATTATGTCTTGTATAATAATTCTAATATCACAAATGTCTATAAATCAATTGATAATTTTGTAACTGATGATACAATATCAACATATAGTTCACAAAATAATTATGCATTTGCATCTGCAACTGACAGATATATTTATAATAATACATTTCATGATATTGATTTGTTAATAAAAGCATTAAATAATTTTGGTTTTGTAATGAATTATTCATTTTACACAAACGAGACAACAAATGTACCATTATTCTATATAGGTGATAATCACAAGAGTTTTGTGAATATTCGAATAATATATGGTATTATGTATATTGATATTGCCACTGGTAACAACAATAGAAATATTTATACAACGACTGTCATTAATCCTTTTACATGGTATAAAGTTGATATTGTGGCTAAAAATGACATAATAGAACTGTATTTAAATGACATTATTTGCCCAATTGTATATGCAAACCAGTCATATAGTAGTAATAATTTTGATAGCAAAAATACACTTTTGATATTAGGAGCTTATAATCCTCTTAACTCTTATACACATTCTTCAAATTATATTCCAGGTGCTATATTTACAAATACTTATTATAGTTCAAATATTGAATTATATCTAGGCAACATATCTGATATACCTAATATTATAAATATCCAATCATCAAATTCATCAGAATTTACTACAGCAATATCAGATGCATATATTAATCAGCAATATGCATATATGATTAGTTCAAATATATTAGAAAAAGATATATTAGATATAAATTATACATATTTTGGTGATTCTAATTTGATAGTTAACAATATATCATCCAACGATATTTCTACAATTTTGACCGAAATACATGCAAATATCCATTTCGAAAATGGATATTATCTATTTGCTCTGGGTGTTAAGAATGAAATTACTGCAGATTTATCACTTGGTTTTAGGACAAATGAAAATGATATTAAATATGTTAATGTTGCTAACTATTATGATGGTTCTTCTTCATATACCACTGATAAATTCATTTGGCTTGACAAAGGATATTATAGAATGTATTTGAGATATTTGCGACCATTTGCATATAGACATGACAAATATATATTACCCAAATATTATATGCAAAATAGCAATATTTTACAAACAACTTATAATTTACCGTTATCGTCCACTAACGAATTAGACCCATCACTTATTATATGGTATAAATTTAACGAAAATCCTATGGACTGTAATGTATTACATGACAATAGTGGAAGAAATGTAAAATACGATATGAATATTATTAATAACAATAGTAATATTATACAAGATATTGGATATAGTACATTATCATATATTTTGTATAACAATTCATATTTATGGTCTAGTAACGATATTTCATATAATAATCCTTATCTATCTTATGATGTTTCTTCGAATATACAGAAAATATTTAATGAAATACACGCTAATCACGGGTTCACATGCCACTTCATTTTTAAGACTACAGATATTTCCAAGACCTCACAGCTAATTTATTTTGCAAATTATAATACAGAACTGTTCAGAATTTATGTAGAAAATAATAATTTAAATGTAGTTGTTGGCTCAACTTATCTTCAAGCACCAATAAGCAATAATTTATGGCATGTATGTCAAATAGTTTTTGCATATAATATGAATTCGTATGAACTTAAATTGTATATTAATAATGAACTTGTTTCACAATCTTCAGATAATTTATATAATGATTTATATTTCAACTCAGATACATCAAATCTAGTATTTTATATTGGTAAAGGTAATGATAATGATACAAATGACATGGACCTCTGTTATTTACAGGATCTTCGTATATACACACAATCAATGGCAAAATCTCAGCTATATTCTTTATATACAGCAGAAATTTTCACACAAGACCCTGATATATGGCTTAAGTTTGACGAAGTTCCTTATGTGAATAACATAGTTAATGATTATAATGTGAAGAATACTTTTAAATATGATATGGTCATTAACAATTCTTGTTTGGAATATCCACCAATTTCATTCTCAATTAACGGTACACCATATGGTTCTAAAACATCAGGTTCAACATCAAATGTATCCGTATCTGCATTATTAAATACTTCACATACTCCAGGTACATATATTGCCACTGTTTCTTCTGCTTTTAGCAATCTAGGAGATTATGCATTTGATAAAACTAGCAATGTATGGACATCATTCGGATCTAAATATACTAGCAATGGAATGTATATTGGAAATGAATATACTATATATAATGGTTCTAATATATATTATGGTGAATGGTTACAATTACAATTACCTAAAGCAATTATATTAAAGAAATATTCAATAACACCCCCTGTTATACTTGCAAATAGAGAACCAGTTGATTTCATATTACTAGGAGCAAATGCAGATTTTGCATGGAACTTAATAGATACTCAAACTAATATTACAAATTATACCAGTTATGTTGAAAAAATGTTTACCATGTTTTCTAATTCATTATCATATTCAACATATAGATTATGTATAAACAAAAATAATGGCGCTGATGCTGTTAATATTTCAGAATTTAAATTATATTCGTATGCTATTTCACAAACTCAACCAAATAGTGTTGTCAATTATGCATATAAATGGGATAATGATATTGATAATGTAAATGATAATGTATTTTTATCAAATGATAACAGCGTCGCTTTAAAACAATTATTTGACAAGGTTCATTATAACACTGGTTTCCATCTGCATTTTATGTTTAATTCTATGGACGTTACTAGCAACTCTTCATTAGTATATTTTGCTAATAATATATCTAAATTAATCAATATTTACATCAATAATAGTTATTTATATGTTGATATAGCATCAAACACTATGGCTTCCTATATTAATAATAATATATGGTATAATTGTGATATTTTCTTTAAAAATAATAATAATTCTATTTATGCGCATACATTTTTAAATAATACCTTAATGTCTCAAATCAATGCATCAAATGCTTATAATAATTACTTTTCAAATGTAAACACTACTGGTATTAAATTTAATATTGGTAGAAGTTTTATTATTAGAGAAGCCTCTTCTGATAATGCAATATTTTGGTATAAATTTGATGGAGACTATACAGATAGTTCTGGAAATGGTCGCCATGCAACTGCATATAATTCGCCCTCATTTGATACTGTAAATGCCAAATTAAATACATCATTATACACCGCAGGAACTAGTTATTTGACTGTACCATCATATAATTATGGACAAGGAGATGGTATAACATTTACTTTATGGGCAAGATTTGAAAATTCAAATGCATATGCTACTATATTTGAATTCTGTACAACTGGTAGTACTAATAGTATTAGAATAACTAGAGATGGTGGTGGTAATAGGATAAGAATAACATATGGATTGAATGGTGGTTCTGAATACAATGCTATTGTAGCTGATTCTATTGTAAATGGCAAATGGGCTCATTATGCTTTTGTATTAAATAAATCTCCTAGATATTGGAAAATATATGTAGATGGAGTAAATAAAGATTTACTTACATTTGGCATTGGTATATATGCATCTGACCCATTCCCATTTCCACAAAGTGTTACATTAACAACCTGTAAAATAGGCGTTGATGGAGGCAATGGGATGAAATTCACCGGGTACATTGACGATTTCCGTGCATATTCTCGTACTTTATCTGATATTGAAATATCTAATATATATTATGGAATATCTGTTTTATCAAATGATGCATCACCATGTAGTATATCAGATTTCAAATTTTATACAAATAATTTAAATAGAGTTTTTACTGAACCTCTTCTTTATAAACAACATGAAATAACTTCAAATACTATATTATATCCAGATGTATGGTATCAATTTAATGAAGATCCTTTTACATGTAATATTGTAAATGATGTAGGGAATAGCAATCTATCTATGACAATTATTGGAAACTTTTTCAATAATCTAACACATATGAATGCTTGGTATGGTTTTGATGTTAGCAGTAATATGGGTATAGATAATTCAGTTAATGCCAATCATCTAGTTGTTAATAATGTATCTTATGATATTAGCACATTTAAGGCAAGTTTGGGTTCGGCATATTTTTCATCAACAAATTCATCAGAATATATGATATCTAGTAATAATATTGGATTTGCTCCTAATTATTCTTTTACATATAGCATGTGGGTCAAGGTAAATACAAATACTGCTTACCAAGAAATTATATCATGCAAAAATACTTTGTCTGAACCATATGGTGGCTTTACTATTGGTATTAATAACGAAAATTCTACAAGTGCTTATATTACAACATATACAGATAGTTTAAATATTAATACTATGAACATTAGCAATTTTGCTAATAATTCATGGAACCATCTTGTATTCGGTATTACATATTATGATGCCGATTATCAAACACTAAATGTATATCTTAATGGTACATCTAATTTATATACATCATCTGGAACAATTTATTCTCCTGTAAATACAAATTTGGTGATTGGCAAAGATATAGAAGGGTCAAATTACTTACAAAGCGCAAATATAGATGATATCAGAATGTATAATAGAGTATTAACTAATGCGGAAATATCTTATTTATATAACTATAGTAAACCGTCTTTACAATTTCCTCCTAGCAGTCTTGGATACATATCTACAGAAAATAGTACATTACCAACATGGTATTCGTCAATTACATCAAATACTAATAAATATACTCACGGATTAGGACTATATACAACAGTATCTTCATCAGTATATCAAAGTAATCTAATATCATATCCAGTCACAAATTTATTTAATTATGCAACTGAAACTAATTTAGTATATTTTTCAAGTAATACATATAATATAAGTACAGGCTTTTATTCATTCCCTACATATAATAGCACTTTAGACGGGTCATATTATGGCGAATGGGTATATTTACAAATGCCAGACCCAATTATACCTACAAGAATTGAGATTTTACAGAATTCTACTTATCCAAATAGGTCACCTGGTAGATATAAATTGTATGCTTCTAATGACGGTATATCATGGACATTATTGGTTGATAATAGTAGTGCTACTATCGCATATACAAATTATATTCATGTCAGAACAATAAGTTCAAATAGATATTTTAAATATATTGCAATCGTAGTAAATAAACTTTTCGGTAATGAAAATTGGTTGAATTTTGCACAATTAAGAATATTTGGCGTACCAAATAAATATAACGACAATAGTTCGTTTTTAACCAGTAATACATATATCTATCCATTTAATTCTACATCTAATATGCTTGCTTGGTATAAATTTGATAATAGTTCTAACAATATGTTCGTAGATAGTTCTAGTAGTAATAATACTTTAATACCTACTGCATCTTATAACTTTGATTCTAGCAATTATATTCGTGGTACTGGAAGCATATTAACCACAACTGCAAATAATACTACATATTTACGTAGTACAAGTATTTCAATCACAAATACAGCATTTTCTATATCTTTTTGGATAAGACCTACTTTACTTGATACTACAACACGATGGATAGTATCAAAAGGTTCGTCTACCACATCATTACAAGCAGCATTTGTAGAATTAACATCAATTGATAGCGAATTTATGTATATTAACTTTGGTTTTGTTGGTTATAATCTATATTCTCCAAAAATATGGAAAAATACATATTTAAATACTTGGACACATATAACTGTTACTTGGAATTCTGCAACATATCAACGATTTCTTTATGTAAATGGTTTTATTATGGCTAATGATACACAGAGTGTAACATTAAGTGCATCAAGCACATTTACAATAGGTTATAATAATAGTATATCTAGTTTTATAGGTAATCTTGATGACTTAAGAATATATAATCGGGCTTTGAATATCAGTGAAATTAGAGCTATTATGGGGTTTTCTCTTGTAAGAACATTAGGAAATACTGATAACACATATACAAATGCTTATTATTGGTATAATGAAAATAATAATATAACTGATAATTCATATCTTCTTAATAGCGATGCTTATAAAATACAGAATTTGTTTAATAATATTCACAATAAAAAGTTTATGCTTATTCACTTTATTTTCAAAACAATGGAAAATAATATCTCATCAGAAGTACTTAATTTAACTAACAATGTGCAAAATGTTATTAGAATTTATATCACAGATACTCAAACATTGACCTTTTCTATTGGTGCATATTCATTATCTATTCCTATCAATAATAACATATGGTATTCTCTTGATTTCACATGTGTTATTAAAGATAATGATTTGTATCTTTTCGTCTATAATTATGGTATTCTTATGAGTAGAAATGTTTTCAAAAATTCATATAATGGACTTTTCTATAACTTATCTACCTATCAGTTGTCATGGTCTATTGGAGGAAGTATAAACCAATTAAATGATGCGTCACCTTGTTATATCCAAGATCTTCGTTTATACTCTGATAAGATGTATGAATCTGATTTACTTAAATTAAGTTCTGGCGTTACAAGATCATCAAATATTCTTACAATGATAAATATGCAACAAATTGATGTTTCTATAAATGCTGATAGCGTTTACGAAATTACAAGTAATATTATAAATTACACTCCATATACATTTTTGAATATTTATTTGAAGGATAATATGATAGGTATTAATAGTAATATCTTTTTACAAACTATTGACATTTCATCAAACATTATTATTAAAAATAATTCACCTATGTTATACTCTACTGATACATCCGTATCAAATGCATACGTATATAATATAGATAATAGTTTCTATATCGATAAAAAATATAAAAACGATTTGAATGTATCTATAAAAAATTTAACAATTCATTCAGCATATAATGTAAATTATGATAGTACGCTTATTACAACAAGATTTGGAGAAGAATATTTTGATGTTAAAACATTTAATATTAATGCTATTTCTAGCAACCAAAATACAAATAATACTTCAACTATTATCAACTATAATTTTGATGCTAATACTGTATATGGTCATAGTGCCCTTAAATTTACAACATCTAATAATGATTACGCAAATTCGTATGCTAATTCCATATATGGAACTTATCTAGATTTATCATCTGATAATTTCAAAGATTTTTCAACTTCAAATTCTTCTATAGCATTTTGGTATAAAGCAGATACTTCGTATTCTAATTATGTTAGACATCCAGTTAATAATTTTGAACGTTTTGACAATAGATTATATTCAAGTACATCATGTAATATGCAATCAATATATAATTGTTTCTCATTTACAAACATATATATATCTGGATTAAATACTAACTATCAACTTGTTAATGGTATTAACAATGCTAGCGGATTATTAGCTAATAGTCCATTATATCCATCATGGAGCACGGATTTTTCATTATCTGGTATTACTAATAATTATGTTATTAAAATGTTTGTAAGCAATGAAGTATCAAATACCTATATTTATCTTATGAAAAATGGTATGCTATATTTTGTAGGTAATAATGATTATGGTTTATTTGGATTTGATCTTGTTGTTACTATTCCAACAATGATACCTAAATTTTGGAATATAAATGATAGTATTGTTGACGTATGGATTTCTAAATATATGATATATTTCTTATCTAAAAATGGTATATTATACGGTTGTGGAAATAATGTTTATAAAAATATTTCAGAAGGTTCGGCTGTTTTTATTACTTATCCACAGCAACTTAATTCTCAACAATGGGGGGGTCTCCAAATTAAAGCATTTGGTTCGTTTGATTATACTTTATTCATATCTACAGACTTGCATATTATGGCAATCGGTAGCATTACTAGTTCAAAATGGTCCATTATATATACAATACCAAATATTACTAAAATGGTGTTTTTATCAAATAATCGGTATGTCTTCCAAGATATAAATGGCGACTATTATTATGGATTAACAAAGATCCAGGTTCCCAATAACGAAAAAATTACTTGTATATCTGTTGCCTATGATCCTACATCTGTAAAATTAGCTTCAATTGTTTTAACAAATTCTGGTAATGTATATGCAAATACAACAATTACTACAAATTATAACACTTCAAATTTAGTAATGCCAAATTGGAATACAAGTAATTATACTGACAATATTATTAAAGTATCTGCTGGTGTATATAGCACTGATATTTATTATACATATTTAACACAATCTGGCAAAGTATTTGCAAGTGGTAATAATACTTGGAAACAATTAAATCATTTAAATACAAACAATGTAACAACTCCTCAGCAAATATTAATTCCTACTAGCAATGATAAATCCAAAGCGATTGATTTATTTACAACTAATTATGGAAATATTGTAGTAATGACTGCACCAGCTGATAGTTATTATGAATTTGATGGTAATAGAGGGGAATATATCAAATATGATGCGAGATATGCAATAAATGTTAAGGCTGTATCTATTGCAATTACACCATTATACGCATATACAGTTCATAAACATTCAGTAAATATCAAAATTTATGCTACCGATAATCCACAAAATATAAATAGTAAATATACACCTTGGACAAAAATAACGGAAGAGAATAGAATATTATCAGGAACATCTAAACAATATCTTCAAATTTACTTTGATAATACTAAATCTTACAGACATTATGCTATTCTTGTATATTGTAACTATAATATTGATATTTCAGAATTCTATACATTTACGCAACCATTTTATAATAATACCATAATGAGTGCAACAATTAATTCAAATAATTATATACATATTTCAACAAATGGCCTTTCTATCAAATATGTAATCAAAAATGATGGATATGAAAAATCATCTATATATGATATAGGTGCTAGTTTATATAATAAATATAATCATTTTGTATTTAACTATAATCAAAATAATAAGACAGCAAACATATATTGCAATGGTATTAATGTTGTTAGCACAAATAAATTACCTAACATACCTCAAGGTATATTTATTAATAACTATATTGGTAGATTACATTATGTAGATAATACTAGTGGAACATATAATTATTTAAATGGTCTTTTATCTGATTTCAGAATATATTCTTCTGAATTAAACCAAAATGATATATTAATGTTATACAGAGGTAACAAGTTGAATAATTTTATCGGATATACTGCAAATACTATTGAAAAAGTGACGAACTTATATGCAGTGGAAACTAATAATAAATATTATTTATTTAATTCAAATGATAAATATAATTGGTATTTGGCTAACATCTTGCATTCATATGGTGCTATTATCAAGTTTTTATTTAAAATTAACAATACCATAAATACATCTTTATTCTGGTTAGGAACATCTTCTTCAAAGGTAGAGGTACATATTAACATTATTAACGGTTGCATGTATATTATATATGGTTCATATGTAATTAGCACAAAGAAAATTGTATCTATTAATACATGGCACTCATTTGCATTATATACTAGCATAAATAGCAACAGAATTACATTTTCACTTTATATTAATAATATTCCTCAATTTATATCTGTAAATTATAGTATATATCTTCTTACACATGATATCATCTATGATGGTAGTCTCGAACCTCTTAATGACATGATATCTTATATAGGTGCTTATAATCCTACATACATTTATAATAATATATCTGATTACGATAACGGTATTGTATGTACAAAAACATATTATAATTCAAATGTTTTATCTGATATAATAAATACTAATGATTTTACAAGTAATATTAATAATTCATATGAATACAAGTATTCAGCATTACTAGAAAATTCTTATAATTATTCAAATTCTAATATATACCATATTATTACAGAACTAAATGGTAATATATATTTTGAAGAAGGGTATTATAATTTAACTTTTGATACATCAAATTGTTTGGCTTGCGACCTATTTTTAGGTTTTGATAATGTGATGAAAAATGTAGCAAATTTCTATGGATCTATCATTAAAACAACCGATATGCCGATATATCTTTCAGGATATTACAAAGTATATGCTAGAATTTTATCATATTACGAGTTTGATATAAATTATGTAAATTTTAAATATTATAAGAGAGTGTCATATAACTTTGATCATTATACTATTATATCTCCTACTATAAATTATGTTATGAACACATCATATTCATATATTGATATTGAACCAGAAAGATTATATGTCAACAGGAATATACAGTATATTAATAATGCTCCTCTATTTGATAAACATTTCCATATTAATATGTCTGGTGGTTATTCAACCAATGCAATTATGCAGGATTTTAGAATATATAATAATTCTGAAAATATCACAAGCAATATATTGAATGGTTTCGAAAATAATGGATATTATTACAATATACAAAGTACGAAATACGAGGAGGTTATTGATGTAAATAGATGGCAAAAAACTAATGATTATTATTTATTCAATAATGGGGTTATGAGTAGAGGAATATATTATAATGAGGGTAGTGTTGGTATTGGTACATCGTCTTGTTTAGCTTCTCTCGATATTAATACTACTTCAAATGTATTATATTCAATAAGAACTAATAATCCTATTTGGGTAAATAATAGAATTATTACAAGCAGTGATGAACGTATTAAGACCAATATTAATGATATTAATGATGGTGAAGCATTAGAAAAACTTATGCTAATACAACCTAAAATATATGAATATATTGATAAAAACAGAAGCAAAAAAGATGTTTTTGGATTTATTGCTCAACAAGTTGCAGATGTCATTCCACATGCAGTAAAGAAAGAAAGAGAATTTATACCAAATATATACAGTATTAGTTTATGTGCTAATAATTTGCTTGTATTTGATAATAATGTAGACCTGTTCAATTTGGTTATCACAGGAGATGTTCTTCAGTTAATATTTGAGACTGGAGAAAAAACGACATGCATTGTTGAAAATATTATCAATAAATACACTATGATTGTTGATAAAGTATTTGATTGTGACAAGATATTTGTATATGGCAAAGAAGTAGACGACTTCCATATTGTTGATAAAAATTATATATACACACTTAATGTTTGTGCTACTCAAGATTTATATAGACAATTAGTTGAAGAAAAGAACATCATTGAAATGCAGGAAAGACTAATAGAAGAACTAGAAAAAAGAGCTACTGACATTGTATAAGTTTTTATCTGGTATTGTATTTTTTATTCTGTTAATATAATAAATGAACAGAATATATTTTACTGATATATATATTCATATGATTACTATGTTTATTATACTATCTTTTTGTATATTTTCATCTATATATATATTATTTAACGATGATTATAGTACTATATTACGCATTTTTGTTATCATAGTTTTTTCTGCTGCTATCTATCTACTATTGAAAAAAGATACTTTTTTACCTTTTCTTGGTGTGACATATCTACCAAATAATTTACTTGTAGATGAAAAATTTCCACAAGGAGCAAATTTAAATTATGTTTTAGACATGAAAGATTATGCAGACGGCACTCGTATAATATATTGGGCTGCTAACAAAACTGATAAGATAATCGAGGATCCTTTTGAAGCTTATAAAGATTTTCATAATGTTGGTATTAGTAAAGTTATAAACGGTAAGGCTACTGTACGTATATTTTGTCCAGATAAATATAAAGTTAGACATTTTGGTGTTCACAATAGTTTATTAGATAAACATTTTCATTATCGTATCATATTTAGAGATAGCGGCCTTATGAGCCCTGTAATGACTACAAAAATAAATTGCTAATAATTATTTTTGAAAAAAAATGATTTTTATTATATGTACATCATCAAAACATGTATGTAAAAAATATGGCCAAGCAACCTGTTGAATTTCCCATTCAATATATTATTTATATTCTTAGAAATAATCTTGAAAATCCTAAAACAGAAAAAAATAAAAATAGTTTATTAATCAATAATGATAATACATTATTCAAAAGATATAATAAAATATATAAAAACAAATAAGATTTATGATGTTGAAATTTCTTTTGTGATATATGACTGATGGAAGTATTTATCTAATATTTTTTTATATTCTTCTGCTATTTTCTTATCTACTTCGCAATATTTTATCTTATTGCAATATTTATTATACATAAGTTGATATGATCTATTATATTCTAGCATTCTTTGTTTCATAATTTTATTTAGATTGTTATCTGTTATGATGATTTGCATTGTTTTATCTATCATTTTGTCATAGTTTTCCTTTGACATAAATTTAATATATAATGTATACTCGTTATATAATTTACTTATAATAATGTTATGTATTATTTTATCATAATGTTCTATTTTTTTTCTTAATAAATATTTTTTTATATTATCATACCACATCTTGCACACTAAACTATTTGTATAATTATGCTTTATTTTGATATGTGTAAAAAACAGATCGCACGAAATCATTATTTTATATTATTATTTTTTCTATATATCCATATATATTGATGTTGTTTCTTTAATGTTTGATGTAAATCAGTATATCTAAATATTTTATTGATTCATATTATAGAAACTATGTGTTGGAATTCTTCTGTATCCATAAATACATATATATTTGGATTATTTGCATGTTTATTTTCATATTCTAATGGTGTAATAAATATATATGATTTTTTATTATATCAATCATTTATGATAATGCAGTTAATAGAATATCTAGTATGGACTAAAACATTTTCTAATAGACTATTATCTCAAATAGCATTTATAACAGTATTATCACAGCCATTATTTAATATATTAAGACTAAAATCTAAACCAGAATGGATACCTTATTTATTAATATCTTATATATCATTTTTAATAATTTCAATAATATTTATTTCTTCATATCAAAATATAAATTTTACAATGACAGCGAGTAAAAATGGTCATTTGTCATGGAATTGGCTAGATATACAATATTTTCCAATCTACTTATTTATATGGTATGCATTTTATTCTATTACATTTATAATCGAAAAATGGTATTTAGCATATTTTAATTTAACACTTTTACTTATTATTTCATTAGTTCTATTTTCAAATACACATACTTGGGGTTCAATGTGGTGTTGGTTCGCAAATGCCACTTCTATTTACCTTATAGCAAATGTTTTTTATAAAGAGTTTTGCACAATTTAAGTTTGAAAGTATATAAAAAATTGGTGTTTTACATCTTCATATATGTTGCAATCTATAAATTATAATTTTAACCATAATAGTCATACAAATTCCATGTTTTACAAGAACAAATGTTTGAACAATAAAATCAATTTTCTTTCTGTGAAAACAAAAATGATATCAGAACCTATAGAACAAGATCAAACGATATCTACATATTTATGGGATATTTTCAAAGATACATTTAATGGTACTTGGTGTGGAATATCTAAGTGGTATGATATTTCAAATTTAAATAAACCTATGCTTATTATACCAAATGCCGTATATGATATTTCCTTTGTAGATGATGATAATGCAATTTGGAAAGGTAAAGGATTACGATTTCATGATAAAGAATTAAAATTTAATCTTAAAAGAGGTGACAAATGGAATGAAAAATTTTTATTTCCAGGAGGTTTTGGTGGACAAAGTTTAATAGAAGGGTTGAGTTATGATAAACCTAGGCAATTTCACGAACTTAATTTTTTTGATCAAAAATGTCGTTCTATGATTATATCAGAATATACTTATAATTTTAATGATGAAAACATATTAGGTAAATTATCATCTATTCAAATAACACCATTTAGAAATGCTAACGGATGTAAAATAGGAAAACGAAAAAAATACAAATCGTCAGATGAACTATTAGATACATTAAATGGATGGAAAGGCGAAAGATGGTCTTATACACCTAATGATAAATTAATTTATTCATTTGACGATATTAAGTCTATAATTCCTATAACATTTGATGAAATAGATTATAAAAATAAGGATTTATGTAAAGTATGGGATGATAATTTAATATGTGGTTTACCTTTTGAAATTAAGAAGGGAGAAAATAGCGAGTTTGTATATGGTTGTAAAGTAAATGATAATTGTTTCAAACAACTGAAAATCATTCGTGATAAAAATAATTGCATATTATCTTGGACTTTTGATATATATAATAATTAAATTTTATGTGTAATATATTTATGATATATTTCAGACCAATCTTGTACTTCATTATTATTATTTGAATACCACGCTTGGGGTGCAATGACAATTTTGTTTTCATATGAGCTTATGAAAGAAGCCCATAGACTAAATGTTGAATTAGCTATAATATTATGTTGAAACATACTCATCAAAATAAACTCTATTTCGACAATTCTAACATCCACGAAATATATAATTGCATTTTCATATATATTATTTGTAATATTATTTTTGCACCATTCAATATCGTCAGAGAATATAACTATGTAATTTTTTTTGGCTATTTTTAATGCCTCTTTATAATAGTTTAATGTTAGATTGTTATGATAATTTGAATCCCATACATAATCTGTTCTTCTTACATGCATACTTATCATATCATCATCTTGTGTTTTGTCTCCAAAATACATTTTAATTAAATTATATTTATCATATGCATTATACATTATATCTTCATTACTATATAAATAATTGATCATTTGCTTTCTGATATCATCATCGATGTATTTAAATGATTGAAAGTATCCTTTAAACAAGATATTTTTTTCTAACTCGTATGGTAATTGTTGAAATTTGTGATGTTCTCCTTGACCATATATTATATCAAATCTAATATTGTTATAATCATATACATCAATTATATTAAATTGATCTTTAAATAGTGTTCGCCAAAATGTTTTTCTCTCTAATTGATATTTATTACCTACATCATATTCATTTTTGAATACAATTTTTCTATATCTGTCCTTCTGTCTAGATACTTTCAAATAATGCAATAGAAATGCAATTTGAAATAAATGATTTCCTAATCCTCCAAGAATTTCAATAGAAGCTAATAACATTATGTTGTATATTAATATCAAAATAATCCTTAAATCTTCATTTTTTTTATGCTAATCGGTTAAAATGATTTAGAAATAAATTAATCATTATATATAAGATATAAAATGATTTTTGAACAATACACATGGTTTGTAGTTATTGGTGCATTTTTATCCTTTTTCATGTCTTGGGGTATTGGAGCAAATGACGTTGCAAATTCTTTTGCTACTGCAATTGGTGCAAAAACATTGACATTGTATCAGGCTTGTTGTATCGCTGCTTGTCTTGAATTTTTAGGCGCTATTACATTAGGCGGCGAAGTTTCTAATACAATCGCATCTTCTATTGCTAATACTAGTTTATACAAAGGGGCTTCTGATGTTTACGCATATGGTATGTTATGTTCTTTACTTTCCGCATCTTTATGGGTGCTTTATGCATCTTATAAAGGATATCCTGTTTCAACAACTCATTCTATTATTGGTTCCGTTATCGGTTTTACACTTGTATGGAAAGGTAACAATGCGATTATATGGTACAAACCAGTCAATGATTTCCCATATGTTAAAGGATTAGTTCCTATTTTAATATCTTGGTTCACATCTCCAATTATTTCATCTTTCTTATCTGCTACATTGTTTTTACTAAATAGGCATATTGTATTAAGACGAAAAAATAGCGAAATTATTGCATACTACAGTTTACCCCCGTTGATATTTTTAACACTTTTTATCAATCTATTTTTTGTATTATATAAAGGCGCTAAATCAGAATTACATTGGAATTCTCAAAAAGCTGCTTGGGTTTCTGCTGTTATTTCATCAGTATCAGCTATTTTATCCGGTATTATTGGTATACCCTATCTTAAATGGAAAATTAAAAAATCTAAGGAAATTGAAGATATTAAAAAATTAGAAATTATTAATAATATTGATAATAATATTCAAAATAAAAACCTTTATAATTTAGTTACCATTAGCAACAATGATGCTCATATGGATGATAAATCTCGCAGAATTTCAGATATATTTTTTTATGGCATTAAAAATGATGTAAATATTACAAATGATATTGCAGTTATGCACACTACTGTTGAAAGTTTTTCTGAAGATACTGAGAATATTTATAAATTTCTACAGGTATTTTCTTCTTGCTGTGTTGCATTCTCTCATGGCGCAAATGATGTTGCAAATGCCATTGGACCTTATGCGGCAATTTATTATGTTTATAATAATTCTACAATGTCTATCAGTGTAGTCACCCCAAAATGGATGTTGGCTTTAGGTGGTTTTGGGATTGTAATTGGATTATGGACTTATGGATATAATGTAATAAAATCCTTGGGAGGTCAATTATGCGCACTATCACCTTCGCGAGGTTATTGTGCAGAACTTGCCACTGCCTTAACTGTATCATTTGCATCCGTATATGGTATACCTATATCAACTACACATTGCATTGTTGGTGCCGAACTGGGTATAGGAATTGTAGAAAATTTGAAGCATGGTGTCAATTGGAGACTTTTTGCTAAAACTTTTGCAGCTTGGATATTTACTTTATTGTGCTCTGGTTGTCTTTCTGCTATTATATTTTCTCAAGGAGTTTTTTCACCATCTATTATAATGAAAAATGATTTAATTTCTTATGAAACTAATATAAAAAATATGGTTATTGATAAAAATACTTATCTTAAAAATGATACGAATTTTACAGAAATGTTTTCTTACGACTATATATATCCTAACAAACTTTTGAATTATTTGAATAATACTTGTTAAATTTTTTATATTATTAGTACAAAGAAAACTATGGTTATTGTTAATAGTGGTGTCATTAGTTTAGCAGATTTACGTGCAGAATTTGTTGGTGGTACTGGAACAATTTCTCTTGGTGATTTATATAGAAATAATGCAAATAATTATACTATAGCTATAGATGGTATTCCTGCTTCTGGAACAACAATAGATCTGGGTAATTTTTATGGAAAAGCCAAGGTTGCCAATTACAACAATTTGGTTTTATTTTTAGATGCTAAAAATACTCTATCTTATCCTGGTTCTGGTACATTATGGACAGATTTATCCACAAAAGCTAACAATGTCACGCTTTATAGTTGTACATACGCGACCAATAATGGAGGTGTTATAAAATTTAGTGGAACAACAGCTTCTTATGCGTATAAATCAACATTTTCAAGTTACAATAGTGGCAACTGGACATCTATACTTTGGATATATGTAAGAGGTAATTATAGTTCTGTAATTATGCAATTAAGTAGAAGTCCAGCTGATGCTAATACTGAATTTGTGTGGTATTTTAATAGATACTGGGATTATGATAGTGCAATAGGTGGATATGGTTTACAAATTACACCAAGTAATGCACCTAATAGTGTAAATTGGTATCAAGTTGCTTTTGTTAAAAATGGTACATCATGTACATGTTATTTAAATGGTTCTTCTTGTGGAACAGCTACTGGATTAAATGCTAGTTATTCAACAAATGATTTCTGTATAGGTAAGGATTATAGAGACGGTACTACTTATGGTGCAACGTGTTTATATGGTGATGTTAGTTTTATAATGATATATAATTATAGTATGACTGCAGCTGAAATAAGTGCTAATTATAATAATTATAGGGGGAGATTTGGTATATAAATTGTATATTTTATTATTATGATATATATATGATAGAGGCTCTCATATGCCACCTAAAAATCCTAATAAAGGTATCCGAAAACATGGCACACTAGATGGACAGCAAACAAATATTGAAGCTTTTAAAAATATACGTACTTATAAAAAACTTATTATTATAAATGATAATATTTCAAATCGTATTACTGAACTTTTTAATAATAACCATTGGGACCTAAAATTACTATTCAAGAGACTAAAAGATCATTATAAAGAACTTGGCATTCCTGGATTAGTTGCTTGGGACAATGATATTCAACTATTAGATCATCGCGTTAAACCTATAGCGCGTCCTAAAAAATATTTAAGTAAGTTCCTAAATGGTGATTATAAATCTATTGGTACATACAAAAAACCTAATAGCCTTGAAACAGAAAAAACATACGCAAAACGCATCATATTCTTCACTAAAACCTTTCCTGATTTTCATAAATTTATTGATAAAGATGATCTACAATGGACTATTGATAATAATCGATTATTATTTTATAACATTTTGAAATATCATAATGAAAAAAAACAAACATTATCGGCTATTAATAGAGATTTAAAAGTGCTTATTAGAGTATATAGGTTACTATTGGGTGATGGTATTGATAATGAATTAAAGTATAAATATTCGGCTTTGCAAATTGCTATAACAGATTTAAATAATTATATTGATGATTTTAATAATATTGAAAGTGAACAAGAATTAAATTCTTTTATTCCATATGAACAATTATTAGACATTTGTGATAATCTTGAAAAGGAATATTTCAAAATGTTAAACAAATTACCAAGTAATATACGAAAGAATGGGAAGAAACATCCAGTTGAATTATTTCAACTGCATCAATTATTTCTTGCGTTTGCTATTAATGTATGGAATTTTCCTAGCAGATCTGAAAATTACGAGCTTATTATCATAAAGAAACCTTTAGATATTTATAAAAAGGCAAACTACGTTCTCGTGAACAATGATGAATGTTGGCTTATTTATAATGAGGTCAAGAAAACTCATAAGCCTATAAAATATCAGATAAAATCATCTCACATTTCTGCACTTAACATTAGGCTATGTAATTTACTAAGATTTTCTCTTAAGACATATGATAGACCTTTTTTATTTGTCAATTCTAAGTTATGGTTTCAAAACAAAATTGAGCAAATATCACATTCTACTGTCAGTATGTGGGTAAGAGATTACATATCTAGTAAGTATAATGTTATTAATAAAAATATAGGGATTAATGTTTTTAGATCTGCTTTTGTTTCTTATTATTTCCCTAGGTTTAACAATCGGGGCAAAAATATACTTAGAATACGCATGAGAACATCTATAGATAGTATTTTACGTTCATATTTAAAAATATATAATAACCCAGATATTCTTGCTAAAGTTACTCTATTTCCTAATAAAAAACTTTTTAAAAAAGTTGCTAAGGGACATATTGGGAACGAAATTGTAATTGACGATGATCGTAACTTGCGCAATATGCGTTCTAGAAATAATGCAAATTTACCCGATGAAAAGATAGTTCCTTATATTAACTTATCGAAAGACCCAATTATCAAACTTCATAATATGAGAAACATGATTTTCCGCAAATGGCTTAGAACAAATCTATCGCGTTTTCGTCAATATCAAAAAAATCCAAACACATATGCAAAGAGATATGTTAGAGAGTTGAATAAAGGTAAAATAACTATTTCTCAATTACAAAAATCTACCATTGAACGTTATAAGATTTTTAAGACAGATGGTGTATTTTATTCTGAATTATTGATGATGTAAATATATGACATTTTTTTTTGATATAAATTAATAGATATGCCTATTTCAACAACAGGCCCTATTAGTTTTTTAGATATTCAAACAGAATTTGGTGGAGTAGCTCCAATAAGTATTGATGAATATTATAAGGATGCTCCTAGTGGGTATACTTCAAATATAACAGGTTTTATTACACTAGGTAATCCAATTAGTATAAATGATTTCAAAGGTAAAGCAGCTGTCTCTATCATAATTTATAATTATAATGTATATGCTTGTGGTCGTAATAATTATGGTCAACTTGGTATAGGTAATACAATAGATTATACAACATTACAACAAGTAAAGGGTGTTAATGGTTCTGGATTTATTACTGATGTTGTACAAGTTGCATGTTATTATCATTCACTATTTTTAAAAAGTGATGGTACAGTATATAGTTGTGGTTATAATGGTTATGGTCAACTTGGTTTAAACAATACAACACCATATACAACATTACAACAAGTAAAGGGTGTTAATGGTTCTGGATTTATTACTGATATTGTACAAGTTGCTTGTGGTTATTATCATTCATTATTTATAAAAAGTGATGGTACAGTATATAGTTGTGGTTATAATAATTCTGGTCAACTTGGTATAGGTAATACAACAACATCATATACTACATTACAACAAGTTTTAGGTGTTAATGGTTCTGGATTTATTACTGATATTGTACAAGTTGCATGTGGTCAAAATCATACATTATTTCTAAAAAGTGATGGTACTGTATATAGTTGTGGTATGAATATTAATGGTCAACTTGGTATAGGTACTACAACAACACCATATACAACATTACAACAAGTTAAAGGTATTGGAGGTAGTAGTTATGTATCTAATATTAACCAAATTGCGTGTGGATTTATACATTCATTATTTCGAAAAAGTGATGGTACAGTATATAGTTGTGGTTATAATAATAATGGTGAACTTGGTATAGGTAATACAACAACACCATATACAACATTACAACAAGTAAAGGGTGTTAATGGTTCTGGATTTATTACTGATATTGTACAAGTTGCTTGTGGTAATTATCATTCATTATTTATAAAAAGTGATGGTACAGTATATAGTTGTGGTTATAATAATTATGGTCAACTTGGTATAGGTAATACAACAAAATATATAACATTACAACAAGTAAAGGGTGTTAATGGTTCTGGATTTATTACTGATATTGTACAAGTTTCAGGTGGTGTATATTATTCATTATTTATAAAAAGTGATGGTACAGTATATAGTTGTGGTTATAATAATCTTGGTCAACTTGGTATAGGTAATACAACAAATTATGCAACATTACAGCAAGTAAAGGGTGTTAATGGTTCTGGATTTATTACTGATGTTATACAAATTGGTTCTGGTCTTTATAATTCATATTTTTTACAGAAGGTAGCTCAATAATTGCATATCCTTTTAGAATTATATATTTTTTAGGTTAAAAATGATAAAAACTGAGGGAAACTTAATATAGAATACATATTGAAGTAGAATTGGACCAAAAAGAAGGGCAATAAGATATATATTAGTAATAAATGTCAAATTTTACAATAGATGATGCATTAGAGGAGTATACTAGATCACGAATACAATTTGCAAGTGATATTATTATAGAGAATATGAAGAATGTAATAAAGAACTTGGAAAATCAGTTAGAAAGAGAGAGAAGAGAACATATGCAAATACAGAGCATAATGCGAAAATCGAATGATGAGAGAAATAATATGATATCACAATTACATCAAGAAATAATACAAGTTAATAATAATTTTCAGATGTTAAAATTACAACATGAGATACTTCTATATAAATATGAGAATTTGACGAAGGGGGAAGAATTTTTGTATAATCATAATTAAAGAGGAAGTAGCATTATAATGTTTAAAATTTTTACACCTTTGAAGAAGAGAGTACATAATTTATTTTTTTGTAGAAAATATAGAAAGTTTTTATAATATGGAAGATAAACAGAATTATGTACTCTCTTTCAATAGACCTACTAACAATAATCTAGGACTTAAGGGTTCCTTAAGCCCATTAATTCAAGTCAGAACGACCTTTCCTAACTTTCCTAACATCTTTATGCGGGCCAAATGATACAGAAGAAGATTTACTGTGGTTATCGAAGGAAATATGAAGAGTAGTATCAACACATTGTTGGATGATGTCAATATGCGAAGCAATAATTACACTATCGAAAAGATGCAATAGACCTTTCAAGAAGGAT